>Ga0056121_1000132_pt1 | contig 34958 bp, 37 predicted proteins | sample WorMetHEROISLAND_FD_83872 | JGI IMG/M metagenome (GOLD analysis project Ga0056121, IMG submission 83872) | Marine gutless worms symbiont microbial communities from Max Planck institute for Marine Microbiology, Germany - Olavius sp. 1 HERON ISLAND ...
AGAATGCAGATTCTGTCTGTGCCGGAAATCTTTGAGGGTAAGCGATTCGATACGCCAGGGGCGGTAGGTCATGGTGACCCGCAGCATACTTTGGCTTTACCAATAAGCTCATAACTACTAATTCCCAAATATAATTCCCATGTTACTCGCGGGCACGTTGCCGGTGTCTGGAATCGGCATGAATTACCGCCGCGAATTGACATACGCCATGAGCACTGCATCCATGCGCGTCTGCCAGTCCTTGCCGGTCGATTTGAAATACTCCACTACCTCCGGCGACAGTCGAATGGACGCCGGTTGCTTGGTTACAGCCGCCTTTGGACGGTCGACGGGCCGGAGCGCCTCGAGCGCCTCGTCCGGCAACTCGCAGGTAGCCGGATCGGCGGCGATCCCGGTGCGGATCTCGGCTTCTTCTTGGGTGGACGGCAGATCGAAGACCCGCCCGCGCTTAGATTTGACTTGCATAGGGCCTTCACCTCTCTCGGCAATGCCTTGCGCAGGCTGATGATTCGGTACAGGCATCGTTTTCGGTGCAGACGATGCAATAGACCATTCTGCCGATGGGAGCGAAGCCGACCAGCCGGGTTTCTCCGTAGTCTTCGCGAGTGTCTTCAGTCGCCAGAAGCAGATCCCATTCCAACGACTCGGCAAGCGCCAGGGAGACGCCGTGTTTAGCAATGTTCTTGGTGTCTTTGTCCTGGTCGAATTCAATCTTCATACGGGAAGTCCATCCTGCCTGCAATGGTCCCGGATCGATCTCTACCCCCGCATCGAGTCGAAGAATTCTCCGTTGGTCTTGGTGGTTTTGAGCTTGTCGTGCATGAATTCCATGGCGGCCAGCTCGTCCATGGGGTGCAGGATCTTGCGCAGGATCCACATCTTCTGCAGGTCGTCCTGCTTCATCAAGAGCTCTTCGCGGCGGGTGCCGGAGCGGTTGATGTTGATGGCGGGGAAGATCCGCTTCTCGGCAATGCGGCGGTCGAGGTGGATCTCCATGTTGCCGGTGCCCTTGAACTCTTCGTAGATGACATCGTCCATGCGCGAGCCGGTCTCCACCAGGGCGGTAGCGATGATAGTCAGGGAGCCGCCTTCCTCCACGTTTCTCGCGGCGCCGAAGAAGCGTTTGGGGCGCTGCAGGGCGTTGGCATCCACGCCGCCGGTGAGGACCTTGCCGGAGGAGGGCACTACCGTATTGTAGGCACGGGCCAGCCGGGTGATGGAGTCGAGCAGGATGACGACATCCTTTTTGTGTTCCACCAGACGCTTGGCCTTTTCGATGACCATTTCGGCCACCTGGACGTGACGGGTGGCGGGCTCGTCGAAGGTGGAGGAGATGACCTCGCCGCGTACCGAACGCGCCATCTCGGTGACCTCTTCCGGGCGCTCGTCGATGAGCAGCACGATGGGGAAGCATTCCGGGTGATTGTAGGCGATGGACTGGGCGATGTTCTGCAGCATCATGGTCTTGCCGGCCTTGGGCGGGGAGACGATGAGGCCGCGCTGGCCCTTGCCGATGGGGGCGCACAGGTCGATGGTGCGGGCAGTGATGTCCTCGGTGCTACCGTTCCCGATCTCCAGCTGCAGCCGTTGGTTCGCGAACAGGGGCGTGAAATTCTCGAACAGGATCTTGTGCTTGGCGTTCTCCGGCCGATCGAAGTTGATGTCGTTGACCTTGAGTAGCGCGAAGTAGCGCTCGCTATCTTTGGGCGGCCGGATCTTCCCGGAGATGGTATCACCGGTGCGCAGGGCGAAGCGGCGGATCTGGCTCGGCGAGATGTAGATATCGTCCGGGCCGGCCAGGTAGGAGGCATCGGCGGAACGCAGGAAGCCGAAACCATCCTGCAGGATCTCGAGCACACCGTTCCCGTGGATATCCTCACCTCTCTTTGCCTGGGCCTTGAGAATCGCGAAGATGAGCTCTTGCTTGCGGGATCTTCCTATGCCCTCGATGTTGACGGTTCGGGCCAGATCTACGAGGGCGGGCACCGGCATTTTCTTCAGTTCGGTCAGGTTCATGATGCTGTTTGCGGTTGAAAGGCCAGCTTAAATTCAGGGTGTCTGTATACGGTAAGGATGTCCCATCATGTTCGGTCGGATCACTGGTTGAACATGAAACCGAGTCGTAAAGCGCAGGTTCAACTCCGTGCGCCGGAAAACCCACGGCAGGGATTTCCTCAAGGATCTCCCCCCAATTGGCGATTGGCGGCCCTGTCCGGGGTGTAGATCGGGCAGCGAGGCGCGGGGACGCTGCGCTGTGTGTTGTCTATGGATCTCTGGTGGAAAGCGAGGTGCGTCTGGCGTGTCCGAGGGCAGGGTGCTGCAACGCCCCGCTCGGATATGGGAGACGTGCGTCGCGGTGGAAATTTCCTGTGTGACGGATATTGCGGCGAGGGGCATGCGGGTGGGCGCCGCAGTCGGCTAGGCTGTCTCACTTTGATCGCGGTGGACAGGCCGCTTCCCGCCCGGGTCACAAGTTACTGTCGATGAAGGCAGTGAGCTGTGACTTGGAGACGGCACCGACCTTGGTCGCCTCTACCTCACCTTCCTTGAACAGCATCAGCGTCGGGATGCCGCGGATTCCGTAGCGCGGAGGCGTATTCGGGTTGTCGTCGATGTTGAGCTTGGCGATCTGGACTCTGCCTGCGTACTCGGCGGCGATCTCGTCCAGCACGGGTGCGATCATTTTGCAGGGACCGCACCAGTCGGCCCAATAATCGACGAGTACCGGCTTGGAACATTGTAAGACTTCCTGCTCGAAAGAGTCATCCGTTACATGGACGATGCGTTCGCTCACAGCGATAATCTCCCGTTGGGTTGGTTTTTACAGGGATGCAGGCCTGCCGTTTATGGCGTTCGGCGCTGGGACGGAGAAGCGGTGGGGAAGTGGCGTCAGTGTGCCCTTCGGATTAAGATGCTATTTGAGCCAAGAATTCAAAAATATGCAACCCCTGCCGTGGACAAGTGGGGGTAAGCCAGCCGATTTTCCATCCGTTAGTTCATAGCCATTGTTCATGACCCAGACCCATCTGACCGACACGCGATTCGACTCCTTCGACCTCGATCTTCGCATTCTCCAGGGGCTTCAAAACGCCGGATTTGTCCAGTGTACGCCCATCCAGGCGGAGCTCCTCCCGCTGGCACTGCCCGGACGGGACGTGGCCGGACAGGCCCAGACGGGGACCGGAAAGACGGCCGCGTTTCTGGTCACCGCACTGCAACGGCTGGTCACGCGTGAGCCGCACCCGCAACGTCGGGTGAACCAACCGCGGGTGATCATTATCGCACCGACCCGCGAGCTCGCCGTGCAGATCCACAGGGATACGGTAGTCCTCAATCGGCATACGGGGTTTCGTCTGGGCTTGGTTTACGGTGGCACCGGTTATCAGGAGCAGCGTGATGTTCTGAACGCCGGGGTGGATATCCTGATCGGGACCCCCGGGCGGCTCATCGATTATTACAAGCAGCGTATCTTCGACCTGCGGGCGGTGGAAGTGGCGGTCATCGACGAGGCGGACCGCATGTTTGATCTCGGCTTTATCCGCGACATCCGCTATCTGCTGCGCCGCATGCCGCCGCCGACCAGGCGGCAGGGGATGCTGTTCTCGGCGACCCTGTCCTACCGGGTCACCGAGCTCGCCTATGAGTATATGAACCACCCGCACCCGGTGAAGATCCAGCCGGATCAAGTAACCGCTGACCGGGTATCCCAGTACTGCTTCATGATCGCCAATGACGAGAAGATCCCCCTGCTGGTCGGATTGCTGCGGGGACTAGAGCAAGCCCGCATCATCGTCTTTGCCAATACCAAGCGGGCGACCGAGGCCATCTGGGGCTATCTGGAGGGCCATGGCCTGCACGCGGCGGTACTCTCCGGCGACGTGCCCCAGAAAAAGCGCCTGCGATTGCTCAAGCAGTTCCAAGAGGGGACGCTGCCGATCCTGGTCGCTACGGACGTGGCCGCCCGTGGTCTGCATATCCCGGACGTGACCCACGTGATCAATTACGACCTGCCGGAGGATGCGGAGGACTATGTCCATCGCATCGGTCGCACCGCCCGCGCCGGGGCCGCCGGCGATGCCGTCAGCTTTGTATGCGAGACCTACGCCTTTTGCCTGCCGGATATCGAGGCCTTCATCGGTGCCAAGATCACGGTCAGACCCGTGACTGCGGACCTGCTGGCCGAGATTGACCCGGCCAAGTTCGTGCGTACACCCCGGCGGCGGCATCCCGACGACCGGCGCCGCGGCCATGGTCACGGCCGTGGGGGCAGGCACAAATCACGTCCGCAAACGGTCGAGCGAGAGCCGCACCAAGCCGAGAGCAAGGAAACCGAGGATGCCGACGTCAAGAAACGTCGTCGCCGGCGCAGACGCAAAACGAGCGGTGCCGGTGGTGATTCCACCGTGGCGCCGCAGAGCTGACCGAACGCATCTTGCTTCGGTATCGGATCGTATCGAGCCTCAGAATCCTACGAGGAAAAAGAACTACGAATCACGCGAATTCTCGCTAATTAACTCGTGTTGATTCACGCAATTCGTGGCTTTTCAGCTAGGGCGTGTTGACATTTGATTAAGGAGTAAACCGCAACCTCCGAGCTTGTCTCCTAATAGTACAGGATTCACAGGATTTTCAGGATTCACAGGATCTTATAATTGTTATTATTTAAGAATAATCCTGTCAATTCTGGAAATCCTGTCCTATTAGCAGTTGTCACGACGATTATGTCAACAGCCCGTAGCCCGTAGGCTGGGTTGCAGGGATGCAACCCAGCGATACCAATGCTACACGCTTGTATTCCGGTAGGCGGGGATGCCTGCGCTACGTGGATTCGGCCTAATTGAGCGAAATGACATGCAGAATTGGAAGCCGGCGACTGGTAGCTGGTGACTGGAAGCCCAATTGGTGGGCACAGCCCACCCTACGGTCATGCCGGGAGTGGAAGATGGAATAGTCTCGAATCCATACAGAACCGAAAGGAAACACATCCCTGTGTTTACCTTGCAGGCGATCAGTAGACATGCCTCGTCCACCACTCGGGTAGTACTACTCCACCCGATTGGTATCTGAACAGCGGTTTCATACTCCCCGGCTGGCTCTCCAGAATCATGACCTTGCCGTCGAAGGTCATCGACACCTTTTCCCCATAGGTGATGATCTGCTCCTCGAGGATTCCAACCGCGATCCGCTCACCCATGCGCAGGGAATCATAGTAGTCCGAGTAGTAGTGCACACCGGCCATCACCCGCCACGGTGGCGTGGCCGGCACCGTATGACGGATGCATCGGCGAACCCTCCGGGAAGGCCATCGGCAAGAGAAGGTTTTGATCTTTTCCGTTTTGATCTTGTTTAATAGGAAAGGGTGGGGATCCGGTGCAGGTCAGCTTCCGGGCTTTCCCCTTCTGAAGATCATTATGCTCGTGGATGTACTCCAACAACGTGGATGGTAGCGACGCATACAGCTTACGAATCGCTTTCTCACCCTTCTTGCCGAGTTTGCCTCCATGCCCGTTCTCATAGAGCGTCAATAGGCCACCGATCACCTCGGGACGGGCGCGGCAATGCTGGTTGAATTTCTGCCGTCTCACTGCCTTCAGGGCACGTGTCGCCACTTCGGTCAGTAGCGACAGGATGTGCGGACCGCCGAAGGTGGCAAATGCGTCACGGGTGGGGTGACCCTTGCCCTCGGGGAACCCCTTGTCAAAGGGAATTTCTAGTCCCAACATGATCAGACAGGCGTTCAGATAGGCCTGATAGAGGGCATCATGGTGCACATAGGTCGCCAGATCCCGGGGGGTCGTTATGAAGCGGCGGTTGGATTCGTAGTCTTCTGCTTCTCTGACATCCGCACCCTTTTGTACATCCAACCAACTGCACCAGTCGGTCATGAAATCGACGCCGACCTTGTGCACACAGACACGTTGGTTGATGATCTGGATACCATATTGAATGCGGCCTTTATCAATACCATAGCTCCCGTTGCACGCCTCATTGCCGACGAGCAGAAATTGGGAGAGGAAGGGGCCGTCCTTCACACCGGGCGCCGATCCGCGGAGAAAGGTCTGGAGTGTAAAATCGCCATGCTTGTCGAGACGAGCTTCGTAGCGATTCCTTTCGTGCTCGTCTGACGGCTGCGGTCCTTTTTGGAACCAGTCCATACCCTTTATCAGATTGATCAAATCTTGTGGCTTTGCTACAGCATTTGCAGATGCCCTTTGATGCGCCGGTTTTTGATGAACTGGTTTCCATTTGCCTCAATGGTTGAAAAAGGTACGTCCCTCAGCAAGGCAGCGGCGTAGCCCTCCGCCATCTCCACCGCCAGCTCGGGTGAATCGAGACGCGGCGCGGGTGCCATGCCCACATCCCCTGCGTCCGGTCCTTGGAGGTCGTAGACATGTCCGCCACGGGGACCCTCCCATGCCCTGAAGGATGGTGTTACCCAGCCCTTGACAGGGTCCTTGACAGTCGAGCGGTAAACCGTTTTGCCTTGTGCATCCTTCTCACCCGTCGGCACATCGAAATTCCACCCTGGCTTGTTGATGGCGTCGCGGAACTTCTTGAAGGCCTCTTCATCGACTATGCCATAGTCGTCATGTGGCAGTCCTTTGGTAAAGTTCGTGATGTAGTACGGCGCATAGTCGCTTTCTTCACCGTTGTTTCTCGTGATCACCCGTGGACGCTCGGTTCTGATTGCGTCGGCCGCCGTTCTGATCTCGGAAGCCTGTTTTGAACGGTCTTCACCTTCCGGGTATGGCGTCTGGTTCGTAGGCATTGCAGGTACTCCCGTGTTGTATTTTCCGGCTATCGTCTCATGTTCGTCGCTGAAGAGGCCGTCTAACAAACTAACCTAATTGTTTTGGCTTTTTATGGATTCCGGACTGTTTTGGAGTGTGCTGGCAAAGTGGCGTGGCCGAATCGAACCCCGGTGATGGAGGATACTGACAACGGTTGTCGGTAAGCCGGACGCCGGATTCCTCACGCGCCGCGGCGACGGCGCTTTCCCCTGGTTGCGCCGCCTATGCTTGGGAACGCCTGTACTGGGAACGCATATGTCGCCGAATCCAAAGCGGCGGCGAGCTGGTGCACCCCGGCAACCCGGTGGTTACGGCGGCCACCGAAGATTCCGGTCGGGATCGGGGTCGGGTTGCCGTCGCACTCCAAAATGTCCGGTTGTCCTGCCATGATCGTGAGCCGTCCGTAATCCGTAAAGAGCCTTGATTTTAGGCCGGTAGACTGAAGTCGAGGGACGAGACCTAAGCAAACCGAGCTAGCCCCTGAACGCCGGGTTTCGTTCCTCGACCCAGCCGACTCCCGATTCTGGCCTACAGCCCTTTTTTAGGCAGCCTCTAAGCGACTCCCATATCAACCACTATGGACTGAAAGTCCATAGTCTGGAGGACTAAAGTCCTCATCTGTGGACAAGCCACGGACTGAAAGTGAAGGGACTTAAAGTCCATAGCTTCAACTATGATGCGCTTCGCGCACTAAAGTTATTGAAGCAATGAAATATGGAAAATTATAGCATATATTCACAGATCTTCGGTATACTTTATAGGGTTATTTTGTCCGATTCGGTCCGTGGATATTTTGATCGGGCTTGTCTTTCCCTGGAAGAATTATGAGAAAGGAAAAATAACATGCTCAATCAATGGACTAAATTTGCAACCCTATTGTCGATCACATTCGGCGTCTTACTAGTAACCAGCGTCGCCGCCGCACCAAGCGACGATCCGGCCTCGGACCAAACGCGGATCGTCAGCGCAGGCGGTCGTTATCTGCTCGGGTACCGCACCCGGCCCACCCCGCTTGTACTCAACGAGCTCTTCGGGCTCTTTGTGCGTGTGCGTGAACGCTACAAGCTGTCCCCTGCAAAAAATGTGTCTCTCGAGGTAGATGCCGGCATGTTGGCACACAATCACGGCATGTTTACCATGCCGGAAGTTACCCGGATCGGTGCCGGGGAATTTCAGGTAAAAGGAATGTTATTCCACATGACCGGCGAATGGAATCTGGCCTTTATCCTCTACCGGGGCCCGATTAAGGATAGAGTGGAGATCGATATTGTGGTGGATTAGATGATCGGCAATTTCAGACGATCAATCACTATTTCCATCTTGTCTGTGGCTCTTCCAGCGGCAGCGACTGATAACGATACCCCGGTGGAATATACTGAGCAGGAGCGACGTAAGATTCTATCCATGGCCGCCCTGGATAAGGGGAGTTTTCTAGACCCGACGAACCGCTTCAGCGGCAATGTAAAGGCGATAGCTTTCGGTAAACTTCTATTCTTCGATAAACGCCTGTCCAACGATCGGACTGTCTCTTGCGCGACTTGTCACATTCCAAACAGCGGTTGGGCCGACGGAAAATTGTACTCCAGCGGGGATGGGACATCCTTACGCTAGACACCGACCTTGACCAACGTCGGCTACAACCGCTGGTTCAATTGGGACGGCAGTGCCGATTCGCTGTGGGCGCAGTCGCTCATTCCCATTGAATCCCCTGGCGAGCTGGCCGGTTCGCGGGTACAGGTTGCCATTCGGATACAGACGGAAAAGGATCTCTACCCAGCTTATGTGAACCTGTTCGGTCCTGTTCCTGCGCAGATCGCCACCGCACAGCTCCCGGAGCAGGGCTGGCCGGTAGCCCAGGATCCCAATCATCCTCTACATCGTCAATGGATGTCCTTGAGCGATGCTCAACGCCAGGCAGTGGACGATCTGTTTGTCAACGTCGGCAAGGCTATCGCGGCCTTCGAGGCTACCATCGTCTCGCGCTCATCGGCATTCGACCGCTTCACCGAGGGCCTGAGAGACAACGACCCAAGTCGGATGGCAGCGCTCTCGACCAGTGCTCAGCGCGGCCTGAGGCTTTTTCTGGGTAAGGCCAGGTGTGTTCTGTGCCATTCCGGTCCCAACTTCAGCGACAGCGAATTTCATAATGTCTACGTCAGCCGCGCGGGAGAAAATGATTACGGGCGCTGGGACGACGTCGCCCAGGTACGTGCTTCAAGCTTCAATTTCGAGAGTCGCCACAATGATGCGCAGCCGGGACAGGCCTTTCCCTGGGTGCGCTATGTTACTCGTATTCCCGAGAGTAAATACCAGTTTAAAACACCGACCCTACGCGATGTGGCACAGAGAAAATCCTTCATGCACAACGGGCGTTTCGGCACCCTCAAGGCGGTCATCGATTTTTACGATGAGACTGACGAGGCTGTAAAACCTCGGAATCACAAAGATACCACATTGACCTCGATCGGCCTCAGCCGCCAAGAAAAAGAAGATTTGCTCGCCTTTTTACGGAGTCTGACCGATGAAGAATCTCAATCTGAGCCACCCGGCTTATTGGGCAGTGCCATTGACTTAAGGATGATAAGGCCGGTTCGTTCAGCTCCTACCGCATCATTCCGGTAAGTGTTGCTGGAATCCCAATACCATTAGGTTGAGTGTTACCGGCAGTGTTTGTCGTTGAGGTGGAATCCGTGGCGTTGGGCGTTGGAATTTTCGCGGGGACAAGAACAGCAGCTTGTAGGTCGGGTTAGGCGTGTGTTCCAGTGTCGAGATAGACAAACAAGTCCGAGCACGCCCCCGCTCGATAACCGATTTGGTAAGAGAAGACACGAAGCGTGTGGATCGACGCGAAAAAGATCCCTCCCTTCGGTTCGGGATGACAATTTCGCGAGGATTCGCGTGATTCGTAGTTTTTCCTCTTTTTTTGCCGACCATAGTGCTTAACTTAATAGCATTGGCCGGAATCCAGATGCCAGGGATGGCAAAAACAATGGGGGATTGAACCATTGCGGTAGTTTAACTTAACCTGATTAGCAATGAGTTTCAGTCACCCGCGTCCGCTGCCCCAAACATGGGCTTCGATTCGCCACTTTTATGAAAAATCCAAGGTAGTGTGCGCCCGTGGATGGTTCGATCATGAGCCTAGCTGAAGATTCTTGCTAATCAGGCAACTTAAAGGTCTCCTAAAGGCATCCTTATGAGGAGAAATACTCGTGAAAGCGACGAAATTCATTGCTTCAATAACTTTAGTGCGCAAAGCGCATCATCGTTGAAACTATGGACGTTAAGTCCCTTCACGTTCAGTCCGTGGCTTGTCCACGGATGAGGACTTTAGTCCTCCAGACTATGGACTTTCAGTCCATAGTGGTTGATTACTTGGCCTACGGCAGGCCGTGAGTCAGGGAGACGGGAAATCGGTAGTGGCTAAATTTTAAGTGGTGAAGTCTACCAGACCCTACCTCGTCATTCCGGCGGGGATTGCCGGAATCCAGTGCCATGGATGGCAACAACTGTAGGGGTTCGAATCATCAGATCGCACAACCATGCTACTTAAATATAACCACTACCCGTAGTTTTTCAAATTGTCGATAGCTCCGGCAGGACGAGCGCGTATAAGTTTGTTGTCGATTAACAGGTTGCTGCCAGCTTCAGGTCGTCGGCCGCACCTGCGGTGGTTGGCCATGACCGGTAGGCGCCGGCTTGCCGGCGCTGAGCTGGAAGGCAACCAAGCCAGCCGGTCGAACCTCAGGAAAGCGCGGGCAAGCCCGCGCCTACGAGCCTTCCAGCGTCGGGAAAACCAATCCGGCAACATCATGTTTCCAGGAAGATTTATACGCACTCACCCTGGTAGCTCCGGCAGGGCTAACCCCGAGCGGAATGATTTTACGCTAAGGTGCTCGATTGGTTGCGGTGTTCGGTCGGCACCGCGCACCAGGTCCTGCGGTGGATTCCCACATCAATGCTGTGTTGAAACCCTGCTGTCTAGGACCCAATGATGGGGGATGGTTTTCAACAGTCCTGTAGGTCGGGTTAGGCGCGTGCTCTGGGATTTGGATGTGCCGATCAATTTGGACGCGCCGTAACCCGACAGCTATAGAGAAAACCACGAATCACGCGAATTCTCGCGGATTGGTTCGCGCGATTCGTCGTTTTCCCTTGACATTGGGTTGTCGGGTTACGACGCGAACGAGCGCGTTTGCACAAGGTAACACCGCAACGCGCGCCTAACCCGACCTACTGGTGTGTTGCCATTTAGAGCCGAACGGCTGATTTCCAGCGTTTGGAAATTCGAGTGAAACGCAGAAATAATCTGTGAAAATCTGCGTAATCTGCGGACAAAACGGATGGCGCCCAGATACCAGATAAATGTCAACACACCCTGAATCCGAAACCTTCGGCTATCTGATTCGGCAGCTGCATGAAAGACTATGCCCTCATCCTGGTCGGCACCGTGTTGGTCAACAACTTCGTGCTGGTCAAGTTCCTCGGGCTTTGCCCCTTCATGGGTGTCTCCAAGAAGCTGGAGACCGCTACCAGCATGGGGTTGGCGACGGCCTTTGTGCTCACCCTCTCTTCGGTCACTGCCTGGTTGGTCAATGCGTTGCTGCTGGAACCCTTGGGGATCGAGTACCTGCGCACCATCGCCTTCATCCTGGTCATCGCCGCCGTGGTCCAGTTCACCGAGACCTTGATGCACAAGACCAGCCCGGTGCTGTATCAGGTCCTGGGCATTTTTCTGCCGCTCATCACCACCAACTGCGCGGTGCTCGGCGTCGCCCTGCTCAACCTGCAGGAGCAACGGACCTTCGTCAAGTCGGCCCTGTACGGTTTCGGCGCCGCCATCGGCTTTTCGCTGGTACTTGCCCTGTTCGCGGCCATCCGCGAACGAGTGGATGTGGCGGATGTGCCCGCCCCCTTCCGGGGCAATGCCATCGCCTTGATCACCGCCGGCCTCATGTCGCTGGCCTTCATGGGTTTCGCCGGTCTGGTGGCCTCGTGACGGAGGCACGTGCATGCTGACCGCCATCGTTGCCTTCGCGCTACTCGCCACCTGCCTGGGATTGCTTCTGGGCTACGCGGCCATCTATTTCCGCGTCGAGGGCGATCCCGTCGTCGACCGGATCGATGCCTTGCTGCCCCAGACCCAGTGCGGGCAATGTGGATATCCGGGCTGTCGCCCCTATGCCAAGGCCATCGCCAAAGGCGAGGTGGCGATCAACAAGTGCGCGCCGGGGGGTGAGTCCGTAATCCTGGCCCTCGCCGATCTGCTCGGTAAGGATCCCTTGCCACCGGCGGCCGGAGAGGAAAAGCCCAAGGCCCTGGCGGTCATCGACGAGCAGGCATGCATCGGCTGTACCCTGTGCATCCAGGCCTGCCCCGTGGACGCTATCCTTGGCGCCGCCAAGCAGATGCATACGGTCATCGCGGACGAATGCACCGGCTGCGAACTCTGTGTCGCGCCCTGTCCGGTGACCTGCATCAAGATGGTGCCGATTGCAGCGGACCAGCGGACCTGGAAATGGCCCTATCCCGTCCCCCCGCCCGGCTCGCCGCTACAGCCGGAGGCGGTTTGAACCGGGGGAAAATAGGAAAATACGTCAAGGGGTTATCCTGCCTTCCCTGAGGGCCTTGATGGCTTCGTTCTCCCGGATCTCTTTTTCACCCAACTGGGCCAGAATGAGCAGATGCTCCACGGCCTTGACCTTCGCCAGATTTTCCAGCCTTTCAACACCCCCCAGGGCCAGCGTCGGCTCGAAGCCGTATAGCTCATCCGGCTCTAAGCGGCCCAGCCTCTTCAAGGCCCGTTCGAACAGCGGTTTATCGTTGCTGTCGTAAAAATCGCAATCGTCCTTGGATCTGCAGAAAAAATACCCGAATCTCAAGATCGAAGAGTTCATCTCCCCTCGGTGGCGTCGGGAAAAGCATCCCATAATTCGATTGAATCTCTAGCGTTTGCCCACCTTTTTCCCCCCATAAGAACAACTTACCGAAGGCAGACCGCGCAATTACATGGTAGTTGTCCAAACCCGCGAGCGGCGTGTCTTCGAACCAGGCTTCGACGACGTCCTCGAACTCCTCAGGATCCACAACCCAGAGCAGACCCTCCCCATAGCCGCAAAAGCCGAACGCCTGCCAATAGCCCAAAAGCCTATCAGGCAGCTTGCCTCTGTACTTGTTGAAGGTCTCTTCAGTTACCGGCCGACATCCGAAGGCAGGCGCAAATCCTTTTGATAAGAAATATTCAAAGTCTTCGTCCATCGTATTCTCCTGTTATTTGCATCGCTGCAGCTTGACATTCATTGCTTCAATAACTTTAGTGCGCGAAGCGCATCATAGTTGAAACTATGGACTTTCAGTCCATAGTGGTTGATTGAGTTTTTCCACGTTCTGCCGTGGATACCTCTCCGGCGGCCTCATCCAAGCCCCCGACCCGGCTTCGCCAGCCGGCACCGATGGATTTGTTCACCTGGGCATCGCCGAAACCACCGATCACATCCTTACCGCCGGCGGACAGATCCGGCTCATGTAGGGCCGCCATGCCTTTCATGATCTCGGACGATCTGGCATTGGCCATTTTTTCAGCCTGCATCGGCGACATACCTTGTTTGTGATAATCCTCAGTGAGACTTTTAGCTAATTTTGCTTGTTCGTCTCTTCTCGCCGCTTGTGTGTTTTTCGCTCTCCGCCCCAGCCTCTGATAGGCCTCGCGTCCTTTGAAGTATTCATCCACGGTCATCCGGTTCAGGGCGTCTTCCTGGCGTTGGAGCTGGCGGTCGAATTCCGCATGCTTATCCTTGGGGATCTTCTTTCCGGCCTTGAAGCATTCGACCTTATGCCACTTCATACGTCTAGGGGTGATGTGGACGCCGTCCTTGCCGATCTTCTCGCCGGCCTCCTTGGTGCCTTTTTCCGCGGCTTCCTTGGCGGCCTTTTCGGCCACCTGTTTACCGGCCTTGGCTGCCATGGCCTCGGCCTTGATGCCGACGCCGGGAATGAAGCCAGCCATGTCCAGGCCGGTGTGCACTTCGTCGGAGATCAGCGCCCACAGACCCCGTTTCTCCCGCGCAGCCTGTTCTTCTTCCGGGGTTTTGGGGACCACCGGCGGGTTGGTGTCACCGCTGGTGTTGGGGGCACCGCCGCCTGGTCCCTGGTAGATGACCCGGCCCATGGTGTTACCGGTGTTCATCTTACAGGGATCGCCGTGGCGCACCACCGGTTTACCGTTCACGCGGACCATGGAGCTGCCTTGGATGGATTCGACGATCCCTTTGTAGGTCCCGGATTTGACCCCGCTGGCGGTGCCGGCTTCGTCGCCGGTGACGTGGGAGATCTTACTTTTGTCGTGGAGGAAGACCGGCTGTCCGTTGAACCTGGTGTCGGGACTGGTGGCAAGACTGTCGCTCAGGTCGGCCGTGATCATGTAGGGCACCGGTACCACGGTGCTGCCCACCGGCGTCCAGCACATGTCCGGGGTCAGGCTCACGACGATGAATTCGCCCGACTTACATACGCCTTCTTGATCCGCCATGGTGGGTCCTCGCTGCGCCGGCTCTCAGGTCCACGGTAAACAGGTGTGATTCCAGTATCTGCACCGGCGGCTCGGCCAGGATGGTGGCCCGCCAGACCAGGCTGACGCGCCGGTCATCGGGTGCGATGAACAGGGTATCCAGGTTGGCGCGTGCCTCCTTGACCTCGCCGTTCCGGTAACGCACCAGCACCAAAGGCCGATAGCCAGGCAGCCGGAATTCGAGCCGACCCTGGGGGGTCAGATTGTACAACTCAATCTTTTCATCACCGGCAGGGTAGGGGATTTGCAGGTCGGGAGGGGCGCAGTTCCAAAAGCCGAAGTCGAAATCCTCGGGTAGCTTGGGCCAGCGGCCCGCCTGCCAGGGTTCGTCATAGGTGCCGGCTAGGTCTATGCGCGGGAGCCAGGTCTTGCCGGTGGGACCCACGCCCTGGACCCGCAATGGCCGGCCGAATTCGGGCTGGACGTCTTCCACCGCAAGGAGCTGCGGGATCCCTGGCACTGGATTCCGGCACTCCCTGCCGGAATGACGCGGTGGGGACTGAATGATTACGTCTAAGCTGGCGTGGGTCCCATTCCCCCGACCTGCAACAAGATCGGTCCGAATCGTGACGACACACGTCAACTGCACGCCCTTTTCCACGCTCGTTTTCGAGACCCTGGACCACCGGGACCGGGAATATCACGTCGCCGTGATACGCGCCACCTGCGACCTCACGGACGGCGGTGAGCTGCGTCCAGCCGCCGCACAAACCCCCGCTGCCCGAGCCTATCGCTAATCTACCCCTGCGCTACGACTACGCCTACGGCGGCCAGGTCACCCGCTATGATCCTGAAAGTGAACGGGAACACACCGACCACTGCCCTCACAACCCCCTGGGTGGGGGCTATTGGCCCCCCTGGGCCCACCAGGAGGCCAAGCACCGTGACCAAATACCCATGGCAAAAACAGTGGGGATCTGAACGATTACGCTTGGACAGGTTGTGCGGGTAAAGAGAACTACGGGATTATAGAAAGGATATATGAAATGAGATTGAGTATGCGCTCTACCAAATCCCGTCACCAGGACCCGATCCGGTCCGGCGGTGGGCAGGAAACTCTTTCGGCTCGTTCCCACGCTCCGGTGCTTGGCGTGACTGGTGCAGCGGCGTAATCCTCTATACCATTTGGATTTGTACCGACAAGCCGTTTGCCTGATCCGATTCATTGACAATCCTGATAAACGGAACGGACCCCTAGCCTTGCAGCAGCCTCCGTCCAACTCGCAGCAACGCCGACTCTGGCGATTCCACGGCGGTATCCACCTGCCCGCCGAAAAGGAGCTCTCGACCGGCCGCCCGGTAGCCAAGGTGCCTGTGCCGTCGTTCCTGACGATACCCGTGCAGCAGCACGTCGGCCTCCCCGCGCTGCCCCTGGTTCGGATCGGCGACTGGGTGCTGAAAGGCCAACGGATCGCCGAGCCCCAGGGCACCATGAGCGCACCGGTCCATGCCTCCAGCTCGGGGATGGTGATCGCTATCGAGGAGCTGCCGGTCCCCCACCCGTCCGGACTCGGCGATACTTGCATCGTCATCCGGACCGATGGTCTGGACCAGTGGGCGCGGCGACCCAAGCCCCTGGAAAACTACAAGGAGCTGGATGCCGCGATGCTACGCGAGCGTATCCACTGGGCCGGCATCGTGGGGCTGGGGGGCGCCGCCTTCCCGACCAGTGTCAAGCTCGCTCCGGTGCGCCACCAACCGATCCGGACGCTCATCCTGAACGGCGCCGAGTGCGAGCCCTACATCACCTGCGACGACATGCTGATGCGGGAACACGCCGGTCGCATCGTCCAGGGGGCAAGCATCGTCATGCACCTGCTGGGCGCCCGCGAGTGCCTGATCGGCATCGAGGACAACAAGCCCCAGGCCATCGAGGCCATGCGACTAGCAGTGGCGGAGAGCGACATCGGGAGATCCACCCAGGTTTGCCCCATTCCCACCCTTTATCCCAGCGGCGGTGAGAAGCAGCTCATCCGTATCCTCACCGGCAAGGAGGTGCCGACCAACGGCACCCCGGCCCGAATCGGGATCCTATGCCAGAACGTAGCCTCCCTCGCCGCGGTGGCCGAGGCGGTGATCGCAGGTAAACCGCCGATCGCCCGCTATGTCACCGTGAGCGGACGCGGCATCAAGGAGCCCCGCAACTTCGAAGTCCTGATCGGCACCCCGATCGCCGACCTGATCCGAGCGGCGGGCGGGTTTACCGGGGAGGTCCACAAGCTGGTGCAAGGTGGTCCCATGATGGGCTTGACCCTGAATTCCGAGCAAATACCGGTCACCAAGGGGACCAATTGCATCCTCGCCCTGACCGATCGAGAGGCGCCGGCCCCCAGGCCGGCGCAACCTTGCATTCGCTGCGGCAAGTGCGCCGAGGTGTGCCCGGCGAGCCTGTTGCCTCAGCAGCTCTACTGGTACGCCCGGTCCAAGGATCTGGATAAGGTGCGGGATTACAAGCTATTCGACTGCATCGAGTGCGGTTGTTGCTCCCAGGTCTGTCCGTCCCACATCCAACTCGTGCACTATTACCGCTACGCGAAGGCAGAGATTCGGGGCCAGGAGCAGGACCGGCGCACCGCCGAGCACGCGCGGGGCCGCTACGAGGCCAGAACGGCGCGGCTCGGACGCCTGGAGCAGGCCCGCAAGGCCAAGCTGCGCCGCCAGCAGGAGGCCCTGACGGCGCGCCCGGCCACCGATCCGGCCCAGGCCGGACCAGACCACACCGCGGCTACCCAGGATCCCAAGCAGGCAGCGATCGAGGCGGCCAAGGCGCGGGCTGCGGCCAAGAAAGCGGCCTTGGCTGAACAGGGGATCGGTCCCAGGAACACGCGGAATCTAACTCCTTCCCAACAGCGGCAGATCGTGGCGGCTGAGCAGCGGCGTCGGGCCACGGCGGCTGGAACGCAATCGGCCAACGAGGGCTGAGGACACGGCATGGCGGACGGCATCGTCTCTTCCCCCCACGGCAGTCGCCCCAATCGGGTCGACCAGATCATGCTCGAGGTCATCCTGGCCCTGATTCCAGGGACCCTGGCCATGATCTGGTACTTCGGTTGGGGCATCCTCATCAATCTGGTCCTGGCTGGCCTGTTCGCGGTGCTGACCGAGGCGGTCGCGCTCAAGCTGCGTCGGCGCCCGGCGCTGCCGGCGCTGCGGGACCTGAGCGCCCTGGTCACGGCCTTGCTGTTCGCCCTCGCGGTACCGCCTACCTTGCCCTGGTGGCTGACCCTGCTAGGCATGGTATTCGCCATCGGCGTAGCGAAGCAGCTGTACGGCGGGTTGGGCTACAATCCGTTCAATCCGGCCATGGCCGGCTATGTTTTCCTGCTGGTCTCCTATCCCCTGGTCATGACCAGCTGGCTGTCTCCCTACATGTTGGCAGAGCACAGCCTCGGCTTCGTCGATTCGGTACGCCTGATCTTTACGGGAACGCCGCCCGCGGGGCTGACCTGGGACGCCATCACCATGGCCACGCCCCTGGACCAGATGCGCACCCAGCTCGACCAGAATCTGATGATCGAGGAGATCCGCGCCAGCCCCCTGTGGGGGGATTTCGGCGGCCGCGGCTGGGAGTGGGTCGGCAACTGGTTCCTGCTCGGGGGTATTTTCCTGCTCTGGAGGCGCGTCATCAGCTGGCATATCCCGGTGTCCATGCTGCTGAGTTTGCTCGTCACCGCCGGCTTCTTTTGGACCCTGGACCCCCAGACCCATCCCTTCCCCGCTTTCCACCTGTTCAGCGGCGGGGCTATCCTGGGGGCCTTCTTCATTGCCACCGACCCCGTGTCCGCCTGCACCACCCCCAAGGGTCAGCTCATTTTCGGCGCTACCATCGGCGTGCTGGTCTTCGTAATCCGGACCTGGGGCGGCTATCCGGATGCAGTGGCCTTCTGCGTGTTGCTTATGAACATCGCCGCCCCTACCATCGATTATTACACTCAACCCCGAGTCCTCGGCCACGACCGGGACGCCTGATGGGCATGGGAGTCGTTTTTATCCGCAATCAACCACTATGGACTGAAAGTCCATAGTCTGGAGGACTAAAGTCCTCATCCGTGGACAAGCCACGGACTGAAAGTGAGACTTAAAGTCCATAGTTTCAACGATGATGCGCTTCGCGCACTAAAGTTATTGAAGCAATGAACGCGAATCAACGCAAATCACCGCAAAAGATCGCATTATCTTTTCTGTCCGCAGATTACACAGATTTTCACAGATTGTTTCGTTTTTAATCTGCGAGAATCTGCATCATCTGCGGATAGAAAAGGGGATGGGTTTATAGCGCCATAAGCATAATGATCTTGGGTATCTAAATATAGAGCCTAAATGTAGGTCCCTATATTTAGGTATCTACTATTAAGTACCGGTACCTCTATTTAGCGACATGTTGATAATATAGAGGTACTTTGGTTGCGGCGGAGAAGCCGTCGATTGCATATTATGAGAGAATCGGGGCTAGAAACTAGTGGATAAAACTGTTGTTTCACTTTTTGCTGGTTCATTGATATTATGGGGGGCAGTCCAAAGATATAGGACAATAAACTCAATTGGATTTAATAAGACTGTGAAGTTGACTTTATTTATCTTTATTGCATTCTCAATTGGGCTGTGTCTTGTTGATTTTGATAGAGCAGAATGGTTTATTGATATTATGTTCCATAATAATAATATAGGTTTTTGGAGGTTGTTTATGTGGCTGTCCCCCGCATCAATCCCTGTTGCTTATAAATTGTTACATGATCAGAGTTTTACCGAAGCAATTACATGGGATTTTGGGATGATTGCTTTTCCACTTCTTACGGTTCTTTTGACTGAACTACTAATTGCTATGAGTGAGAATCACTATTTGAAGTATTAATGTCTGGTTTATCCCCCACTTGCTGTGTATTTCGTTGATGCTTGGGTTGGTGCATTCTATCCTTGGTCCCGCCTTGGCTGGTTTTAACATAGCACTGATTATAACTAGTTTCTATAATACAAGTGTTTTTGATTTTAGTCTGATAAATGTGTTTGATGGTCTTTCAATAATTGGGGTTAATTCAGATCCACTTAAGTGGTTTATTGTAATATTTTCAATAATCCTTGGTTTGCATGGTCAGCTGAGTATTAACTGGTTACAAGAGAAATTCTCATAACAATTGACTGCACCCGGTGGCTATGGTCGCTACCGCTCTCTTCGCGTCGGGTGAACCTGGTCGTTAGCCGCCGGAAATTTTAAGTGTTGATAATGCGGTGAAGACAGGAAAGTCAGTAGCTTGTGGGAAAGGTCGTTTGGGCGTTGTGGGGTTCAGCTGGCTCGTCCATTCAAGTTCCGTGCAGTATAATAAACAGCGTTCGATTAATTACAAAGGGTGCCGGTAACGCTTAGCTTAATGGCGTTGAGCTACAAACATCACACGATGTGCTACACTTGGTTTATGAAGCCGATCTCGTGGAATCTGGAGAAGAACGCTCTTCTAAAAGCTCAAAGAGGGGTCTCTTTTGAAGATGTAGTATTCTACATCATGGCCGGCGATATCCTCGACACAATTGACCATCCTAACCAGGAACGTTATCCCGATCAGCAGATTCACGTGCTCGCTATCGAGGAATATGTATACCTTGTCCCGTTTGTCGAGTCGGAAGATGAGGTTTTCTTGAAAACAATTATTTCGAGCCGGAAAGCTACTAAAACCTACCGAGGTGGCAATAGATGAACAAGCTGGATCAAGAAGAACGCGAAATTCTGGAAGCGTTTGAGTCAGGTAATGTAAAACCTTCTAAGGATGCAGCGGATACCCGGAAACGCCATCAAGAATATGCAGAAGCTATGTTCACAAAGGATGCCCCGATTAATATTCATCTCGCCTTGAAAGATCTTCATGGCCTGCAGAAGAGAGCCCTTGCTGAAGGCATTCCTTGCCAAAGGTTAATTGCAAATATTCTTCACAAGTATGTTGAAGGTCGGTTACATAAAAACGGTGGCTAACATTGCGCTGTAACCGACGTCGGGCTGCTAAGTGCTCTTTAATCAGTATAAGGAATAAATGGATTGATGATTGTAAGGTCCTGGATAATCTGGCCATGTTGCAGGTCTTCTGAATACAGAATTGAACAATCTGCATTAATTGCAGCAGTAACCATCAAGGAATCATAAAACGAGTACTTCCATCGTTCAGATGTCTCGATTGTTTTTCGGTATAGATCTATTGAAGCGTAGATTTCACAAAGAGGAGCTAGAACTGTATTTAAATATTTCACACGATCTTGTGGTACGAGCGGAGGATCAAATTTTCTTGATACATTCAAAAACTCTTGAATCACTTGTGAGCTGATATAACCGATCTGTTCTCTCAATGCATTTTGTATCAGTTTGCGGGCAATAATACGCTTTTCCGGCTCATTTGAGTCGAATGAATAAGCAAATATGTTCGTATCGAGAAAGTATTTATCTTTCATTCAGTTCATCTCTGGTGTAATGTCTTTCCGGCTTTGCGTAGTTTAACTGATCCATTAGATTCTCATAATCATTGGAATTGGTTCCAATGTTAATGTAGCCTTCAAGCCATTGGCGAAATTGAGAATTTAATGTAGTGTGCTCTTGCTTGGCTTTTTCTCTAGCCTTTCGAATTAGTGTTTCATCCGCACTCAGGGTAATGTTTTTTAACATTTCATCCTCCGTTCGTGATTATGCAATCATAGTGTACACGAGGTTGTGTGTAGAATACAAACACGAAATTCTGGAAGCGTTTGAGTCAGGTAATGTAAAACCTTCTAAGGATGCAGCGGATACCCGGAAACGCCATCAAGAATATGCGGAAGCTATATTCACAAAGGATACCCGGATTAATATTCGGCTTGCCTCGAAGGATCTTAGTGGCCTGCAGAAGAAAGCCCTTGCTGAAGGCATTCCTTACCAAAGGTTAATTGCAAGCATTCTTCACAAGTATGTTGAAGGCCGGTTACATGAAAACGGTGGCTAATACTGCGCTGTAACCGACGTCGGGTCGCTAAGTGGTCTTCCTTGGCTCAGCTTGGGCGTTGGGAGGATAGCGACCCGCTTCAGCAACCGTTTGAGCGATTAACGTGGTCTGTTCCCGATATTCTGTCCCCAATATTCCTCCTGTATCGTCCGACCCGCATAGACGTGGTAGCCATAGGGATCAAGAACGAGCTGGAGGTTTGCTCTAGTTGTTCACTGGGAGGGACCAAGGCAACAAGTCGTCCGCAGATCTTAACCCAGTGTTTCCAGATACGTTGATGGAGAGATGAAGTCCGGAAAGGTGGCACGAGCAACGCAAATTGCATCAAATGAGGTTGTTGCTGATCGGTTGAGAACTGGGTTGTCATAGGCAAATTTTGCTAAGGCTTTGCATATTTCTATGCGCACTCTGCAAGAGTGGGAGCAAGGTCGCCGTAAACCATCAGGAGCCGCTCAAGCGCTTATTGAAATTTCCTTCAGGCATCCGGAAATTACTGCCGAAGGTTTCAGGGGCTAACGAATGGCTGCACGGGACATCAACTAGGCTGTGCTCCGTTGCCGCCCGTGAGCCAAACGTTAGCCACTCTATAAAAGGCCCCGCAATGGAAGTCAAATTAAGCAAGCAACAATCTGATCATGCGCCAAATTCTCCGCAGAAAGAGCTGATACGGAGAAAGCAAAACAGATTCTCGATTTTGTAGTTGATCGAGAACCAGTCGAGGGTGATGAGCTGTAAAACTAGTTGAGAAGCGCTTTAACACTATCATAACGTTGTCGGCTTTTTTAGTCCACAAACGCAAAAATTTATAGCGATGGAAATCTTGTCAATACTCGTTATAGTCATTGTTGTGGGTGTCTCTGCTTTTATCGCACACCAGAAAAACTAAACGGGAACAGATCATGCTGCCCAGGTCCGCCCTGTGGCTTCCTGGCTTTCTTTTTCCGCTGGTACCCCCATTTCCGCGGCTCGCGGGAGGAACGGGGCCTGGCTCAATTGATGGGGCGTTCTTCCTGCGATAGGAAAAAGTCAAGGGGTAGTGGTTAAATTTAAAGTGGCATGGTTGTGCAGGGTAATGATTCAAACCCCCACTGTTTTTGCTATCCCTGGCACTGGATTCCGGCACTCCCTGCCGAAATGACGTGGCAGGGGCGCGAACGAATTGTGCGGCTGTCAATTTTACTTCCTGGTTGTGACGGTGAAGAAAAAGAGCCGAGCAGATTTCACCACTTAAAATTTATCCACTACCGTTTTGGTAATAAAACGGAACAATATCAGTGATAATGAATTGTAGAAATGAAGAATAAGGAGAAACAAGTTACCGCCATAATCGCCGGTCTTATCCTCGGTGCCTTTGCCGTGGGCGGCGTCAGTCTGGTGGCCGTTACCCACGCCCTGACGGTGGAGCGTATCGCCGTCAACGAGCGGGCGGCTACCCTGCGCAAGGTAGCGGCCATCATCCCTAGCGAGTACATGGACAATGATCCGTTGCAAGACCGCATCGAGATCAGTGCCCCGGATCTGCTGGGTGGCCCGACCAGCCGTGTCTACCGCGTCCGCAAGGGTGGTAAGCCGCTGGCGGTGGTACTGGATCCAGTCATCCCCAACGGTTACATGGGCCCCATCAGGTTGCTGATCTCCATCCTGGCAGACGGCACTTTGGGGGGAGTGCGCGTGCTCGCGCACAAGGAAACCCCCGGACTCGGTGACAAGATCGAGCTCGCCAAGTCGGACTGGATATTGGGTTTCACCGGCAAGTCTTTAAAAGACCCGCCGGAGGCCCAATGGAAGGTGAAGCGCGATGGCGGCGTGTTCGACCAGCTCGCCGGGGCTACCGTGACCCCGCGATCTATCGTCCGAGCGGTCAGGGACACCCTGCGCTTCGTCGAACAACAGGGCGCATCCCTTTATGAGCAGCCCGCGATGGCGATGCCGCAGGCAGCGGGAGAATCCTGATGTCCGTTATATCCTACCGGGAAATCGCCGCCGATGGCTTGTGGCGCAACAATCAGGCCCTGGTGGCTTTGCTGGGGCTGTGCCCACTGCTGGCAACCACCACGACGGCGACCAATGGGCTCGGCATGGGACTGGCGACCACCATGGTGCTGGTCTTATCCAACTTCACCATTTCTCTGATCCGTAACCTGGTGCGCCCGGAGATTCGGCTCCCGGTGTTCGTGCTGGTGATCGCTTCCGTGGTCACTATGGTCGAGCTCTGGATGCAGGCCTATTTCCACGCGCTCCACCAGATACTGGGGCTGTTCATTCCGCTGATCGTCACCAACTGCGCCATCATCGGGCGCGCCGAAGCATTCGCCTCCAGGAACCCGCTGGATCGCGCCTTGGTGGACGGTTTGAGCATGGGCATCGGCTTTACCCTGGTGTTGACGACGCTGGGCTGTCTGCGCGAGCTCGTCGGGCAGGGCACTCTCTTCCATCAGGCCCATCTATTGCTAGGCGACGCCGTTCAGGGGCTCGGGTTGAGTCTGGGACCGGATTTCCAAGGGGCCTTGTTCGCCATCCTACCGCCGGGGGCCTTTATCGGACTCGGGCTGTTGATCGCCGTGAAGAATGGTCTCGACAGACGCGCTACCCGGCGTCTGCCTGGTGGCGGACGGATCAGGATCGTCCAAGCACAGACGCTGCTCAAGTCACCGGCTACCGACTCGCCGGTTTCCGTGTCGACGATCAGGTCGCCTTCGTCTTTTGCCATCCCTGGCACTGGATTCCGGCACTCCCTGCCGGAGTGACGAGGGAGTTGTCACATCCCCGGACTCAGGCGGGAATACCACCCATCCGGGCGATGATCGCGGTTCCATAGGCTGCCGCTTGTTGCCTGGCCGGCATGACCGGAACGCCTAGGTATCGCTTCCTGATCTCGGTCCAGCCCGCATTTGTCGCGCCACCGCCGGTGGTCAGCACCGATTTCGGCGGAGGGGCGCCCAGCATATGCAAGCGGCGATAGCCGGCTGCCTCGATGCGGGCGATGCCCTCGAGCAGTCCTTGGAAAAAACGCCTATCGTCCGCAGGTCGCGGGCTCAGCCGTGGTTGGAGTGTACCATCGTTGATAGGAAAGCGTTCGCCGGGGGCCGGCAATGGGTGGTAGTCGAGCCCCGTGGGTAGATCCGGGTCGAGGGTTGCGCTCAGCCGTCGGATTTCCGCGTCGTCGAAGTAGCGTCGCAGCACCGCCCCACCGCTGTTGGAGGCCCCGCCGATCAACCAGTGGGCACCGAATCGGTGGCTGTAGACACCGTACTGGGGCGCGGCGATCGGTTCCTGTCCGATGATCTTGAGTACCAGCGTGCTGCCGAGGCAGGTAACGGCGCCGCCGGGCCTGACTGCGGCGGTGGCAACCACTGCGGCGGTGCTGTCGGTGGTGCCGGCCAACACCAGGGTGTGTTCCGGTAGTCCCGTCTCTCGCGCTGCTATGGCGCTTATCTGGCCCAGCTCCGTTCCCGGTGCCACCACGCGTGGTAGTTCGACCGGTGCCAGCTCGAGGCGCGACAGCCACGGGGGCCAGCCTGCCGTCCGCGGGTCGAGGCCGAGCTTGAGGCAGTTGTTCCAGTCGCTGACCCCATAGTGGCCGGTGAGATAGCCGAGGAGCCAGTCCGCCTGGTGGAGAGCGAGGGTTCCGGGACCTGGGCGCCGCCGGCGCTTAAGAAACAAAAGCTTGGCAAGGCTGGAGCCGGCGCCGCGGGCGGGGCTGAGCCGTGGTGCAACCTGCTCGATACACTCGGCCTCGGCCAAGCCGCGCCCGTCATTGTACATGAGTGCCGGACCCAGAGGCCTTCCCTCCAGGTTACAAAGGAGTAGGGTCGCGGAGGTCCCGTCCAGGCACAGGGCTTGGGGGACACAGGAGCCCAATTGGCTGGTCAGCCCGCGCAGAACGCGAATGAGGGCATCCCGCCATAGCCAGAGGTCCTGTTCGACCCCCCCGGCAGTGTCCCGCACGGGTTCCGGCAGATCGGTCCGCTCCTCAGCGATGATGTTGCATGTCTGGTCGATTGCTACCGCGCGGCAGCCGGAGGTGCCCAGATCGACGCCGATGTAACAGGGTCGGACCACAAGGTTGGGTACTAGGGGCTATTGACATTCATCATTCACGGCCCGATTGCGGCCCTTTTCCGCGCTGACGGCGTTGCGGCTCGTCAAAATAGGCCGGCTATTCCTCCTCGCCGCGCCTAGTCAGCACGAAAAAACTCTTACAATCGCCCACGTTCAGATAAATGTCAACAGCCCCTAGGGCAGCGAGACGGGGGAGGGCGGTTGCCAACCCGGCGCCCGGTGCTCGACCACGACCGTAGTGTAGATGCCGCCGCGTACGTTGAAGGCGGCGCTCAGGCGCATGAACCTGGGGTGCAGCGCGGTGACCAGATCGCTCAGGATGCGGTTGGTAACCGCCTCATGGAAGGCCCCCTCGTCGCGGTAAGACCAGACATACAGCTTCAGGGACTTGAGCTCCACGCACAGCTGGTCCGGAACATACTCCAGGGTCAGCTCGGCGAAATCCGGTTGCCCGGTCTTGGGGCAGAGACAGGTGAACTCGGGCACCCGGATGCGGATGTTGTAGTCACGGTCGGGTCCCGGATTGGGGAAGGTCTCAAGGGTTCGTTGGGGGGTACTTGGCATAGCAATCCTGAATTACTTGGCGTTGTCTGGAGGATTTGGCGTGTTGCGTTCGACTTCTCAAAATCCTTCGGTAGAGGTGAATAGACCGACCCGCAGGTCTCGGGCCACATAGATCGGGCGTCCGTCGACCTCTACCCTGCCGTCGCCGATGCCGAGCACCAGCTTGCGGAAGATCACGCGCTTCATGTCGATGTGGTAGACCACCTTGGAGGCGGAAGGCAGCACCTGACCCGTGAATTTGACCTCACCTACGCCCAGGGCCCGGCCGTGGCCGGAGTTGCCGATCCAGGCCAGATAGAAACCCACCAGCTGCCAGAGGGCGTCCAGACCGAGACAGCCCGGCATGACCGGGTCGCCGGGGAAGTGGCAGGCGAAGAACCAGAGGTCTGGCCGGATGTCCAGCTCGGCCAGGATTTCGCCCTTGCCGTGGGCGCCGCCGCAGTCCGCGATGCGCAGGATGCGGTCCATCATGAGCATGTTGGGGATCGGCAGCTGGGCATTGCCGGGCCCGAACATAGCGCCCTGACCGCACCGGATCAGCTCTTCTCTGGTAAAGGATTCCTCTTTGCTCATGGGGTTCGGTAAGGTGTCGTGCCAACCACTAATAGGACAAGATTAACAGGATTTATAGTATTAACAGGATATTAAAAGTGTTATTTAAGAAAAATAATCCTGTTAATCCTGTACCATTAGGAGACAAGTCCGGAGGTTAGGGTTTACTCCTTACCCCCTAGCCCCTAGCCGCTCGGTGAGAAAGGGGAGGATCTCTGCGCTGGGGACCAGGCGGGGCTCGGTGTCACGCCGGCCCTGGTATTCCAGCTTGCCTGTGTCCAAGCCCTTGTCGCCGATGATGATGCGATGGGGTATGCCGATAAGCTCCATATCCGCGAACATGAAGCCGGGGCGCACGTCCCGGTCGTCCAGGAGGACCTCGATCCCGGCCTCTGTCAGCCTCTGGTGCAGCTGCTCGGCCGCCTCCCGGACCCGATAAGATTTATGCAATTTCATGGGCAGCAAGGTGACCTGAAAGGGTGCCAGCGGCTCGGGCCAGACGATGCCCCGCTGGTCGTGGTTCTGCTCGATGGCGGCGGCCACCACGCGGGAGACGCCGATGCCGTAGCAGCCCATCTCCGGGTTTACGGCCTTGCCGTTCTCGTCCAGGACGGTCGCCTGCATGGCCTGGCTGTACTTGCACCCGAGCTGAAAGATGTGACCGACCTCGATGCCGTGGGCGATGGTCAGGGTCCCCTGGCCGTCGGGGCTCGGGTCGCCCGTCTGGACGTCGCGCAGGTCCGCCACCTGGGGTAGGGGCAGGTCGCGCCCCCAGTTGATGCCGAACCAGTGTTTCCCGTCCTGATTGGCGCCGGCGCTGAAATCCCCCGTTACCGCCACGCTGCGGTCGACGACGCAGGGGAGGGACAGTTTCAGGGGTCCGAGGGAGCCCGGTCCGGCGCCGATAGCGGCACGGATCTCCGCTTCGGTCGCCATGCGCAGGGGTGCCGCCACCTGGGGCAGCTGCTCGGCCTTGGCCGGATTCAAGGTATGATCGCCACGTACCAGCAGGGCGATGAGGTCCGTCGCGGACCCTGCGGCGGCGACCACCAGCGTCTTCACGGTCCGCGCGATGGGTTGATCGAACTGGTTCACCAGGTCGGCGATGGTCTTGGCGTCCGGTGTATCCACCAGCCGCAGATCTTCGGCGGGAGCTGGGGGTCTGTCTGCCGGCGGCAGGGCCTCGGCGAGCTCGACATTGGCGGCATAATCGCTTGCGGTGGAGAAGGCAATGGCGTCCTCGCCGGATTCGGCCAGGACGTGGAACTCGTGGGAGACATGGCCGCCAATGCTGCCGGTAGCGGCCTGGACGGGGCGGAATGTCAGCCCACAGCGGCGGAAGATGCGGTTATAGGTCTCGAACATGACCTGATAGGTGTCTTGTAGCGAGGCCGCGTCCGGGTGGAAGGAGTAGGCGTCCTTCATCATGAACTCGCGGGCGCGCATGACGCCGAAGCGGGGGCGGATCTCGTCCCGGAATTTGGTCTGGATCTGATAGAAATTGACTGGGAGCTGTTTATAGCTGCGTAGCTCATCGCGGGCGAGCGCGGTGATCAGCTCCTCGTGGGTGGGGCCGAAGCAGAAGTCCCGCTGGTGGCGGTCATGGAAACGCAGCAGCTCCGGCCCGTAGTGCTCCCAGCGGCCGGAGGTCTGCCACAGCTCCGCGGGCTGGACGGCAGGCATCAGCACCTCGAGGGCCCCGGCCCGGTCCATCTCCTCACGCACTATGTGTTCAACCTTGCGCAACACCCGCAGACCCAGCGGCAGCCAGGTATAGAGCCCGGTCGCGAGCTTGCGGATCATGCCGGCGCGCAACATCAGCCGGTGGCTGGCGACTTCGGCATCGGCGGGGGTCTCCTTGACGGTGTGCAGAGGAAACGCAGAGGTACGCATGGTGCTCAGCCGGCAGGGGTGCAAAACCATATATTCTATCAGAATGTTCCGCCGTTCCACCCGAACAGATGCCGCGGTGGGGACGTAAACTCGATGTAGACCCGTTCGGGGGGAACGCCGAAGCGGGCCTCCATGAAATAGCACAAGTCCGCGGAGAGGCCGGGGGTTTGCTCCTCCGGTAACCCCAGGCTCTTGAGCTCCAGATAGGCGAGGGGTGCGGTGTCTCCGGCAAACAGCATGTCCATCTTATCCTTTAAGATGACCATGACATAGCTTTCCGGTTTGCCGAGGATCTTTACTATTATCGAAGAGGTATCCTCGAGGATTTTCTTGCGGTGATCGGCGGGGGTCTCAACATTGGTCTAGATAATCAGGGTTGGCATATTCCGGCGGTCTCCCTTGGTCGGGATCGGTTTGTTCAAGTAGGCCCTTCCGGATCCGCAAATCGGAATTGCACCCCGACGGCAGGTTCAATTTCTCATTTGGATAAGGCCTGTCCCTGTAATCGGCCGGAAAATCCTATACCCTGGGTACTCTGCTCGATTAATTGCTTTCGGTTGCGAGCTCGCTGAACGCGGCTGTTCAGGTCCTTTGGATTCCGGCGCAATGTGGGCATGATCCTATGCGCTTAGTTTAGCCTTTTTGGTCTGTTTTGCCTGGGTGATGTATGGATATAAAAGGGGTGCGGTGAACGGTTTTGAGGCCTTGACGGCATGGGTTCAGCCCCGGCATCTAGCGGCTTCCGTGATTGAAGGTTATCGGGCGGAGTTTGAAAGTCGCCCGGTGCGGGTGCTGCAGTTACCGATTTTCTGAAGGCGGATATGGTCGCGCGTGTCGCGCGGTTTTTGGACCAGGAAGCGACTTATGAGCAAGTCTATTATCTTTATCCGGCGCCTGGGGAACCCTATGGGAATTTGGTGTCGGCCGAAGATTGGCGGGCGGCCGATGAGGACCGCCGCTGGTATACCCACGGAGTGTTGAGCAATCCTGACCCTCGTTTCCGTCTCAGCCCCAATCTGTTCACCTGTTTGAATTTCCGCAAAGTACTCACTACACCCGCATTCAAGGCTTATGTGAGCGCGGTCACAGGATTGCCGTTAGGGAAGTTGTTAGGTCGTACATTTCATCGCATGCGGGTGGGAGACATACTGGGGCCGCATAGCGATGAGGTCAAAGGACGGCGCCTGACGTTTATTGTTTACCTTTCACCAACTTGGAGAGCCGATTATGGCGGTGCGCTGCATGTTATCGGGAAAAATGACGCGTGTTCCAAGATCGAGGCAACCTTCAATAGCCTCGTTGTATTTGATTTGACAACGCAGAAGTTGCATTACGTCGCCGACATACGGAGTACCTCCGGGGACCGGTCGCGGTTGACGATCGGTGGTTGGTTTTGTGGTCCTGAACATCAATGATTTGCGCTGTTAGGGGTTATTGACGATCATCGTTCAGGACTCGATTGGAGTCCTGTTCCGCCTGACCGATAGGTTGCGACTCGTCGCAAGCGGAATCGTTTGAACCGCAAAGGCGCAGAGGACACAAGGTGGGGGCACCCCTTGCGGGTGCCGGGCCGGGTAGGTTGAGATGGAGATGGCCCTGTTGGATTTGCACCATTATTTCAGGTAAGCTACCAAAATTTTAAGCTGCTTGCATCGGCACGCAATACTCGATAAAAACAAAGATGCCAGAGGAGGCATAAGGTCTTGGAAATCACCGCAAGAATCGCCGCAGAAGCCCCTCAACCCGTCCCCTCCTACCTGGAACGCCATTACTGGTGGGCATACGTGCATCCGAATGCGGTGCGAGTGTTCGAACGCCAGTGGCTTGTCAACCTGATCCTGTGGGGAAATTCCGGGCGCCTGCGTGATGTCGTCTTGGAAAGTCTCGGCAATCCGATCAACGGTCGCACCCTCCAGGTGGCCTGTGTCTACGGCAATCTCACCCGGCGCTTGGTGGATCGTCTTGCCGGAGGTGCTTGCCTGGATGTGGTGGACATATTGCCCGTCCAATTGGAAAACTTGGCGCGGAAGCTGGGTCCGGCGCCTGGAACCACCCTTGTACTCAGCGATTCGGCGGACTTGCAGACACCGGATGGTCACTACGATCAGGTCTTGGTCTTCTTCCTCCTGCACGAGCAGCCCCCGGAGACCCGCAAGCGGACCTTGGCGGAGGCATTGCGGGTCACCAAGCCGGGGGGGCGGGTCCTGCTGGTCGATTACCACTGTCCCCATCCGGCGAATCCCATGCGCTTGATCATGATCCCGGTGCTGCGGTTGCTCGAACCCTTCGCGCTCGATCTGTGGCGCGATGAAATTTCGGCTTGGCTGCCAAAAGGGCTCCCAGGCCTGCATGTACGCAAACAGACCTTCTTCGGCAGACTGTATCAGATGGTCGAGATCAAGCGGTCCAAGGATACATGAGCGGATTCCCGGCCTGATCCGAATCCCTTTCTCCCTGACATTGCGCGCATCTCGGGTAGTGGGCAAGCTCGCTACCGGGCCGCCCGGTGGGGGTTTCTTCCGAACGCCAACCGAGAGAGGGAAGGCGAGGGGACCCGAGGAGCCTGAAATAACCCCTCTGCAACCGACGTCGATCACAGGAAGGAGGCACTACGACATGAAACGATAGGGGTTCGAGATGGCGGGGGCAAGGCTGGAGAGGGAACCGGACGCCGACGCCAGGGAGCAGGCGGTCGCAGACTACCAGAGTATCAGGGCTTGGAGCGAGTATCTTTGCGAGCCCCTTACCCTGGAGGATCATGTGATCCAGACGGTGGTGGAGACCAGCCCCCCCAAATGGCACCTGGCCCACGTTTCTTGGTTCTTCGAGACCTTTCTCCTGCAGCCCTACCTGTCCGGCTACCAGCCCTTTCATCCGCGTTTCGACTACCTGTTCAATTCCTACTACGAGCAGCTCGAGAGCGGCTATTGGCCCCGTCCCGAGCGTGGGCTACTGTCCCGTCCGACGGTTGCCGAGATCTATGACTATCGGCGCCATGTGGACGCGGCGATGGAACGGCTTATCGGAACATGTCCCGCCAGTGATTGGCCGACGGTGGAGGAGCGCTTGCTGGTCGGCTTCAATCACGAACAGCAGCACCAGGAGCTTTTGCTCACGGACATCAAACACAACTTCGCCTACAACCCCCTGCGTCCAACCTACCGGGAGGACCTCCCGACCTCGGACGTGGTCACGGCGGATCCGCTGACCTTCAGCACCTTCGACGGCGGTTTGGTCCAAATTGGCGCCGGGGATAGCGGTTTTGCCTATGATAATGAGCGACCCCGGCATCGGGTCTACCTCCAGGCCTACCGGCTGGCGGATCGCCTGGTGACCAACATGGAGTTCCTCCGGTTCATGGAAGACGGCGGTTACGGACACCCGGGCTTGTGGCTGTCCGACGGCTGGCGAGTCATCGGACGGAAAGGATGGGATGCACCCCGCTACTGGGAACGCATCGACGGCGAGTGATTTGAGATGACCCTCGCTGGACTGCGGCCGCTGAATCCCGGCGAACCCGTTACCCACTTGAGTTACTACGAGGCCGATGCCTATGCCACCTGGGCGGGCCGGCGCCTGCCCACCGAGGCGGAGAGGGAGGGCTGCATCCGACCTGCCGATCGTCGGCAACTTCGTCGATAGCGGTCGGTTGCATCCGGCACCCGCACCGGCAGAAAAGGGGCTCAAACAGCTCTTCGGCGATGTTTGTGAGTGGACCGGCTCTGCCTATCTTCCATACCCGGGTTATTGGGCACCGGCAGGTGCCCTGGGCGAGTACAACGGCAAGTTCATATCCAATCAGATGGTCCTACGCGGGGGTTCCTGCGCGACACCGGCAAACCACCTGCGCCCCAGCTACCGCAACTTCTTCTATCCCCACGAGCGCTGGCAATTTATGGGATTCCGGGTGGCCGAAGACGTTGTATGAGCGCGCGGCTGCGGTTTACCGACCTGCACCCGCAGCCGGCGGACATGCGAGCCGAGGTCATTACCGGCCTGTCTCGGCGGCGTAAACAGCTACCGTCCAAATATTTCTACGATCGATGCGGATCCCGGCTGTTCGACGCTATTACCGAGCTCCCGGAGTACTACCCGACCCGTACCGAGATCGGCATTCTCGAGCGCTACGGCAACGAAATGGCAGACCTAGTGGGACGCGAGGCACTGTTGGTAGAGCTGGGCAGCGGTAGCAGCTACAAGATTCGCGTCCTGTTGCAGGCCTTGAAACCGGCCGTCTATATGCCGGTAGACATCTCGCGCGAGCACCTCCTGGCGTCTGTGGCCTCCCTTGCGCAAAGCTTCGATGAGCTTGAGATACATGCCGTCTGTGCCGATTACTCCGCACCTTTCGCATTGCCGTTGGACGTGAACGGGGGGGTGCATGCCGCCTTCTTCCCCAGCTCGAGTATCGGCAACTTCGACCCGGATGAGGGGCGACAGCTCCTCGAGCGCATCGGGATCCTTCTAGGAGCTGGTGGCAAGCTCTTGATCGGCGTAGACCTGATCAAGGATGCCTCGATGCTGAACGCGGCTTACAATGACACCCGCGGCATCACAGCCGACTTCAACACCAACCTGTTGAGGCGCATCAACCGGGAGCTGAATGCCAACTTTAATTTGGAGGCCTTCCGCCACGAGGCCTACTACAACAGCGTCGAGCAGCGGATCGAGATGCACCTGGTAAGCGTAGCGGACCAACAAGTGAGCTTGGCGGGAAAGCGCTTTTCCTTTCGCGAGGGTGAATCCATCCACACCGAGAACTCCTACAAATACAGCATTGAGGGTTTCCACGCCTTGGCCGGGGAAGCGGGCTACGAGGCCAAACGGGTATGGACGGATCCGGACGATCTCTTCAGCGTTCACTGTCTGAGGTTCGTCGGCAGCAGTCCTGAATTATTTGGTGCTGTTTGGAGGACCGGACGTGTTGCGTTGCGACGCACCAAGGCTCGTTGATCTACCGTAGCGCCGGTGCCGGCGTCTTAACGCAACCTACCCATAGGTCCCCCGCCGCGCTGTTTATCCGCACGGACCTCACCTTTAAGTATTAGGTTGCGTTAAACCGCGCGAGGAAGCGCTTGTTTAGTTTAGAATACAGTGTCCTTTGGCGGAAATCGCATCACCCTATGAGGAACCAGACATGACCCGAGACGAACAGATCAAGGCCCTTGAGAAAGATTGGTCCACGAACCCCCGCTGGACCGATGTCAAACGCGGATACTCCGCCGCGGATGTGATTCGCCTGCGTGGCTCTATCCAGCCCGAGTATAGCTACGCCCGACTCGGGGCCAAGCAGCTGTGGGATCTGGTCCGCGGCGGTGCCAAGAAGGGTTATGTGAACTGCATGGGCGCCATCACCGCCGGTCAGGCCATGCAGCAGGCCAAGGCCGGGACCGAGGCCATCTATCTGTCCGGCTGGCAGGTCGCGGCCGACGGTAACACCTCCGAGACCATGTACCCGGACCAATCCCTCTATGCTTACGACTCGGTCCCCACCATGGTGCGGCGCATCAACAACGCCTTCAAGCGGGCGGATGATATCCAGTGGGCGCGCGCGATCGAGCCCGGCGATGCGGACTATGTGGATTACTTTCTGCCCATCGTGGCGGATGCGGAGGCCGGATTCGGTGGCGTGCTCAACGCCTTCGAGCTCATGAAGAACATGATCGCCGCCGGTGCCGCCGGCGTGCACTACGAAGATCAGCTCGCCGCAGTGAAAAAATGCGGCCACATGGGCGGTAAGGTATTGGTCCCCACCCGCGAGGCGATCGAAAAGCTGATCGCCGCCCGCCTGGCCGCGGACGTCTGCGACGTACCCACCCTGGTGCTGGCTCGAACCGATTCCGAGGCGGCCAATCTGCTGACCAACGACGTGGATGCCAACGACAAGCCCTTCCTCACCGGCGAGCGTACCAGCGAGGGCTTCTACCGAGTCCGCAACGGGCTGGAACAGGCCATCAGCCGCGGCCTGGCCTACGCCCCCTACGCGGATCTGGTGTGGTGCGAGACCGGCACCCCGGACCTGGGCTTCGCCCGCGAGTTCGCCACCGCGGTGTTGGAGAAGAACCCCAATAAGCTATTGGCCTACAACTGCTCGCCCTCCTTCAACTGGAAGAAGAACCTGGATGACACGACCATCGCCAGGTTCCAGGACGCGCTTTCCGAGATGGGCTACAAATACCAGTTCATCACCCTGGCCGGGATCCACAACATGTGGTTCAACATGTTCGATTTGGCCTACGACTATGCCCGCGGTGAGGGCATGAAGCACTATGTCGAAAAGGTCCAGGAGCCGGAATTCGATGCCCGCGAGCGGGGTTACACCTTCGTGTCCCACCAGCAGGAAGTGGGCGCGGGTTACTTCGACGATGTCACCACCACCATCCAGGGTGGTGCCTCCTCGGTCACGGCCCTGACCGGTTCCACGGAGGAGGCGCAGTTTTAGAGGCTGTCTAAAAACTAACCAAACTGTAGGGTGGGCTGTGCCCACCACATACGACGCCTGAGAGGTGGGCACAGCCCACCCTACGGGCACGATTCTATTAAAATCAATGGATTAGTTTTTAGACAGCCTCT
>Ga0056121_1000133_pt1 | contig 34782 bp, 32 predicted proteins | sample WorMetHEROISLAND_FD_83872 | JGI IMG/M metagenome (GOLD analysis project Ga0056121, IMG submission 83872) | Marine gutless worms symbiont microbial communities from Max Planck institute for Marine Microbiology, Germany - Olavius sp. 1 HERON ISLAND ...
GTCGGTGTGGCACCGAGCGATGCCGGACCCGGCAAGGCGTTCTGCTGTTCCGGGGACGTGTGCGCCTGGATAGCACGGCCGACGTCTTGCGCCTGCGTCAGCCTGGCAGTCCACGTCGGCCGTCGCGGCTGATGGCCCAGAGCGGCCCAAACCAGCCATAGTTTGCCGTCACGACCGATCGGCCGCATGTCTACAATGCGGACAAGGCGGACACAGCTCCAAATGACCGTAATTGAGCGCCGGGCCGTTTCGGGTACTGGGCAAGGGTGCGATGACGCCAACGGTCACCTGGGCGTCACCAAGATCAGCTACGGCGAGAATGATGAGCGCGCAAGGAAGACGACCGTCATGACAATGAGAGACTGTGCGAGGCTTCTCGCGAGCATGGCCGTCGCAGCGCTTTGCTCTGCCTCCCCGAGCTCGGCGCAGAATGACACGATCACCGTCTATGTCGCCGAGAAGATCATCACCATGGACCCGGGACTGCCCGAGGCGACCGCCGTGGCGGTGAAGCACGGTCGTATTGCCGCCGTCGGCGAACTCGCGGATCTCCAGGCGTGGATCGACCGCTTCCCGCACAAGATCGACCGGACCTTCGAGGAGAAGATCCTCGTGCCAGGTCTGATCGCTGCCCATGAGCACCCTATCCTCGCGGCCAACACGATCACCCGACGGCCCTTGCTCGCCTACTACGCGACGCCCAATCCATTCGGGACCGACATCACCGGCGTCGGCAGCAAAGCGGAGGCGCTGGCGCGACTGCGGGACGCTGTCGAGGGCGAGCCTGGAGCCAGCGAGACGATCTTCACTTGGGGATATGACGTCATCGCCATGGGCGGGCACCTGACACGAGAAGAGCTCGACGCGATCTCCAGCACGCGCCCGATCATCGTCTGGGACGCCTCGGTGCATTTCGCCTACGGCAACTCCGCTTATCTCGCGCAGCTCGGGGTCACGGCCGAAGACGCGGCGCGGATTCCTGGCATCGAGCTTGGCCCCGACGGCGAGCCCAACGGCCAGTTCCTTGCGACCGAGGCGGCCGCCTATGCGCTGGTGCCTGAGATCGCCAAGGCGACAGCGGACATGCGCCCTGCCGTCGACCAGGTTATCGCGCTCAACCGTCAGGCGGGCATCACCACCACGACCGAGCTGGCGTTCGGGACGATTAACCCGGAGTTCGAGAAGCAGTTCTTCGATGCCTATTTCAACGATCCGCAGACGCCGCTGCGCATCGTCGTGGTCGCCGACGGCGCCACCCACGCCAGGCTGCACGGCGACGGCGCGGTCGAGGCTGTCGGCGCACTGGCCGCGGACAACACGGACAAGGTGATCTATTCGGGCGTCAAGTTCTTCGCCGACGACGCGTTCCTCGGCCTCGCCATGGCACTCCGCCAGCCCGGATACCTCGATCCGGCGTTGCGGGGTATCTGGAACACGCGGCCAGAGGACATGGTCGATGCCATGCGTCCCTGGTGGGAGGCGGGTTTCCGGATCCACATTCACTCAAATGGCGATGCCTCGCATGACGCGGTCCTGGGCGCGCTCGCCGAGCTGCAGGCCAAACACCCGCGCTTCGACCACCGGTTCGTTTTCGAGCATTTCGGCTTGTCCTCGCTGGACCAGATCAGGCGCATGAAGGCCCTCGGCGCCGTCGCCAGCGTGAACCCGAGCTACGTCTATCTTCGCGGCGATTTGAATGCGGCGTACATCGGACGAAACCGCGCAGCGCAGGCGGCACGGCTAGGAACGCTGGTGCGCAGTGCCGTGCCGACCGCCATCCACTCCGACCTGCCGGTAGCGCCGGCAGAGCCACTCCTGCTTATGTGGATTGCGGTGAACAGGCTGGGTCAATCCGGCGAGGTCCTGGCGCCGGCGGAACGCATTAGCGCGGAAGAGGCGCTGCGTATGGTGACCATCGACGCCGCCTATGTGCTGGGGATGGACGATCGTATCGGTAGCATCGAACCCGGCAAGCACGCGGACTTCACGGTGCTCGAAGCCAACCCGTTGGACGTGGCGCCCGAGACCATTCGGGACATCGGTGTCTGGGGCACGGTTTTCGCCGGCGAGAAAAGACCGGCTCCGACGAAAGGTCGGTAGCAGGGGAAACGTTGCCCGGCCGCGAACCCCGCCTGAGGAATCTGCAGATCACGCGCCGCAGGCCGGCCGGTCGACACGCCCTGGCTCTACCGCCACCACGCGGTAGCCGGCGTCCGCCACCGGCTTGATCTGATGCCGCCACGAATACCAAACTCCGGCCAGCCACGCACCACGAGCACCAACGGCCCGTCGCCCACGACAACGCTCGCCAGCGCGGATGGCGACTGGCGAGCGTCCATAGCCGATTGTCGATCAGGCGGGCTGAAAGGCGCGTCGCTGTAGCACCGCATCGACGCTCCAGGCGCCGGCGCCGTGGCGCAGCACCAGGACGAGGCCGCCGGCGATGGCCAGGTTCTTCATGAACATGATGGTCTGGATCTGATCGGCGAAGTCGAGGTGGAAGATCAGCGCCGCAATCACCGTGAAGCCGGCCAGAGCCAGTGCGGTCCAGCGGCTGAGCAGGCCCAGCGCCAGCATAAGCCCGCCGCCCAGTTCGGCGACGATGACCAAAGGCAACAGCCCGCCCGGCACGCCGAAGCTCTCCATATAGGCCTGTGTGCCGGCATAGCCGCCGACCTTGCCGGCGCCGGCGGAGATGAAGATCAGCGCCAGTAGCAGCCGTCCGGCCAGGTCGACCGGTGCGGCGAACTTCTCGACAAGTGCGTTCATTGTAGTCCTCCATGGGGTCGGTGATCCGTCCCCCGACCCGTTGATGTTTGCATGAGCCCCTCACCCCGACCCTCGACCTGAGGGAGAGGGCGGGCTGAGGGCGTTGTCCTATGCGGCCTGGCGCGCGGCCGTGCCGGCCGCCAGCTTCACGATCTCGGCCTCCGCCGCCTTGAGCGACGTCTCGGCCACGTCCTCACCCATCTTCAGCCCTTCGGCATGGACGAAGCTGACGTCGGTGATGCCGAGGAACGCCAGCAGCTGGCGGATGTAGGGCTCCTGGTGGTCGTTCGGCGTGTTGGCGTAAACGCCGCCCCGGGCCGCGAGGATGTAGGCTTTCTTGCCCGTCAGCAGGCCCTCCGGCCCGTTCGCGGTGTAGCGGAAGGTCACGCCGGCGCGGGCGATGTGGTCGAACCAGGCCTTGAAGGTGGACGGAACGTTGAAGTTGTACATCGGCATGCCGATGACGATCACGTCGGCGACCTGCAGCTCGGCGACCGCAGCATCGCTGCGCGCGCCGGCGACGGCGACATCGCCCTCGCGCTCGGCCGGTTCGGTCATGAAGCTCTGGGCCAGGGTGGCATCGAGGTGCGGCAGCGGCTCGGCCGCCAGGTCGCGCCGCACGATGCGGGTATCGGGATGCGCTGTCGTGTAGGCCTCGACGAAGGCCTGGCTCAGGCCATTGGAAACGCTGTTGTCGCCAAAGATGCCGCTGTCGATCTGCAGAAGCGTGGTCATCGTGATCATTCCCTCGTGTCTTGGGTGGTGTTTGCGTTGCGGAAGAGATATGATCGATTACATGGCGATAAAGCTGGATTATTTCGCTAATTTTGATCGAAGAATTCGATCTAATGGTGCCTGATGGACCGGATTCTGACCACCTTGGAACAGTGGCGCACGGCCCTCGCCGTCGCCGATACCGGCAGCTTCGCCGCGGCGGCAGCGAGCCTGCACAAGAGCCAGTCGACCGTGAGCCACGCCATTGCCGAACTGAACGCCCGGCTGGCGGTGCCGGTGTTCGCCCATACCGGCCGACGCACCGCCATTACCGCCGATGGCGAGATTCTGCTGCGCCGCGCCCGCCGCCTGCTGGCCGACGCCCAGTCGCTGGAGCACGCCGCTGAGGCTTTGGGCCGCAGCATGGAGGCCACTCTCAGCATTGCCGTCGATCACATCGTGCCGACCGGTCTGGTGGTGGCCGCCCTTCGCCGTTTCGCCGACGCGGCGCCGGACACGCGGGTGGAGGTGCAGGAGGTGGTGCTGTCCGGCGTGTTCGATGCGTTGCGCGACGGCGGCGCGGTCCTGGCGCTGAGCGCACTCCTCCCGCCCGGGCATCGCGAAGAGGCGCTGATCGCCATCGACTTTGTCGCCGTGGCCGAACGCTCCCATCCCCTGCACGCACTGGGCCGTCCTGTCGACTATGACGATCTGCGGCGCTATCGCCAGCTCGTGGTGCGCGATACCGGCAGCCGGCCCATCGATGCCGGCTGGCAAGAGGCGGAAATGCGCTGGACGTTCTCCAGCTTTGCCGGCTCCATCGAAGCAATGAAGGCCGGCACCGGCTTCGCCTGGCTGCCGCGGCACAAGATCGCCGCCGAACTCGAGAACGGCGTCCTGCGCCCGCTGCCGCTGACCCATCCGGAGCGTCGCCGTGCTCTCGTCCATCTGATCACGCCGGACCCGGAGACCATGGGACCGGCGGCCAGGCTGCTGGCCGAGGCCTTTCGCAAGGAAGCAAACGACGCAGCAGACTCGCACGGCACCTATGGGCGATAGCTGCTTTCGGAACTCATTCCGCTTTGCGCACAGGCGTGACGACACGACCGCATTGGGTCATCTCCGGCCTTCTCGCTGCTCGGACGCGAACGTCGGTTCTAAGCGAGTTGTGTCGCGAGATGTGCCAGGCAAGAGCCAGCGCAACCGTACCGACGATGACAGCAACGGGTCGTTTCCGGCCATCGCCACGACGGGGGACAAAGGTACCTGCCAAACACCACGATCGCAGGACGTACACACAGGTGATACACAGTACCCTGCGTTGCCGGCGAGAAACGTCAGTTTTCTGCGGGACGGTGGACGCGAGAACCGTTTCCCCTTGGGGACGCCAATTTCCTCCCAATCTCACATGCACGCTGTCGGTGCGGCACCAAGCGATGTCGCGCTCAGCAAGCCTGTCTGCTGTCTCGGGGACGTGCGCACCTGACCGGCGCGGCCGACGCCTTGCGCCTGCGCCAGCTTGGCAACCCGCTACACAGGACAAGCTATCCTGGAACGATGCGCCACAGCGAGCCAGTCTCATTGTGTTCCAGAACGAGGTAGACAATCCCGTCATCGCCCATGGCGACATCACGAATGCGTCCGAAGTCCGTGATCAGCTTTTCCTGCTCAACGAGTTTTTGGTTTTCGATTCGCAGGCGATACAAGGTGCTCGCCTTCAGACTGCCAACGAGCAGGTCGTTTTTCCAACCCGGGAACTTTGCCCCATCGTGAAAGGTAAAGTTTGATACGGCAGGCGCCGGAGTGAAGTCGACAACCGGCAAGACTGTGTCTTCGATAGGAAAGTCCAGTCCCAGGTCTTTACCAATCGAAACTTCCTCGCCGCTGTAATCAAGCCCATTGGTGTACAGCGGCCATCCATAGTTCTGACCTTCGAGGATCTGATTGACTTCGTCACCGCCACGGGGGCCCATTTCCGTGTTCCAGATCTCGCCATTGGATGGATGTCCATCAAGCCCCTGACCGGTGCGGTGGCCATAGCTCCAGACAGTGTGGATCGTGGAGGCGTCTGGTTGCGCCTCCGGCGCAATCCAGAAGGGATTGTCTTCGGGAACGGTTCCATCGTCGCGGACCCGGTGGATCTTTCCGAAAGGCGTATCCAGCTGATGCAGCTTGTCATACGTGTTTTTTCCGCCAATCGAAATGTACAGGTATCCACGCCTGTCAAAGGCCAGACGCCCGGCAGCTACAGCGTCAGGAACCGGCGTGTAGTGGTCTTTGTGAACCGACCAGATGACTTCCTGATCCACCCACGTGCCATCCTCGATGCGTCCGCGGACAACGCGGACCATCGTTCCGGGTACCACCCATCCACATAGCCAGAAGCAATGGTCGGTATGGGAAAGATATATCCAGCCATTCTCCTCGTAGTCGGGATGCAGCTCGACATCGAGCACCGTGCCGAGATTCAGCCATGCGCCTCTCAGGCTGGCCAATGTTCCCCAGACCCGTGGGGTATCCGCGATCAGCGGCCTTTGATGTCCTTCCCGGTCGACAATGGAAAGCCCCCTGATCTTCTCGGCGACCAGGACGTCGCCACCGGGCATCGGGGCAATGGAGTACGGCCTGCTCTCTAGGGGGGTCACCAACTCAAGCCGGAATTCGTGGTGTTGAGACCGGATGATCCGGTTTCGGTCGGGTTCCTTGGTGTAGGACTCAGCTATCTTGGGAAAGTTCTGGCGATGCTCGCTGATGTATATGGCCAGCAACTTGATCTGTTGGGGCGGCAGCTTCTCACCCCAGGCTTCCATGGTCGTCCCCGGAACGCCCTTGGCAATGACTGCCATCATCTCCTCGAGCGTGTCGCCATGTTTCAGCTCGACATCAACAAGGCCCGAACCCAGCTCGGTTCCTTCCAGCGCCTTTCCATGACAGGCGGCACAATTCGCGTTCCAGGCCACGAAAGACGGCTCCCTGCTGTCTGCGGTCATGGCGTACCAGTAGCCGGACGCGGCCCCAATGATGGCCAACAGGGTCAAACCGATTGCGATCTTGTACCGTCGTTTCATGGATGGTTCCGTTGAACAGGCGCGTGTGTGACACACACTAGCTGCTGCTGCGCCTTGGAAATACGGGACAGACATGCCCTCCCAGTCTGGTACGCCCGCGGTGCGGCGGCGATCATGGCCGGCTCGGCTGCACGGCCCTCCCACATGTCGCGCAGCTTCGCTCGGGGTGCATGAATGACCGTCCGGGTTCTGGTGAGTACAGTTGCCCGGAACGGCGGCGCGCTTCGAGCTTTCGGGGGCCCACGGCGCAGACAGGAGCGACGGCATGCTGAGCTACATCAGGGTTGGTGCCAACGATATCCCGCTCTCGGGGCGTTTCTACACGGCCATCCTGACCCCGCTCGGCTACACGAAGAAGGAAGTGCCGAACGGCATCGAATTCACCTTGCCCGACGTGCCCGGCGCGTCCCACGAACCCGCCGCGGTATACGTGGCAAAGCCATACGACGGCAAAGCGGCGACCGTCGGCAACGGCTCGATGACGGCCTTCGAAGCCGAGACGCAGGAGATGGTCCGTAACCTTCACGCCGCTGGTCTTCAGGCGGGCGGCTCCAACGAGGGCGCGCCCGGCTTCCGGGCCGAGTACAGCGATCACTTCTACGTCGGCTATCTCCGCGATCCCCTGGGCAACAAGGTCGCGATCTTCTGCGCGAACCCGGCAGAGGGGGCTCGGGGCGGCTGAATTCGGCCCTGGTCCTGCGCCCCGTGGCGTTTGCCGGCGGCGCAGAACACCTGGATGTCAGCTTTCAACAGGTTGTCCGCTCGGCCCCGACCGGGGCAGCTGAAGTTGCTGAGACTTTGGCGAACCTCGGGGTCCGAATGGACATCCACAAGAATGCCCGCCTGACACCGCATAACCGAGCCGAGCTGGTGCGCCGCGTTCTCCGCGCGTGCAAGCAGTGCTTCGGCGGAGGCCGCGAACAGCCAAGAACGGAAGTGGCTGCGCGGGAAGTCATCGCGCGTGCGGCGGATACGCGTGAGTTCCGCCGCCAGATCGCCTGCGATGACGAGCAACTCGGGTCCGATCGGGCTCAAGCAGGATGGGTAACCCTCTGCCCCACCGCGCCACCACGCTGAGGACTCCATGGATCCACCCGGACGGCGAAGACGAGGCCGGATTCCGGCGATCGGCGACCGACCACGGTAGACCTGGGCATCCGGGCCGCGCGCAGCGCCCCGGCAGACGCAAGCCTGATTGTGGATCGCGCCGATGCGGGCCACGATCAAGCGCTTATTGGGGTTCCACTTGGGAATCCTGCGTAGAGAGCCGTCCACATGGTCCTTGTCAGGCGCCACGCCATCGTCCTCCTCGTGGCCATCGTTTGCCTGGTCGCCACCGCGGCAGCGCCGCTTGCCCCGGCTCTCGCCCAGGCGCGATCCGACGGCCAGGAGATCGAGGCGGAAGAGAGCGCAGAGGAGCGCGCGGAAGAAGAGGCGATCCTGACGCATGCCCGCAGGCCGTGGACGGGCGATCTCGACGGCATGCGCAAGCGCGGCTTCCTGCGCGTGCTGACAACCTACAATCTGATCTACTACTTCCTCGACGGCGCCCGCGAGCGGGGCATCGCCCACGAACTGTCCGAAGCCTTCGAGGCCCATCTCAACAGGACACGGCCGAAAGGAAGCGGACGGATCAACGTGGTGATCATTCCCGTGCCGTGGAACGAGCTGATCCCGTCGCTCAACGCCGGCGTCGGCGACATCGTCGCCGCCAACATGACGATCACCGGGCAGCGCCGGGCGCTGGTCGACTTCGGCGCCCCCCTGTTGCGCGACGTCAAGGAGCTGGTGGTCAGCGGACCGGCGGCGCCGGAGATCGCGAGCCTGGGCGATCTGGCGACGAATACGCTGCACCTGCGGCCATCCAGCAGCTACCGCGAGCACGTCGATGCCCTGAATGCCGGCCGACGCGCCGCCGGGAAAGCGGAGATCCCGGTGACCGACGCGGACGAGCTGCTGGAAGACGGCGACCTGCTGGAGATGGTCGACGCGGGCATCCTCCCGGCGGTCGTCGTCGACAGCCACATGGCACGCTTCTGGGATCAGTTCTTGCCCAACATCGAGGTGCATCAGACCCTGGCCGTAAACGCCGACGGCGAGATCGCCTGGGCCATGCGCAAGGACAGCCCGCAGCTGATGCGGGCGGTCAATGCCTTCGTCAAAAGGGCGCGGGCCGGCACCCTGCTCGGCAACGTAGTGCTCAATCGCTACCTCCTGGCGCGCGACTGGCTGGACAATCCCCTGACCGAGGCAAGACGCCAGCGGTTCGACACGACCGCCGAAGTCATTCGCCGCTACGCGGCAGAATACGACTTCGACTGGCTGATGATTGCGGCACAGGGCTACCAGGAGTCGGGACTGGACCAGAGCAAGCGCTCGCACCGCGGCGCCATCGGGGTGATGCAGGTGCTGCCGAGCACGGCTGCCGACCCGGCGGTCAACATCCCCAACATCGAACAGCTCGACGCCAACGTCCATGCCGGCGTGAAGTATCTGCGCTGGTTGCGAACGACTTACTTCAGCGATCCTGCCATCGACCCGATAGACCGCGTCCTGCTCTCCTTCGCCGCCTACAATGCCGGACCGGGCAACATCCGCAGGGCGCGCAGCAGGGCCAGGCGCATGGACCTGAACCCGGACCGCTGGTTCGGCCACGTCGAAGTCGCCGCCGGCATGTATGTCAGCCGCGAGCCGGTGGTCTACGTGCGCAACATCTACAAGTACTACGTCGCCTATCGCCTCGCGCTGGCCAAGCTGGACCGCCGCGAGTCGGTCAAGGAACTGATGGAATAGGCCTGACCCGGCGAGCGTCGCGCCGCCCCTGGTCGCTGCCGGCCGCGCCGAAGGCAGTTGCGGGGGTTGGCGGTTTCCCTGGCCGGCGCAATCCTGCACTCTATGTCGTAAAGGCGATGATCCGAGATCCTGGGCGCTAGGGGGCAACGTGATGAAAAGAACCGTGGCGCTGATGGGCATTGTCGGCGCGCTGCTGGCAGCGCCGTTCGTCTCGATCGCCGGTGAGCACGAAGCGACGCCGGGTTTCAACACGCCCATCCCGCCCGGCATCATGACCCCCGACGTGGTGGAGACGAGATACCTCGGCACGCTGAAGTTCTCCGACGGTCGTCCCGGCAAAGAGACGACAACCAAGCTCTACGATCATCTCGACCACCTGCGTGCGGTGCAGGTGTTTCTCAACCTCATGCCGGCCGCGTCACTGGAAGCGATGCGCCTCGGGCACGTGGAGATCGGCGTCACCGCGTCAAACCAGGTGGCGATCACCGACAACCTGATGGATTCCAACCCGCTGTTTCTCACCGGCAACACCGACACGGTCTACGCCTCGGCGATCCTGGACCTGGAGCACGATGGGCCGACCGTCATCGAAATTCCCCCCGGGAGCGGCCCAAGCACCTTGAACGACGCGTTCTTTCGCTTCGTCGTCGACATGGGGCCGCTCGGCCCCGACCGCGGCCGGGGTGGCAAGTACCTGATCCTGCCGCCCGACTACCACGGCCTGCCGATCGGTTTCGCCGACGACAACAGCACGGTTTCCGTCACGGCCGGCGGCGTCACCGACAGCTATTACGTGGTGCAGTCGCCGTCCTACACGAACTGGCTGATCCTTCGCGGCTTTCTCGTCGACGGCAAGCCGGATCAGGCCGTCAGGGTGTTTCGACAGGGGCTCAGGATCTACCCGCTCGAGAGCGCGGCCGCACCGCCTGAGATGGCGTTCACCAGCATTTCACAAGCGGTTGTGAACACCATTCATGCCAACGACGAGCAGTTCTACGAAGAGCTCGATCATGTCATCCAGAAAGAACCGGTCGGCTTTCTCGATCCCGAGCTGCGCGGCCTCGCCGCCGCCATCGGCATCGAGAAAGGCAAACCGTTCAAGCCGGATGCGCGGATGCAGGCGATCCTCAAGGAGGCCGCGGCCGTCGGCAACGCGACTGCGCGCGCGATCGTTCTGGCCTCGCGCGATCCGGCGATCACCCTCTACGAGAGGAGCCAGTGGAAGACGGGCTTCGTGGGCGGCGACTACCGCTGGCTACGGTCGGGCGGCGCAGGCGGCCGCCATCTGGATGCCCGCACGCTGTTCTTCTACTTCGCCACCGTGAACACGCCGGCCATGGCCGCGAAATTCATCGGTGCCGGTTCCCAGTACGCCTGGGTCGAGCGCGACAGTGCCGGGGAGTTTCTCGACGGCGACAAGACCTACAGAGTGAGAATTCCGGCCAATGCGCCCGCCAAGGACTTCTGGTCGATCGTCGTCTACGACCCGCAAACCCGCTCGCAGCTGCAGACCGGACAGCCGTTCCCCAGTCGCAACAACCAGAAGGACCGGTTCGTCGAGAATGCCGATGGCTCGGTGGACATCTATTTCGGTCCGGCAGCGCCAGCGGGCCGGGAGAACAACTGGATCCAGACCGTGCCCGGCAAGGGCTGGTTTGCCATCCTTCGCCTGTACGGCCCGCTCGAGGCGTGGTTCGACAAGAGCTGGCAGCCGGGTGAAGTCGAACCGGTCAACTGACACCTGCGCAAGCGCACCCGGCTCGGCATCGCGGATCGCGATCCTGGCGTGGTGCAGCGCGCCAGATCTGTGTCATTTGCGGGCTTTGCGCCACTCGGGCCCAGGCGCCCGTTCTGCCGTCGACAGCGGCCCCGGCCCTTGCTCTCTTTGCCGGCGTGCGGCGAAACCCGGCGCTTTCGCTAAGGCGGCTGGCTGTCGGCTCAACTAGGCGCGGCGCGTGCGAGGGGCAGACCATGAAGCGGAACGCCAGGTTGATCTTTGTCCTCTCTGCTCTCGTCGCGGCTCTGATCGGCGGGCTGGCGATGGCGGCGTTCGCCTTGTTCGTGGTCGGCACGCCGAGGCTCGCCGCCTTGAACCCCTACTACGCCTTGGCGGACTGGCGCGCCGACGACACCACAGTCACCGGGACTACTGCCTCGGTCGACGATCGCGGGCGCAAGGCGGGCTTGCTGTCGGCTTTTTTCGGCGTGGATGGCGGGCTGCCACCGGTGTTGCGCTTCCTCTTCTGCCCGTTCGCCCCGGGAAAGGACGGTATGCCGGTGATCTTCTCCCACGAACTGAATGTCGGCAGCGTCCAGGCCGGCGACTTTCGGGTCGTCTCGCAAGCTGGCCGTGTCGGGACCGTTGCCTGCACCACGTTCATGCCGGCCGCCGATGACGGCGAGTTGCGCACGGTGCTCCTCGCCGGAGAATTCGGCTCCGCGGCGGATCAACCGGTCTCGGTCGAGATCGTGGGGAACATCCTGTCGATGAATGGGTCGGTCAATTTCAAGGGCGCCCAGGTCAGCGTCGTTCCATTGGAGGACGGTCCCAGCATTGCGCTCGCCGAAACCGTCCCGGAAGCCGGATGGCGCGTGGGCGCGCAGGCGACGAGACTGCCCTGGGGCGGCGGCAGCGGCTGTCCTGCCGGCACCAGGCTTGCGGTTCGCGTCACCTGGCAAGGCGGCGTCACCAAACCGGACGGCAGCGACGCCGATGACGAAGACCGGCGGCGCTATGAGGTGGTCTTCGCGGACGCCGGAGATCGCCGGGTGAGAGTTCCCACGGCGCTGGCCGACCTGGGTGATGGTGACAACAACCACTTGCTCTGCTTCGATGTCGAGGGCGAGCCGCGCGACGTGCGCTTTCCGGCCGGCTTCCTGACCGATCCGCTTGATGACCTGAATCCGGAAACGACGGCGCCGGTCGGGCGCTAGCACGAGGTCTGCAATGGCCTTGGCCAACGCGATGCCCATATTGCACGCACCGTGCGTGCCTCAGCGGACTGCGGGTTCCCGCCCCGAAAGCGACGATGTGGACGCGACGCCAAACGTCCGGTTCGCCGTCGCAAGCGGCCGGAACGAGCCACTGGCAACAATTGTGGAATCGTCAAGATGCTGCAACCTTGCCCGGGCAAGCTCGGCCGCTAAGTCAGTTAGCGGAAGGATACAGAGATCGACGGCGACCAATGCTCAGCTGGAGAGGTGTGGGAATGCGCGTACGCAGAAACCTGGCAGTACTGATCGTGGCCACGGCGGTTGCCTTTCCGGCGATGGCGGCGGAGGACTTCGATCCGAAGACGGAACAGCCGATCATCGACCTGTTCCGCGCCAACCCGGATGCCGTTCCACTGGAGCCGCGTGACCCGAGCAAGGATCTCACGGCCCTCTACCGTGACTGCTCGACGATCGAAGGACGCGAGCCCGGGCCGATCAATATCCAGGCCACGATCGGCGGGGTCGCGCACATGGGCATCCCGACGTTCTTCCGGGCGCCGGTGGCGGTCTGCCCGCAGGACCTGGTCGCCGGCCAGGTCGACGTCGCCATCATGGGTGCGCCCGTCGACATGTCGACCGGCCAGCGCGGCACCGGCTACGGCCCCATGGCGATCCGCACGGCCGAGACCTACATGCCGTGGGGCGGCGTGCTGAAGGCCGCGCATCCGACCGTCGGTGACATCGATTTCATGCATGAACTGACGGTGGTCGATTACGGCGATGCCGTGGTCGACAACTGGTCGCCCGAACGCTCGGTCGTGCCCGTGCATCGCCGGGTCAAGGAAATCGCGGAAGCCGGCGCCATTCCCTTTGTCGTCGGCGGCGATCATTCCCTGATGTATGCCGACGTCGTCGCCGTCACCGACGTGCACGGCAAGGGCAAGGTCGCGGTGGTGCATTGGGATGCGCACTTCGACGGCATCCCGCTGCTGTTCGGCCACTACCTGACGCACGGCGCCATGGTGCGCCGCCTGATCGACGAAGGTCACGTGAAGGGCGAGCATTTCATCCAGATCGGCCTGAACTCCGCCAAGCCGAGCGGCGAAGACCTGCGCTGGATGCGCGCCAACGGGGTCAAGTTCCGCTTCATGCACGAAGTCGACCGCAAGGGCTGGCGCGCGGTGACGGACGAGGTCCTGGCGGAGCTCGACGCCATGGGCATCGACAAGGTGTTCCTGTCTCTCGACACCGACGTCCTCGACCCCGCGTTTGCCCCGGGCATGGGCACGCCGGAGCCCGGCGGCATGACCCCGCGCGAGCTGTTCCCGATGCTGCGCGCCGTCGGCGTCGCCAAGGACGTCGTCGGCATGGAGATCGTCGAGCTCAACCCGGTGGTCGATCCGACCTACCGCAGCAGCCTTGTGGCCGTGCGGGCCATGCGGGAGATGCTGACCGGCATCGCCATGCGCAGGAAAGGCATCACCGACCCATACTACGTCGACCCGTTGTGGCAGGAGCACGACAAGGCCGCGCCAGAGTGATTGTGGCCTGAGTTGCCGTCACGGGCGAGTTGCTGCCCTCGGCGCGGCACGAAACTGTGCCGCATGCACCAGGGCCGCCTGCTGTTCCGGGGCCGAGGGCGCCTGGACCGCGCACCGTGACGCGTTGCCCCCGCGTCAGCCTGGCAGGACAGACATCATGCAGCCTTTCTTTCTCTCCCCGACCGTACCGGTCGCTTTCGGTCCGGGCCGATTGGCCGGGATCGGCGCGGAGCTTGCCGAGACCTTGGGGCCGGCTCAGCGGGTGCTGATCGCTGCCGACCCGTTCGCTGTCGGCAGCGGTCTGACGGATCGCCTGACTGCAAGCCTGAACGCGGCCGGTCACACGGCGACGGTCTTCAGCGACATCGGCAGCGATCCCCAGGCACGGCAGGTCGACGGTTGCGCCGCCGCGGCCAGAGCGCTGGACGCGACGGCCATCCTGGCCGTCGGCGGGGGCTCGGCGATGGACGTGGGAAAACTGGCCGCCGCCGTCGCCGCCGACGATGCGCAGGCTGCCGACTACGCCCTGATGGCGCAGCCCCTTCCCGAGACCTGCCTGCCGATCGTCGCGGTGCCGACGACGTCCGGCACTGGCGCGGAGGTTACCCGGACCTGCGTCTTCTCCTTGCCCGACGGCACCAAGGTCTGGGCCTGGGGAGGAGCGCTGTTGCCGCGGCTGGCGATCCTGGACCCGGAGGTCACCTGCAGCCTGCCGCTGGCCCTGACCGCCGCGACCGGGGTGGATGCGCTGGTCCATGCCATCGAGGCCATGACCAATCGCAACGCCCACCCCCTGAACGACCCGCCGGCGATGCGGGCCATCGGTCTGATCCGGCGCTGGCTGCCGCGTGTGCTGGCCGATGGCCAGGATATCGAGGCGCGTGGCCAGGTGCAGATCGCCGCTTGCCTGGCTGGTGCCGCGATCGCCGTCACAGGGACGGCGGTGGCCCACGGCATCGGCCATGCGCTGGGGACCGTGGGGCATGTGCACCATGGCCGCGCCGTCGGGCTGGCGCTGCGCGTTGCCCTCGCCGGCAACGTCGAGGCCGCCCCGGAGCGCCATGCGCTGGTCGCCGAAGCTTTCGGCATCGAGCGACACGGCCGTGACGATGCCGCCCTGGCCGCAGCTCTGCCCGAGGCCTATGACACCTTCCTGCGCGAGGTCGGCCTGGAGATCAGCCTGGCCGGTGACGGGCTGGGCGGCGGCGACGCGGCGCGCCTGGCGACGGCCTGCGACACACCCGAGAACCGCCCCATGTTCGAGGTCACCTGCCGTGACTTCGACCGCGCCGAGGTGGAGCGCCTCTGCCGCGAACTGCTGACGGCGGCATAACCGCCGATTGCCAACGAGCTGATCGACCGGGTGACAGGGCGTCAGCGCCTGGTTCCGGCCGGCTGTGTCATCGGCCTTCGCGCCACGGTTCCGGAGACGCCTCCGATACCATGTTGAGGCAGAGCAGCAAGCGTGTTTGGCCAGTGCCCGCGACCGGCGGCGAGCGGTGCACGATCCCGCTGCCCGGCCCGGCGCAGCTTCCCTTGAACATCGCCACGTCGTGGTGTCGGAGTTGCTCGACCGGTCCTTTGAACTCTTTCTGTTCGTGCAATGCCCGGGCGGCGTGATGCGGTTGCACCCACTGGGTGGCCGGACCACGGTACGTCGTCAGGAGGCGTGCCTCCACGCAGTCGCGGTGGAACTTCCAGCAGGCATCGTTGCTGACGCGCTGCAGGCGAACATCAACGAGATCACTTCGGGTGATGCCTGCAAATGCTGAGACGAGATCATCGATGTCTCTCATCAGCAAGGCGCGCATGTCTCCTTTGGGCAAGCGACAGTCGTCCAATAGCGGTTCGATCGCTCGCCGAAGGTCCTTGGGCTCAACAAGAACCCGTATCTCAGGAAGTCGCGAAGCATCCATTCGCTCGAGCCACGTCGTCAAGCACAAGGGCAGCGCGCGGCGCCAGATCACGAGTTCCATGTCGGGCTTGTTGATGGTGGCGAGGCCTTCCGCTGCGTCGCACGTCTCGATGCCCACGCCGACCGTGGCGGAAGTCCCGATTGTTTGACCTCCCAGGTATGCCGGGAGACCGGTCATGCCGGCTCGCCCCGCCTCCAGACCGGGAACGGATCCTTCAGCTTTTTCCAGGCAGCGGGCTGCATTGCCATGGCATTGGCGTCGCCGACAAGGCAGGCGTCGAGGCGGCGACGGATCGCGGCTTCATCCATGTCGGTGCCGATGAACACGATCTCCTGGCGGCGGTCTTCGTAGACGGGATCCCAGGCGTTGGCGATGTGCTGGCGCCACTCCGGGTGATCGGGCCACCGCGCTTTCGGCACACTGGCCCACCAGAAGCCCAAGGCCTCGTGTCGCACAAGGGCGCCGGCCTGGCTCAGCTCGCCGACCCACTCCGGGCGGGTGGCCAGCCAGAAATGTCCTTTGGCGCGAATGACTCCCGGCCAGGAGGAATTGATGAAGGCGTGAAACTTCTCCGGATGGAACGGCCGGCGCGCCCGATAGACAAAGCTGCGCACGCCGTATTCTTCCGTCTCCGGCTTGTGCTCCGCGAAGCCGTACAGCTCCTTGAACCAGAGCGGATGCTCCTGGGCCTTCTCGTGGTCGAACATGCCGGTGTTCAGGACTTTGTCCAGCGGCACGCGCGACATGCTGGTTTCGATCAGTTCCGCATCGGGGTTGAGCGAGCGGATGATCTTGCGCGCGGCGTCGAGCTGTTCGGGTGTTGCTGCGTCGATCTTGTTCAGAATGATGACATCGGCGAACTCGATCTGATCGACGAGCAGGTTGACCAGCGTGCGGGTGTCCTCCTCGCCCAGCGCCTCGCCACGATCCTGCAGGAAATCGGTCGAGGCGTAGTCGTGCAGTAGGTTTGCCGCGTCGACCACGGTCACCATCGTATCGAGGCGCGAGACGTCCTCGAGGCTCTCGCCCTCTTCCGTCCGGAAATTGAAGGTGGCCGCCACCGGCAGCGGCTCGGAAATGCCGGTCGACTCGATCAGAAGGTAGTCGAAGCGACCATCCTCCGCGAGCCGTCGCACCTCCTCGAGAAGGTCATCGCGCAAGGTGCAGCAGATGCAGCCGTTGGTCATCTCGACAAGCGTTTCTTCCGTGCGGCTCAGATCGGCCCCGCCGTCGCGAATGAGATCGGCGTCGATGTTGACCTCGCTCATGTCGTTGACGATGACCGCGACGCGCTTGCCTTCGCGGTTGTTGAGGATGTGGTTCATCAGCGTGGTCTTGCCGGCGCCGAGGAAGCCGGAAAGCACGGTGACGGGCAGGTTCGGTCGTTCCTGGGGCTGGATCATGGCAACTCTTCAGGGTGTGATTGCGAAGTCAGGCGCGTTGGGTGCGAGCGTCGCTTGGAGCTGGGGAAAGCAGCCGGTGTGCACCCCGGCGACCATGTCAGAGCGACGCCCTGATCATGGCCTCGAAATCGTCTTCCGTGGCGCTGCGCGGATTGGTCAGGGCAGACAGGTCTCTCTTTGCGTATGCGATCAGGTCGGGAATGTCGTCCTCTTCAAGGCCCATGGCGCCCAGGCCGGCCGGCAGGCCGATGTCGGCGTTCATGGCGGACACGGCCTCGGCGATGTCGGCACCCGGAGCCAGTCCCATGGCCTGGCCGAGGCGATCGTACTTCTCGGCGCAGTCGGGCGCATTGAACCGCAGCACCGCCGGCAGGAAGACCGCGTTCAGGGTGCCGTGATGCAGGTTCAGGCGCTCGATGCGTCCCGCGGCATGGCTCAGGGCGTGCACCGCGCCCAGGCCCTTGATGAAGGACAGCGCCCCTTCCGTCGAGCACATCATCATTTCCCAGCGGGCCGCACGATCTTTGCCGTCCCTCACCGCGGCAGGCAGGTGGCGCCAACCGCGCCACAGACCGTCCAGCGCCACGCCGTCGGCGGGCGGATTGACCGTGGGCGTCAGGAATGCCTCGATGCAATGCGTGATTGCATCCATGCCGGTGGCCGCCGTCATTGCCTCGGGCAGGCCCAAGGTGAGCTCTGGATCGCAGATGGCCGCTTTCGGAACGAAGAGCGGACTTGCAAACGTCAGCTTGCGGCCATCTTCCATGATGATGACGAAGCCGACGGAGACCTCGCTGCCCGTTCCGGCCGTGGTCGGCACGGCAATCAACGGCGCGACCGACTTCACCAGCTTGCCGCCGCCGGCCAGGGGATCGAACTGGGCAAGCGGGCCGCCACTGCCCGCGAGCAGCGCGACGGCCTTGCCCAGATCCATCGAGGACCCGCCACCGACGGCGAGGACGCCGTCACAGCCGTCTGTCATGTACTGATCGAGTGCCTTCAAGACAGCAGCTTCCGTTGGATTTCCAGGCGTGCCATCGAAGAGCGAGGATGGCACGTCGCTTCCAAGCGCATCCGTTACCGTTTCGACAAGCCCCGCTTTCCTGACGCCCGCATCCGTGGCGATGAACGGCCTGGTGATTCCTGCGCGGCGAAGCTCGGCCGGAATCTGCTGAACAGCGCCGAAATCGAAGTGAGTCGTCGTCAGGTATGACAACGTAGCCATGGTGTATCCAAATTCCTGTTGACTAGTGAGAACGCGTTTGCGCGCGCCCGATCAGCGCCGCGACTTCCGTCAGATGAGCGGCGATCTGAGCCGGGCTTTCGTAACGACCCGCAAACTCGATCAACTCCAGCGTCAGCGCATCAAAGATGGCCGAGGACGGAAGCCACGCATCGTTTGCTTGACTGATGGCGCCCTGCAGAAGCCGCCGCACCTTTTCCACGTCTTCCGAATGCACCGTAGCGATCGCATCGTTCATCGTGCTGTCTCCGACCTGCACCACCAATGACGACCGGAACCGACTTGTCAGGTCCCGCCGGCGGCGCGCCTGGCGCTGTCGATCATCGCGAGAAACTCCCTGCGGGTCGCCGGGTCGTCGCGAAAGGAGCCGAGCATGCGGCTGGTTACCATGCTGACGCCCGGCTTGCGGACACCGCGCGTGGTCATGCACTGGTGCGCGGCCTCGATGACAACGCCGACACCGCGCGGCTTCAGGATCTCCTGGATCGTGTCCGCGATCTGCGACGTCAACGCCTCTTGGATCTGCAACCGCTTGGCGAACACCTCGACCAGGCGCGCGAGCTTGGAGATTCCGACGACGCGGCCAGCCGGCAGGTAACCGATATGCGCCTTGCCCACGATGGGCACGACGTGGTGCTCGCAGTGCGACTCCAGGCGAATGTTGCGCAGGACGATCATCTCGTCATACGCGGCGGTCTCCTCGAACGTCGTCTCAAGCAGCGCAACCGGATTTTCGCGATAGCCGGCGAAGAACTCCTCATAGGCCCGCACCACACGCTTGGGCGTGCCTGCAAGCCCTTCGCGGTCCGGGTCGTCGCCGGCCCATTCGATCAGCGTCCGCACCGCCGCTTCCGCCACTGACCGGCTCGGCCGTTGGCGCGCAGTCGTTGCGGCGCGGCCCGAACTCTCAGGCCGGCTCTCGACTATCGCTGTGTCCATGCTAGTTCCTTCTGCGTGGCCACGCCCGCCATCTGGTGTTCTCACACTTGTCATGAAATTACGCAACGTTATAACGTTGCATTTACAAAGTGCAAGGAAGGATAAGGCCATGGCGCTGATGTCGACCCAGCCGCGGCCCTGCACCGATTCCCACTGCCGCGGGCAGCATGCGCCGGCTGAACGGATTGCGCTGGCGGCATCCCTCTGCGGCGCGCGCGGGGCGCAACTGACAAAGCTGCGGCGCCAGATCCTGGAGTTGCTCTGGGAGACCGGTCGACCGACGGGCGCCTATGAACTGATCGAAGCGCTGAAGCTCAGGCGCGCCCGTCCGGTCGGCCCGCCCACCGTTTACCGGGCGATCGAGTTCCTGATGTCCCAGGGTCTCGTCTCGAGGATCGAGAGCCGGAACGCGTATGTTCCCTGCGCCCATCCGGAGCGCCGGCATGATTGTCTGTTCCTTATCTGCAGCGACTGTGGGGCATCGGTCGAACTGGAGGACCAGCGGCTCGAGTCCCTGATTTCCGAGAATGCCGCCCATGTCGGGTTCCGGCCAGCGCGGCGCGTGGTCGAGGTGGAAGGAACCTGCGCGAGCTGCATTGCGGCTGGCGCGGCCTGAAGGGGCAAGAGGGGCGCCATGGAAAACGGGGATCTCGGTGGCTCGGCGCAGCGTCTGCCGGTCTCGGTGCTGACCGGGTTCCTTGGCAGCGGCAAGACGACGGTCCTCAACCATCTGATCCGACAGCCCGCGCTGAGCCGGACACTCGTGCTCATCAACGAGTTCGGCGAGGTCGGCATCGACCATGACCTGGTGACGCACCCCAAGGATGACGTCGTCATCGAGATGTCGAGCGGCTGCCTCTGCTGCACCATCCGGGGCGATCTTGCCAACACCTTGCGCGAGGCCCCCGAACGCTTTGCCCGCGGCGGCGTTCTGTGGTTCGACCGGGTGGTGATCGAAACGACCGGCCTCGCGGATCCGGCCCCCATCCTGCATACCCTGATGACCGATCCGGCCGTGGCGAGTCGTTATCGACTGGACGGGGTCATCGCCACGGTCGATGCGGTCAACGGCGGTGACACGCTCGATCGCCAGATCGAGTCGGTCAAGCAGGTGGCGATGGCCGACCGCCTGCTGTTGACCAAGGCCGATCTCGTCGACCTCGATGTCCTGCACGGATTGCAGGGCCGTCTGCGGGACCTGAACCCCGCCGCACCGCAGATCATTGCCGAAAGCGGTGTCGTAGATCCGGCATCGCTGTTCGATGCCGGCCTCTACGACCCGAGGAGCAAGAGCCTCGAGGTGCAGAACTGGCTCAGGGCGGAAGCCTATGGCGAGCCGCACGACCACGACCACGACCACGGAACGGCGGGCCACGGCCACACCCACCAACACAACAACGTCAATCGCCATGACGCGCACATCAAGGCGGTCTGCCTCACGGTCGATGAGCCGATCCATGGCGATGCCTTCGATCGCTGGCTCGCCGCGCTGCTCGTGCTCCGGGGCGCGGACCTGCTGCGCATCAAGGGGATCATCAACGTGGTCGATCTCGATGGACCGGTCGTCATTCACGGTGTCCAGCACATCTTCCACCCGGCGATCATATTGAAGGAATGGCCGAGCAAAGACCGCCGTTCCCGGATCGTCTTCATCACCCGCGACATGGACGAGGCGGTCCTGCGCGACTCGCTCAGGATGTTCACCGACGCCAAGACCCAGGAGCCGGAGGTCCTGTCCGACGAGCCGGGCGACAGCGATATCGCCGAGTTCGAGGTGCGGACATGACCGTCATGCCGGGCCGGAGCGCCCCGCGGTCAGATGCGGTCCAGATCGCTCGGTCGTCCTCCCTTATCGGCGGCAGCGCCATCGTTCGCCTTCTCTGGGCCGGTGGCCTTGCCGCCCTGCTGTGGATTGCGGCGGCCTGGGCGATGGGTTGGCTGTGATGACGGCTGCCTTTTCGCTGCGGGATGTCACCCTGGGATACGACGGCCATCCGGCCGTGCAGCGCCTGACCGGCAGCTTCCCGGCCGGCTCGCTGACGGCGGTGATCGGCCCCAATGGCTCCGGCAAGAGCACCCTGCTCAAGGCACTGATCGGGCTCCTGGCGCCTCTCGATGGCAGTTTGGGGCGGAACGGGCTGGGCCAGGGGGATATCGCCTATCTGCCCCAGCAGGTAGAGATCGACCGCAGTTTTCCGATCTCGGTCATGGAGACGGTGCTGCTGGGCCACTGGCGGAAGATCGGTCTGTTCCGCCCGGTTACGCGCGCCCTGCGCCGGCAGGCCGAGGACGCGCTGGTGGCTGTCGGTCTCGATGGCTTTGGCAAGCAGTCGATTGCGGCCCTGTCAGCGGGGCAGTTTCAACGGGTCTTGTTTGCCCGCCTGCTGTTGCAGGACTGCCCCGTGGTTCTGCTCGATGAGCCCTTCACGGCGATCGACGCCAAGACCACGGCCGACCTTCTGCGGGTGGTGGCGGGATGGCATGGCGAGGGACGAACGGTCATCGCCGTGCTGCACGACCTCGACCTGGTACGAGAGAATTTCCCCGACGCCCTGCTGATTGCCCGGGAGCCCATTGCCTGGGGCGCGACGACCGAGGTTCTGCGGACAGAGCATCTCTTCCAGGCACGACAGATGGCGGGTGCATGGGATGACGGCACCGAGTTGTCCCGGCGGAGGGTCGCCTGATGGACCCCTATGCCGCTCTGATCCAACCCTTCATCGAATTCGGGTTCATGCGCAGGGCGCTGGTGGCCTGCCTCGCGCTCAGCCTCGGCTGTGGCCCGGTGGGCGTGCTCCTCATCTTGCGCCGCATGAGCCTCGTCGGCGATGCCCTCAGCCACGCGGTGCTGCCGGGCGCGGCCATTGGTTTCATGATCGCCGGGCTGTCGCTTGTCGTCATGAGCATCGGCGGCTTCATCGCGGGGCTCGTCGTGGCGGTTCTGTCAGGTCTCGTGGCCCGCGTGACGCCGCAACGCGAGGATGCCAGCTTCGCCGCCTTCTATCTCATTTCGCTGGCGCTCGGGGTGCTCATCGTCTCCACCCGCGGCAGCAACGTCGATCTCATGCATGTCCTCTTCGGGACCATTCTCGCCGTCGACGATACGTCGCTGTTGCTCGTCGTCTCCATTGCGACGCTGACGCTCGTCATTCTGGCCGTCATCGGACGCGGGCTGATTGTCGAGTGCTTCGACCCCGGCTTCCTGCGCGCGGTGGGCGGGCCGGGCTTGGCCATTCACTTCGTGTTTCTGGTGCTGGTCGTCATGAACCTCGTCGCCGGGTTCCACGCGCTCGGTACGCTGATGGCGGTAGGCCTGATGATGTTGCCCGCCGCCGCGGCCCGGTTCTGGGCCGGTCAGGTCGCCACACTCGCCGCCACCAGCAGCGCCATCGCCTTCGCCTCCGGCTATGCGGGGCTGCTGCTTTCTTACCACGCAGACCTGCCGTCCGGACCGGCCATCATCCTGGTCGCCGGCGGCGTCTACATCGTCTCGGTTGTCGCGGGGCCACGCGGCAGCCTGTGGACGCGGCTTCTGCCGCGCCGCCATCTTGAAGCTTGAACCGCGAGAGATAATCAAACCATGCATCGCCTTTCACGCCGCTTGTTCATTGCCGCCCTTGCCATGCTCGCCGTGGCCACGACGTCGCCATCCTGGGCCGCCGATAAGCTCAAGGTCGTTGCCACCTTCACCGTTCTCGGCGACATGGTGAGCAGTGTTGGCGGGGAGCACGTCGCGCTCACCACGCTGGTCGGTCCGGACGGAGACGTCCATGTCTTCGAGCCGACCCCGGCCGATGCCCGTGCGCTGGCCCAGGCCGATCTCGTCATCGTCAATGGTCTCGGCTTCGAAGGCTGGATCGACCGGCTCGTCAAGGCATCCGGCTACGAAGGGCCGGTTGTTGTCGCCAGCGAAGGCATTGCTCTGTTGGAAGCAGAAGAGGGCCACGGTCATGGCCACGGCCATGGCCATGGGCACGCACATGGTTCCGACGAAAAGCAGGAAAAGCACGAGGACCACCACGAGGGCGAGTTCGATCCTCATGGCTGGCACGATCTCGCCAACGGACGCCTCTATGCCGCCAATATCGCTCGCGCACTTGCTGCGGCCGACCCGGCGCATGCGGACGACTACCGCCGGCGCGCCGAAGCCTACGATCGCGAACTGGCGGCGCTGGATCGGGACATCCGCAGCCGGCTTGATACCGTGCCTGGGGATCGGCGCAAGGTGATCACCTCGCACGACGCATTCCAGTACCTCGGGCGCGCCTACGGCATCGAGTTTCATGCCCCGGTCGGTCTGAGCACTGAAGACGAGCCGTCGGCAGGCGAAGTGGCCGCTCTCGTTCGCCAGATGCGCGATGAGGGCATTCGCGTACTGTTCGTCGACAATGTCACCGACCCGCGTCTGCTGCAGCAACTCGCGCGTGAAGCCGATGCCGTCATCGGCGGCACGCTCTATTCGGACTCGCTTTCCGGTCCCGCAGGCCCGGCGCCGACCTATCTGGACATGTTGCGGCACAACGTGAGCGAAATCGTCAGCGCCTTCACGAGCTGAGTGGGGGACGGTTTCACGCTGCCAAAAAGGCCTCGCAACCCACAGAGAGAGGTTGGCGACCAATCAGATCCCCGTGACCGCGTTGGCCGGCACTCTTGGCGCTGGCAAGACCGGGCTGGCGAAGCGTATGCTGACCGGGCGGCACGGCAAGAAAAGCGCCGTCATCGTCAACGAGTTCTAAAGAGATCGGCGTCGATAACGACCCCGTGGTCAACGCCGGTAAGGTAGTGTTCGAGATGAGCAACGGCCGCATCTGCTGCACAGTGCGCGGGAGTCTGATGCCCGTCCTCTGCGGCCTGATGAAGGCGCTTGTTGCCTTCATGTTCTTCTTCGCGATGGGCTCTGCGCCGGCGCGGGCCCACCCGCACGCCTGGATCGATCTGCGCAGCACCGTCGTCCTGGACGCCGCCGGTCGCGTCACCGCCATCGAGCAGCAGTGGCTGTTCGACCCGCTCTACACGGTCTTCGCCACGGAGACGCTGTCAGGTGCGGCCGGCACCCGGGCCGAGGCGCTGACGGCGCTGGCCCGCAGCAACCTCCAGAACCTGCGCGACTACAACTACTTCACCGAGGTGCGCGCGGGCGGGGCAACGGTTGCGCTCGGCACGGTGAGCGAGTTCGAGAGCGAGCTGCGCGAGGGCCGGCTGTGGATGCGCTTCGTGGTGCCGCTCGCCACACCCGTCGACCCCACCGCGCAGGCGCTCGCATTCGCCGTCTTCGACCCGACCTATTACATTGAGATCCTCCACCTGCAAGGCGACGTGGTCGCCTTTCGCGGGGGCGAGGCGGGCGACTGCCTGGGCCACATCGTGCCGCCCAAGCCGACCATCGAGGCCGTCGTGCTGGCGCAGTCCATGGACCGCGACGCCACGCCGGATAACACGCTCGGCAGCGTCTTCGCTGAACGGGTGGAGGTCACGTGCCGCTAGCGCGCCGCAACCTGCTGGTGGCCGCCGCGATCGTGGTGCTGGCCGCGGGGCTCGCCGTGCCGTTTTCCGCGCTACCGGACGGCGCCCCCGGGCTCTGGTCCGGGCTCGTGCTGGAAATGCAGACGGTGCAGCGCGACCTGCATCGCCAGCTCGCCGCGGCGATGCAGGCGGTGCAGGCGGAAGGCGCGGCCGCCGCCTCGACGCTCGTCGTCATCAGCTTCCTCTACGGGGTGTTCCACGCCGCCGGGCCCGGCCACGGCAAGGTCGTGATCTCGACCTACATCCTGACCCAGGAAAGCCAGCTGCGCCGCGGGCTCCTGCTGTCGCTCGTATCCTCGCTCTGCCAGGGCCTCACGGCCATCCTGGCCGTCACGGCGACCGCCGTGCTGCTCGGCTTCACCCTGCGCCAGGCCCAGGGCACCGCCATCGCCCTCGAGACCGTGAGCTACGGTCTCGTCGCGCTGGTCGGCCTCACCCTGGTGGCAAGCCGGGCGCAGCGCCTCCTGCGGCGGCGGCGCGGGCCGATGCCGCGCGGTCGCGGCGACGCGCCTCACCATGCGCCTGGACACCACCACGAACATGATGGGGCCGGCCCGGACTGTGGCCACGCCCATGGGCCCTCGCGCCGCGATCTCGACGCCCCCCTTTCCTGGCGGGGCCTCGCCGGCATGGTCGCCTCGATCGGCCTGCGCCCATGCAGCGGCGCGGTGCTCGTGCTGCTCGTCGCCTATTCGCTCGGCCTGCACTGGGCCGGCGTCGGCGCCGTGCTGGCGATGTCGCTCGGCACGGCGATCACCGTCTCGCTGCTCGCGACCCTCTCGGTCTACGCGCGCAAGGGTGCGCTGCGCCTCGCCGCAGTCATCCCGGACCGCGCGGCGCGGCTCTCCATCGCGCTCGATCTGGTTGCCATCCTCGGTGGCCTCGTCATCCTGACGGCCGGCATCCTCATGCTCCAGGCCGCCCTGACCGCGCCGGCGCACCCGCTCCGGTAGGCGCGCACGTCGAACGCTCTGCCTGCCGCCAAGCTGCGACGTCGGCGCCGCCGCGTTGTTCGCGAATGCCGCCGCTGTCGATCCCCTCCGGACCAACCGTCCAGGCGACAGCGACATGCGCCCTCAGTACAGGGTCCAGTCGGGATACTCGCCACCAAGTATTGCGATGCACGTCGGCGTTCCCTCCGGAACCTCCGTATGACCGCCGTCGCGCACGAGGCAATAGGGCCGGCCATCGGCCTCGGACTGCGCGGCCAACCCGAGCAGGTCCTGTTCGCTGTTGGCCTTCAGGGTAATGATGCGCCGGTCATCCGCGCGCAAGCCGATCACTGCATGCGCCGCCTGGGCGATCTCTTTCCCGCGCCGCATTTTCAGATCGCGCCGAACAAAGATGTAGATCGCATCCAAGCCTCCTGAGTACCCGTTGACGGTAGTCGTCCGCGGACGCGTGCCGGCGGCCGGCCCTTATGCGTCCGGCGCCGGCGGCAGCGTGAAGATCTCCTGCTTGTCGCGGAGGCCGCGCAGCGAGTGGCGGCCGAGGGAGATGAGCTCACCAGGCACGCTGCGGGCGAAGGCTGAAGAAACGACGAGCGGCGACTTCAGCGCCTTGCTCGCGTCCTCGATGCGCGAGGCTTCGTTTACCGCCGAACCGATGACGGTGAAGTCCAGGCGCCGTTCGCTGCCGATGTTGCCGTAGGTCAGGTCGCCGCGATGCAGCGCGATGCCGGCGGCGAGCGGTTGTTCGCCGTTCTCCTGGCGCTCGACGTTGCGCGCCGCGATGCGCCGTTGCGCATCGTGGACCGCCGCCAGGGCACTGGCGCAGGCCTCGGGATGGCGGCTGTCGGGGTCGTCGATCGGGAAGATGGCGAGCACGGCATCACCAATGAACTTCAGGACCTCGCCGCCTTGCTCGATGACCGCGCCGGCCATGGCGTCGAAATACTGGTTGAGCGCCACCAGGTAGTCGTCGCGCGAAAGCGACTCCGCCAAGGCCGTCGAACTGCGCAGGTCGCTGAAGAAGATCACCGCGTGGATGTTCTCGCCGTCGCCGCGCTTCACCAGGCCATTGATGACACGCTCCCCGGTGCTGGCGCCGAGATAGGTCTGCAGCAGGGACAGGGAGGAAGCCCGCTGTGCATGCGCTTCGAGCTGACGGCTCAGATTGGGCAGGATTTCATGCAGCTGCCCCAGGCTTTCGGTCGAAAATCCGCCCGGCTCGTGCGAGACCATGGTGATGATGTTGATCTGCCCGTCGGAAAAGCGCATCGGCATGGCGACGTAGTCGGTGGCGCCTTCCTCGACCAGGTCCTTCAGGACCGGGTAGTCGAGTTTCGGATCGGGCACGTCCAGGCGCCGGCGCACGCCGCCCTCGCCGTTCAGGATCACCGCGAAGGGACTGTCGCGGAACTGGCTGCTCTGCAATCCGGCATGGGTCGCCTGGAACTCCGTGACGTCGCCGCTTTCCCGCTGCCACGTATAGGTATGCGCGAAGAGCTGCGGGTTCAGCGTCTGGATCATCAGCCGCAGGCGGGACACCGGCATGCCCTCCGCGACCAGGGCATCGGCGAGCCGCCCGACCAGCGCCTTGGCCGAACCGGCCTTCCACGCCTGGTGCACGAGCCATGGCACCAGCGGGTTGTCCGCCGCGGGCGCGACATCCGTTGCCGGCATGGTGATCTCGACGCCGTCGGCGAGCCACGTGTCAATCTGGCTCCAGTAGAAGGCGACATGGCCCGCTACCGTCTTTGCCTCGTCAAACGGCGTCTCGTAGCTCCAGGCCGCGTTCCTGGCGCTCCTCTCACCGACCCTGATCGTCCAATACGAGGCGTTGCCCTTGAACGGACAGTGGGTGCGGTGGTCGGTGCGCTCCAGCAGGTCCATGCGAACGTCGTCGCGCGGGAAATAGTAGAACAGCGGCAGGCGGGTCTCGTGCATGACAAGTGCCTTGCGGCTGTCGGCAATGATCTCGCCGTTGAACACCGCCTGGATCCGTCGCCCGCTCGGCTCGATGACGAGCCGGTATCCCGTGTGCGTGTTCGCCGATTGACGCTCGAGCGCCCCGCTCGCCTCGATGACTTCTGGCACCGCTGTTTCTCCAGCTCCTGTCATGCCGATGGTCCGACCGGGCCAACGTCCCGGCTCGCAGCCCTAAGAGTTGGGCATCTTCCCGTCAAAGGGAAGGCCCCGGCACCTGGTGCGGGCATGTCGGCTCGTCCCAAGGCGGCTGTGACGGCGACAAGCAGAAGCAACCAGCCATCGGCAGGGGTGCTACTTCCCCGGCTGCGCCGCAGTGACCCTGTAGCTGCCGTCGGTACTTATGTAGATGACGCTCGCTTCCGCCGCACCGGCCGACAGCCTGTGCACCGCCGCTCCCTTCGAGCCGAAATAGCTGCCCGGCTCCAGGGACATGCGATCGGCGCCGAGGTATTCGGGCCGGCCCTTGATGACGACGGCGCGGAAAGTCGGGCCGGCGCTGCGTATCTCGGCGTCGAAGCCGGCCGGCAGCTTCACGAACGTCCCGTTCGGCCCGCCGTGCTGCGGCCGGCCCCAGAGAAAGGCGACCTTCGGCCCATCGGCGATGGCGGGCATGCCGGGCTGGTCGGCCCAGACGATGTTCGATGCGTCCACGTTGATGGGCCGTTCGCCGCTGTCGAAGCCTTCCTCGGGCCCGCGGACGAGATAGGGCGCGCGTTCGATTTCGACGAGGGCAACGTTGGTCGGGCCCTTGGCGGCGGTGATGTGCACTTCGCCTCTTGGCTGCGTCCAGAAAGAGCCCGCCGGCATCCACATCTTCTCCGCCTTGGGATCGTCGTTGTGAATGAGGCCGCTGATGACCACCGCGCGATAGGTCACGTTGTGAATGTGCGGCGGTGAGGAGAAGCCGTCGACGAAGCTGGCGAGAAAGCCCGTCGGGCCCATACCGTTGCGGTCGCCCCACAGGGTGCCTGCCTTCGGGCTGCTGGCACCGCGCGCGGGATTGAGCGGCTCCCACGCGACTTCGGACGCCAGGACCACCTCGTGCGTCGGGGTGCTTTCGGAGGCGACGGCCGCACCGGCCAGAGCGATCAGATGGCCTGCAAGTGCGAGTGACAGAAACCGCTTCCCAGCCATCAGGCCACTGTCCTTTCGACTAGCCAACGTATGCAATTGGCATGCCCTGAGCCGACATGTGCGCGACAAGACGCATGAGTACGCAAAGTTCCGCGGACGAGTGCTCGAGGGATACATTGGATCACAACGAAGGCACGGCAAGCATGGCCGTCGCCGGGGCTCCGACATCTGACCGCGGCGGACGTCCGTTCGCTTCACGCTGCCTCGGTACAGGGTCCAGTCGGGATAATCCCCACCAAGAATTGCGATCCACGTCGGTGTTCCTTCCGGGACTTCGGTATGACCGCTGTCACGCACAAGACAATAGGGCCGGTCATCGGCGCACAAGGTCGAGACCCGCGTCAGGAACTGGAATTGCGCGTCGCCGCGTCGACGTCGTCCAGGGTCGGCGGTGACCAGCCGCGATCCGAGCGCGATCCGTAGGCCGGGTCTTCGCCGCGCAGCAGCGCCTCGACCTCTTCCCTGATTTCCTTTGACTTGTCGACGTAGGCCGCGTTCTCGTGGACCGGGACGTCCGGGTCGTAGAGATCTGCGAGCACGGCAAGTTGCCGGCGATCGTGGACCACGAACTGGCGGGCCTTTCGCTCGGCCTCGAAGGGATGCATGCCCAATGCCTCGAGCGTCGAGCGACCTGCACGCACGCCACTGTCGAAGGTCTCTCGAATGATGTCGCGACAGCCCGCCGCGTAGAGATCGTAGACATGCCGGTTGTCCGCGGCCCGGGCGACGATGTGCACGTGCGGATGGTTGTGTCGCACGTAGCGCACCAGCTCGGTGGTGTTCTCCCGGTCGTCGATGGCGATGACAAGGATCGACGCGGATTCGATCCCGGCAGCGTGCAGCAGGTCGGGACGCGTGGCGTCACCGAAATAGACCCGGAACCCGAACGCTCTGAGCGCCTCGAGCTGCGCCGAGCTGTAGTCGACAACGACGGGCTCGTGACCGAGCCCGCGCAACATCCGGTTGACGGTACCGCCGAACCTGCCATGGCCGGCGATGATGATCGAACCGGCCGGCATGTCGTCATCGGCCGTACGCGTCTCTTCCGTACTGAAGCGCGGCGCGATGACCCGGTCGTAGATGATGAACAGAACCGGGGTCAGCAGCATCGACAGGGCGACGACCAGCAGCAGCTGGTCGGCCAGGGCCTGGGGGATCGCGGCGCTGGCAACCGAGAACGACAGCAGGACGAAGCCGAACTCCCCCGCTTGCGCCAGGCCCAGGCTGAACAGCCAGCGGTCGGCGCCACCGATGCCGAACATCGCCGCGAGCCCGAACAACACGGCGGCCTTCAGGACGATCAGACCGAGGGTCAGGGCGATCGTTGCGCCAAGGTGTTCGGCCAGCAGGCCGAAATCGACGCTGGCGCCGACGGTGATGAAGAAAAGCCCGAGCAGCAGGCCCTTGAACGGTTCGATATTGCTCTCCAGCTCGTGCCGGTACTCGGAGTTCGCGAGTACGACGCCGGCCAGGAAGGTGCCGAGCGCCGGCGACAGGCCGACCAGCGTCATCAGCAGCGCGATACCGATCACCCAGAGCAGAGCCGCGGCGACGAAGATCTCGCGCAGGCGGGCCAGGGCGATGAAGTTGAACAGGGGGCGCGTCAGAAACGATCCGCCGGCGATCACGCCCGCGATCGCCGCGACGATGACGCCCGCCCGCTGCCAGCCTGCAAGGCCGTCAACCAGGCTCAGCTTGGCGTGATCGTCACCGCCATGGCCGTCGCCGCCGGCGTGCAGCGCCTCGGCCAGTTCCGGCAGCGCCAGCAGCGGGATGAAGGCCAGCATCGGGATCACGGCGATATCCTGGAACAGCAGTACGGAGAAGCTCCCGCGCCCGCCATCGCTCTTCATGAGCCCCTTCTCGTTCAGCGTCTGCAGCACGATCGCGGTCGACGACAGCGCCAGGACCAGGCCCACCGCCAAGGCAACGGTCCAGGGCTGGCCAAGCGCAACGAACACCGCCATGACGAGCAGCACCGTCACGCCGACCTGCAGGCCGCCGAGCCCCAGGAGCCTTGCCCGCATCTCCCAAAGCAGGCGCGGTTCGAGTTCGAGGCCGACGAGGAACAGCATCATCACCACGCCGAACTCGGCGAAGTGCTGGACGCTGACGACATCGACGTTGAACAGCGTCAGGATCGGGCTGATGGCAATACCGGCGATCAGGTAACCCAGCACCGAGCCCAGACCGAGGCGCGCCGCGATCGGCACCGCGACGATGCCGGCGGCGAGGAACACGAACGCCAGGAAGAGTATCTCGCCCATCAGTTTCCTCCTCGGATCGGCAACGTATCGAAGGTGACGATGGGCATCTCGGCGGCATCGTCGAAGTCATATGCATCGTCCCGGATCGCGCACAACAGTTCCTCGTAGCCCGCCACATGGGCGGTGACGACATCCGTGTCCTGGGCCTTCAGTGCGGAATGGAGCACGTAGGGCGCGACGAACCGCATATGGCAGAGCCGGGCGGTCTGCTCCAGCGGGGTGAGGAACGTCCGCAATGGGTAATGCTGATAGCCGTTGGGCGTATAGGCCTCTTCCGGGCCCGCCGCCGTGAGGGCGAGCATCATCGTCTTGCCCGTCAGCCGGTCGCCATCGTGGCCATAGGCGAACCCGTGCTCCAGCACCAGGTCGATCCACTCCTTGATCAGCGACGGCGTCGAATACCAGAACAGCGGGAACTGGAAGACGATGACGTCCGCCGTCAGCAGACGCGCCTGCTCGGCGGCGACGTCGATGTCTTGCCGGGGATAGAGCCGATACAGGTCGACGAACTCGATGCCGCGAAGCGCCTGAGCCGCTTCGGCCATCGGCCGGTTGACCTGCGACGACCGATGCCTGGGATGGGCGTAGTAAACGAGCAAGCGTGACATCTCAGCCCTGTCTTTCCATTCTCATCGCCGTGCGCCTCGCCATGAGTATTCAACGCATGCGGCTACGTCCAATACGGATCCGGGCGCATTGCGGACGTGCGCGGTCCGTGACCTTTGGCCGGGCTGCAGCATTCGCTTTGCGCCGTCGCGCTGTGTCACGCGGGCGGCGGTTGGCTGGCCGAACTCAAGAGCGCCGTCAAAGTCGCGATTGCGCGGTGGCCGCGGTCCGACTGACACTTCGCTTGGCTGGGAATCCATCGAATGCGCCAGGCTTCAATGCAACGGTACCTGATTGCGTTTTGCCTCTCCGTGCTGTTCTGCAGCGCCACATCGGCACGCGCCGAGGACGACATGGCGACGCAGCTGATCGCCGAAATCAACGCCTTCCGGGTGGCGCAGGGCGTGCAACCCCTGCGCACGGACCCGCGCCTGACTGCGGCGGCCGCCCGGCATTCCAGGAACATGGCGGAGCAGGACTGCTTCGACCACATCTGCCCTGGCGGCAGCAGCCCGGGACAGCGCCTGGCCGAGGCTGGCTATCGCTATCGCAAGTTCGCCGAGAACATCGCCGCCGGCCAGCCCACCGCCAAGAACGTCGTGGCGGGCTGGAAGCAGAGCCCACCGCATCGCCGAAACATGCTGCTGCCCGACGCGCGGGACGTGGGCGCCGGCTACTTCATGATCGACCCGGATGACGGCAAAGTCGCGTACCGGCACTACTGGACCATGCTTTACGGCGTCACGTTCTAGACCACGGTGTGCCGGATGGGACGCCGCCAGGTCGGTCTGGCGGCGCGCTTCGGCCATCGCGGCTGAGGCCAGTCAGAGGCAGGAGATGCCAAATCCTGAAAGCCGGACTTCAGATCGACAATTGGACCGCGACTCCGCGCTTGGCTAACCTCCCGCGCAAACCAAGCCGATCCGGTGACGGGTCGCCGCAACCACAGGGAAAAGGCCAGCTCATATGCACATCGGTCTGATCGGCGGGATCGGGGTTGCCGCGACCATCGTCTACTACCAACGCCTGACGGCGGCGGTGGAGCGGCTTGGCGGCAAGCTCGAGCTGACGATCTCGCACGGCGACATCCAGACGCTGATCGAAAACAACCTCGCCGACATCCGCGAACCGCAGGCCCGGATCTTCGCGGACCAGGTCGCGGCCCTGCGAGGGGCGGGCGCACGGGTGGCGGCCCTGACCTCGCTTGGCGCGCATTATTGCTATGACGAGCTGGCGGCGATCTCGCCGCTGCCATTGGTCTCTGCCCTGGCGCCGCTCGACAGCCATTTCGTCGCCAACGGCATCAAGCGGATCGGGCTGTTGGGCACGCGGGTCGTCATGCGGACCCGCCTCTTCGGCCAACTGGAACAGACCCAGGCCGTCGCCCTCGACGATGAGATCGACGCGATCGGACAGACCTATCAGGACGTCGCCGTGGCAGGTGCCTGTTCGCCCGAGCAGCGGGCCCTGTTCCTGGAAGCCGGCCGTCGCATGGTGGCCGAGCATGGCGCCGATGCCATCGTGCTGGCGGGAACGGATCTCAACCTCGCATTCGACGATGCCGAGCCGGGCTATCCGGTGATCGACGCGCTCGACGTTCACGTCGAACGGCTCGCCGAAGTCGCGATGGAGCCGAATGCCTGAACGTCGGGGCCGGTCGGCCCCGTGCGTGTTGAACCTCGGGCGCAATCGGGCCTTACAATCGGCAGGACCGCGCGACGAGGTGCGTCCGCGACCGCCGGCCGCGCGTCGCCGGCCATAACAAGGAGGAGGCAGCCATGCCGTTCTACGAGACGGGCGACGTCCGCATCCGCTACGAGGAAGCCGGCAGCGGCTTTCCGCTGCTGGTCACCCCGGGCGGCGGCCTGAACTCCTGCGTCGCCAACTGGCCGAACGCGGTATTCAACGCGATGGACGCCTTCAAGGACGACTTCCGCTGCATCACCATGGACCAGCGCAACGCCAACGGCGGCGAGAGTACGGGGCCGATCGCCGTCGACGAGCCGTGGGACGCCTTCGCCGACGACCAGCTCGGCCTGATGGACCACCTGGGCATCGGCGCGTTCGCCTACATGGGCTACTGCATCGGTGGCTGCTTCGCCGGCAAGCTCATCGAGCGCGCGCCCGAGCGCGTGGTCGCCGCGGTGTTCTGCCAGACCGTGGGGCATTGGCCGGACGACCCCGACGTCATGTACCGCTCCGGCCGGGACGGCTGGGCGCCGGCGTTGCTGGCCCGCCGACCCGAGCTGAGCGAAGCGGCGATCGAGCCCTATCTGCACAACCTCTACCGGGCGAACCCCGACTTCCTCTACAGCGTGTCGCGCGACGTCATCCGCAACTGCGAAACGCCCATTCTCGTGCTGCCGGACGACGTGCCGGCACACCCGCACCAGACCTCGGTCGACGTTGCCTCGCTGGCGCCGAATGCCGAGATCACCGTCTTTCCCTGGACCTCTCCACCCGAGTTGAAGGCACGCACGATCGACCGCGTTCGCGGTTTCATTCAGCGCCACGCCAGCGCCCATTGAGGCCCGGACGGGCAACCGTCACAGACGGCGCGGCATGGCAGAGGGCGTTTCGCTTCGAACCGGAGCGAACACGCTCTATTGCGCTGGCGGGACGGGCTCCACCCCTTGCGTGCCGGCCACGGTGCAGCGGCGCATGACCCGGGCGTACCTGTCGATCTCGTAGCCGGTGAGCCGGTGCAGGGTGGTGCGGTTGTCCCACAGCAGCAGGTCGCCCTTGCGCCAGCGGTGGCGATAGACATTGCCGACCCCGGTCAGGCGCGTCTCCAGGGCCCGAACCGCTTCCCTGCTCGCTGCGACATCGGCGCCGTCGAGGTGGGAGACGTGGCCGCCGAGAAACACCGAGCGACGGCCGTCCGGCAGCTGCCGGACCACCGGATGAACCGTGTCCGGGACCTTAGCCAGTTCCGCGGCGCTGAGCGGCGGCAGCTTCCCGGGATTGGCCGACCGGCTGTAGGCATAGGAGTGGACGGCCGA
>Ga0056121_1000134_pt1 | contig 34667 bp, 33 predicted proteins | sample WorMetHEROISLAND_FD_83872 | JGI IMG/M metagenome (GOLD analysis project Ga0056121, IMG submission 83872) | Marine gutless worms symbiont microbial communities from Max Planck institute for Marine Microbiology, Germany - Olavius sp. 1 HERON ISLAND ...
AATCAGTTCATCACAAGCTTCGTCGACGCCTACAATCGAACCAGGCTCAGATGCCTCGACTACAAGGCGCCAATCGAGCTCCTCAGCAATCCCCCGGGACACAACACTTTCGCCGGGGATTCACTAACTTCGGCCGAAATGCCGGCGAAAGCCGGCGTCCATGCCTGCGACTAAGCGATACGTCGCGCCCCGCAGGGCGCGTGGCCGCTTCCATGCGAAGATAATGCGCTCTAGAAGCCCTTCAGCTCCGCCGGCGTGAACGGCTGCGGCGGTGCCGCGCCCAGGATCCGCGTCATCACGCTGTTCATGGTCGCGGCGTCGTTGTCGAAGCCGCCGTGCGTCCGGCTGGCGGTGACCCCGCCAGCGCCGTTCGAGATACGCACGGTGAGCCCGGGGCCTGAGTCGACCTTGTCGTGATACTTCGCCATGCCGAGCAGCGGAATGTTCTTCTGCCGCTCCAGCGCCCGGCTGATCAGGTAGAGCAAAGACTTGCGGTAGGCCAGGGCGACGTTGTCGCCGCGCTCGAGCTCGTCGTTCAGGCAATAGACGTCGAGCGCCGGCAGGCGGGCGACGCCGTCGGCCGCGCCGCCCAGTCTCGGGAAAAAGCGCTGTTTATAGAAGCTCACGGTGCAGGCCGGGGCCAGCAGGCTGCAGCTAGAGACCAGGTCGGGCGTCCCGGTCGTATCGATCGCGTCGAGCAGGTGGCCCAGCAGGACGCTGCCGTTGCTGTGACCGGCCAGGTGCAGCTTCTTGCCCGATCCGGCGATCGCCGCGGCAAATTCGGCGATGGTATGCAGACCTGCGCCGACGGGCGCGCCCGTGGCCTCGTCGACCTTTACGAACGGCAGCCGGGCGTCGCGCTTCATTTCGTCCCAGATCGCCGTCACCGGCTTGCGCACGATGTCCTCGATCAGGGTGTCGGTGAGGTCGGCGATGGCCTCGCCGATGGAATCGAAGAAGCCCTGCGCCCGTTCGTCCGACTGGCCGCGCGCGCGCCGCACCGCGTCCTTGACCGCTTCGGCGAGGCCGGTGTCATACATGAAGTGGAACGGGTAGATGCCGTTGCGCTTGAAGCCCTCCTTCAGGGCCTGGATCCGCCGCGCCGACGCCTTGGGGCTGTTCAGGCCACCGTGGGCGTAGAGCAGCAGGTGCGGGTAATCGCCGCTGGTGGCCGCGTCGTCGGCGAACAGCCTGGCGGTGTTCCTGACGTCATCCTCCGTGCTCCAGTAGTCGCCGTGCGCCTTGTACCTGCCGTCGTCGAAATGGGCGAAATGGCCGGCGATCTCGAAGCGTTTGGGCGCCCGACGCTCGGCGTCGGCGCCGCCGGTGACCGCCGAGCGTGGCACCTGGCCGAAGATCTCCGGCGTCGACAGCGCCAGGCGGAAGACCCAGCCGTCCATGATGTGCGCCAGCCAGTCGGCATAGGTCCAGAGGGCAAAGCCGTCCCGGCCCCAGCCCGGACCCCATGAGTTCTGCACGATGAAGCCATGTTGGTTGTAGCCGACGATGGCGAAGGCGTGGCCACCCTGCACGGCGGACTCGGCCGGGATCACCGGCAGCGCGCCGTCCTCGCCGGCGTCGACGTGGCTCCAGCCCTCTGTGACCTGGGCCGAGGCATAGATCACGCCGGTCTCGTTCAGCGCGGCATGGTAGTCGCTGATCTCCGGCCGCAGGCGATAGTAGGCGCCGAGCGCGGTGGCCCGGGCCGCCCTGGCGCGCGCCACGGTCAGGCCGCCGAAGTCCTTGTCCGCCTCGTACGGCCAGATGGCGGGGTCCTTGGTCGCCTCTTTGGGTGTGCCGTCCGGGCACACGCCCATGTTCTTCCACCCGCGAATGGCGCCGCGACAGCTCGAACCGTCGTAGTTCTCGCCCGGCCATTCATCGTGCTTGCGCGCCATCTCGTAGAGCATGCGCGTGCTGGCCCGGAAACCGCCGCGCCCCTGCCTGACACTGAGGATGTTGATGGCGGCGGCCAGGCCGAAGCCGGTGCAGGCACCTTCCTGGCCCTGATCCAGCACCAGCGACGCGTTCCGGTTGTCGATCTCCGCGGCCAGGCCGATCAGCGCCGGCTCGTAGTAGCGGTCACGGATGTCCGGCGGATCGGGCAGCACGTTGAGCACGCGCTTCTGCTCTGCTGCGGCGATGCTGCGGGTCGGTTGTCTTGCCATTGCCTTGCCTCGCGTCGACGTTCACGCTCGTGTGGAAGCCTCCCACACCAGCACGCCGCGCAACAGCGGACTGTGTCCCTTGCCACAGTCCCCGCCGGCCGGCCGCTCAGCCGTCGGCGGCCCTGAGCCGGTAGCGGAAGTCGCAGCACGGCGCGCCTTCCATGATGGTCTGGCTACGGGCGAAGTCGACGCCCATGCCTTCGGCGACCGGCACATCGCTGCGGCAGACCAGCAACGGCCCCAGGTCGCGGGCGCCGATCCGCGCCATGTGTTCGGCGTAGGCGCAGCGGCGCACGTCGAAATGGTAGTGGCTGTCGTCGCGCTCGACGACGTCGTAGGCCAGCGCGTCGCCGTCGGCGAACGCTGCCATGCCGCGCTCGAGGCCGGCGACGTCGACGCCGCGCTCGGCTAGGCGTGCGCCGTGCGCGCGGTTGGCCTCGTCGAGCGCGGCGCCGACCAGGGCGTCGGCCCGTTCCTCGCCGAGCTCGGCCCGCAGCGCGCGGACCAGCGGCACCAGCACCGCCATCTGCGCCTTGAAGCGTTCGTACTGGGTCATCGGCCGGCCTCCCGTCTGGCGGCGACGTTGCACGCCGCAATGGCGGGCGGGCCTGGGACCCGCCCCTACCAACCAATGATGAACCCGTAGGGGCGGGTTTCAAACCCGCCCGCGACGCCGCCGGATGCTAGACGTAGTAGGCCGGCAGCGGGTCGAAGCCGTTGAAGCCGACCGAGGAGTAGGTGGTGGTGTAGGCGCCGGTGGCATGGAAGCGGACGGTGTCGCCCGCGGCCAGCTCGAGCGGCAGACGGTAGCCGGCCTTCTCGTAGAGAATGTCGACGCTGTCGCAGGTCGGCCCGGCGATCACCACCGGCCCGTCGGCGCCGCCGTCGCGCGAGGTGGTGACGGGGTAGCGGATCATCTCGCCCTCGGTCTCCGCCAGGCCGCCGAAGCGGCCGACGTCGAGGTAGACCCAGCGGGTCTCGTCCTCGTAGCTCTTGTGCGAGACAAGGATCACCTCCGACTGCAGCACCCCGGCATCGCCGACCAGGTAGCGCCCGGGCTCGACGATGGTGCGCGGCAGGCGGTTGCCGAAGTGGCGGTGCAGCGAGGCCGTGATCGCCTCGGCATAGGCGCCGACGCCGGCGACGCCGCTGTCGTAGCGCGCCGGCAGGCCGCCGCCGACGTCGAGCATAGCCAGCTCGATGCCGTCCGCCTCGAGTTCCTGGAAAATCTGCGCGCAGATCTCGACCGCCCGGTCCCACTGGTCGACCCGGCGCTGCTGCGAGCCGACATGGAAGGCCAGGCCATAGGGCGTCAGGCCGCGGTCGCGGGCCCGCCGCAGCAGGTTCTTGGCCATCTCCGGCTCGCAGCCGAACTTGCGGCTCAAGGGCCACTCGGCGCCGCTGTTGGAGACCAGGAGACGGCAGAACACCCGCGCGTCCGGCGCCACCGCGGCCAGCTTGTCGAGCTCACCCTCGCTGTCGAAGGCGAACAGGTCGACGCCGCGCTGATAAGCGAACTGGATGTCGCGCTGCTTCTTGATGGTGTTGCCGTAGGACAGCCGCGCCGGGTCGGCGCCCAGGCCCAGCAGCAGCTCGACCTCCTTGGGACTGGCCACGTCGAAGCTCGAGCCCAGGCCGATCAGCCGGGTGAGGATCTCCGGCGCCGGATTGGCCTTGACCGCGTAGAAGATCTCCGCCGTCGCCAGATGGCGCCGCAGGTCGAGGAATTGCTGCTCCACCACGTCCAGATCGACCACCAGGAAAGGGGTCGCCGGCGCCTGCTCGCGGATGAAGCGCTCGATTTTCTCAGTTGTCACCGCACACTCCATACGGCGGCGCCACGGCTGCTGCCACATCGCGTGGCCGGCCGCGGCGGCTGGTGGTGTCCGCTCACTGCGTCGCGATGACGCCGCGGCGATGTTCGTTGATCTCGATCCGCCCGGGCGCCAGCGCCTCGGCCAGGACCTCGGCCGCCGTCTGCGGGTCGGCATCGCCGCACATGAAGACGTCGAAGGCGGCATAGCCGCGTTCGGGCCAGGTATGGACGCTGATGTGCGACTCCGCCAGCACGGCCACGCCGGACACGCCGCCGTACGGCGTGAACCGGTGCAGATGAATGTGCAGCAGCGTCGCCCCGGACCGGTCGACGGCATCGACCATGGCCTGGCGCAGCAGCTCCGGCTCGTCGAGGTGGGCAGCGTCCCACATGTCGATGATCAGGTGGCTGCCGGCGAACCGGACCCCGTCGGCTGTCTTGAAGTGATCCTTGGGCTGCTCGTCGCCATGCGAGACAGGACCAAGGTGAACTGCGGATCTTACCTCTGCTCGGGCTTCCGCCTCCGCTTCAGCATTCACCGCGATTTGTGGGCGTGAAGCCATAGGCGCCTCCCGCAAACCTGCGTTGAACCCAAAGGGGGGTGATTGCTTAAGAAAAGCCCGCCCCGCGCTTCACCCCGGCGCGAAACGAGCGGCGCACCATACGGATTCTGTGCGCCGATGCAAGAGCGATCTGACGCTGGTTGCGCTAATCTGTGCGGCCAGCCGGAGGAACAGCTCATGCGGCGTCTGAAGATGACCATCGGCGGGGTCGAGATCCGCGCCGAACTGCGCGATAGCCCGACCGCCGACGCGCTCTACGCCGCGCTGCCGTTCGAGGCCAGCGTCAACACCTGGGGCGAGGAGGTCTACTTCGCCACCCCGGTGACGCTGGACCGGGAAGCCGACGCCCGCGACGTGGTCGAGGCCGGCGAGCTCGCCTTCTGGGTCGAGGGCTCGTCGATCGCCATCGGCTTCGGGCCGACGCCGATCAGCCGCGGCGCCGAGATCCGCCTGGCGGCGCCGACCAACATCTGGGGCCGGGCCCTGGACGACGTCCGCGCCCTGGCCCCGGTGCGCGACGGCGCCCCGGTGCGGGTCGAAGCCCTGGGAGAATAATCCGCCACGGGCCGGCTGCCGCCCTATATCGCCAGCAGGGGATTTTGTCCGTTTCCCGGCTAGAATGGCCGGGCGCCGGGAACCACCGCCGCATCACGTCGGAAAGCTGCCCATGTCGCTGCGCCTGCAGCTCACGATCCTGGTCCTGATCGCCGCCGGCCTGGCGGGCGGCTGGTGGTGGCTGAACCAGCCGCGCGAGGCGGCCGAGGAGAGTGCCGCCACGACGGCGCCGTCGCCGGGCACCCAGGTCCTGGTCGAGGCCCTGAGCCTGGCCGAAGACCAGGTCACCGTGCGCGCCATCGGCACGGGCGAGGCGGTGCGGTCGGCGGCGATCTACCCCTCCGTCGCCGGCGAGGTGGTCGCGGTCGGCTTCAAGGCCGAGCAGCAGGTCCGGCAGGGGGCGGTGCTGCTGCGCCTGGACGACAAGCACCAGAAGCTGGCGGTGCGCCTGGAGGAGGTGGCGGTGCGGGAGGCCGAGCGCCAGCTCAGGCGGCTGCAGCGGCTCGCCCCGACCGGCGCCGCCTCGCAGGCCCGCCTGGAGACGGCGGAAGCGGATCTGGAGAGCGCCCGCCTGCGCCTGGACCAGGCCCGGGCGGCGCTGCAGGACCGCGCCGTGGTGGCGCCGTTCACCGGCGTCATCGGCCTGAGCGAGGTCGAGCCCGGTGACCGGGTGACCCGCGACAGCCTGATCGCCACCCTGGACGACCGCAGCTCGATCCTGGTCGACTTCAACGTGCCCGAGGACTACGCCGGCCGCGTCCGCCCCGGCGACCGGGTCACCGTGCGCGCCTGGACCGCCCCGGACGGCGCCGTCGCCGGCACCGTCTCGGCCACCGGCAGCCGCATCGACCCGCGTACCCGCTCGCTCAGGGTCCGGGCGCTGATCCCCAATGCCGACGACGCGATCCGCCCCGGCACTTCGTTCGAGGTCGAGCTCGCCTTCGCCGGCCGCGACTATCCCCTGGTGCGCGAAGTCGCGGTGCTGTGGAGCCGGGACGGCGCCTACCTGTGGCGGGTCGCCGGCGGCCGGGCCGAAAAGGTGATCGTCGACATGGTGCGGCGCAACCGCGGCTTCGTCCTGGTCGACGGGCCGCTGCAGGCCGGCGACCTGATCGTCGTCGAGGGCGTGCAGGGTCTGCGCGCCGGCCAGGAGGTCGACCCCGCTCCCTATGACGCCGACCGCGCCGGCGGCCTGCCCGCGACCGCCGGCGGGAGTGAGTCGTGATGGCCCGGTTCTCGGACCTGCCGGCGCTGTCGGTACAGCGGCCGACCCTGGTGGTGGTGCTGAACCTGCTGATCGTCATCGCCGGCCTGGCGGCGCTTGCCGGCATCGAGGTGCGCGAGCTGCCCGACGTCGACCGCCCGGTGGTGATGGTGCGCGCCTTCTTCGACGGTGCCTCGCCGGAAACCATGGACGCCGAGGTCACCAGCGTGATCGAGGGCGCCGTCGCCCGGGTCTCCGGCGTGCGCACGATCAACGCCGCCAGCGAGGAGAACAACGCCCGCGTGCGGGTCGAGTTCTATCCCGACAGCGATCTGGACGTGGCCGCCAACGACATCCGCGAGGCCGTCGCCGGGATCGAGCGCCAGCTGCCCGACGGCGTCGAGGAGGTCACCGTCGTCAAGGCCGACGCCGACGCCTGGCCGATCATCCGCCTGGCCCTGGTCAGCGAGCGGCTGCCGCAGGAGCTGCTGACCCGGCTGGCCGAGGACGACGTCAGTGCCGAACTGTCGGCGATCCCGGGGGTGGCCACGGTCAGCCTGTTCGGCGACCAGGAAGAGGTGCTGCGGGTGGTGGTGGATCCGCTGCGGCTGGCCAGCTACGGCCTGTCGATCGACGACGTCGCCCGGGTCCTGCGCAGCGCCAGCCTCGACGTGCCCGCCGGCAGCTTCAAGTCGGAGGACCACCTGCTGCTGGTGCGCGCCGACGCCTCGGTCTGGCGTCCGGCCGACATCGAGCGCCTGGCCCTGCGCGACGACATCCGCCTGGGCGCCATCGCCCAGGCCTTCTACGGTCCGGCCGATGCCGAAAGCTACACCCTGCTGAACAGCCGCCGGGTGGTCGGCATCGGCATCCTGCGCCGTGCCCAGTCGAACACGGTGGCGATTTCCGATGCCGTCGACGCCGCCATCGAGCGGCTCAACCGACGCCTGCCCAACGCCGAGCTGGTGAAGATCTCCGACGACGCCCACTTCATCCGCTCCGCCGTGCGCGAGGTGGCGTTCAGCCTGTCAATCGCGGTCGGCGTCGTCATCGCCGTGATCTTCCTGTTCATGGGGGCACTGCGGCCGACGCTGATCCCGGCGTTGGCGATCCCGATCGCCCTGATCGGCACCCTGGCGGCGATCTGGCTGCTCGGCTTCTCGATCAACATCCTCACCCTGCTGGCGCTGGTGCTGGCGACGGGGATGATCGTCGACGACGCCATCGTCGTGGTCGAGAACATCCAGCGCCACCGCAGCATGGGCATGAAACCGCTGGCGGCCGCTGTCACCGGTGCCCGCCAGGTGTTCTTCGCCGTGCTCGCCACCACCGCCACCCTGGTCTCGGTGTTCCTGCCGATCGCCTTCCTGCCCAGCATGGCCGGGGCGCTGTTCCGCGAGTTCGGCTTCGTGCTGGCGATCGCCGTGGCGATCTCCTCCTTCGTCGCCCTGTCCTTGTGCCCGATGCTGGCCTCGCGCCTGCCGGCGCAGCCGGTACCGGCACAGGGCGACCGGCCCGGACCGCTGGCGCGTCTCGGCGGCGCGCTGGCCCGCGGCTACGGCCGGCTGCTCGACTTCACCCTGTCGGCGCGCCTGCTGGTGCTGGGCGGCACCGCCCTGATCGCGCTGGGTGCCGTGGCGGTGTTTCCCACCATCCACCAGGAGCTGCTGCCCAAAGAGGACCGCGCCCGCATCATCATCATGCTGCAGGGTCCCGACGGCGTCGGCCTGGAGTACATGGACCGCCAGGCGGCCAAGGCGGAGGCGGTGCTGGAGCCGTTGCGCCAGCGCGGCGAGATCCTCAACGTCATGGCCATCGTCGGCCGCTGGGACCTGAACCGGGTCTACATCTTCGCCCCGCTGGCGCCCTGGTCGGAACGCAGCCGCAGCCAGGCCGAGATCATCGAGTCCCTGCGCGCGCCGCTGAACGACATCCCCGGCGCCATCGTCCGCATCTGGGCGCCCAACAGCCTGAATCTGTGGCGCACCGGCGGACGCATCGAGTTCGCCCTGACCGGCGCCCGCTACGCCGACATCGCCGCCGCGGCCGACGAGTTCGTGGCGGCCATGCAGGACCGGCTGCCGCAACTCGGCAATCCGGAAATCGAGTACCAGCAGACCCAGCCGCAGCTCTCGGTGCGGGTCGACCGGCGCCGGGCCGAAGACTTGGGCGTCGACGTGGTCGGCATCGCCAGCACCCTGCGCGCCATGGTCGACGGCTTCGAGGTCGCCGAGCTCAACATCAACGACCGCTCGGTGCCGGTGCTGCTGACCTCGGCGGCCGGCGCGATCGACGATCCCGGCGACCTCAACAACCTGTTCGTCGCCGCCGGCGACGGCCGGCTGGTGCCGCTGTCGGCCTTCGTGCGCCTGGAGGAGAGCGGCATCGCCGCCGAGCTGGACCGTACCGGGCAGAAGCGGGCGGTGGAGATCGACACCCGCCTGCCGAGTGGCTACAGCCTGAAGCAGGCCATGGCGGAGGTCGAGGCGCTGGCCGCCGACGTGCTGCCGCCCGGCATCGGCCTGCGCTTCATCAACGAGGCGGCGGCGCTGCGCGATACCTCGAATGAGGTCGCGCTGACCTTCGCCATCGCCGTGCTGGTCGTCCTGCTGGTGCTGGCGGCGCAGTTCGAGAGCTTCCTGTCGGCCGCGGTAATCGTCCTGACGGTGCCGTTCGGCCTCGCCGCCGCCGTGTTCGCCCTGAAGCTGACCGGGACCTCGGTGAACATCTACTCGCAGATCGGCCTGGTGATGCTGGTCGGCCTGATGGCCAAGAACGGCATTCTGGTGGTCGAGTTCGCCGACCAGCTGCGCGACCGCGGCCGCAGCGTGCGCGACGCCATCCGCGAGGCGGCGGTGATCCGCCTGCGGCCCGTGGTGATGACCATGCTGTCGACGGTGCTGGGGGCGCTGCCGCTGATCCTGGCCAGCGGCGCCGGCGCCGAGGCCCGCGCGGCGATCGGCTGGGTGGTGTTCGGCGGCCTCGGCATCGCCACCGTGTTCACCCTGGTGCTGATCCCGGTGATCTACAGCCTGCTGGCGCCGCTGGCCAAGCCACGCGCCCATGCCGGCATCCGCCTCGACCGCGAGCTGCGCGAGGCCGGCGCCGGCGCCGGCGACGCCCCAGTGCTGGCCCGCGCCGCGGAATAGCGCCGGGTGCGGCCCGCGCCTCGTCGCGCAATCGTGATCTGTGGATCCTGTCCGCCGCCACGCGCCGCCTTGGCGGCATCCTGCTGCGGCCCTATCTGATCCGGGTTGGCGCCGATCGCGCGTCAGCAAGGGGAGACACATGAACATCGCCGCACTCGCCATCATCGCCGCCGGCGTGATGGCGTTCGCGCTGTTCTCGCGGCGCCTGGAGAACGCACCGCTGACCTCCCCGATGCTGTTCACGGCGGCCGGGCTGCTGCTCGGTCACGCCGGACTCGGCTTGGCCAACTTCGAGATCGGCCATGGCTTCGTCCATGGTCTCGCCGAGCTGACGCTGATTCTGGTGCTGTTCTCCGACGCCGCCCGCATCGAGCTCACCATGCTCGGCCGCGACCACAACCTGCCGCTGCGCCTGCTGCTGATCGGCATGCCGGCGACGATCGTCCTCGGCACGGCGCTGGCCCTGGCACTGCCACTCGGCCTGACGCTGTGGGAAGCCGCCCTGCTGGCGGCCATCCTCGCGCCGACCGACGCCGCCCTGGGCCAGTCGGTGGTCTCCAGCCCGGTCGTGCCGGCCCGCATTCGCCAGGCGCTGAACGTGGAGAGCGGGCTCAACGACGGCATCGCCCTGCCGCTCGTGCTGGTGTTCGCCGCCTGCGCCGGCGCCGCCGCCAGCGGCGGCGGCGGCGCCACGGCGGTCGAGGACTGGCTGCTGTTCGGCGCCCTGCAGGTCACGCTCGGTCCGGCGACCGGTGCGGCCATCGGCTGGCTCGGCGCCAGCCTGATCGATGTGGCGGTGAACCGGCGCTGGATCGCTCACAGCTTCCAGGGTCCGGCGATCCTGGCGACGGCGCTGCTGGCGTTCGCCGCGGCCGAGCTGATCGGCGGCAACGGCTTCATCGCCGCCTTCGTCGCCGGGCTGCTGTTCGGCTTCCGCGTGCGCGGGCACTGCCGTTTCATCTTCGAGTTCGCCGAGAGCGAGGGCCAGGTGCTGGTGCTGCTGACCTTCCTGGTGTTCGGCGCGGCGATCCTGCCCGAAGCGCTGCACCAACTCGACTGGGCCGTCGTTCTCTATGCCGTGCTCAGCCTCACCGTCGTGCGCATGCTGCCGGTCGCCGTCGCCCTCAGCGGCAGCGGCGTGCGGCCGGCGACGGTGCTGTTCCTCGGTTGGTTCGGACCGCGTGGCCTGGCCTCGATCCTGTTCGCGCTGTTCGTGCTGGAGCGGCTGGACACCCCCGGCGCCGGCACCGTCCTTGTCGTGACGCTGGTCACCGCCAGCCTCTCCATCGTCGCCCACGGCGTCAGCGCGGCGCCGCTGGCCCGCCGCTACGGCGACCTGATCGCCCGCGTCGGCGACTGCGCCGAGATGGCGCCGGTGCCGGAAATGCCGACCCGCACCGGCATGGTCGAGCCGGCCGGCGCGTCCTGAAATCGCTTTTGCCCGAAGGAGACAGCCAAGCATGCTCAACGAAATCCAGGAGAAGTGGTGCAGCGAGGCGCCGCGGGACTACAGCGACCTGAACGCGCTGTTTCTGAACTGCACGCTGAAGCGCTCGCCCGAGCCGTCGCACACGCAAGGGCTGATCGACATTGCCGGGGCGATCATGGAGAAGAACGGCGTTAGCGTGGAGGTGCTGCGCCCGGTCGACCACGAGATCGCCGCCGGCGTCTATCCCGACATGACCGAGCACGGCTGGGCACAGGACGACTGGCCGGCGGTCTTCGCCAAGGTGCAGGCGGCCGATATCCTGGTGGTGACCTCGTCGATCTGGCTGGGCGAGAAGACCTCGGTCTGCACCAAGGTGATCGAGCGGCTGTATGGCAACTCGCATCTGCTCAACGACGCCGGGCAATATGCCTACTATGGCCGGGTCGGCGGCTGCCTGATCACCGGCAACGAGGACGGGGCCAAGCATTGCGCCATGAACATCCTCTATTCGCTGCAACACCTGGGCTATGTGATCCCGCCGCAGGCGGACGCCGGCTGGCTGGGCGAGGCCGGTCCCGGTCCCTCCTACATGGACCCCGGCTCCGGCGGCCCGGAGAACGACTTCACCAACCGCAACACCACCTTCATGACCTGGAATCTCTTGCACCTGGCGCGGATGCTGAAGGACGCCGGCGGCATGCCGGCGCATGGCAATCAGCGCGCGCTGTGGGACGCCGGCTGTCGCTTCGACTACGCCAATCCCGAATACCGCTGAGGCCGCTGGCGGGCCTGCTCCTGCTGTTCGCGGCCGCCGGCTGCGACGACGACGCGGAGAGCGGGCCCTACCTGCAGATCGCCGGCGGTGGCTTCGTCTTCAACTACCGTCTGGCCGAAGCCCACTATGGCCTGGTCGTGCACGTGAAGCGGACCCTGCCGGACGGCGCGGTGCTGGAGGCCGCGTTCGAGAATCCGGCCGACGGCAGCGCCATCGTCGTCCGCCAACCGGCCCGGCCGGGCCGCAAGGGCTACAAGTTCGAGACCCCGACGCTGCGCGGGATCCGTGCCGGCCGCGACTACCGGGCCGAAGTGCGCCTGCTGGCGGACGCCGGCGGCGCGGAGCTGGAACGCCATGAACGCGCCTACCGCAGCGACCTGGACCAGACCGCGCTGCCCGACCGGCCGCTGACCAGCGGCCCGGGCTACCACCCGCCGCCCCCGCCGCCGGGCGGCGGCCAGGGAGGTGGTTGACGACGCCCTTCGAGACGGCCGCTGGCGCGGCCTCCTCAGGGCGAGGCGGCATATTTTCGCATCCTCATCCTGAGGAGCGACCGAAGGGCGCGTCTCGAAGGATGAAGGCCCGGAACCGAACTGCCAATGATGAGTGCTGACGCGCCCTACTGCGCCTGCCGTTGGGCGGCGCGGCGCTGGCGGCGCTTGTCGCGGCGGGCGTGCACGGCGCGGGCCAGGGAGTCGCTCCAGCGGTAGCCGAGCCAGCCGGCGACTATGGCCCAGGGGATCGAGCCGATGAACATCGGCAGACCCCACAGCGTGAAGATCTCGGCCGCATAGACCCACAGCGAGTCCAGCCAGGAGACCTCGGTCGCCAGCAGCTCGTTCAGGCGGGCGGCGAAGTCCGCGTACGACTTGGTCTCGCCGACCTGACCCAGCATCAGCTTCCCGGTGACCAGGAACAGGTAGTAGAACGGCGCCACGGTGAAGACGTTGGTAACCCAGGTCCAGGCCATGGCAACGACGACGTTGAAGTCCCAGGCCGGCCGCAGCCAGCGCACCAACAGCCACAGCGCGAAGACGATCGCCATCTGGATGCCGACGGTGGGCGTCATGGCGATCACCAGGCCCACGGCGACGCCGCGGGCGGTGTAGTGCGGCGGGTGCTTGGCGCGCAGCACCGGGATCACCAGGCGCAGGCGCAGCAGCCGCCGCAGGCCGTTGAGCGGCCCTTCCTTGGCCGCGATCCTGCCCGGTAAGCTGCGCTCCGCCGCCGTCATCTGGCCCGGTCCTGGTTTCCTGCCGTCTGCGTCTGGGGCCACCATGGCACAATCATATTGGCGCTCTGTTAACCGCTGAAGCGAGCTAACGCCGGAGCCGCTTCATCACCCCGCTGTAGACGAACAGGGTGTTGCCGTCCGCCTCGATCCGTCCGCGCACGAAGGCCATGCTGGCGGTCCGCTTGACCAGCTCGCCGCGACTCTCGATCAGCATGCCCTCCAGCCCGGGGGCAACGAACTCGCCGTTGAACGAAACAGTGATATAGGCGTCTTCGCGGCGCTCTTTCGAGGTCGCCGCCATGGTCAGGTCGGCCAGCGTCATCAACAGCCCGCCGTGGACCACGCCGAAGGTGTTGCAGTGGCCCGGTTCCGCCCGGAACACGAAATGGTCGCCGCCCTCGTCCCGGCGCCAGAAGAACGGCCCGGCGCCGTTCTCGAACGGATCGATGGGGTCGTAGACGACGTAGCCGGGCAACGGCGCTTCGGGTTCGCGGGTCATGCGGGTGATGTAGCACTGCCGGCCGCAGCCCGCCAAGGGTTGCCGGTCCGCCGGCCGCGGCAACCGGCTCCGATTGCCCGGTAGCTTGACCGCCCCTGGCGTGATCAGATGTCCGTCCCGTGAGCCGAGACGACACATCCCCGCAACCGCAAGCACGGCCGGCCCAGCCCTGGGCGACGGCCGGCCGGTTGCTGGCCGAACCCGCCTTCCGCCGCATCTGGCTGGTCGGCATCTGCTCCGGCGTAGTGCGCTGGCTGGAGATGCTGGCGGTCGGGGTCTACGTGTTCGAGGTCACCGGCTCGCCGCTGCTGGTCGCCAGCATGACGCTGCTCAGGTTGCTGCCGATGGCCCTGTTCGGCGCCGTCACCGGCGTGGTGACGGAACGGATCGGCCACCGCGCCACCCTGCTGATCAGCCTGGCGACACTGACGGCGATCTCCGCCGCGCTGGCCGCCGCCGCCCTCACCGACCGGCTCGAGCTCTGGCACCTGGCCCTGGGCGCGGTGTTCGGCGGGCTCTACTGGACCACCGACCTGCCGGCCCGGCGCAACCTGCTGGGCGCCCTGGCCGGCCCGGCCCGGCTGGCCCCGGCGATGTCGCTCGACGCCGCCAGCAACAACCTCACCCGGGCGCTCGGCCCCGCCGCCGGCGGCCTGCTGTTGGCGCTGATCGGCATCGGCGGCGCCCTGGCGCTCTCGGCCGCGCTGTACGGGCTGTCGCTGCTGCTGATGCTGGCGACGCGCACGCCGCAGGCCGGCGGCGGCGCGGGCCCGAGCGGCTGGTTGCGCGACCTGCTGGCCGGCTTCCGCTTTGCCGTGACCGACCCGGCCCTGCAGGGCGCCCTGGCGGTGACGGTGATCTTCAACGTCTGGGCCTGGCCCTACACGGCGATGATCCCGGTGCTGGCGGCCGACCACCTCGGCCTCGACGCCTTCGCCACCGGCCTGCTCGCCAGCGCCGAGGGCGTCGGCGCGCTGATCGGCGCGTTGGCCGCCGGCCTGGCCGGCGGCCTGGCCCAGTACCGCCGCTTCTACGTCGGCGGCACCGCGCTCTGCCTGCTGGCGATCCTGGTGCTGGCCCTCACCGACAACCTGGTCGTTGCCACCGTCGCCGTGCTGGCCGCCGGCGCCGGCGCCGGCGCCTTCTCGGCCATGCAGGCGACGCTGATCTACCTGCTGTCGCCGCCGGAGCTGCGCAGCCGGCTGTTGGGCGTGCTCTCGGTCTGCATCGGAACGGCGCCCCTGGGCTACGCCCACCTGGGCCTGCTGGCCGACTGGCTGGGCACCATCGACGCGCTGATCGTCATGGGCCTGGAAGGCGTGGTGGCGCTGACGCTGGCCTGGCTGATCTGGCCGCAGATCCGCTGACGGTTCGCCGTGCCGGCCCTTGCCGCAGTGAGGCCGAAGCCCAAAAATGTCTCGGCAGAAGCCGAACAACAACGATCGAGTGGGAGGCGGCGATGGATCTGGGGATGATCCTGCCGGAAAGCCGGATCGAGGCAATGCGGGCGGCCGGGCTGTGGCCCGACCGGATCATCCTCGACTACCTGGACGACGCCGTGGCGGCGACGCCGGACAAGACCGCGATCACCGCCTACGCCGGCGAGCGCGGCGAGACGGTCCGACTGAGCTACGCCGAACTCGACCGCGTCAGTCGCCGCATCGCCCTGAAGCTCGTGCAGCTCGGCATCGGCGCCGGCGACGTGATCTCGCTGCAGCTGCCCAACTGGTGGCACTTTGCCGCCATGCACCTCGCCTGCATGCGCATCGGCGCCATCACCAATCCGCTGATGCCGATCTTCCGCGAGCGCGAGCTCGGTTTCATGCTGGGCTTCGGCGAAAGCCGGCTGCTGGTGGCGCCGGAACGCTTCCGCGGCTTCGACTACCGGCCGATGCTCGACGGCCTGCGCGGCGAGCTGCCGGTGCTCGAGCACGTGGTCTATGCCGGCAGCGCGGCCGCCGACGGCTTCGAGACGACATTCCTGGCGGAACCGCTGGAGGACGCCGCCGGCGCCGATACGGATCTGGCCGCACGCCGGCCCGGGCCCAACCAGGTGATCGAGCTGATCTACACCTCGGGCACCACCGGCCAGCCCAAAGGGGTGATGCACACCGCCAACACCACCATCGGCCATCTCGCCCTGTGGATCGACCATCACGGCCTCAAGCGCGACGACGTCATCCTCATGGCCTCGCCGCTGGCGCACCAGACCGGGTTCCTCTACGGCCTGCTGCTGCCGGTCATGCTGGGCGCGGAGGTGGTGCTGATGGACCGCTGGGAGCCGCCGCAGGCGGTCGAGATCGTCCAGCGCCACCGCTGCAGCTTCACCATGGCGGCAACGCCGTTCCTGTCCGACATCGTCTACATGCCCAACGTGGCGGACTTCGACCTGACGAGCCTGCGCACCTTCGTCTCCGCCGGGGCGCCGATCCCGCCGGCCCTGGTGCAGGAGGCGGCGCGGCACTTCCCGTTCCGGGTGCTGTCGGGCTGGGGCATGACCGAATGCGCCTGTCCCACCATCTGCGCCGCCGACGAGCCGGCCGAGAAGGTCTGGAGCAGCGACGGCACGCCGATGCGCGGGGCGGCGGTAAAGGTGGTCGACGAGGCCGGCCGGGAGGTCGCCGTGGGCGAGGAGGGCGACCTGAAGTTCCGCGGCTCGTCGCTGTTCGTCGGCTACCTGAAGAAGCCCGAGCTCTATGGCCTCGACGCCGAGGGCTGGTTCGCCACCGGCGACCGCGCCCGCCTCGACGAGCAGGGCTACATCCGCATCTCCGGGCGCTCCAAGGACATCATCATCCGCGGCGGCGAGAACGTGCCGGTGGTCGAACTCGAGGACGTGCTCTACCGCCATCCCGCGGTGCAGGACGTCGCCGTGGTCGGCGTGCCCGATGCCCGCCTGGGCGAGCGCGGCTGTGCCTACGTGACGCTGAAGGACGACGGCCAACTCAGCATGGAGACGCTGCGCCGGTACCTGGAGGACAGCGGTACCGCCAAGCAGTACTGGCCGGAGATGCTCGAGGTGATCGACGAGATGCCGCGCACGCCCAGCGGCAAGATCCAGAAGTTCAAGCTGCGCCAGATGGCGGAAGCGCTGGCCGTGGGCGAAGGCTGAGCCCGTGGCCGCACCCCTGCCCCGCCTGCCGCGCAGCATGCGCACGGCCGACTTCCAGGCCAACCTGTGGACCGCAACGGCGCCGCCCGCCGGCCCGGCCCCGCCGCTGGTGGGCGACCACGAGGTCGACGTCGCCGTGGTCGGGGCGGGCTTCACCGGCCTCAGCACCGCCCTGCACCTGGCCGAGGCCGGCGCCCGGGTCGCCGTGCTGGAGGCGGGCGAGCCGGGCTACGGCGCCTCGGGCCGCAACAACGGCCAGGTGATCCCGGCCTACAGCCGCCACAACCCCGACGATGTCGTCGTCGAATTCGGCACCGAGGCCGGCGAGCGCCTGAACGACTGGGTTGCCGGCAGTGCCGACCTGGTGTTCGGGCTGATCGAGCGGCACGAGATCGACTGCGATGCCAAACGCCAGGGCTGGCTGCAACCGGCGCACCGGCCGGGCCGGCTCGCGGCGGCACGCAAGAAATACGAGCAGTGGGCCGCGCGCGGCGCCCCGGTCGAGCTGCTCGACGGTGCCGCCACCGCGGCGCTGACCGGCAGCCCGGTCTATGCCCACGGCGGCTGGCTGCACCGCGGCGGCGGCCACATCCAGCCGCTGGCCTATGCCCGCGGCCTGGCCCGCGCCGCGCAGGCGGCCGGCGCCGCCGTGCACGGCCAGAGTCCGGTGCAGGCGGTCGAACGCGACGGCAACCGCTGGCACCTGCGCACCAACCAGGGCGGCCTGCGCGCCGACCAGGTGGTGCTGGCGACCAACGCCTACGCCATGGGCCTGTGGCCGCGGCTGCGGCAGACCATCGTGCCCGTGCGCTCGTTCCATGCCGCCACCGCGCCGCTGGGCGACAATGTCGCCCGCAGCGTGCTGCCCCACGGCCACGGCCTGTCCGACACCCGCCAGGCGCTGTGGGCGTTCCGCAAGGACCGCCACGGCCGGCTGGTGACCACGGCCGCGCCGCTGTTCACCGCCGGCGCCCGCGCCGCCGTCACCGACACCACCATCCGCCGGCTGAGCCACGCCTTCCCGCAGATCGAGCGGCCGGAGCCGGCCTTCATCTGGGAAGGGCTGATCGCCATGACGCCAGAGCGCCTGCCGCGCTTCCACGAGCTCGCCGGCGGCGTCTACGCCGGGCTCGGCTACGCCGGCCGCGGCATCGCCATGGCCACCGCGATGGGCAAGCTGCTGGCCGAGCGCTGCCGGGGCACCCCGGCGGCCGAGCTGCCGCTGCCGCCGACGGCGCTGAAGCCGCTGCCGATGCACCGCCTGGTGGTGCCGCTCAGCCGCTCGCTGGTGCTCTACTACCGCTGGAAGGACGGGCGGGGGTGATGCGAGCGGGTCTGAGACCCGCCCCTACCGGCCATTGTGCGAACTGTAGCGGCGGGTCTCAGACCCGCCCGGCGAACGTCAGTTGACCGGGCGTTCGCGCAGCACGTAGCGGCCGTCCTCGATGCCGCGGAACATTTCCGGCACCTGCGGGTGCGAGACCGGGCGGCCGCTGTCGTCGGACAGGAGGTTCTGCTCCGAGACGTAGGCGACGTAGGTGGTCTCCTCGTTCTCGGCCAGCAGGTGGTAGAACGGCTGGTCGCGCCGCGGGCGGACCTCCTCGGGGATCGACATCAGCCATTCCTCGGTGTTGGAGAACACCGGGTCGACGTCGAAGATCACCCCGCGGAACGGATAGATCCGGTGGCGGACAATGTCCCCGATGGCGAACTTGGCGACCTTCATGGGCATGGCTGCAGCCTTACGCACCTCAACAACACGACTCGCAGAACCAATATAGCGCCCGCGGCGCCGTTCGACAGCCGCCATCACGGCATCGACAGCCGCCCGCCCGCCTGCTTCTCGCGGAACTGCTGGTGCTCGTCTTCGGCCGGCCAGAAATCGCCGAACGGTTCGATCGCCACGCGCCGGCGCTGCGCCTGCACCGACGCCTGCGCGGCGGCCTGCTGCGCGTCGTCGTGGGCGAAGATCACCGCCCGGTACTGGCCCCGGCCGGCGGGCGCACCCGGCGGCAGCAGGTCCCAGAACGCGTCGAGCAGCGCGTCGTAGCCGGTCACCGCCGGGTCGTACTCGATCAGCACCACCTCCGCATGCCCGGTGCCGCCGGCGCAGACCTCTTCGTAGGTGGGATCGGCGGCATGTCCGCCGGCGAAGCCGACCGCCGTCGCCAGCACCCCCGGCAGCGCGCGGAAGCGCGCCTCCACGTCCCAGAAGCAGCCGGCGGCGAAGCTGGCGCGGTTCATTTCGGCGTATCGCCCTTCAGGGTGATGCGGTGCAGCAGCCGGCGGTGGCCGTGGTAGTCGTTGACCGGGTTGTGCTGGGCGCAGCGGTTGTCCCAGAACGCCAGCGAGCCCGGCGCCCAGCGGAAGCGGCAGCAGAACTCCGGCTTCACCTGGTGCTGGAACAGATACTCCAGGATCGGCTTGCTCTCCTCCTCGCTCATGCCGTCGAAGCGCACGGTGTGGGCGACGTTGACGAACAGCGCCTTGCGGCCGGTCTCCGGATGGGTGCGCACGGCCGGGTGCAGCGAGTCCAGGTCCTCGGGGTCCATGCCGGTGCCGCGGTCGTCGATCCGCGCTTGGCGGGTCTGCGCCACCCGGCCCTTGGCGGCGCTGTTGTGCGCCTTCAGGCCGTCGAGAAAGCCGCGCAGCGGCGCCGACAGCGCCTCGTAGGCCAGGTACTGGTTGGCGAACAGGGTATCGCCGCCGAACGGCGGCAGTTCCCTGGCATAGAGCATGGTGCCCATGGGCGGCTGGTCCAGGTAGACGGTATCGGAGTGCCAGATGCCGCCGAAGTTCACGCGTTCGTGCTCCAGCTTCAAGATCGGCGTGATCTCGGGGTGCTCGGGCAGGCCCTGCACGAAGGGATAGATGTCCGGCTCGCCGAAGTAGCGGGCGAAGGCGAGCTGCTGCTCGGGCGTGATGTCCTGCTCGCGGAAGAAGATCACCAGGTGGTCGAGCAGGGCCTGGCGGATCTCCGCCAGCATCTGCTGCTCCAGCGGCGCGGCCAGGTCGACGCCGAACAGCTCGGCGCCGATGCCGCCGGTCAGCGGCCGGATCTCGAGGCCGGTGGGGCGCACAAGCCTACTCCGCCGCCGCGGCCAGGGCCGCCTGCACCGAGTTCTCGAAATGCGCCAGGGCCGGCTCGTTGCGGCCGAACACCAGGTGGTCCTGGGCGCCCGCGGCGAAGCCGGCCTGGATGCCCTCGCCGGTCGGGAAGTCCTCCTCGGCCACGGTGCGGATCGCCAGGTCCATGTTGCGGTCCCAGTGGCGCCGGGCGGCGTCGCTCTCGGCCGCCTCGGGGATATAGAAGTCGAGGTACATCACGCATTCGTCGACCCGGTCGCCGACGGGATAGACCCGCCAGGTCTCGATGTGGTCGGCCTGCATCACGAACACCGTGTTGGGGAACAGCACGTAGACGATGGCGGTATGGGTGATCAGGTCCCATTCCGCCTCCGGCAGCGCCTGCAGGCCGGCGATGGTGCGCCGCGGCAGGGTCTCGCGCAGGTTCAGGCCGAACGGATGGAACAGGCACAGGTTGGGGATGAAGATCGGCCCAACCGTGTTCTGGTGCAGCACGCCGAAGTGATAGGGCTCGAGGAAGGTGTCGATGACGATCTTCCAGTTCATCCGCTGGCGCAGCACCCGGGTCTCGTAGTGGTGATAGCGGCCGACGTCGTAGGCCGCCAGCTCGTCGGCCAGGCCGCCCAGATGGCCGTCGACATCGATCTCGCCGCCCGGCGTCGGCGTCACCCAGATCAGGCCGTGGCGCTCGGTCGCCGGCAGCTCGACCAGACCGCGCGCCTCGGCCTCGACGCCGGCGAAGCTGTCGCGGTCGGGGATGCCGACCAGCTCGCCGTCGGCATCGTAGGACCAGCCGTGATAGGGGCAGACGAAGTTGCGCCGCACCCGCCCGCAACCCTGCGCCACCTTGGCGCCGCGGTGCCGGCAGACGTTGAGGAAGGCCTTGACGGTGCCCTCGCGGGTGCGCGTGACCAGGATCGGCACGTCGGAAAAGTCGTCGGTCAGGTAGCTGCCCGCCTCCGGTAGCTGGCACGACAGTCCCATCACCAGCGGATAGCGCCGGAACAGCACCCGCTTCTCCTGCTTGAGCCAGGCCGGGTCGGTGTAGACGGCGGTCGGCGTGTAGGTGACGTCGTCGGCCAGCGCCGTGCTCCGGGCCTCGATGTGGGCGAGGATCTCGCGGGTCAGATCGACCTGGGTCTGATGCTGCATGTCCGGGCGGTTTCCTTGGGCGTTTCGTCTTGTTGGGCGTTTCGTCGTCGCGTTGCCGCTCTGCGGTCGCGACCGCGGCGGCAGGGCCGGCATTGCATCACGACGCATTTGATAGGACAAATAGAAAAACCAGAATGATTGATCAGAAAAAATGAACGCTCTGTCCACCACCCGGCTGCTGACCTTCGTCGCCGTGGCCGAGACCGGCGGTTTCCGCCGGGCGGCCGAGCAGCTGCGCCGCTCGCAGTCGGCGGTCAGCGCGCAGATCCGCCAGCTTGAGGACGAGCTCGGCGTGCCGCTGTTCCATCGCACCACCCGGCGGGTCAGCCTGACCGCCGAGGGCGAGCGCCTGCTGGTCCGCGCCCGGCGCGCCCTGGCCGAGCTGCAGACCGGGATCCGCGAGCTACGCGACGAGGCCGACCTGCAGCGCGGCCGGGTAGTGATCGGCGTGCCGCCGACCATCTCCTCGACCCGCCTGCCGCGGATCATCGCGGCCTTCCAGGCCCGCTATCCCGGCATCAGCGTGCAGCTGCGCGAGGACTTCGCCGCCGACATCCTCGAACGGGTGCGCCGCGACGAGCTAGATTTCGCCATCGCCCCGGCCGTGGAAGGCAGCCACGCCTTCAGCTTCGAGCCGATCCTAACCGACGCGTTCCACGTCGTGCTGCCGCCGGGCGATCCGCGCGGCGACCGTCCGCGCATTACCCTGACGGCGATCGCCGACGACCCGTTCCTGGCCCTGCCGCCGGCGACGGCACTGCGCCAGGCCCTGGAACAGGCCTGGCGCGGCCGGGGCCGGGCGCTCCGGCCGGCGTTCGAGGTGATGCACCACCTGACCCTGCTGGCGATGGTCGAGGCCGGCCTGGGCGTGACCGTGCTGCCGGCGCTGTGCCTGCCGCCGGCGGGGAGCACCGACCTGGTGACCGCGCCCCTGGCGGCGCCGGCCCTGGCCCGCGAAATCAGCCTGACCACCCTGCGCGGCCAGGCCCTGTCGCCGGCCGCCGCGGCCTGCGCCGAGATGGTGCGCGACGGCTTTGCCGCCGCCGCGGCTTGACCTTCCAGTAACTGGAAGCCCCATGTAACCGTCTGCCACGGCACTGGTTCTCATAACACGGCGTGAGCGGACGATGAGCGTCGAGAGCGAGACGACGGACAACCTGGCGACCGACCCGGTCTGCGGCATGCGCGTGCCGACCGATGCCGGCAAGCCGGTGGTGGTGCATGCCGGCCGCAGCTATCACTTCTGCCGGCCGCGTTGCGCCGAGCGCTTCGCCGAGGACCCGCTGGCCTGGCTCGATCCCGACCGCCGGCCGCCGGCCGAGGCGCCCGCTGCGACGCATGACCACCCCGACGGCGGCTACATCTGCCCGATGTGTCCCGGGGTCTGGAGCGCCACCCCGGCAACCTGCCCCGAGTGCGGCATGGCGCTGGAGCCGGCGCAGCCGAGCCTCGACGAAGGCCCCAGCCCCGAGTTGACCGAGATGGCGCGCCGCCTGCGCTACGGCCTGCTGCTGACCGTGCCGGTGTTCGCCCTGGCGATGGGCGAGATGGTGCCCGGGCTTGGCGAACGGCTGGCCGGGCGCTGGAACGGCTGGCTGCAACTGCTGCTGGCGACCCCGGTGGTGCTGTGGGCCGGCTGGCCGTTCTTCGTGCGCGGCTGGACCTCGCTGCGCACCGGCCGGCTCAACATGTTCACCCTGATCGCCATCGGCACCGGCGCGGCCTATGCCTACAGCCTGGTCGCGGTGCTGGCGCCGGAGATCTTCCCGCCCGGCTTCCGCGCCGCCGACGGGCGGGTCGGGCTCTACTTCGAGGCCGCGGCGGTGATCATCTGCCTGGTGCTGCTGGGCCAGGTGCTGGAGCTGCGGGCGCGCGAGCGCACCGGCGATGCCTTGCGGGCGCTGCTTGACCTGGCGCCAAAGCAGGCGCGGCGCCTGAACGACGACGGCAGCGAGGTGGAGATCGACCTGGCCGCGGTCCAGGCCGGCGACCGCCTGCGCATCCGGCCCGGGGAGAGCGTGCCGGTCGACGGCATGGTGCTCGAGGGCCATAGCGGCGTCGACGAAGCCATGCTGACCGGCGAACCGCTGCCGGTCGAGAAGACCCCGGGCGACAGCCTGATCGGCGGCACCATGAACGGCAGCGGCAGCCTGATCATGCAGGCGCAGAAGGTCGGTAGCGAGACCATGCTCGCGCGCATCGTGCAGATGGTTGCCGAGGCGCAGCGCAGCCGGGCGCCGATCCAGCGGGTCGCCGACACCGTCGCCGGCTGGTTCGTGCCGGCGGTGATCGCCGTCGCCGTGCTGGCCTTCATCGCCTGGGCCGTCTGGGGGCCGGCGCCGGCGCTCGCCTATGCCCTGATCGCCGCCGTGTCGGTGCTGATCATCGCCTGTCCGTGCGCGCTGGGCCTGGCGACGCCGATGTCGATCATGGTCGGCACCGGCCGCGGCGCCCAGGCCGGGGTGCTGATCCGCAACGCCGAGGCGCTGGAGCGGTTCGAGCAGGTCGACACCCTGGTGGTCGACAAGACCGGCACGCTCACCCTCGGCAAGCCGGCCCTTAGGGCGATCCAGGTCGCCGACGGCCAGGACGAGGAGCCGGTGCTGCGCCTGCTCGCCAGCCTGGAGCAGGCCAGCGAGCATCCCCTGGCCGAGGCCATCCTGGCGGCGGCGAGCGAGCGCGGCGTGGCGCTGGCCGCGGTCAGCGGTTTCGCGGCCAGGATCGGCAAGGGCGTCATCGGCGAGGTTGACGGCCACGCCGTCGCCTTCGGCAACGAGGCGCTGATGGCCGAACAGGCTGTGGACGTCGGCGGCTTCGATCCCGGCCCCTGGCGCCGGCAGGGCGGCACCGTCATGTTCGTCGCCGTCGATGGCGCGGCGGCCGGCATCGTCGCCGTCGCCGACCCGATCAAGGCGACCACGCCCGGGGCGATCCGAGCATTGCATGACGAAGGCCTGCGCCTGGTGATGCTGACCGGGGACAACGCGGCCACGGCCAGGGCGGTCGCCGGCGAACTCGGCATCGACGAGGTCATTGCCGGCGTGCTGCCCGAACAGAAGAGCGCCACCATCCGCGCGCTGCAGGCCCAGGGCCACGTCGTCGCCATGGCCGGCGACGGCGTCAATGACGCCCCGGCCCTGGCCCAGGCCGACATCGGCATCGCCATGGGCACCGGCACCGACGTGGCGATGGAGAGCGCCGGCGTCACCCTGGTAAAGGGCGACCTGAACGGCATCGTCCGGGCCCGGCGGCTGAGCCGGGCGACCATGCGCAACATCCGCCAGAACCTGTTCTTCGCCTTTGTCTACAACGCCATCGGCATCCCGATCGCCGCCGGCGTGCTGTTCCCGCTGACCGGCATGCTGCTGAGCCCGATGATCGCCGCCGCGGCGATGAGCCTGAGCTCGGTCTCGGTGATCGGCAATGCCCTGCGGCTGAAGACGGTGCGGCTTTGACTGCGACCGCGCGACGGCGCTGGCCCTGGCTTGCCGCCGCGACGCTGCTCGGCCTGTCGCTGGCGGTACTCGCCGTCGTGGCGATCCAGCGAGACGGCGACGCGGCGGTCCGGCTCGCGCCAGATGACCGCGCCGTCGTCGCCAGCGGCGAACGGCTCTATGTCGAGCATTGCGCCAGTTGTCATGGCCGCAACCTGGAAGGCCAGCGCAACTGGCGCCGGCGCCTGGCGAACGGCCGCCTGCCGGCGCCGCCGCACGACGCCAGCGGCCACACCTGGCACCACCCCGATGCCGTGCTGTTCGAGCTGACCAAGCACGGACCGGCGGCGTTCGCCGGGCCCGACTACGAGAGCGACATGCCGGCCTACGCCGGCGTACTCGGCGATGCGGAAATCGTCGCTGTACTGTCGTACATCAAGAGCCGCTGGCCGGCGGATATCCGCCAGGCGCACGACCGCATGAACGCGCGGGCGCGCTGATGCCGACCTCGCGCCGCATTCACGGCTGTCCGACCTAATGGACAAGGGTGCCGTGTCCACTTCAGTTGTCATCCCGGACGGAGCGAAGCGGAGATCCGGGATCCAGGAGCTTGCGCCTGAAGCCCGCCACGATCGCCGGAATCTGCGGCGCGATGGACCCTCGGATCAAGTCCGAGGGTGACGAGTTGGGGGATGTGTGCCGGCGTCAGCCGCCGCGCAGATGGTCGTTGCGGAACTTCTCGTCCAGCGCCAGCAGCATCAGCGCGAGCTGGCCGACGTCGACGTTGGACCAGCCGGTCGTCACGGATCCGTTCTTCCACAGCACGGAAAGGGCGACCGCCTCGATCTCCTCGACGTTCTCCAGGCCGCTGTTGAAAATCTCGACCGGCTCGGTGCCGTGCAGGGTTTCGATCGTGGACATGGTCGTCTCTCCTCAGACCTGACGGGGCGACGCGGGATCGCTGCCTGATTGTGCCGCATCTGTCGGCACGATGGCGATGGTCGGGTCGGGGACCGCCGGCGCGTTCCGGGCGCCGCCGGCGGGCTAGCGGAAGCTCGGTCCGTGCGCCCAGCCGACACAGGCATAGCGCGAGCCGCGGGTCACCGGGGCAACGCGGTGCAGCCAGTAGGCCGGAAAGACGATCAGTGTGCCCTGCTGGCGCAGGGCCTGGCGATCGACGGCCATGTTGTAGAACTCCAGGTCGCCGCCCTCATAGGCGTCGGCCGGACTGAGCTGCAGGGTGAAGCCGAGCTTGCGCGAGGCGTTGGCGCCCTGGCCGATGTCGACGTGCCAGTCGTTGTGGCCGCGCCCGCCCTCGTCGTAGCGCATCACCCACGGCAGGTCGTCGACCACCAGACCGATCAGATCGAAGCGCCAGCCCGCCGAATTGGCCTGGCAGATCTCGCCGCAGATCGGATTGAGCGGATAGCCGCCGGCATCGACCGGCAGCCGCTGCTGGCGGTTGCTGCGCACGTTGGGGATTTCCGCGAAAGTGCCGGGCGGGCTGTGGCCGCCGACCAGGGCCTCTTCCCAGCCGTCCTCGTCGAGACTGTCGAGGATCTTGTGACAGTCCCCAGGACCCAGCACTTGGCGGTGATAGACGATGGAAACGCTGGGGTTCCTGACGGGCAAGGTGGGGAAGACGATCATGGCGTCCCCCTTTCGCGTTTGTTGTTGACCGGCCTTACGACCCGCAGCTGGTCACGAAACTGTTATCAGAGTGCACGAATGCGTGATGATTGGCCATAATCCTGCGGTTGTACGTTCCGCAACGACTATCGCGACCTGAGAACCCGTCGCAGTTGTGGCGGGTGCCAGACGTGATCGTCCTTTGGAGCCGCGACTACCTCAGCGGGCGTAGGAATTTGCCATAGTCAAACCTGCAGCGGCCCCTCTTGCCGGCCGGGGAACGGCAGGTGCCGACGCCGTGGGCCTTGCCATTGACGAATGGACCCTCGAAGCGGGCGCCGTCGGCAAAGTCCATGACGCCGTGGCCTTGCGGTCTGTTGTCGCGGAACTCGCCCTCGTAGCGGGCACCGTTGGGCCAGACATAGGTGCCGCGGCCATGCCGTCTGTCGTCGCGGAACTCGCCGTCGTAGCGGCTGCCGTTGGCCTCGACGTAGCTGCCCCTGCCGGTGCGCCGGCCGTGGACGACGGCGCCCGTGTAGCTGTCGCCATTGGCCCAGACGTAGGTGCCGCGGCCGTGCGGCGTGTCGTTGAGGAAGTCACCTTGGTAGCGGGTGCCGTTGGCTTGGATGAATACACCCCGGCCGGTGCGCTGGCCGTCGACGAAGTCGCCTTCATAGCGGTTGCCGTTGGCCCAGACCATGATGCCGCGGCCATGCTTGTTGTTGTTGCGCCACTCGCCGTCGTAGCGGTCGCCGTTGGGCCAGACATAGGTGCCGCGGCCATCCTTCTCGCCGTTGCGCCACTCGCCCTCGTAGCGTTCGCCGTCGGCCCACACGTAGGTGCCGCGGCCGTGCGGCTTGCCGTCGACGACGTCACCTTGGTAGCCGGTGCCGGCCGCCAGCAGGATGGTGTCCCGGCCGGGCAAACTGCCGTGGCGGTAGGTACCGTCGTGGCCGTGCGCACTGACGGCACCATCCCGAGCCAGCGCCGGCAGCGCCAACGCCAACCCGGCGGCAATGAACAACAGCTGCCGCATACCGGATCCTCCCCCCAAGCCGACGGCTACTCCAGCCAGCGCACGAAGGCGCCGTGGCTGAGCTCGCAGCGGCCCCAGTTGCCGGCGGCGTCGCGGCAGGTGCCGATGCCGTGGGCGTTGCCGTCGACGAAGCTGCCCTCGAAGCGGCCGCTGTCGGCCAGGGTGAGGATGCCCTTGCCGTCGGCCTTGCCGTCCTTGAAGCTGCCCTCGTAGCGACTGCCCGCTGTCCACACCATGACGCCCTGACCGTTGCGCCTGCCGTCACGGAACTCGCCCTCGTAGCGGTCGCCGTTGGCCCACACCAGCACCCCGCGGCCGGCCCGCAGGTTGTCGCGGTACTCGCCTTCGTAGCGGTCGCCGCCGGCGGTAACGTAGACCCCCCGGCCCTGGCGCTTGCCGGCGACGAAGTCGCCCTCGTAGCGGTCGCCGTTGGCGGCGATGAAGCGGCCCCGGCCATGCGGCTTGCCGTCGACGAAATCGCCTTCGATGCGGTCGCCGTTGGCGCCGGCGTAGATGCCCTTGCCGGTCCGCCGGTTGTCGCGGAAATCGCCTTCGTAGCGGTTGCCGTTGGCCCAGATGTAGACGCCCTGGCCGCTGCGCTGGCCGTCGACGAACGCGCCTTCGTAGCGGTCGCCCGTGGCCCAGGCGTAGATGCCGCGGCCATGCTCCTTGCCGTCGCGGATCTCGCCCTCATAGCGGCTGCCGTCGGCCGTGATCAGGATGCCGCGGCCCTGCATCCGGCCGTTGTCGAACTCTCCCTCGTAGCGGCCGCCGTCGTCCGGCCACTGGTAGATGCCGCGGCCGTGGAAGCCGTTGTCGTGGAAGTCGCCCTCGTAGCGGGCCCCGTCGGCCAGCACCAGGGTGCCGCGGCCGTGCATCAGGCCGGCCCGGTAGCCGCCTTCGTAGCGGGTTTCCCGCGGTTCGCCGTCCTTGGGCGCCTGCCAGCTGGCGATGCCTTCGCCGTCGGCCTTGTCGTCGACGCAGCCGCCGCTCCACGACACCGTTTCGTCGTCGCGCGGTACCGCGTTCCACAGATGACAGCCGCTCGTCGGGTCGGTCAGCCAGCGCCCTTCGATCTTGTCGTCCTGGGCCGCCGCCGGCAGTGCCAGCGCCAGCCCGGCAATGATCAACAGCAGGTGCCGCATGCCGATACCTCCCCCCAGCCGACTGCACATAATCCTAGCGCAGAAGCCGGCGGCGAGGGAACGCGGGTGCCGTCAGTCGTCCGATGGCGAACCCCCGGGCGGCAGCAACGGCGCACCATCCGTCAACCGATGGAACCAGCGCCAGCCGACCCGCGGCGCGGCCCCATCGACGTTGGCGGCGGTGCGCCGGGCGGCCAGGTCGCGGGCGCTGACGGTGCGGCTGTCGAAGCTGAACCGGCTGGTGCCGCTGTCATTGTCGACGCTGGCGTGCAGCTGCGCGCCGGAAAAGGCCAGCAGTTCGCCGGGCTCGATCAGCACCGGCATGGCCGCCGCCGGATCGGGCGCCGTCGTCGCCGACGGCAGCAGCGGATAGTCGCCGAGGCCGCCGGCGTCGACCCGGCGCATCACCTCGTCCAGGTCCCAGTGGCCCGAGTCGTTGGCCACGGCTTGGGCGAACAGGTGCGGCCACAGCAGCATGGTGGTGCCGGCGTCGAGCGGATAGACCGGCGCCCACCAATTGATCTGCGCGCCGATGTTCGAGCCCCAGGTATCGCGGTGCGCCGGCAACGGCCCGGTGCGCGGGCCACGCGCCGCCGCGGCCGAAGGCTGGATGCGCAGGATCAGGCGGTCGCCATAGAGGTCCTTCGGGTCCAGCCCGACGGCGGCCAGCACCGCCCGCCAGATCTCCGGCACCTCGGGATCCTCGCGAAACCGCCGCCGGGCCTGTGCCGCCGCCCGGCGGAACTCGGCCGGCGGCAGCGTCTGCTCGGCCAGCCACGGCCGGGGGTCGCCCAGCGCCGCAACGGCGATCGCCCGGGCCCGTTCGACCAGCGCCTGCATCGGCGCCAGGCCTTCGATGACGAAGATCTCACCGGCGCAGAGCCGTGCGCTGAAGCGATCGGCGTCGAGGCCGCCGCCGGTGCGGACGAACGCCGTCGGCTCAGCCGGCATCGCCGCCGTCGAGACGCACCGCCAGGTCCGCCTGCACGAAGCGCACGAGGTCCTGCGGTTCGTCGCGCAATTGGCGCACGCAGGGTACCGGCTCGCGCATCAGGGCGGTCACCGCGGCGGCATCGCGCCCCGTCGGCGTCGCCGGCAGCGCCGCGAGGTCGAGCTGCAGCGAGCCCATGCAGCCGATGCGTCCGTCCGCCGCCTGGCGCACCTTGGCCAGGCCGCACGGCGCGGCGCAATGCGGGCCCTCGTAGGGCACGGTCCAGGCGGCGAGATTGCGGAAGCGGCCCTGCAGCACCTCGGCCGGGGCCGAGGTGTAGACCGCGACGCCCGGCGTGCCGTAGAGCTTGCTCATGTGCGCCGGTCCGGAGTCGGCGGCGACGATGTAGTCGAACGCGCCGACGGCCTGCATCAGTTCGCCGATCGAGGCGAAGCCGTCGCGCACCTCGAGATCGGCCGGCAGCCGGCCGGCCAGCGCCTCGGCATAGTTGCGGCCCTGCTGCTGGCCGCGGTTGAGGCAGAGCGTCAGCCGGCCCCGGTCCTGCAGCCCGTCGATCAGCGCCAGCGTGGTTTCCACCGGCAGGGTGCGCAGCGGCGAGGACGCCAGCGGCAACAGGCCGATCCGTGGCCCGCCGGCATCCGGCGCCAGCGGCCGCGGCTGCGGGTCGGGCTGCCGGCCCGGCTCCAGACCGAAGGCGTCGAGCAGATCGGCCTCCATGTCGACCGGCCAGATGTCGATGTCGCGCCGGCTCTCGAGCTGGCCCAGGTCGATCACGTGATGCCAGCGCTTCAGCTCCTTCAGGCCGATCCACAGGCCATGGACGGTGATGGAGCCGGCGTGCAGGTAGATGTCCGACGTCGACTGGGCGCAGAACACGCCGACCTCGCGCGGCCGCCAGCGCTCCTGGAAAGCGTTCAGGAACAAGAGCGTGCAGACGTTGTTGCCCAGCGCCTGGCTCGGCAGCAGGAACAGCACCCGCCGGTTGGCAAACTCGGTGCCGGCCCAGCGATCGCGCGGCAGGCAGCGGATCTGCTTCTTCGCATCGCGGATGCGGAACTGCTGGGGATGGCGCACCAGCACCTGGTTGGCGAACATCTGCGAGCTGGTCAGGAAGCGCTCGCCGCCGCGCCCGCTCTGCTGCGCCGCCGGCGAGGCGTTGGCCGGCCCGTAGCGGAAGTCCTGCACCGCCTGGAACTCCAGCAGCCCGGTCCGGGTCAGGTTGCCCGCCCGGCCGGCGGCGGGCGCCGCCGGGGCACGGGGGCGCCGGCTCATGCCGCGCCTGCCGGCTTGACGGGCTGCAGCACGATGGTCGTCTCCATGATCACGTTGGCGTACATGCGCATCGCCTGCTGCAGCTCCTGCGGCGTCATCTCGCCGCGCTGCATGCGGCCGCGCCACGGTTCGTCCGGGATCACGTCGTAGGAAACGATCTCGAAATCGACGCCGGTGTAGAGGCCGAGCGGGGTGTTGCCGAGCCCCTTGTCCAGCCATTCCCGGTTGCGCCGCTGGCTGAACATCTCCAGCCCGCCCAAGGTGATGGGCCGCACGTGGGTCGGATCGTTCAGGTAGTAGTCGTGGCGGGGATGCGGCACCACCACGGTGATTCGCGCCCCGCCCCGGCAGACGCGGTAGAGCTCGGCCATGATGCCCAGGAACAGGTCCGGCTCGCGCCCCAGGTGCTCGAGGACGTGGCGCAGCATCACCTCGTCGACGGTATCGTCCACCCACGGCCAGGGCAGCACCTCCAGGTCGACCACCTGGTCCGGCTCGGACGCCGCCACCTTGTCGACGTTGTGCCAGCCCGGCCGCTTGTCGTGGCCGCAGCCGAGGTTGAGTTTCATGCTTCCACGCACTCCCGTGCCGCCGTTGCCGGCCTCGCCGCCGGCAACGGCCGGCCCGGTGTTCTCCCCGCCGCGGCGGCCGGCGTCAAGCCGGCAATGGCCGCCAGGCCCGCCGCGGCGCTGGCCTCGAGGGCCACGGCGGTCGCCCCGGTGATCCCGCCCAGGGCGTAGACCGGCAGCGGCGCACGCCGCGCCAGCGCCGCGAACCGGCAGGGCCCCAGGGCCGCCGCGCCCGGATGGCTGGCGGTGGCGAACACCGGCGACAGCAGAGCGGCGTCGGCGCCGGCGCGGGCCGCGCGCCACAGCGCCGGCGGGCCATGGGCCGCCGCCGTGACCAGCCAGCCGCGGGCGCGGAAGGCGGCGACGGGGGCCCGCGGCAGCCGCGCTTCGGCGAGATGCACGCCGTCGGCACCGACCGCCGCCGCCAGCCGCCAGTCGTTGGCGATCAGCAGACGCAGGCGCCGGGCCCGGCACAGCCGCTTGAGCGCCCCGGCCAGGGCGGCGCGCGCATCGACGTCGTGATGCCGCACGATCACGCCGCTGCCCGGCGGCAGCGCCGCTGCCGCCGGCAGCGGGTCCGGCAGCCGCACGGCATCGGTCAGCAGCAGCACGCCCGGCAGCGCCGGCCCGGCACCGGCGCGTCGATTGAGGCGAAAAGAGCGCTCTGCTAGGGTCGGCGCCACCGTCATCGAGGCACCTTGCCATGGCCATTGCGAGCGAACCAGTAGCGGGCAGCGTCGACATCGCCGCCAACCTGGCCGCGGTGCGCGCCGAGATCGCCGCCGCGGCTCGCCAAGCCAGCCGACCGGCCGACGCGGTCACCCTGGTCGCCGTCAGCAAGACCCATGGCCCCGAGCGCATCGTCCCGGCGATCGACGCCGGCCAGCAGGTGTTCGGCGAGAACCGGGTGCAGGAAGCCGAGCACAAGTGGCCGGAGCTCAAGCAGCGCTTTGCCGAGGTTGCCGTGCACCTGATCGGCCCGCTGCAGAGCAACAAGGTGCGCCACGCCGTCGCCCTGTTCGACGTCATCGAGACCGTCGACCGGCCCAAGCTGGCCCGTGCCTTGGCCCGGGAGATGGACAAGCAGGACAGGCGCCTGCCCTGCTACATCCAGGTCAACACCGGCGAAGAGCCGCAGAAGGCCGGCGTGCTGCCGGCCGAGGCAGACGCTTTCGTCGCCCTGTGCCGGGACGAGCTGGCGCTGCCGGTGGCCGGGCTGATGTGCATCCCGCCGCTCGAGGAAGAGCCGGCGCTGCATTTCGCGCTGCTAGGCGAGATCGCCCGCCGCAACGGCCTGGACGGCCTGTCGATGGGGATGAGTGCCGATTATCCGGTGGCGATCGAGTTCGGCGCCACGCTGGTCCGGGTCGGCACGGCGATCTTCGGCCCGCGCGAAACCTACCGCTAGCGATGCCCGGCCTCTATGGCCGGACCTCCACCAGACTGCCGGGTCCGACCGCCCGCAGCACCGCCGTCAGCGCCGGCAACGGCAAGGCGATGCAGCCCGCGGTGGGCCGGCCGGCCGGCGGCGCCAGGTGCAGGAAGATGGCGCTGCCGAGGCCGGGCCGGGGCGGGTCGTCGTTGTAGCCCAGTACCGCCACCAGGTCGTAGAGCGCGTCGGCGCGCCACATCCGCTCGGCGCTGGCGGCATAGGGCAAGCGCACCGGGCGGTTGTAGAGCGGGTCGGCGGGATCGTCGCACCAGCCGTCGTCGCGGCGCAGCGGCCGCACCGGCAGCCGGGTCTCGGGCCGGGACAGCCGGTCGGGCCGGTAGAACAGCTCGCGCAGGGCGAACCGGCCGGCCGGCGTGCCGCCGTCGCCTTCCCGCTTCGCGGTGACGACGCCGCCCCGGCCCAGCGCGCACGAGAACCAGCGCCCGTGCGACAGCAGGCGGCCGTCGGCGGTGACGAGAACGTTCATGGGGCGAGATCGGGGCTGGCCATGGCGGCCATTGCTGCCCGCCGCCGGCAACAGCGTCAACCGCGATCGTTCAGGCAGGCGATGGCCGGCAGGGCGCCGGCCGGATGGCGCGGGTCAGCGCCGGACCTCGGGCAGGATCGCGCCCTGCCCGCCGGCATAGTCGCGCAGCAGGTTGTGGACGTCCATCGAGGCCCCGGGGACCGGCGCGGCGACCGGCATCGGCAGCGCCGTCGGCGTCGCCGCCGCGGCCGCCGGGGCGGCACGCTCCTCGACCGCGCCGACGCTCTGCATCAGCGCCTGGAATGCCGCGGGGCTCAGGCTCGGTACATCGGCGGCGGCGCCGGAGACTTTCGGCAATGCCGCGGTCCAGGCGGCGGCCGGGGCCGCGCTGGCGGCGGCGGTCGCGGCCGTGTGCGCGGCAGCACCCGCCGCCGGCGCCGCGGCCGCGGCCGCGGCGGCGGCCGTTCCGGCGTTGGACAGGGCGGCAACCTGCATCGGCGCGTCGCCGGCCAGCCCGTCGGTGAACATGGCGAAGACGTTGTCGCCGATGTCGCCGCCGCTCACACTTTCCACCGCGACGTTGGCGACCGAGGCGGCAAGGCCGATCGGCCCGCCATAAAGCGTGCCACCGGCCAGTCGCGCCCCAGGCGCCATGGTGTCGCCGGTCAGCTGCCGGTAGATCGCCCCGACCACGGGCAGGTGCTGCAGCGGATTGACGGCGTCCAGCACGTCGCCGAACGTGAAGCCGTCCTCGCCGAGGAAATTCGGGCTGACGACGTCGGCCGGCCGGGCCAGCTCGGCACCGTCGACCGGGGTCGGGTTGGCGGCGATATGGCTCTGTGGCCGGAACGAGGCTCCGCCCGCCTCGTAGAACTCGGGCGAGGACGAGAGAAAACGGGATGTGGGCGCGACACTCATAGCCCCATCGTTAACGCAAGATGCGGGCCAAAATATAGTGCAACAAAATCAATAACTTAGACGCATCTGTCCGGCGTGGGCCAGGCAAGAATTGCCGCCCCCGGCCGGCGCCGCGACGAATATCTGCCCGCCGGGGCTCACAGCAGATGCCCGGAGCGGGACATCTTGGTCGCCAGGTAGAGCTCGTTGTGGGTGTTCGCCGGAAAGCTGTGCTCGACCCGCTCGACGACCTCGATGCCGCAGGCGGCCAGGCCGTCGACCTTTTCCGGGTTGTTGGTCAAGAGCCGCACCCGGGTGAAGCCGAGCTGTCGGAGCATTTCCGCCGCCGGCCGGAACACCCGCTCGTCGGCGTCAAAGCCGAGCCGCAGGTTGGCATCGACCGTATCGAACCCCTCCGCCTGGAGGCGGTAGGCCCGCAGCTTGTTCATCAGGCCGATGCCGCGGCCCTCCTGGGCCAGGTACAGCAGCACCCCGGCGCCCTCGGCGGCCATGATCTCCACGGCACCGCGCAACTGCTGGCCGCAATCGCACTTCAGCGAGCCGAGCAGGTCGCCGGTGAAGCACTCCGAGTGCAGGCGGGTTAGCACCGGCTGCTGCGGCGACGGTTCGCCGACGATGATGGCCAGGTGCTCGATGCCACCGTCATCGGGCCGGAAGGCGACCATCCGGGTGGCCTCGGCCCCGGCGAGCGGCACCGGCGCCGCCGTCACCTGGCGCAGGCGCAGCGCCGCCTGCTGCTCGTAGCCGGCCACGGCCGCCACCTCGAGCAACAGCAGGTCCTCGCGGGCGGCAAAGCCGGCGGCATCTTCGGTTAGCGGCGCCACCAGGGCCGACGGCAACATGCGCGCGAGCTTGGCCAACTGGACCGCTGCCCGTTCCGCCTCGCTGGGCGGCCGCAGCCGCCGCTCGAACGGACCGCGCAGCGGGTTGGCCAGGTCCGTGGTCGCGTCGGCCAATTCCCGCAAGGTCACCTCGTCGAGCCAGGGCTCCAGGTCGAGCAGGATGACGTCGTGGCCGCTGGGGCGGATGTTCAGCGCCCGGGCCCGGGCG
>Ga0056121_1000135_pt1 | contig 34070 bp, 27 predicted proteins | sample WorMetHEROISLAND_FD_83872 | JGI IMG/M metagenome (GOLD analysis project Ga0056121, IMG submission 83872) | Marine gutless worms symbiont microbial communities from Max Planck institute for Marine Microbiology, Germany - Olavius sp. 1 HERON ISLAND ...
ACGACAGCCGCAGCTACTTCTCCCGCGCCTTCCGCGCCCGCTACGGCTGCTCCCCGGCCGCCTACCGCGCCGCCGCCCGCGGCGATACGGCCGCCGGTGAGGCCTGAGCCGGCCCGGGCCGGCGCCGCCAAAACCATCGACAAGCCGGGACGGCTTTGCTATACGCGCTGCCGGTGTGGGCGCATAGCTCAGTTGGCAGAGCAGCTGACTCTTAATCAGCGGGTCCTAGGTTCGAATCCTAGTGCGCCCACCACCCTACGCTCTTCGAGCTTCGGGTGGCTTACGCCAGTAAGCCGCGCGAAGCCGTTAGAGCTAGGAGTGCCCTCCGAAGCCTTGGCGTAGGAGGGCTGATGGCGGTTCGACGTTTCGTCATCGACCTCCAGCATTTGCCCATCCTTTAGTTCGACAACGTATCGCCGGCGCGCATGTCGTTGGTTCAACCGTTGTCCGGACCCACCGCGCAGAACGCGACCAGCCGCGCATGCTCGTCGCGAACTTCCTGCGCCAGCGCACCCAGGACCGCCCAGTCGGCGCTGGCCGCCGAGGTCTCTACCCGGTCCAGCAGGTCCGCCAGCGGCGTTGCGGCGGCGCTCGAGGCGGCGCTCTTGGCGGCGTGGGCGGCATTGCGCACCGCGGCGCGATTCTGCGCCGCCAGGGCCGCGTCCAGCGGCGGCAACAGCTCCTGCAACTCCTCGAGAAAGAACTCGAGCATTGCGAGCAGCTCGCCCCGGTCGTCCTCGCCGGTAATCTCCGTCAGCAGGGCGAAGTCGACGGGCGGGCGAGTGGCGTCAAGGTCAGTCAGCGCTGTCTCCCTCGCCGGCGTCGGCATCGGCGCCGGTCGGATACCAGCGGTCGATGACGTCGGCCATCTGCCGGATGGTCGCCGGCTTGACCAGGATGTCGACCATGCCGGCGGCGCGGAAGCGCTTGTGGTCGGCGGTGTTGGTATGGCCCGTGACGGCGAAGATGGGGACGTTGCGGGCGCGAATCCGCTCGATCTGGCGCAGCCGCTGCGTCAGTTCCAGCCCGTCCATCTCCGGCATCGAGATGTCGGCGAAGATGATGGCGTAGTCCCTGGTCTCGACCATGCGCAGGGCTTCGGCGCCGCTGGCGGCGAGGTCGCACTCCAGCCCCAGCTTGGCGAGCTGGTTGCGGGCGACGACCCGGCTCGACCTGGTGTCGTCGACCATCAGCACAGGCCGGTCGGCCTCCGGCTTTGCCGTCACCGACTCCGGCCCGGACGATGTCAGCCGCACCATCTCGGCCAGCAGCTCGATGCCGTCGAGCGGCTTGCTCAGGACCGCGTTCATGCCCGCCTCCAGGCACGATTTCATCTCCGCCTTGGTGGCGCCGGCGGTGATGCCGATGATCGGCACCGCCCGTTCCGGCCCGGTGAGCTGGCGGATGCGCCGGGTCGCCTCGTTGCCATCCATCTCCGGCATGTGCCGGTCCATCAGCACGATGTCGAAGCCGCCGACGGCGCCGGCGGCGGCCAGCGCGGTCAACGCCTCGGCGCCGTCGCCGACGCTGAACACGCGGTGACCGGCCCGGGCCAGGGTCTTCTCCACCACGTTGCGGTTGGCGGCGTTGTCCTCGACCTGAAGCACCCGCAGGGGACGCACGGCGGTGACCCGGTCGCCGGCCGGTATCGGGCTGGCCCGATGGCGCCGCAGCTCGGCCACATCGGTGTCGCGGTCGATCGCCAGCGATACCGTGAAGCGGAAGGTGGTGCCGACGCCAGGCGTGCTGTCGACGCCGATCTCGCCACCCATCAGGTCGACCAGGCGGCGGCAGATCGCCAGCCCCAGGCCGGTGCCGCCGTACTTGCGGGCGACGTCGACGGCGCCCTGGGTGTAGTCGCGGAACAGCTTCGCCTGCACCTCCGGCGAGATGCCGACGCCGCTGTCGGCGACGGCGAAGGCCAGCACCACGTTGTCGCCGTCGCCGGATTCGACCTGCGCGGTCACCAGCACCTTGCCGTGGGTGGTGAACTTGATGGCGTTGCTGATCAGGTTCAGCAAGACCTGGCGCAGGCGGTGCGGGTCGCCCGTCACCACCGCCGGCAGACCGACGTCCACGTCGCTGACCAGCATCAGGCCCTTCTGCTGCGCCGGCGCGGCCATCACGGCGACCGATTGCTGCACCACGTCGGCGACGATGAACGGCGCCGTCTCGAGTTCCAGCTTGTCCGCGTCCAGCTTGGAGATGTCGAGCAGGTTGTCGAGGATCGTCAGCAGCGCCTCGCCCGAGGCGACGATGGTCTCGACGCATTCGCGCTGTTCGGGATCGAGCGTGGTATCGCGCAGCAGCCGGGCCATGCCGAGCACGCCGTTCATCGGCGTGCGTACCTCGTGGCTGACCACGGCGACGAATTCGCTGCGCGCGTCGGCCGCCGCCTCGGCCTGCTCCTTGGCCGCCTGCAGGGCCTGTTCGGACTGCTTGCGCATGGTGACGTCGGCGTGGATGGAAACCGTACCGCCGGCGGAGGTGCGCCGGTCGCGGATCTGTACCCAGCGCCCGCCGGCCAACGGCACCTCGAAGGTCTCGTCGGTCTTGCCGTAGATCTGCGTGCGCCGGCGCATGGTCTTGGCGGCGCGTTCCTTGCCCAGCATGCCGCGGCGCACGTTCAGCTCGATCAGCTGCTTCAGCGGCGTCCCGGGCGCCAGGTCGGCGTCGGAGAAGCCGTACATCTCCCGGTAGACGTCGTTGTAGAGCACCAGTCGGTCTTCGCCGTCGAACAGGGCGAAGCCCTCGGAGACGTGCATGATGGCGTCCAGGAGCTGGCCCTGGTCTTCCCCGGCCAGCGCATTGAGATCGTTCAGGCGGCGGCGCAGGGCGATGACCTCGTCCGCCAGCTCGGCCTTGCTGCGCCGCATCAGCGCAGGTTTCGGTTCAGCGGCAGTGTTCATCGTTGTCTTCTTCCATCTCCAGACGCGCGGTCAGCCCAGGAAGGACTCCAGGTCGAGGGCGAACAGGCCGACCGCGCCGATCATGAAGTGTGCGACGGAAACGCCGACGACGGAACGGCGACGATAGAACAGCCAGCCGAAGTAGATCCCGACCGCGAAGGTCGCCAGCGAGATTCCGACGTTCAGATGCGTGTGCGCGGCGGCAAAGATCATGTTCGAGACCAGGATGGCGACGGTGGCGCGGAACCGGGCCGAGCCGTAGAGGAATTCCGCGATCAGCGCCTGCATGCCGCAGCGCACGACGATCTCCTGTACCGGCACGAACAGGGCGTAGATACCGATGTGCATCAGGTAGAACGGCCAGTCGATGCGCCCCGCTGCATCCAGTCGCAGGTAGGTCTGCGACAGCTCGAACACGGCATTGGCCTGGTGCGCGGGCACGAAAGTGACCAGGACGTATTTCAGGGCGATCAGGGCGGCCAGGAAAACCGCCGAGAAGGCGACCGCTTCGCGCACCGCCGCCCGCGCCCCCTTCCACGTCAGGCCGAGCTCGGCGAAGCTGAAAGGCCCGGTCCTGACGGCGACGAGCAGCGGCACCAGGGCGACCAGGATCATGACGATCGAGGCCAGGCCGCGTTCCGGCCCTTTCACGTCGAAGTCGAGCAGCAGGCGCATCACCAGCGTATAGAGCGCCAGGGCGCTCACCTGCATGATGACGAAGCCGCCGGCGGCGCGCTTGATGCTGGTTTCCGCCAGGCGCTGGGCCAGGGTCTCGGCCTTGGCCTCGTCGCTGTGGGTCAGCCGGTGGGCCAGGGTGCGGCTGACCGACAACTTCACCTCGTCGCGCAGCCGGGCCAGTTCGGCATCGCCGGCCGCGGCCGCGAAGTCGAAGGCGAGCACGTCCGTCGCCCGCGTGGTGCGGATCTGCGAGTGTTCGGCGTCGCCCGGCAGCGACATGAAGGCGGTGATGCCGAGCAGATGGCCGGCCTCCAGCAGATCGATGCGCAGCTCCATCGCCCCGCTGTGCGGCGAGCGCGCCGTGCGCAGCACCTCGGCCTCGCCGCGGGCGATGATCAGCAGCCGTTCTGCCGCCAGGTCCTCCGGCGCGACGGTGGTGCGCTCGGGGAAGTGCAGCACCCGGGCCCGTTCCGCCAGTTGGCGCAGCGAAGCCAGGTCCATGCCCTCCAGCGCCGGCACCGTCTCCAGGAAGCGGGCGCAGGCGTCGGCGTCCTCCAGCGCTTCGGCGGCCGGCGAGGCGGCGACCCCGCCGGCCTGTAGCAAGCCGGCGACATCGACGTCGCCATAGTCCGCCGCGGGCGGCGGATCGCCGGCCGAGGTGTCGATGCGCGCGAGCTGGGCCAGCAGGTCGTCGCGGCGCACCGGCTTGGCGATCACCGCGGTGACGTCCAGCGCCTCGAGGGCGCCGCGCACGGGCTCGGTGACGGAGCCGGAGACGATGATGAACGGCAGGTCGCGGGCCGCCGCCGACTTGCCGGTGCGCACCGCCTTGAGGATTTCCAGGCCGGTCATGCCGGGCAGGGAGATGTCGGCGACCACCACCTCGATGTCGGCCCGCGCCTGCAGCGCCTCGAGGGCCTCCGGGCCGCTGGCCGCCTCGTAGACACCGCCGTCGACGGCGCCGGCGATGATCCGCCGGGTCATGGCGCGCGTGAAACGCACGTCCTCCACGAGCAGCACCGAACTCACCACGGAACAACCTCCCCGGTGCCCTCGTCGTTTCTCTTTCTTGTTTTGATAGCGCAATCGCGGCGGCGGCGATAGGCGCTCGGGCGCGGAAATCGGCAGAAGATTGGTTAATGTGGCACACCCAGGGGGCGCCATTGCGCCACGACGCGATTTGCCACGCCGGAAGGGCAGGGAGGGCAACGAGATGACAGGCAAGAGCGACGCCGGCCAGGATCGCAATTTCGCCGGGGTGCTGGAAATCGCCATCCGCCTGGGCCTGCTCGTGGCCCTGGCGGCCTGGTGCTTCCAGATTGCCCGGCCGTTCCTGGACATCCTGGTCTGGGCCGCCATCATCGCCATCGCCGTCTATCCGGCCTACCGCTGGATGCTGCAGCGGCTCGGCGGGCGCAAGGCCCTGACAGCGGGCCTGATGGTGTCGCTCGGCCTGCTGATCGTCATCGTTCCGGCGGCGGTGCTGGGCAAGAACCTGGTGGAGGCGGTCAGCGAGATCCTGTTCGGCCTGGAGCGGGGCACGCTGCGGCTGCCGCCGGCCAACGCGGCCGTCCGGGACTGGCCCATCGTCGGTGAGCGGCTGTGGCAACTCTGGTCGCTGGCCACCACCAACCTGGATGCCGCCAGGGACCAGATCGCGCCGCAGATCGCCGCCTTCCTCGACTGGCTGGTCGCCACCGGCGCCGATACCACCGTGGCCATCCTCAAGTTCGCCGCGGCGATCGTCATCGCCGGGGTCTTCATGACCCATGCCGCCGGCGCCGGCGCCTTCGCCCGCGGCTTCTTCGGCCGCATCTACGACAACGACGGCGGCGAGGTCGCCGCCCTGGCCGTGACCACCGTGCGCAGCGTCGCCACCGGCATCCTCGGCGTGGCGCTGATCCAGGCAATCCTCGGCGGCCTGGGCATGCTGGTCGCCGGCGTGCCCGGCGCCGGCCTGCTGTCGCTCTTGTGCCTGCTGCTGGCCGTCGTTCAGCTCCCGCCGGCGCTGGTGCTGCTGCCGGCGGCGATCTACCTGTTCGAGGCGGCGCCGCTGTCGACGGCCGTGCCGTTCCTGATCTGGGCACTGCTGGTCTCGCCGCTCGACAACATCCTCAAGCCGATCCTGCTGGGCCGCGGCACCCCGGTGCCGATGCTGGTGGTGTTCGTCGGCGCCATCGGCGGGTTCATGCTGTCGGGCATGGTCGGCCTGTTCACCGGCGCCGTGGTGATGTCGCTGGGCTACACCCTGTTCGTGGCCTGGCTGGGGCGCGACAACGCAGACGGGGCGACGGCGGCGCAAAGCTGAAGCCGGCAGCCGCCATCCCGGCAACGCGCGCGGGGTGAAATCAATGCCGGCCACGCGCGACCGTGCTGATTTCAGGCTCAAGACCGAATCGTGACAGTCTGGCGACGGTCTTGTTGCAGCGGTGATGGTCGCCGCCGGCGTCAACATGGGTGCGGCACCGGCGATTTGGAGGGGGCGCGCACAGTATGAGCGAAGCACTGATCCTTGTTGGCGTTCTGGTCGCCAAGGGTGGATGGCACTGATGGCTGTGGTCAACGTCAAGGCCATCGAGTCGGCACTGCTGGTCAACCGCGACGAACTTTTTCGGATCGGCACCGCTGTCCTGTTCGTCGTCGGCATCATGCTGTTCACGGCAATGCGCGGCGACGGTGGCCCGAACAGCATCTTGCTGGTGATCGCGGCCATGATCGGCGGCTACATGGCGATGAACATCGGCGCCAACGACGTCGCCAACAACGTCGGTCCCGCTGTCGGCTCGAAGGCAATCACCCTGACGGGGGCGATCATCATCGCCGCCATCTTCGAAGCCTCGGGCGCGCTGATCGCCGGCGGCGACGTGGTCAGCACGATCAAGGGCGGCATCATCAACCCCGACCAGATCCGCGACAACGACACCTTCATCTGGCTGATGATCGCCGCGCTGCTGTCCGCCGCGCTGTGGCTCAACTTCGCCACCGCCGTCGGTGCACCGGTCTCGACCACCCATTCGATCGTCGGCGGCGTGCTCGGCGCCGGCATCGCCGCCGGCGGCTGGGCGATTGCCGACTGGGGCGTGGTCGGGCGGATCGCCGCGAGCTGGGTGATCTCGCCGCTGCTGGGCGGCATCATCGCCGCGACGTTCCTCTATATCATCAAGCACACCGTAACCTACCGGCCGAGCGTGCTGGCGGCTGCCCGCGTCGTCGTGCCGCGTCTGGTTGCGCTGATGGCATGGGCCTTCGTCACCTACCTGATCCTCAAAGGCATCAAGCCGGTCATTCACGTCAGCTTCCCGATCGCGGCGTTGATCGGTGCAGGCGCGGCGCTTGTCGTCTATCTGCTCGTAAGACCCTATGTCGCCCGCGAGGCGGCGCACCTGGTGGACGACAAGGAAGCGGTGAATGAGCTGTTCACGCTGCCGCTGATCTTCGCTGCGGCCCTGCTGAGCTTTGCCCACGGCGCCAACGACGTGGCCAACGCGGTCGGCCCGCTGGCCGGCATCAACGATGCGATCGTCGGCGGCGGCCTGCAGGTCAAGGCGTCGATCCCGATGTGGGTCATGCTGGTCGGCGCGATCGGCATCGCCCTGGGACTGGCGCTCTACGGGCCCAAGCTGATCCGCGTGGTCGGCTCGGAGATCACCGAGCTCGACAAGACCCGCGCATTCTGCATCGCCATGGCGGCGGCGATCACGGTGATCCTCGCCTCGCAGCTCGGCCTGCCGGTCAGCTCGACCCACATCGCCGTCGGCGGCGTGTTCGGGGTCGGCTTCATGCGCGAGTTCATCAAGGTCAGCTATGCCCGCATGATCGAGGAGATCGAGCTCCACCACGCCGACGACAGCCCGGAGGAAGTGCACGCCTTTCTGGAGCGCTTCGAAGCGGCGTCGGTGCGCGAGCGCGGTGAGATGCTGCGCGAGCTCAAAAAGCAGAAAGGCCGGCCGACCCTCTACAAGCGCGAGCGCAAGCAGCTGCGCAAGATCCACCAGATCGAGTTGGTCAAGCGCTCGCTGCTGCTGCGCATCGCCGGGGCCTGGGTGATCACCGTGCCGGTCGCGGCGGTGATCGCCGCGGCGCTGTTCTTCATGATCCGCGGAATCATGCTGCCATGAGCAAGCCGGCGCGGCGCAGGGGGAAGGCGCGGCGCGGCGGCGGCGAAGATTATGAAGCGCAGGGCCCGGTGCTCGTGGCGACGGACTTCTCGGACGACTCCCGCGCCGCGGTGGTGTGGGCCGGCCGTCAGGCTGAACGCACGGGTTGCCCGCTGACGATCCTGCACGTCGTGCACGACCCGGCCGCCAGCCCCGGCTTCTACCGGCGGCCGGACGACGACTGGCTCAGGCCGATGGCCGACGTGGCCCGGGAGATGATGGATGAGTTCCTGGCCGAGATGCGTGAGGCACACCCCGCACTGACGACACTGGCAGCGGCGCAAGACCGGCTCGTCACCGGCCTGCCTGCCGGTCGCATCGTCGAGGTCGCCGCGGAGATAGAGGCGTCGCTGATCGTCGTCGGCAGCCGCGGCCGCAGCAATCTACCCCATCTCCTGCTCGGCTCGGTGGCGGAGCGGGTCGTCCAGCTCGCGCCGATGCCGGTGGTCGTGATCAAACAGAGCTAGCCAGGCGATGGCCCCCGCCCTCGACCACTACGCGCTGTGGACCGGGCTGCTCGGCGGACTGGCGCTGTTTCTGTTTGGCCTGGACCTGCTGACCGGTGCGCTGAAGCGCGCCGCCGGCGACTATCTCAAGGAGATCCTGCGGCAGCTGACCAACAACCGGTTCATGGGCGTCGCCCTCGGCGCCGTGGCGACCGCCATCGTCAATTCCTCATCGGTGACCACGGTCGTCCTCGTCGGCTTCATTTCCGCCGGCCTGCTGTCGATGACGCAGAGCATCAGCGTCATCATGGGCGCCAACATCGGCAGCACCGTCACGGCGCAGATCCTCGCCTTCAAGGTGACCGAGTTCGCCCTGCCGCTGATCGCTCTCGGCTTCCTCGTGACGATGCTGGCCAAGCGCGCCCTCTGGCGCGACTACGGCCGGATGCTGCTCGGCTTCGGGCTGGTCTTCTTCGGCATGGGCCTGATGAGCGATGCGATGGCGCCCCTGCGCAGCTATCCGCCGTTCACCGAGCTCATCGCCTCCTTCTCTGACCCGCTCCTCGCCATGCTGGCCGGTGCCGCCTTCACGGCGCTGATCCAGTCGTCCGCCGCGACCACCGGCATCATCATCGTCCTCGCCGGCGAGGGCCTGATGCCGCTCGAAACCGGCATCGCCGTGGCGCTGGGCGCCAACATCGGCACCTGCGCGACAGCCGGCCTCGCGGTCATCGGCAAGCCGCGCGAAGCGGTCCGAGCCGCACTCGTGCACGTCCTGTTCAACGTCGCCGGGGTGCTGGTCTGGATTATGTTTGTGCCCCAGCTTGCCGAACTGGCACGGCTGGTCTCGCCGACTGCCGACGGTGTGCCGGAGGCCTTGCGCGCCGCCGCGGAAACGCCGCGCCAGATCGCCAACGCCCACACCATCTTCAACGTCGCCAATACCCTGCTGTTCATCGGCTTTACGGCGCAGTTCGCCCGCCTGGTGGAATGGCTGGTACCGGATCGTCCGCTGAAGTCGGCCGGCCTGCTGCCGCCGAAGTTCCTCGACGACACCCTGCTGACAACGCCCGGCATCGCCCTCGACAACGCCCGCTTCGAGATCGGCCGCCTCGGCGGCTACGTCCACGACATGCTGCGCAAGGTGCTACCGGCCGCGGTCTCGCAGTCGCTGTACGACCTCGAAGACCTGGCGGAGATGGACAGGGCAGCCGACGACCTGCACCGGGAGATCCTGGTCTATCTCGGCGAGATTTCGCTGGTCACCCTGTCGGCGAAGGAAGCGCGGACGCTGATGCGGCTGGCCGAGGTGGCCAACGATCTCGAGCACATCGCCGACCGTATCGCCACCGACATCGTCACTTCGGCACGCAAGCGGATCGAAGCCGGCAACAGGCTGCAGCCCGACGCGCTGATCTCGATCACCCGGCTGCACCAGGAAGTTGCCGTCGCACTGGAGCAATCGGTGCAGGCAGTGGTCGACGACGACGACGTGCTGGCCAAGCAAGTGCGACGGATGAAGCGCGATGTCGGCACGATCACTCGGCAGATGGCGTTGGAAAGCGTGCACAGGCTGTCGGGCGACCCACAGACGAGGCTGACCGGCTATGTCCGGGAAATCGAGCTGATCGAGATCCTCGACGGGATCTTCAAGCTGACGCGACGCATCGCCCGTTCGCAACTCGCCAAGGACGGCCCGGAAGCCATCGCCACCGCCGAGTAACCGAACGGCGGGCCATCGCCGCCGGTCATGCCCGCGCGCCCGTTCCGGGACCGGCCCTCCACAGGCTCTCGATGCGCTTTCGGCGCCTCGTCGAGCGCGCCAAGTTGCCTCGCCGCGGCACTGTTCTTCATGATCTGCGGCATCATGCTGCCCTTACCGGGGCGGCGCCGCTGCCGGACTCGCCGACCGACCAAGCCTTGACGGCGCCAATGCGGCGTAATCTGCTTGTGTGCCGGGGGCGGTGAGGCTGCGGCAACTTGGTCGCGAACGGGAGCGATGGACAACGAACCGGAGACGGCTCAACTGGCTGACGATCGCGACGCTCTGCTGCGCGCATCGCAACGCTTCCGCTGGTTGTCACAGGTCGAAGCGCCGGATGCGCCTGGCTTCTACTTCTTTGCCGGCGAGATAAATGCAGCGGATTTCGGCCACTGCGACGTCGACCGCCCGACAACCAGCCTGTCGGGCAAAGGGCTGATAAAATGGGACGCATTCGCGGGTTGCGTCGCGGAGGGCATAGAGCACCTGTCGCGCCTGGAATGGGGTGACGAAGGTATCGTCCAGGGCACACCGGAGGCGGTGTCGCACGGCCACGACGATGGGACGCTCGCGCAGCTGCAGCAACTGCTCGGCCAGCCCGCCGACGCAGGCGCAGACGAGATCGACTGGCTTGAGGCCGTCCGCCTCGGCGATGGCGCCAAGACCTTGGTGCCCGCGGATCTGTGCCTGCGGCGCCTGCCGGGCCACGGCGCCACCGTACCACCGTCGGCCATCAGTACCGGTTGCGCGGCAGGGCCGACGCGCGCCAAGGCGACGCTCGCGGCGCTGCTCGAGCTGGCGGAACGCGACGCCGTAGCGCTTTGGTGGCGCGGCCGTCGCCGGGCTCGCCCGCTATCGTTGGAACTGCTGGCAGGTACGCAAGCCGCCTCGGTGCTCGAACGCCTGCGCGCCGGCACGCCGGGGCGTCACGCCTGGCTCCTGGACATCACCACCGACCTGGACATCCCCTGCTTCGCGGCCGTGTCCGTCGATGCCACCGGGAGAGGCTTCGCCGCCGGGTTCGCGGCGCAGCTGGATCCCGCCGCGGCGATGCGCGCCGCGCTCCTCGAATTGTGCCAGAGCGAGCTCGGCTACCATTTCGTCGCGGCCAAACGGCAGGCCCGCGGCGAGGCCGCGCTGAACGAGGCGGACCGCCGCAAGCTGCGGCAGGGCCGCGAGATCGACGCGGACACCTTCGACCCGCTGCATCCGGCCGGGTCGCCGCGCGAACATACGCAGGTGGTTCTGGCCGATGTTCACGCCAGCGCCGACGCCAGCATCGCGATCGTCTTGGCGAAACTGGATCGCCTGGGCGTAGCGCCCCTGGTCGTCGACCTGACGCGCGCCGATCTCGCCGTCCCGGCGGTGCGCGCCCTGGCGCCCGGCCTGCAGCCATTTCCCTCTTCGGTTGCAACCGCTAGGCTGGAAACGGCGTTGGCTTCGACCGAGAGCCGCGCGTGCGAAGGCGCTGAAGTTCCGTTGTTCTGAGCGCTGGCAGCGAGGGACAGAAGCGGGACAACAACGAACGACACAGGTGCTGAAACGCACTCCTTATTTATGCAGGCTTTGAAGGGCGATGACGGCGACGATAGATGGTGGCGAAGGCGGCGGCCGCACCAGTAATCCTCGCTTCAACGTTGCGCTGCTTGGCGGCTTTGCCCTCGCCTATGGCGAGAACACCATCGACATCAGATACCGCAAAGCGGAAGCGTTGATCGCCCACTTGGCGTTGAGTCCCAACCTTACGGCGACGCGCGAACAGGCTGCAGGACTGCTCTGGGGCGATTCCCCGGAAGCCCAGGCGCGCTCGTCCCTGCGCCAGGTCCTGCGGCGCCTGCGCCAGGCCCTGGACGGCTTCGGCGTCCCGGTTATCGAGATCAGCCACAACAGCGTGCGCCTCAATCGCGACCATCTGAACGTCGACGTTTGGGAACTTCTCGACAGCCTGGAACAACTGAGCCCGCATCCCGCAGCGCTGGAACAGAAGCACCCGATGGAGACGCTACTGGCCGGCTACGAGGATCTCGACAGCGCCCTGCGGTCCTGGCTGCTGGTGCAGCGGCAGACGCTCCACGACCGGGTGGTATTGAACCTGGAAGCGCAGCTCTTCGAGCACGGCGAAGATGCAGACCCGGCGTGGTTGCAGCGCACCAAGAACCGCGCCATCGCGTTGCAGAATTTCGATCCCACGCATGAACGGGCCTGTCGGCAGTTGATGCGCACGGCGGCATACGAAAACGACATCTCCGGCGCCCTCAGACGCTACAAGGCGCTGTGGGATCTGCTCGACAGCGAGTACGACATGGAACCGTCGTAGGACACGCAGGATCTTGCCGTGGCCATCAAGACCGGCGCGTTCCCTGCGCTGCAGACGACGCCGGAATCGAGCGCGGCCCGGGCACCCGCGACCAGCGCGGTCACGACGGCGAGACAGGGCGCACGTCACATGCGGCCGCGCCTGATCGTGGGACCGTTTGCCGTTCAGTCCGCAGATAGCCCCGGCGAGCCGATCGACAGCGGCCAGACCGATCTCATCGGCGGCCTTCGCCATCAGCTGATCGCCAACCTTGTGCGCTTCCGGGAGTGGTCGGTCGTCAATGGCGCCCGGGGCGACGTAGCGGTTCCGAACGCCGATAGCGACCAGCCGCAGTACCTTGTCGATGCGATGTACGTCCGCTCCGGCGATCTCGTACGGATCGTCCTGACCCTCAGCGATCAGCGCAGCGGCGAGTTCATCTGGAGCGAGGAGCACGCCACCAACCTCGATCAATGGTTCTCAAGCCAGCAGCTGATCGTGCGCCGTATGGCGATCGCCCTGAACGTCCACATCTCGGCCGACCGGGCGCAGCGCCTGATGTGGCAACCGCCGGATACAGCATTGTCTGTCTACGATCGCTGGCTGCAAGGCGAGGTACTGACCCAACGCTGGCGTCTGGAGAACCGGCTGCAGGCTGTCGAGATCTTCGAGAAAATCATCGATGAGGTGCCAGACTTTGCGCCGGCCCACTTCGGCATCGCCAACTTCAACAATGTCTGGAGCCATATGTGCCCCGGTCGGTTCCGCACCAGGGAACGTCACCTGGAAGCCTTGGAACGGGCAAAGACAGCCGTAAGCCTCGATCCGACGAACTGCCGTGCGCACCTGTGCGCCGCGTGGTCCTATGCGATGGCCGCGCAGTACGATCAGGCCGAGCTGAGCTTCCAGATGGCGCATCAGCTGAACGAGAACGACCCCTGGACCCTGATCTCGTCGACCTTGGGGCTGGCCTTCTGCGGCCTGCACGACGAAGCGTTGGCGCGGCTCAACCAGGTGCGCGAACTCGGCCTGATCAGTACGCCACTGCACTGGGGCTATCAAGCGAGCGTACTGTTTCTCTGCGAGGACTACGAGGGATGCGCCGCGTCGGCCGAGCGGACCGAAGATGCCATCTACAACTTCCCCGCTTGGCGCACTTCAGCTTTGGGACACCTCGGACGGATCGACGAGGCGCAGACGGCGTGGCGCCATTTCGCCGATATGGTACGCCAGGACTGGCACGGCGAACGATCGCCCGAGACCGGTGGGGTGCCGGACGAAGCGATCGTCAAGTGGTTGCTGTCCGTGTTCCCGATCCGACGGCAAGATGATTGGGAACGCCTGCGCGCCGGTCTCGAGGCCGCAGGCGTTCCCGTTCATACCGCCGAATATGGCGCACCGTGAAAAGCGGAGCAGGTGCCGTCCGCTATTCGCACTGGCTGGTCGTATAGTCGGCCACCCGACACCGGAACATGTCCATACAGGTGGCCGGCCGGCTTGTGTAGTAATCGGGCAACGGATAGTCGTTCGCGACGTTGCAGGCGGGGTCACCAAACCTCGTCTCCGCCTCGGCTACGAGGTCGCCATCCGGAATGTAGATATTCCAGGCGTTCGGGTTGTACCCCATCCTGTGGAACACGACGAGGTCGTTTTCGTGCCCTGCCTTGATCCGAATGGCGCCCGTATAGTTGCTGAGATCCTGCAGCGTCCTGGGGCGATCACTCCACGATCTGCGACCGGTACTGAAGTCGTTGATATAGGATCCTAAGACCGCGTAGTCGGTAATGTCATAGCCTTTCACCGGCAGTGGCATGTCGAGCCTCCTTTTTTGCTTTCGTCTTGAATCACCAGAACCTGTACGCATCGTCTTCCCAACCCTGTTGCCTGGCGATATTCGCAATGAGTTGGGGCATGCTCGCGGGAACTGCGTGTCGCTCGCCGGAACCAGGTTCGCTTGGAAACAGGCAGGCCGCGATCTCTTGAGCCTGATCGTCGCCTTCGATGATGTGATGCGTGCGACGGCGTTCCTGGTAGAGGAACTCACCGAACAGCACCGAGCCTATGGCGCCGAGGCATTCGCCGTTGTCACGTGCGTCCGGAGCGCCGACCTGCGTGTGCAGCGCCTCTAGCAGGATGAAGAACATGAGCGGCGGGTCATCGACGACGCTTTCGGCGAAAGCCTTCTCGTCATCGACATCGTCACCATCGTCGCGCAAACGCCGCGCGAGCCAGCAGGTTATCAGCTCGGACTTGATGCGCCATCCACTGGCATTTTTCCCGTCGCGTTCGACCAACGGCGACGCGTCCAATACCTGCGCAGGGAGCAACTTCTGCTGTTCGATCAGAGCCTTGACGGAGCGGACGCCGCCCTCGGCGGCGCGGACGAGATCGCGGTAGGGCAGACCGCCACCCTCGCCTGGGCTTCGTCGGGTCGGATCGCCATCGAAAGGGAACAAGGTTTGGATCAGTTGCAGGGCGAACGACGGCCCCAGCTTTCGGCTGCGTTCGAAGTTTCTTTCGCGCGACGGATTCTCGAACAGGAAGGACCAGTCGACCAGCCAGTCCGTCGTCAACGGCATGGCGCGCGGCGCATCCGCAGAGGTATGCCGGAGGATCTCGGTGGCCGACCGCCCCTTCGCAAAAAGTGGCGAACCATTCAGGGTATAGTCCCTTCGGACCATGACATGCCCGAAGCGCCCCGCTGCATGGGAGAACTCGAGCGGCATCCGGTCATCGTCGACTGTTTCGACGAAACCCCCCGGCCAGTCTTCTTCATAGGGGTCATAGGCCGGATCGCTTTCACAGCAAAGACCGATCTCCCGATAGGTGGCGCAGATCTCGGGGTGCAAGATCTTCGCCAGCAGGTCGTCGAATACGATCCTGCGATAGATCAGGGTGACGACCTTTCGGGCGGCGAGGAAACGTCGATAGGCGCTCCACGGGGGACCAAGGCCACGCAGCCAGGTGTGAGGACAGCTTCCGTCGTCCGGACAGTCCTCGTGCTCCGTCTCGGCCAGTTCCAGCTGTTCGCAGATCCAGTTGTGCAGCAGGTGAAACAGCATCGTCATCTGCGACAGGATGACATTGTCGTCATTGCGCGGATCGGCGATGAGGACATCGGGCAACCCGTTCGCGCGGTCGCCATTACCGTTGCGCGGACAGCCCAGCCGCGGCACATCACGCGCAATACCGACAGGTCCGTCGGGATCCATCTCGGCCGGCCGCGTATCGCTCAGGCGCAACTGCACCCGGTCATCCTCGATCTCGTCGCCACGTGAGACATCGCGGGCATAGCCGAGCGGAAACGCCGCGGGACCGCCGCCGTAAACCGTGTCGAGCATGAGGCGGTTTGCGCGCTCGTTGCGGTGCCAGCCGCGCGTGCCGCCTAGTTCGGGAAGCGGCGCGAGGCTTTGCACGGAATCGTGAATCACGAGCTGCGCAAAGTAGGTATACCCGGCCGGGATCTTGGCGTTGGCTGACTCCTCGTCCGTCGGCCAACAAGGATTGTAAAAATCCATGTGGCGCGTCACCAGCCAACGTAGCATGCGCCTGTTCAGTCGCGGATCCCCCAGTCCCTTATAGACCGCATCCGCGTCTGCCGGCCCGAGGAAATTGCGATACTGCTGCGTGCGGCGGCTCTGGTCGTCTGGTGCATTCGGCGGCATGTTCTCGAAGCCGCCCAGCGCTCCATGTCTTCTCATCGCTCTACCCCCCAACTTGCCCGAACGTCGATCTCATGCGACGCGGCATCGTTTGTCTCGTCGGCGTGTGCTGCCGTTTGCCCACACCTACTTGAAAGCCACCTGCAGCGGTCAAACAACTCTCCTGACGTTGCCGCCGGGGCAGGTCCGTGCCGGACAAGAAACTCAGCGCACCCATCCGCGACTCCAACGCTGGAGGCAGTAGTGCAGACCCAGCGTGAACTGCGCGTGAATCTTTTTCCAAGTGACGGGTACCAGAGTCTCAGCCGGAACTCTCCTGACGGCGAACCTGCACCACCTCTACCTCCCGCTTTCCCACCATTCGCGATCCAAGCAACAGTGTAGAACCGCTACTGGCAACACCCTCGGGCGTTGGCCTGCTCGATGTCAGAAGCGCCCAATGTACGCTCGTGCCGATCGACTCGACGATCGGACAAATCGAAAATGGCTGAACTCTACTCAACCGTCAGCGTACTTTGATGAAGATAAGTCGTCCAGCGCAGCCGAGTTCAAACGCCAGAATGATCAGGGTGTCGCCAGGTCATATCGGGTACGTGAGCGGTCCCGTCCGTTGCAACAGCGGTCCGGCATTAGCAGGCAGGCGCTGGGCAATTCCTTGCGGATGTCCTCGTCTGCTCTCGCAATAGCTGGCTTCGTGACAACGGCGCGTCGTTATCCCTGTTCGCTTCTCGCCAATGTATGCCCCGAGGCCCTGGCCACGACCGACTGAGGTGTGTTCGCTTGAGCCGAACCGGCAACGCGTTGAGCCCGGCCGGCCCGGAGCTCAGAACCAGCCCGGTGCGCCGGCGCGCGCCGCCGTTATCGTAGCGCCGGCGTTTTCGTGCCCGGTACGACCTCCACGTCGCCGGACATCGGCGCCGGCATCCTCACCGCCTCGTCACGGCGAATGCCGGCGCGTGCCGTCGTCGGTAGGAACACGTAGCGGAGGTTGCTGTCGGCGATATGCCTTGCGGTCGCCTGCTGCACGGCCTCGCCAACGGCAAGGCGTGCCGCACCGCCGCCGGCGGCGATGCCGGCGGGTACGGCGGCGGAGAGTGCCGCCGGCAACCGGTCGAGCAATCTCGCCACCTCGCCCGGCGACGACGACAGGTACGGCTGGGCCGTCTGCACGAACAGGTCGAGCCGCGCCTCGACGGCATGCTCCACCTGACGCCGGGCGGTAGCGCCGAGGCGGCAGGCTGCCGGCCGTTCGGCAATCGCCGCCTGCAGCGCCGGCCGCAGCTGTCCCACCCAGCGCTCGAGGCGCCGGCACAGCGTGCGCGCGCGTCCGTCCGTCGCCGCCAGGTCCGCCGGGTCGACCGCCCGCACGTTCCAGATCAGGCCGCAACGCCGGAACAGCCGGATCAGCCACCAGTTCAGGTCGAACTCCCACCAGCGCAGGCCGCAGCGGGCCGAGTAGGGCGCATGGTGGTGGTTGTTGTGATAGCCCTCGCCGAACAGCACCAGGGACAGCGGCAGGGAGTTGCGGCTGTTGTCGAGGGTGGGGAAGTTGCGGTAGCCGATCGGCCCGTGCAGCAGCGAACTGATCATGTGGGTTGCATGCCAGACCGCGAGGGTGGAGAGAAAGAACCCCCAGATCAGTCCGTCCCAGCCGAACAACAGCCAGATGCCCGCTGCATAGATGGCCGGCGGGATGAAGTTGTACTGCGTCAGCCAGATCAGCTCGCCATAGGCCGCCAGGCGGGGGCATTGGCTCAGCTCGGCTTCGCGAATGCGGCGATCGAGGAACCAGCCCATGTAGGCGTAGAGCCGGCCCTGGTGGTGCGGCGAGTGGATGTCGTCGGGCGTGTCGGCATAGCGATGGTGATGGCGGTGCTGCGAGGCCCACCACAGCGGGCCCTTCTCCAGCGACAGCGTGCCCCAGACGGCGAGCAGCAACTGGAACCGCCGGGAGGTCTCGAAGGCGTTGTGGGCGAAGTAACGGTGGAAGCACAGCGTCGCCCCGGTCATCGCGATGGCGAAGCTGATCGCGAACAGGCCGAGGTCGGCCGCGGCGGGGTCGGTCCAGAACACGCCCAGGGCGGCGGCGTGGAACAGGCCGTAGCCGGCGTAGTCGAGCCAGTTGGGATAGCGCGAGGCGACGCGCCGCTGCAGCCGCGCCAGGTCCGTGCCGGCGACACCGGGCGCCTCGGACACCCGCCTCACGACAACCCCTCCCCTTCGCTCGCGGCGAGGTGCAAGTGGCGCAGCCGGCTCGCCGCGGCCCGGGCGCGCAGCAACCGGTCGGTTGCCGCCGCCAGTTCCGGCGCGTCTGCGAGCATGGCGTTAAGATCGCCGCGAAGCTCGGCCAGAAGCGCGCGCAGCCGCAGCGGGTGGCGCCGAAACGCCGCGAGCGCCGATGCTTCGAAGGCCCGCAGCCGCGCATCGATTCGCGCAACCGTGCCGGCATCGAGGCCGCCGCCGGCCAGATTGTCGCGGATCGACGCCCGCAGCCCCGCAAGCCAGTGCCGGAACCGCGCCACGCGGCGCCCGGCAAGCTCGGAACGCGGATCCGCCTCGCCGGGCCGCGGGCGCCGGACCCGCCAGACCAGGCCCAGCCGTTCGAAGCACCAGATCAGCCACCAGCCGGGATCGGGCTCCCACCAGGCCAGGCCGACCTTGGCCGAATAGGGCACGTGGTGGTGGTTGTTGTGCCAGCCGTCACCGAAGCCGAGCAGGCCGATCACCGGGTTGTTGAAGCTGTTGTCGGGCGTCGCAAAGCGGCGATAGCCGAGCAGGCGACTGTGGCAGACGCTGCCGACGGCGTGGAAGGTGTGCCACACCAGCACGGTCGGCAGGAAGTAGCTCCAGAACAGGCCGCTCCAGCCCAGCGTGGCGAAGATCGCCAGCCCCGCCAGCGCCGACAACAGCCAGGTATGGGCGTTGATCCAGACCAGCTCGGGAAAGCGAGCCCAGCGGGCGACCCTGGCCAGGTCGGTGTCGCGATGGCGCCGGGTCAGGAACCAGAGGCTGTGGCTGTAGGCGAAACCCCGGGCCACCGGCGAGTGGATGTCTTCGGGCTGGTCCGACCTGCGGTGATGCTCGAGGTGGTGCTGCGCGAACCAGAGCGCGCCCTTCATGCCGCCAAGCGTGCCGCACATGACCAGCAGCAGCTGGAACCAGCGCGACGTCTCGAACGCCCGGTGGCTCAGATAGCGGTGCCAGCCGACGCTGACGCCGAACGACGCGATACAGAAAAGCAGCGCCCCGGCGAGCAGGTCGCCGGCCGTCGGCGGCACCAGCAGGATGCCCAGGCAGGCGACGTGAAACGCCGCGTAGCCAAGCCCGTCCAGGCCATGCAACGCCGCCGGCCTCGCCACCGGCGTCGCCACGGTCGCCTGCCAAAGCCAAGCCCTGGTGCTGGCCATGGTTCCCCACATGTCCCCCGCCTTCCACCGGCGAGGCCATGCGGCTCAGGCTCGCAGCCAGGCGTCGCCGATAATCTTTATTGTCCTGACAAGAGCCGGACCTGCAGCCTATAAGGCGACGGGCCCGTCAAGGACTGTGAGGTTTCGCACGGTTGTGCGGCCTCGCTCGTCGCCCTCAGGCCTTGCGCCCGCCGCTGCCGTAGGCGGCCGTCTGCCGCTGCCCACCGTGCGGGCCGGCGACATCCGGCGGCGTTGCGGTATACATCCCGGGCGCCGGCTCGCCGCGCGCCTTGCGGGCGGCCGCCCGGGCCGGGGTCTCCAGCCGGGCGGCCATCGCCAGCGCCGCCTTGCGGTCGACCGGCTGCGGATCCAGGTCGTTGGGCACCGGCATCATGCTGGCCATGTAGTAGGCCATCTTCTGCTTGGCCGGGTCGATGCGGTGGTCCAGGTTCAGCTCGCGCTGGTTGATGCCCTTGACCGGCTCGACGCAGACACCGTCGATCACCTCCAGGTCGAACCACCATTTCTTCACCGCGTTGCGCCGGCCCTTGCCGAGGACGTCGTCCAGGCGCACGGCGACCGGCACCAGCAGCGGCTTCAGCCAGCGCGCGTTGATGCCGCACCAGCTCGCCAGGCGCTCGGCCAGCGGGCCGTCGGCGGTGACGATCTTGTTCAGCGGACAGGTCTTCATGCAGCGCCCGCAGGCCGAACCGCGGGCATTGGTCAGACGGTAGCGGGCGCAGCGCTCGGCATCCGGCTTCCACATCTCGTAGCCGTTGAACATCACCTTGTCGCCCCAGGAGATGGCATCGCAGGGGCATTCGCGCGCGCACTTGTGGCAGTGGTCGCAGAAGTACTGCAGGCCGAAGTCGACCGGGCGGTCCGGCTCCAGCGGCATGTCGGTGGTCAGCACCACCGACTTGAAGCGCGGGCCGACGAACGGGTTCAGCACCAGCTCGCCGATCCGCGACAACTCGCCCAGGCCGGCCCACAGCACCAGCGGGATGTGCAGCAGGTCGCTGTCGACGTTGGTCTGCGAGCGCGCGGGGAAGCCTTCCTGGCGCAGGGTTTCGGCCATCACCCCGGCGATCTCGGCGCCGCGCAGGTAGGCGCGCATGGACTGGGTGCCGGAGATCCAGTCGTCGCCCGAGGCGCCTTCCATGGTGTCGTATTCCTGGTCGATCAGCATCACCACGGCATAGCGGTGATAGGGCGCGATCGGCGCGCCGTCGCCGCCGTGCGAATACCAGGCATAGTCCGGGATCTCGCAGATGCCGGTCAGGTCCGAGCCGAGCAGGTAGCTGAGCGACTTCAGCGCCCGGCTGTTCGCGGCCGGATCGGCGAAGCGGTCGGCGGCGGTGTCCGCCGCGGCCTCGCCGCCCTGGATCGGCACCATCGCCCGCATCGACGGCATCATCCCCGCGGTGTGCGGCTGCTTGAAAGCGAAGCGGTTGCGCTCGCCTTGGGTCTTCTGTCCCAGGTCGCCGCGCAGGGCCCGGTCGAAGAAGGCGGCCCGCTTGGGCACCCGCGGCACCTCGTCGTCGAGGATCAGCGTGGTCGGCCGGTCGACCCGCGGCACCGTCTCCATGGGATAGGCGCTCAGGTGCGTGGCCCGCTTCGCCCGGCGTCGCCATTCCCGGCCCGAGGTGGCGCCGTTGCGGCCGAGCCAGTAGCCCAGGCCGCGCTGCTTCAGTGCCGCCGGCGCCAGCGGCCGGTCCACTTCCAGGGCGTAGGGCGTGGACACGACGGCAATGGAGAAGCCTGCGTCGATGAACGGGTTGCGCAGGGTATCGCCATCGCGCACGGCGAGCCCGGCCAGCACCGCCAGGCGCTCGGCGTCCAGACCACCGGCACCGCGCACGTGCGCCTGTGCCGGCCAGCCGAGCTGGTTGATGTGTCCGGCCAAGCAGACGGCGATGCCGCCGATGCGGCTGTCGGCGGCCTCTTCGACCGCCGGGGCGATCCAGTCGCGCGCCGGGTTGCCCGCTTCCGGCACCCGGCCATGCGCCAGCAGCAGCACCACGGCATGATCGTGGCCGTCGATCGGCGCCCCGCTCCAGGCGCTGTCGGGGATGCGGCAGATGCCGACCTGCGAGGCGTTCATGAAGTAGGCGTAGCCCTTGACGTCGACCATGCGCCGGTGCGGATCGTCCGGCACCGGCGCCCGCTGCAGCGCCGCCTCGGTCACGGCGGACCGGGTGAACAGCTCGAGGTAGTCGCGCAACGCCCGCGCCAGAGGGCCGTCCGGCGGCGCGGCGAACCCCGGCGCCGAGACCGGCGGCCGGGCCGCCTCGGCGGCGATCACCGCATCGTCGCGCGGCAGGCTCTCCAGCGGATAGGGCCCCAGGTGATAGGGCCGGTCGTGCGCCTTGGTCTTGAACAGCATGGGTTTCCTCCCGATGCCCGCGGCGATGATAGCCGGCGGCGACAACGCCGTCAGTCGCCGTCACCCTTGCTGCCGCCCTCGCTGCCCTGCCAGTCGGTCAGGCTGAGCCCCATCTCCTCGTCCAGCTTCTTCAAGGCGGGTAGCTGCACCGCCATCTCCATGATCGAGTCGATCACCTGGTTCATCGCCGGCCGCTCGCCGGCGCCGGCACCGCCGGCGCGGTCCGAGGCAAAACCGGACAGCCGGTGGATCCTGATCGAGTCGATCTTCTCCGCCGGCTTGACCATCTCGGCGACGATCTTCGGCATCGCCTCCAGGCGCGCCAGCTCCAGCTTAAGGTCGGCCGCCTGCTCGGCCAGCGCCATGGCATTGCGTCCCTCGGCCTCGGCCAGCAGACGGTGGCGTTCGGCGTCGGCTTCGGCGCGGGCCGCTGCCGTGCGGTCACCGGCCGCCGCAGCTTCGGACTGCGCCGCCGTGCGCAGCAGGGTGGCCGCGGTCTCCGCCTTCTGCCGGGCGGCGATCAGGGCGATCTCCAGTTCCCGTTCGGCTTCGGCGACCCGTTGCGCGGTAGCAATGGCTTCGGTCGCCTTGACGACATCGACCCGGGCGGCATCGGCGGCGGCCCGCGCCGAGCTCTCCTCGACCGACTTGGCGGCGAGCACGATCTCGCTCTCGGCGTCGACCACCTGCAGCTCGCGCTCGCGCACCAGGTCGGCTTCCTTGAGGCGCTTGTCCTTGGCGATCTCGGCCTCGCGCACGGCCTGCTCGGAGGCGATGTCGGCGGCGCGGATCTCCTGCTCCATGGCAATGCGCGCCTGTGCCGCCGCCCGCTCGCCCTCGGCCTTGCGCCGGGCGACCTCGGCGAGCTGCGCCGATTTCAGGATCTCGATCTCCTGCACCTGGGCGATCTGCGCCTCCTGCTCCTCCAGATCGATGCGCAGCTTGCGCTTGCTCGCCTGCATCGCCGCCTCGCGCACGGAAACCTCGGCATCGGCGTCGATCTCCGCCCGTTCCTTGCGGGCCCGGGCGATCACCTCGGCGAGCCGGCGCATGCCGACGGCATTGAAGGCGTTGTTCTCGTCCAGGGCCGAAAACGGGGTCTGATCGAGCGCGGTGAGCGACACCGATTCAAGCTCCAAGCCGTGCCGCGCCAGGGTGTCGGCGACGGCGTCGCGAACTTCGGCGACGAAGGTGCCGCGATTCTCGTGCAGCTCGTCCATCGACGATCGCGCGGCCACCGCCCGCAGGGCGTCGACCAGCACGCCCTCGATCAGCTCGCGCAGCTGGTCGGCATTGAAGGTGCGCCGGCCCAGGGTCTGCGAGGCGCGGGCGACACCTTCCGTCGTGGGTGCCACGGCAAGGTGGAACTCGGTACCGACGTCGACCCGCAGCCGGTCGCGGGTGATCAGCGCCGCCTCGCCGGTGCGGGCCACATCGAGCCGGAGGGTCTGCATGTTCACGCGGCTGACCTGCTGGAAATAGGGAATGACGATGGTGCCGCCGTCGAGCACGACCTTGCGGCCGCCAATGCCGGTCTTCACCAGGCTGACCTCGCGGCTCGCCCGTTCGTAGAACCAGGCAAGGACGACGACGATGGCCGCCAGCACGACGATGGCGGCGACCGTCCACACGATTGCGTTGCTCATCTTTCTGTCCTCGTTCAGTCGTTTCAGAGGCCGTGCATGCCGCACAGGATGTGTGACGACATGCCGCCGTCGGCGGGGATGTTGGCGCCCCGGATCCAGGTGCTCAGGTCGGACAGCAGGAAGGCGACGACAGGGGCGACGTCGCTCGGCCGGCCGGGCCGGTCCATCACCTTCATGTCCTCTTCCGCCCGCTCGCCCAGGGTCTCCAGGAAGTCGGGCAGGATCGGCGTTTCCACCGGACCCGGACTGACCGCGTTCATGCGGATGCCGCGCTCGCGCCAGGTCCAGCGGTGCTGCATGGTCCAGACCACCAGCGCCTCCTTGGAGAAGAAGTAGGAGCGGCCGCCCGCGTTGCCGACGTCGTGCGCGGCCACGAACGCGGCGACGTCGTCGAAGTCGAGACCGGCGGCCGCCTTGATGGTCGCCACCGACTGCGGCCAGCCGAAGCCGGCAAGCGAGGCGAGGTTGACGATCGACGCGCCGGCGGCGAGCTTCGGCACCAGTCCCTCGGTCAGGTACTTCAGCCCGACCAGGTTGACCTTCAGCACCATCTCCGCCGGCGCCGTCGGCGGCAGGCCGGCGATGTTGGCCAGGCCGTCGGCATCGCGCGGCAACGCCTCGATCAGCGCCTCGATGGTGCGCTTGTCGGACAGGTCGGCGCGGTAAAGCTCGTCGACGTAGAGCTCGGTCTTGTTCACATCGACGCCGATGACGTCGCCGCCCAGGCGCTTGATCACCCGCGCCGTCTCCAGGCCGATGCCCGACGCGCAGCCGGTGACGATGATCGTCTTGCCCTTGAGGATCTTCTTGCCCTTCCAGGCATAGTCGAACGTGTCGTCGGCCATCTTCCGCTCCCTGCCGGCCGGCTCAGAACGCCGGCGGATAGCCGCGCCCGCCGCGCTCGAGCGTGATCCAGCGGGTCTCGGTGAAGGTCTCGGTCGACCAGCGCCCGCCGTGCCGGCCGACGCCGGACGCCTTGGCGCCGCCGAACGGCACGTGCGGCTCGTCGTTCAGGGACGAGCAGTTGACGTGGCACATGCCGGTCTCCAGGCGCCGGGCGATCGCCAGTGCCCGCGCTTCGTCGCTGCTGACCACGCCGGACGACAGGCCGTACTCGGTGTCGTTGGCGATGGCCACCGCCTCGTCGTCGTCGCGGAAAGCGATCACCGGCACCACCGGCCCGAAGGTCTCTTCCCGGTAGAGCTTCATGTCGGGGGTGACACCAGTGACGATGGTCGGCTCGACGAACCGGCCCTGGATGCCGCCGCCAAGCTCGATCCGGGCGCCCTGGGCGACGGCATCCTCTATCTGCTCACGCACCCGCGCGACCTGGCGATCGTTGATCAGTGGGCCGATAACGTTGCCCGGGTCGGCCAGCGGGTCGCCGACGGCGAGCCCGGCGGCGCGCTCGACGAAGCGCTTGAGGAAGGCGTCGTAGATGGCTTCGTGCACCAGCACCTTTTCCACCGACATGCAGATCTGCCCCTGGTGCATGAAGCTGCCGAAGTTGGCCGCCGCCGTCGCCCGCTCCAGGTCGGCGTCGTCGCAGACGATCAGCGCATCCTTGCCGCCGAGCTCGACGCAGGCCTTCTTCAGATGGGCCCCGGCCTTGGCGGCGATCCGCCGGCCCACCGGGGTCGAGCCGGTGAACGAGATGCCCTTGACCAGCGGGTGCTCGACCAGCTCGTCGCCGACTGCGGCAACGTTATCGCGCGAGCAGGTGACGACGTTGAGCACCCCCGGCGGCACCCCAGCCTCCTCGAACACCTCGGCGAACAGCAGGCCGCCGCAGTAGGGCGTCTCCTCGGACGGCTTGAGGACGATGGTGTTGCCGGCGGCGACGGCGAAGGCGACGCCGCGGCCGCTCAGCAGCACCGGGAAGTTCCAGGGGCTGATCACCGAGACGACGCCGATCGGCCGGCGCACCGCCAGCGACAGCTTGCCGTGCTCGGACGGCAGCACTTCGCCGAGCGGGGCGTAGCTGGCCGCCGCCGCGGCATGAAAGATCTCCGGGACATAGCCGCTCTCGAACATGCCCTTGCCGTACCAGCCACCGCCTTCGCCCTGCAGCGCCTTGACGATCTCCGCCTGGCGCCGGGCGAACACCTCGGCGACCCGGGTCATCAGGTGGGCGCGGTGGTGGAACGGCATCGCCGCCCAGTCTTCGAGGGCCGCCTGGGCGGCCTCGATCGCCGCCCGCACCTCGCGCCGGCCGCCGTCGGGCACCTCGGCCCAGACGCTGTCATCGGCCGGATTGACGTCCGCGAAGTAGCGTTCGGTCGCGGTCCAGCGGCCGCCGACATAGACCCCGGCGAAGCGCTGCTTTCCCTGGTTCAGCGGCTTATCCATCGTCCTTCCTCTCGACCCTGATCAGCTTGCCCTTGCCGCCGCCTTCGCGGCGCCAGACCTCGACCTTCGGCCGGCGGCGCCAGACCTCGATCTCCGGCAGTTGATCTCGTGGCGCCGCCGCGGGCTTGGCTGCCGGCGGCGTCGCCGGCGAAACGGCATCGGCCGAACCGGTCCCGGGCGCTACCTGGTCTTCATCCGCGGGCCGTGCCTCGCCGGGCGACGGCGATCTGCCGTTGCCCTGGCGGGCATGAGCGGCGCTGCGTTCGATCTCCGCCAGCACAGCGCGCAGCCGGGCGTCGCCGCGGGCGCCGTCGGGATCCGGGCGCACCAGCGGCGCGCCGCCGCCGTTGGTTGCCGATGGTGCGGCGGCAGCCGGACGACGCACCGTCGGGTGCGCCGGCGATGCCGCCTGGCGCTCGCTCGCACGGCTGACCAAGTCATCGATGCTTTCGCCGATCAGCTCGTCGGTGCGGTGGCGCGCGGCACCCGTATGCCGGCCGACGTCGCGCATCTCGATCGCCGGCGGCCGTTCGCCCGCCTCGGCCGGCGGCGGCGCGGTCGGCGTCGCTGCCCCGGCAGATGCCGGCGCGTGCACCACCTGCGGCGCGGCATCGCCGGCGACGCCGAGGTAGGCTTTCTGCACGTTGGTATCGCCGGCGAGGTTGGCGGCGCTGTCCTCGCCCATGATCCGGGCGTTCTCCAGCAGATAGCCGCGGTCGGCAATGGCCAGGCTCTGCTTGGCGTTCTGCTCGACCAGCAGGATCCCCAGGCCGTTGCGGCGCACCTCGGCCAGGGTCTGGAACAGTTCGCGGCAGAGCAGCGGTGACAGCCCCAGCGAGGGCTCGTCCAGCATCAGGATCTGCGGGTTCGACATCATCGCCCGGGCGATCGCGACCATCTGCTGCTCGCCACCGCTCATCGTCCGCACCACCTGGCCGCGCCGCTCCGCCAGCTTGGGAAACAGGGCCAGCACGCGGTCGAGGTTGGCGTCCTGCTCGGCGCGGGCGCGCGGCGCGTAGGCGCCGAGCAGCAGGTTCTCGCGCACCGTCAGGTCGGCGAACACGCCGCGCCCTTCCGGCACCAGGGCAATGCCGGCGGCGACCACCTGGTGCGGGGCGTGGCCGAGAATGGACGCGCCGTCCATCTCCACGGCGCCGCTGACGGTGCCTTCGCACAGACCGCCGATGGCGCGCAAAAGCGTGCTCTTGCCGGCACCGTTGGCACCGAGGATGACGACGATCTCGCCGGCGGCGACCTTGAGCGATACGTCCTCCAGCGCCCGGTGCTGGCCGTAGGCGGCCGACATCGCGCGGACCTCAAGCATCGTCGTCCCCCAGGTAGGCCCGTACCACTTCCTGGTCGGCCAGCACCTCGGCCGGAGTGCCCTCGGCGATCTTGGTGCCGCCGTTCATCACCACGCAGGTGTCGCAGAGCCGGCGGATGGCATCCATCACGTGCTCGACCAGGATGATGGTGCGGCCCTCCGCCCGCAGGTCGCGGATCAGCTCGATGCCGGTCTGCAGCTCGGTCGGGTTGAGTCCGGCCAGCCACTCGTCGAGCAGCAGCACCTCGGGCTCGGAGGCGAGCACGCGTGCCAGCTCCAGGCGCTTCTGGTCGATGTAGGTCAGGGCCGCGACCGGGGCATGGGCGATCGCCTCCAGGCCGACCCGCTCGAGCAGGCGGTGGGCGTGATCCTCGGCCTCGCGGCCCCAGCGCCGGCGGTGACCGAAGGCGGCCCCGGCGACAACGTTCTCCAGCACCGACAGCGACGGCAGCATACGCACCAGCTGGAAGGTGCGGGCGACGCCACGCCGATTGATCTCCTGGGCCGACAGGCCGGAAATGCGCGCGCCCTGCAGGGTGATGCTGCCCTCGCTCAGCCGCAATGCGCCCGAGATCAGGTTCATCATCGTCGTCTTGCCGGAACCATTGGGGCCGATCAGGCCCATGACGTGGTGTTCGGGTACATCGAAGCTCATGCCGTCGACGGCAAGCAGGCCGCCGAACCGCTTGGTGGCGCGGCGCACCGAGAGGATGGCATTGCCCGCCGCCATCTCAGGCCAGCCTTGCCTTGGCGGCGCGCAGCAGTGCTTCGAGGCGACCGATCACGCCGTGCGGGATGACATAGACGATGAGCAGGAAGGCGATCCCCAGCAGCAGCATGGTCTGGTTGGGGAATCGGGCCGAAATCAGTTCCCACAGCAGGGTGAAGGGGACCACCCCCAACAGCGGCCCCCACAGCCGGTTGGCGCCACCCAGCAGGGCCATGATCACGACCTGGAACGAGAGCATGGGCGAGAACGCCAGCGCCGGCTCGATGTAAGTCCAGCGCGGCGCCAGCAGGCCGCCGACCAATGCCGCCACCGCGCCGGAAACCATGAACAGCAGCACCTTCGAGCGCGCCGTGTTGATCCCGCAATGGGCGGCGACGACCTCGTCGTTGCCGATGATGCGCAGGGCGAAGCCGAGGCGCGAGCGGTTGATCCACCAGCCGACCAGGTAGACGGCGGCAGCGGCGCCCAGCAGCTCCCAGTAGATGATCTGCTCGGTGATGTCGGTGAGGACGTAGAGGCCGCGGTGGCCGCCCCAGTTGTTCTGCACCCAGGTCACGACCTGGCGGATCATCTCCGCCAGCCCCAGGGTGAAGATCACGAAGTAGACGCCGGACAGGCGCAGCGTCGCCAAGCCGACCAGGCCGGCGGTGACGGCGCCGGCGACGAGGGCGATCGCCAGCAGCAGCGGATAGGGCAAGTGGTCGATGCCGACGGCGACGACATAGGTGCCCAGGCCGTAGAACGCGGCGGTGGCCAGCGAGATGTAATGGGTCGGGCCCGAGAACAGCGCCCAGCTTGTCGCCAGCACCGTGTACATGGCGATGGTGACACCGAGAGAAAGCCAGAAGCCGTCGTCGGCCAGCGGCAGCAGCGCCGCCAGGCCGAGCCCGGCCGCCGCCAGCAGCAAGTTGCGCAGCTCGCTGCCGCTCACGACGGCCGCCGGCCGAACAGCCCCTGCGGGCGGAACAGCAATACCAGGATGAACATCAGGTAGGCCGCGGCCAGGGTCAGGCCGGGGTCGATCAGCCGGGCCACGGCGGTCTCCGCCAGGCCCAGGATCAGCGCCGCCAGGATCGCCCCGCGCACGTCGCCGACGCCGCCCATGATGACGATGATCAGCGCCTTCATGGTGAACAGCACCCCGACCGACGCATCCATGGTCAAAAAGGTGCTGATCAGCGTGCCGCCGACCGCGGTAATCGCCCCGCCCAGCGCAAACGCGATGGCCGACAACCGGCGCACGTCGATGCCCACCAGGCCGGACGATTCCGGACTGACGGCGACCGCGCGCACCGCCATCCCGGCCCGCGTGGTGTAGAGCCACAGGTACAACACCCCGCACAGCACGACCGCGCCGACGAAGGCGACGACGCGGTTCAGGGCATAGGTGTCGCCGAGGATCCGGAACGGTTCGGCGAGGTAGGAATAGGTGAAGTAGTCGCCGCCGAAGGTCGCCAGCATCAGCCCGACGAAGACGAACGACAGACCGAAGGTGGCGAGGATGCTGTCGACCTCGAGCTGGCCGGGGCTCTTCGCCCGCCGCACCAGCGGCACCAGCATCAGCCGGTAGATCAGCCAGTTGGCGGCGAACGCCAGGGGCGCGACCACCAGGATGGAGACGAGTGGACTGATCTGGCCGGCGGTATAAACCCAGAAGGCGGCAAAGGCGCCGACCACCAGCATCTCGCCATTGGCCAGGTTCATGATCCGGGCGACCCCGTACTGCAGGTTGAGCCCCATGGCCATCAGCGCATAGGTGCCGCCCAGCAGCAGGCCGGTGATCAGGATGTCCATCTGCAGCGTCCGCGGGGCCGCTGCCCCGGCACCGGACGGGCCGGCGCCGGGGCACTGCGACGATCTGCTACCAGCCGCTCTTCAGCCGCACCGGCTTGGCGCCGGGGCGGCCGGTCGAGGCGACGCCGTAGTAGGTGCCGTCCTGCCACTGGCCGACGGTCCAGAACACCTCGTTGTTCTGGTTCTTGAAGGTGACGTCGCCCATCACCGTCTTGAACGTGTTGGCCTTCAGGTACGCGGTGACCGCCTCACGGTCGGCCGAACCGACGCCCTCGATCGCCTGGCCGAGGATCTGCAGGCTGGCGTAGGTGGTGGCGCTGGCCCAGCCGTCGGCATCCTTGCCGGTGATCTTCTTGTGCGACGCCATGTAGGCCTGCATCTCCGGGGTATCCGGATTGATGCCGCCGGCCCCCAGGTTGTTGTTGACCTTGCCGCCGAACTTGCCGCCGAAGGCCGGGAAGCAGGTGGCGACGGCGGTGTAGTAGGCCTTCACGTCCAGGTTCTGGATGATCGCCTGCTGTGTCAGGCCGAAGGTGTCGGGCGGGTAGGACCAGGCGACGAAGGCGTCGGGCGCGCTTTCCTTGGCGCCCTTGACGATCGGCGACAGGTCCTGCGTGCCGAGCGGGTAGGACTTGTCGTAGACGATGTCGAGACCGGCCTTCTCGAAAATCGGCCGGGCCGACGAGGCCAGCTCGATGCCGAAGGCGTCGGCCACGTTGACCATGGCGACCTTGTTGCCGATCTGACCGGCATCGCGCATCTCGACCAGGATGTCGGCGACCGACTGGGCGAACGCCGTGGTCGAGCCGAGCAGGAAGAACAGGCCGGGATAGCGCTTGGTCAGTTCGGGGATCTGGTCGGTGATGGCGCTGACCGCGAGCTGCGGATAGCCGTACTTGGCGAAGATCGGCGCCGTTGCCAGGTTGAAGCCGGTGCCGTAGGGGGCGACGATGAAGTCGACCTTGTCCTGCGTCGCCAGCCGCTGGATCGCCTTGATCGCCTCGCCCGGATTGGTCTGGTCGTCGTACTCGATCAGCTCGACCTTGGCCATGCCGGTCTTCAGCTTCAGGCCGCCGCGGGCGTTCACCTCTTCCACCCACAGGCGGATGTTGGGCCAGTGCGTCACCGTCGAGCCGCCGGCCAGGGGGCCGGTCTTCGGCGCCGACGCACCGATCTTGATGGTTTCCGCGGCCTGCGCCGGACCGATCGCCAGGGCGCCGGCGAATGTCGCTGCTGCGGCCAGCTTCAATACCGTTCTGCGTTCCATGTTTGCCTCCCACGTTCGTGTTGCTGGAACTCGTTGTGTTCGAAGGGCAGTCGCGGAACCGGACACGACAATCGTCCGCGCTGCTGCCGGGTCGTTGGTGGTGTGTTGCCTGCGTGCTGCCTCCTGCCTGCCGTCCGGCGCCGTCCCTGCGGCGCTCAGATCGGGTAGTGGTGCGGCTGATCGTGAACCGTCAGCCAGCGCAACTCGGTGAACTCGTTGACCCCGGCGTCGCCGCCGAAGCGGCCGTAGCCGCTGGCCTTCATGCCGCCGAACGGCATCTGCGGCTCGTCGTAGATGGTCGGCCCGTTGATGTGGCAGATGCCGGTCTCGATGCGGTCGGCCACGCCCCGCGCGCGGACGACGTCACGGCCGAACACCGACGCCGCCAGGCCGTAGGCCGTGTCGTTGGCCACCGAAACCGCCTCGTCCACGCTGCCGACCCGGATCACGGCGGCGACCGGTCCGAAGGATTCCTCGTCGTAGATGCGCATCGCCGGGGTTACCCGGTCCAGCACCGTCGCCTGCATCGTCGTGCCGTCGCTGTCGCCGCCGGCGAGCAGCGTGGCCCCTTTCGCCAGGGCATCGTCGATCAGGCCGCGCACGCGGACCACCGCTTCGCGGCTGATCATCGGCCCCAGCGGAAAGTCGCCATGGCGCGGATCGCCGACCTGCAACGATGCCGCCTTGACCGCAAGCCGGGCGAGAAACGCGTCGGCCACCGCCTGGTCGACGATGATCCGCTCCGTCGAGATGCAGACTTGGCCCTGGTTGAAGAAAGCGCCGAATGCCGCCGCCTTCACCGCTTCGGCCAGGTCGGCGTCGTCGAGCACCAGCAGCGGTGCCTTGCCGCTGAGCTCCAGCAGGCACGGCTTCAGGTGACGGGCGCAGGTCTCGGCGACGCTGCGGCCGATGCGGGTGGAGCCGGTGAAGTTCACGCGGCGGACCGCGGCGTGCGCGACCAGCGCCTCGACGATCTCGTGCGCCGCCTCTGGCGCATTGGTGATCAGGTTGAACGCCCCATCCGGCAGGCCGGCATCGCGCAGCACCTCGGCGATCAGGCTGTGGGTCTTGGGGCAAAACTCCGAGGCCTTGAGGACGACGGTGTTGCCGCAGGCCAGCGGCACCGCGACCGCACGGACGCCCAGCACCACCGGCGCGTTCCACGGCGCGATGCCCAGCACGACGCCGGCCGGCTGGCGCACCGCCAGCGCGGTCACGCCGGGCGTGCTGGCCCGGATCGCGGTCTCGCCCAGGCGGTTCGTCATCGTCGCGGCATCGCGCAGCAGGGCAGCGCCAAGCTCGCAATTGAACGCCGCCCAGCGTTTCGATGCGCCGATCTCGTCGGCCATCGCGGCGATGAAGTCATCGCGCCGCTGCTGCAGGATCGCCGCCGCATCGTTCAGGCAACGCGCGCGCGCTGCCGGCGTTGCGCCCGACCAGCCGGGAAAAGCGGCGGCGGCGGCGTTTGCGGCCTCGACCGCATCGCCCGTCGACGCCGCACAGGCCCGCGTCGCCACCTGATCGGTCAGCGGATCGCGACGCTCGTAGGTGGCGTCGTCGAAGGCGGCGACCTCCTGACCGCCGATCAGCAGCCTCGCTTCAAGCACCAAGTCCTCCCCGTGGCACGCCAACGCCGGTCCTCCCAGACCCGCCGGAACCGCTGCGAACCGCCATATCGCGGCCCCTATCCAGCGTCCTGCGTCGCCGTGCCTGTATCCCGTCGTCAACGAAAGCAAATGCACCGGGCCCGGATAATGGATAAACTTGGCGTTTTCTTGAACTTATTTGGGAGCCATCGCAGGACGTGGACGCGCCGGACCAAAGCCTGCCTTTCGCCATCCTGCCGGCCGTGCAGGCACAAAGGATCGCCCCGGCCCTGCAGGAGCGGGTCCTCGGCCTCGGCATCGGCGAGGCCGACCGGCTGTGGCGGGGGGTGCTGCTGACCTCGGGCGCGGGCGTGGTGGAGACCGGCGACGAACGCGTCGATCTGCCGGCGCCCTGTCTCGCCTGGATCCCCTGGCGACCCGGCCGCGCCCTCAGGATCGGTGCCGGCGCCGTCGGCTATCAGTTCGCCGTCGGCGACGAAATGCTGGTCGACGTCATCGGCAACAACCCGGAGTCGGCCAACCTGCGTTATCTGGTCGACCGCCGGGTGGTGGCGGCGCTGGACGGCGAGGCGACGATGATCGCCGACCTCGAGGCCGCCTGCGACCTCATCGTCCGCGAACTGCACCGCCCGCGCAGCGGCTCATGGACCATGGTCCAGGCGCAGGTGCGGGCCATCCTGGTGTTCGTCTGGCGCGCCTCTGGCATCGAGGAGTTCGCCGTCCGCAGCCAGGGCGAGCCGTCGCGGATTCTGCAGCGCTTCCGCCAACTGCTGGAGATGCACTTCCAGGACCGCTGGAGCGTCGGCGCCTATGCCGAGGCGATCGGCGTCTCGCACGACCGCCTGCACGACATCTGCCGGCGCGAACTGGACCGGCCGCCGCTGCAGCTGATCCACGAGCGGGTGGTGCACGAAGCCCGCCTGCGGCTGGAGCGCTCGCTGCTCACCGTCGAGCAGGTGGCAACCTCGCTGGGCTTCCGCGACGTCGGCCACTTCAGCCGCTTCTTCAAGGCCCGGGTCGGCCTGCCGCCGGCCAGCTACCGCGAGCAGATCGCCCGTTCGCTGAAGGACGGCTACGCGGCAGCGCAGAGCAGCTACGCCGACTGGCCGTGAAGACCTACACGCTCGGCAACCGGAGCGGGCTCCATTGCGCCGCCGCGATGCCCGCAGGCATGATGCGCGGCAGCGCCGGGACGGACGAAAAGGATGGTGCATGATGGGCGAGCCGACAGCGACAGAGGAGTTCGCGGTCCTGTGGCCGGGCGGCGCGCTGGCGGTGCCGGCGGTGGCGCCGGCGCCCAGGCCCGAGAGCCTGGCGGGCAAGACCGTGGCCTTTCTGTGGGACGACATGTTCCGCGGCGACGAGATCTTCCCGCATCTGCAACGGGCCATTGGCGCCGCCTTCGACGACGTGCGTTTCGTCGGCCACGCGGCCTTCGGCTCGACCTTCGGCGGCGACGAACACGCCGTGCTCGAGGCCCTGCCCGAGCGGCTGCGGAGCCACGGCGTCGACGCGGTGATCTCCGGCGTCGGCTGCCCGGGCACCAGGTTCGACCAGCGGCCGATAAAGGTCTCCATCCGTTCGGCCGGCAGGCGGGCGTGGCGGAACAGCCCTCGCCGCACGTCCTCCTTGTCCAGGCCGGCGCGGCTC
>Ga0056121_1000136_pt1 | contig 33962 bp, 25 predicted proteins | sample WorMetHEROISLAND_FD_83872 | JGI IMG/M metagenome (GOLD analysis project Ga0056121, IMG submission 83872) | Marine gutless worms symbiont microbial communities from Max Planck institute for Marine Microbiology, Germany - Olavius sp. 1 HERON ISLAND ...
TACCAATGCACTCGTGAACGCATTCTCAAAAAACCAGGAATTGCCTGTGGTGAAACTTAACGTTCCCCTGAATGGGAGGATTTTACCGCCGGTAAGACTGAGCGATCACGCATCGTTTTGGGATCAGGGATTCAATGCCGTGATGGTTACCGATTCCGCTTTTTACCGCAACCCCTATTACCATACGGAATTGGATACCATGGAAAAACTGGATTATACCTTCATGGCGGAACTGGTGGAAAGTCTGCTGCTTTTTTTCAAATCTTTTCAAAAATGAAGACCTGCCCTCTTATACCTTATACCTTTCACCTTCCGGCCTATGTCTGACTCCAGACCCCAGATTCCCATTAGCCGCCCGTTCGCTTCGCTCACTCGACCAGGCTTCGCATAAAGCTACGACCCGGCAAGCACACGCAGATAGGCCCAGGCCGCTTGTCCGGCATAGCATTCAGGCGACGACGGAACTTGCCCGGGCTTGGGTAGCCATCGCTTCGCGAAAAAGACCATTGAAGGGCATTGTTGACACGGATTACAAGGATTGCACGGATCAGTCTTCGCCAAAGGCTACGCCGGACACGTAAAAGCCTGTGAGTGCGCCCTGGTGGTCGACCTCACGGGAGCCATGGCTTTCGCCAATATAATCAAACCAAGTAGATAGCAGCATTGCAGAAGAGACTATCAATAGAGACAAATTGTAACTCGGCGAAACACATCCGCGCAGCGGCGGAAACATTTTCAATTTCCCCAGAAATTGGAAATAGGTCCTTAAGAACAGATCTCAAGCCGTATAAGTGCAATCCGTGTAATCTGTGTAATCCGTGTCAAAAGTGGGTGTTAGCCCTTAGCTGTTAGGATTTTTCCGCGCAGCGGACATCATTATTTCCCTTGTCTGTGTTTGTCCGTGTGTGACTGTGGCTAATCTATGGTTTTCGGGTTATTCCCTTCCGACTTCTGCCTGCCGGGCGTCTTGTGCGGCGTAGCCTTTAAGCGAAGACGTAAGCTCGTAGAGCGAAGACTGGACTTCAGCCTTAGCCAACAGTATCGCCGAATACCTTTTCCACGAAAACGTTTCTGAAAATCTCATTCGGATCACACTCCCGTCGGATTGCGTCAAACTGCTGGTACTGGGGATAGAGCTGGGCGAAGTCGCGGGAAGTCCGTGAAAAAAGTTTGCCCCAGTGAGGGCGTCCGTCATAATCACGCATGAGTTCCTCGAAATCCCGATGATAGGGCTCGGTCCACTGGGTGCTGGCCACGTACGCGCCCACATAGCAGCTGTCCCGCCCGGTTGCCGGGCTCATTGGAATGTCGTCGCCGGGTACGAATCGAACCTCCAGGGGAAAGTTCACCCGGTACTCAGGCGCCGCGTTACGCACGATTTGGGCTGTCCGATCGATGGCCGTTGCTGCATTTTCCAAGGGGATAGCGTACTCCGCTTCGTTGTGGATCGGGATCATCTTTCCGATGTTGAAAAGCCTTGTGCTTCCGTTCACGCGACGCCGGGGTGTGAAGTAGAGACTTTGCATTGATCTGAGCACCGTGGGTGTGAGCGCCGGCACCATTCGGGTCAGGAGAAGGAGCGCGCTGAAGGAATGCGTGGAAAAGCCCCACTCATCCATAAGCTCGTTGGGCCTGGGTGTGGTTCTTTTTTCATCGGTTCGGTTGAATAGATAAACCTGGATGACATCCGTATAGGGCAGCCACCAGAGCTTGACGTAATCGTTGGCGGCCAGATACCCCTCCAGATCGCCCAATGCGCGGTCAAATGATACGATCTCCCGGCGTTCCTCCAGATCAAAGGCATCCGTACATTTAAATGTGATCTCGGTGACAACACCGAGGCAACCCAGGTGGACCCTTGCGGCGGAGAACAGCTCCGGTTCCTGAGAGCGACTCAGTTTTCGTACTTGGCCGGTGCCGTCCACCAGTCGCATCTCCTCGATGAAAGTGGACAATAGCGGCGTGCCCGAGCCGTGCGTTCCAGTGCCGGTGTAGCCCGCAGCGGTCTGGGTGACGATGGAGCCGATGTTATCCAGAGCCAGATTCTGACGCTCCAGCGCCTTCTGGATTTCGGACATCACTGCGCCGCCCTGGACACAAACCCGCTTCGAATCGGACTGCACGTCGATGGATGCCATTCGATCCAGCCTCAGCAGATGCTCATTCTCCACCTCGTTGATGTCGGACCAGGAAAGCCCTGATCCCACAGGTTTGAGGCATCCGCCTTCTTCAGCTACACGGGTCACAATTTCGGCGATTTCCTGCTCATCCTTCGGCCGATGCACAGCCTTTGGCCGCCACTCCTGGTTCCCTGCCCAGCTTTTGAGTATCTCCATTTGCAGCCTTTCTGAGATGGGGGTCAAGAATGAAGACCTGGCCCATTTGTTTTCTTTGTTTTCCTCGCCTTACGCCTTACGACTCACGGCATTTGTCCTTCCGCCCGCCGCCTTCCCGCCTCACGCTCTCTCGACTTACGTTTCCGGCCACTGACTTCTGACATCTGCCTGCCGGGCATAGCTCCTATAGCGAAGCCTGGACCTCATGGTCTTACTGGCCCGATCCCCATTCTGGTTTGTGTGCTAGCGGTAATCGAACACGACTTTAATGGCGCCGGTGCGCTTGTCTTGCGCTGTCTGGATGGCCTCTTGATAGTTCTCCAGTCTGAAATGATGTGTAATAAGCCCTGCGGCTGTAAGCTTGCCTTTTAACAGCAGGTCACAGGTGAGATCATACGTTGATAGGCGTTTCCCGTTCCACTCCTCCATACCGTGGGCAAGCGTTCCAATCAGGTTTACTTCCTGGTACCAGACCGGAGACAGGTCTACCCGCATCCGCCCCAGGCTGACCCCCACCAGCACCACCGTGCCCCCTCCGCGGGCCCAGCGCAGACTATCCTGCACCGATTGAGACGAGCCAATGCAATCATACACAACGTCGAAACCGCCCAAAAGCATACGATTGTTAAAAGGACCCGTGTAAAGTTTTGCACCGGTGATAGCTGCGGCGGCCGCATAGGGATCGTCGGACGAAATGACCTCATCTGCGCCCAGTTTGCGCGCCATGTCGATCTGCTGAGGATAGCGGGCCATCGCAACAATCCGGCAGGAGCTCGATAGAGCCCGCACTGCTTGCACCACGTTCAGGCCCACGATACCGCAGCCAACCACGAGCACCTGATCGTCAGCGTGCGGTAATTTGGCCTTGGCTGCGCGCACGCCCACTGAGAGTGGTTCGATCATCATGGCAGTTTCGTCATCTAATTCATCCGGCACGGGGTACACTTCAGTCACGTGTGCTGTAAAGGAATCCCCCCAGCCGCCGCCCACCCCAACGGGATCCTGACCCAACGACGCGTTTTCACATAGTTGATAGTTGCCCTGGCTGCAATGACGGCATAATGGCTTCAACTCCTGGCTGAGGCAGGTGGGGCTCATCATCGCCCGACTATCCATAATGACCCGATCCCCCGCCTTGAGGGTTGTAACGCCCCGACCGACCTCGCTTACTTCACCAATGGCTTCATGACCCAGGTAAAGCTGGTTGGCGCCTGGCAGCGCGGCGCCGGCGAACTTGGGGTCAGCCTCGGCAAAAAACAGGTGCAAATCGGAGGCACAGATGCCGCAGAGCCGGTTACGGACACGTATCCAGTTTGAGCCGGGCAGCGGCTCCTCGGCCAATTCTTCAAAGCGCGTTGGCGAAAGCCGCGAATAGACAATACCGGGCCAGATCGGTCGCAATGCTTTGACCAACAAAATCTTGGGGATGTTTTTCTCAAAACGAATCGTTCGCATTTGACCTTCTCCTTATATCCCTTTAACTCTATCACATTCCCACTAATACACCGGAGCGATTTCAAGAACTTCTTTTAGAGCAAACCAAATGATTTACGATTTTAGATAAAGATTTTCGTTTGCTAAAGCAGTTTCATAACCGTGTCTGGCAATTTTATCAAAATCTTCTGATTCCATTTGCTTGATGGAGGTAGAGTATCGTGAAGCTTCTAATATTGCATCCTTTGTAAGCCATTCGGGCTTTTGTATATCTCGCTTTTCCTTTTTAAAAGCCCTATGTGGGTCGAACCCTATTTGAAAATACATACCTTTAGTGGGTATCTGCTTTATAAAATTCACATACGATCTAACTCTGAGTGAGCGACACTGATCAAAGGCGACTTCGATAACACGAACCAGCCTTCCTAAACTGAGTGGCCCAGGAATTGGCTGGTCATCATTTATTGCCCCAGCATCTGAGACCATTAAAAAATTGGCTTGATCAGTTTTACTCTCTGAGTCCCTGTCGTCTTTCATACTCTTAATTTCTTGTGACCCTATATCGAACAATGATTCAATTCCGAGATTATCGTAAACACCGCCATCATATAAATGAATCCTATTAAATGGAGGATCAATCGGGGCTGCTTTCTCATCATCCCAATTCTTTCTATTGCGCCATTTAAAGTTACTTGTGTCTACCCTTACAGGTCCAATACCACCTGGAAACGCCGCTGAGACTGCCATTGCAGTCGATAATTTGAAGTTTGGGACATCAGCATAACCAACTCTATAATCCCCCATTGTCGCGTCTTTAAATCGAAACCTCTTCCCGTTTTCAGCAGTTGTACCGTTTATGCTCCAAACAGGCTCCTTAGGAAGTTCTCCGAGCTTAGCTTTAACACCCCAAAACGATTCGATACACTTTGAAATAATCTGAGCTCGACGAAGCGCAAGCCGCCAACATGAATGATCAAAAAATAGCTTCTTTAGCGATTCTTTTTGAAGTGACGTTGTTGTGAGTAAATACCGTATGCCCGGGTAAACTTTTTCTAAATAGACTTTCTTCGTTGGCCATGTATAATCTGAATACTTAAATACAAGGCCAGTGAATAGGCTCCCTCCTGATACTGATGAGATGTGCGAGACCCTGTTAAGTATGTCTCTTTCGGCCATCCATTTAAGGACACCAGCATGAAATACCGATGCTCGAAAACCTCCGCCTGACAAAGCCAATCCGATCTTTAGATTATTAAATTGAAAGTCACTCAAAATTGACCTCCTCATAATTTCGGCAATCAAACAGAGATAGGGGACGTTCCTTACTCGAATTGAATATAACTGATATTCTACCTAAACACTTTTCGATCCAGCCGGATTTTTCGACCATTCCTTCAAAGAGCGCACGAACCGCAGAGAAAGCGGGTCATCGTATTTTTGTTCCACTATCTCGCAAAAATCTTTGAAAGTGATGATGGTGCCCGGGCTTTGATCTTTTGGCTTAATTTTGGGCTGAATATATACGATGCGGGGTTTCCCATCTTTGGTTTTGATTTCGATATCCTTTGCGGCCTCTTTTATGCCCTGAAGGGTTTTACGCTTGATGATCATTTTCATCTTTGGAGGTATGTTAATTTGCCCCATGCTTTCAAGGTATTCCAACAAACAGTAATATTTTCTATTGAGAGTGGTTGCCATGAAAATCTGCTTTATTCCCTCGACAATCATCTTGAAAGGCAAATCACCGGCGGCTTCCATGTATCGGTCCTGCTCGTCGCGCTTGGAACGCATCTCCGTCTTCAACTCAACCAATACAGCGGACTTTCCGTCTTCAGATAAGGCTGCATAGTCGACTTTGTAAGACAGATCGTCTCGTGGATTCTTTTTCGTGAAAAGATCTGGCCTCTTTTCCTTGAGTAAACCGACTCTGATGGGAAACTCTGGAATGATATTTGGCTGTATCTTTAAGCCAAGCCGGCTACCCAGGACTTCCGGCAGATATAGGGAAAAGTAAAGGTCTGCCCGGCGTTCCAGCTGATAACTCGGGAAATGGCGCCAATGGTCCATCCGGTCGAATATATCTTCAATGGTCTTCATTATTCTCCTTTTAGATAAGGCTGTGCAATTCTTCCAACAAGCGAACTTCCGCCATTGTGTCCTGATGACAGTAAGTTCTTAGATTTTCATATATGGACTGTTTGGCCTGCTCATCCACAATCCCCTTGGCGCAGCAAAGATACTGGTTTGATGCAGTCCCACCATCTTGTATTTCCAGATCTTCATAGCTCAGATCCGGCACGAACGCCGGCAACACTGCCTTCAAGGAGGCCGAACCCTGCATATCCGGGTGATAGAGCATCCGGGACCGGAACGGGACCAGGAGATCCACCATCCGGTCCGAGATGGCATCCAGTACAGCTGCGTGCTTCGGAAAGTTCTCTCCCAATTCCCGGTTGATCCGGCTTTCGAAGGCCTGGTTGTAGACGACAACCGAGCCACGGGTGCCGCACTTACTAATGAGTTCAGAGACAAACCCCGGCCGCGGATCACCGGCCTCCGTGTGCAAAAATTCCAGATGTTCCACCGGGCCATTCTTCTCGGCCTGGATATGCAGGGAGAACTGGAAGGGTATTTGTTGATAGGGCCTTGAATTGTCGTAAAGCGGGATCGCTGGGCTGATGGTTTCGTAGTCAAGGAAATAGAGCGGATATTCGAGCTGGTCCAGGAATGCACCGATGCTCTCGCGATCCACATACACCTCGCCGCTTTTCACGGCTTGGACCTCGATAGCTTGCCTTTCCGTTATATCAATACCATTCGGGATATCTTGTATCTCAAGAATGTCATCCGCCAGCAGTGCTTCCAGCCTGCCCCCTCTGAAAATGTTGTACACCGAATAGTCCGGGATATGCTGCATGCAGTGGTGGGTGTAGTCGCACTCGAAAGGATCGTAACAGTGGTCACCGATTTCAACCAGCGGCTCTTCAGGCGTGTTGAGCATCATAATCAACTGCTTAACCTTATCGCCGATGGCCACTTTGCGGGATTTGACGATTTGCGTGCAATCTTCCAGGGTGAAAAGTTCTTTTACATCAAGTTCTCCCATTCGTACGTACTGATTGTTAATATGCATCAGGATGGATTTGCGGATGTTGTATCCCGCACCTTCGAACGCGTAGCGCTGGAGGGACATGTCATCCAGGTGATAGTCTTTGACAGCGGTTGACATTTTCACCTCGATCATGTCCCAGCGCTCAGATCCCCGCACCTTTTTTAGAATATCTATCCGTGAATAAGCCCCATCCTTAGAGCTGGCCGTCGCTTCATAAATGACCTTTTTGCCATCCTTTATGGCTCTCTCAGTAGACTCAATGGCCTTGGCAATCTCGTAATATTCCTCTGTAATCTCAATCCCATTTTTATAATAGTGCTGGGCCAGTTCACCCACCTCGTGACCGGCATCGAAGATGGCCTGCTGGTTCTCAGATATTTCCGGCGCCAGGTCCCGGCGATGCCGATAAAACCAGAGAGCCTTGGGGCATTGCATGCCCTTTAGATATTGTGACTTGGAGATACCTTTGATTCTTTTTTTCACTGAAACTTCCTTCGCTGATTGTGTGTCATGATATGAATCTTACAAATTCGTTTTTTATGCTGTTACGAACCTACCACAACAACGTTCCATATTGCGTAACGACAGGATGGATTTCGTTATCTTTTAAAAAATACTTAACTCTGATCGTATAACGATTTAATCGCCCCTACTTCCGCTTTAATTTCGTCAACCAGCCATTTTGGTTTGATAACTCTGGCTTCGGATTTAAATGAAAGCACCCAGGAACTCAGTTCAGGTTCAGACGAGGCTGAAAACTTTAGCCTGATCGAGCCATCGCGCCGTTTGATTATTTTCTGGTCAGGACTCCAGGTCCGTTCCTGGATGAAGCGGGCGGCCCAGCCATTGAATTCAATCTCAACCGGAAACGAACGGTCTTTGATGACCCCGAATGAGTTGTTGAAGGCTTTTTCGAAATCATAGTTCTCCGGCAGGATGAAATTTCTTTCCGTCAACTCAAGCAACTGGATCCTGTGAACCGGGAGCAGCGGGTCGAAATCGGGTTCTATATACTTGCCACCGGGATACTTGGCCCAGCCCGCATGCAGATAAAGGGTGTCTTTATGGGAAAACAGCTTATAGGGCTTGATGAAAAAGGTTTTGGACCCATCACCCATGATGCTTTGATACGTAATTTCACAAATCTTCGATTGGTCCATGGCCTGTATTAACGTACGGATAATGCGGTAATACGGGGTGTAATCGATGGTCCCGGGTATGAAATCGGCAAAATGGCTGGTTGATATGCGCTCGCCTTCCGGCAAGGCCACCCAGGTTTTTCCCAGGGCTTTAGCCGCCTCGTCAAAAAGCTTCTTTCCGATAAGATGGCGGGTAAAGGCACTGCACATCTCGAGCACGGCTAACTCATTGGCCGTCACAGCGGCACCCTGTGGTTTATACCTCCTATGCTTCATGCGGTAATACTTTCGGCGTCCCACATAGGATGTTTCAATTTCAACATCGAGCGCCCGCTCCAGGTAATCCATATGCCGCATGACGGTCTGTTTGGAACAATCCAGGTGGCGGGCCAGATCGATCAAGGCCTGAGGCTGGTCAGTATATAGAAACCTGAACAAAAGGGTGATGAGTTTCATCCCTGGACTTTTATAGGGGTCGATTTTGGGGGGCATGGCAGCACTCCTGTAATCGGGGAAACTTCAGCGGGAGCATCTGAATGCTCCTAACTAATTATAATTTGATCGAATATTATAGAATTTGGAAGGTCGTTCAAATCCGCAACTACGTTACGGAATATGGAACGTTAGCATGTTAGGGTTGAATTAATCAAGCAAATAGGAGGCCCACCATGCGACGTAAATTTGTGTATATCCCAACGTATGGACTGATTGCAAACGAGCTAAATTCAGATGAAAAATTCGTTATAGGCAAATGTGCCGGGTACCTGATCCGGCACCTCAACAGATATTCCCGGGTTGAAAAAGAAATCCTTAAACTGATCTGCTGGCTCTTGTGCGAGGATATTCAAAACCTGATTCATTTTTTTACGAAATCCAATAGTGAAAGATACAACCAGATTGAGTCCGATTTTGCAGAAGCTGACTCTGACCCGGACGACCACGGTGAGATCCTTTTTAGTGCTTATAAGAAATCCGACCAGCGCACTAAAAGACAGTTCAAGAAATATACGTTGCAGCTACTCAAACAACTAAAAGGACGATTGCCCTGTAAAAAATTGTCCGCTACGGAAAAGACGCTTTTATCATTTCGTGACATGTTCTGTATGACACAGGCTGATTTGGATCTGTGTACCTTTCTATTTATCAACCAGGTATACGATGAACCGGAGTCATACTTTGATTACCACCTCCAGTGCTGTAAATACAAAGGCCGCAAATTCCTGTTGAACATGCTTGATTTAAGCGCTTCCCAACTACAGAAAACACTCAGTAGGCTTAAACGTTATGAAATTATACGGGTTGACAGCCAGGAGTTCGAGTTAAGCATTGAATTCCTCGAATATCTGCAAAGCCCCGACAAGAAGAACCTTACCCATAATTTTTTCTCCGAAGCACCCGGTTGCCACCTACCGGTCAATGCCCATTTTATTCCTGACAAGAAGCTCTCGCACATAAAACGCATCTTAAAAAACAGGTCCAAAACATCAACCCATCTGATCTTTTACGGCCCTCCGGGTACCGGTAAAACCAGCCTGGCACGCCGACTGGGCAGCGATTTGAGGCTTCCGACATATGAAATCGCTAAAAACGAGAACAATAGATCCGAGGTACAGCGCTCAGCCATCATTGCCTGCATCAATATGACCAACACCGAAAAAGGGTCCCTGATTATAGTGGATGAGGCTGACAATCTCATTAACACGGAAACACCCTGGATGTTCGGGGGAGAAACCCGTGACAAGGGTTGGCTGAATCATGTGCTTGAAATTCCCGGAATCAGGGTCATCTGGATCACAAACAGCGTCAGTGCCATGGATACATCTGTCCAACGCCGTTTTTCATTCAGCCTGGGTTTCAAAGCGTTAAATCGAAAACAACGGAGTCAACTGTGGGACCGGATCTTACGCCTTAATAAAATCAAGCGTCACTTCAATCCAGCTTTGATATCGAAACTGGCTTCTAAATACAAAGTGTCGGCCGGTGTTATTGACATGGCTATCAAAAAGGCCGTGGAGTCCGGCATAACATCAAAAAAAGGTCTTATCGATACAATTGAATTGGGCATCGATGCCCACCTTGAGTTAATCCATGGGGGTCGAAAAGGACTGCCGGAAAAACGAATCGAAGACAGCTTTACCTTAGACGGGTTGAATATACGCAGCGACATCCATTTCATTATCGAACAGACACAACGATTCAACACTTACCTGCGCCATGCTGATGATGAATTGAAGCACCAGATGACCCTGTTGCTATATGGTCCTCCGGGGACAGGGAAAAGCGAACTGGCAAGGTATTTCGGGACACACCTCGAAAGGAAACTTCACTTTAAACGATTCAGTGAACTGCAAAGCAAATATGTGGGTGAGGGTGAAAAGAACATAAAAGCCGCTTTTGAAGAGGCGGAAAATGAAAAAGCCATTTTGGTTTTCGATGAGATTGATTCCGTACTTTTCAGCCGTGACCGGGCTCAAAGATCGTGGGAGATCAGCTTTACCAATGAATTTTTAACCGCCATGGAAAGGTTCCGCGGCCTGCTGATTTGCACAACCAACCGCTTGGTAGACCTCGATGCTGCCGCCATTCGCCGGTTCACCTATAAAATTGAATTCGAATTTCTGACGCCTGAGGGCAATGGCATCTTTTTCAACCAAATGTTGAAACCGCTGACAAAGGCCGCCTTAAGTCAAGCCCAGGATCACCAGTTGTCAAATCTGGTTGATCTTGCTCCCGGGGATTTCAAAACGGTCCAAAACAAATATGCCTTCTACCCGGCTGCGAATTTAACCAATGACCTTTTGATCAAAGCGCTTGAAGAAGAATCTCGAATCAAAAACCTGAATGCAAATCGTGCCAAGATTGGATTCTAGCAAGGAGGTACCAATGGATCGCCGAACATTCGTTAAAGGCTTGCTTTTCAGTATGCCTGGTATCTACCTGGAGGAATAATGGGGTCGGGCCGTAGCAACTAACTATAATCATACCAATACAGCTTTAAAACCTCCCTATTTTGTATCTTAATCGGCCAATTTCCACCCCTAAATTATACTTTAATTCCCCTTCCTGCAGTCCATCCACATAAGAAATCGAGACTCCAAAGATGATGCCTTTACCTCGCTCTCAAAGATCTCCGGCTTCTGATCTCATGATCTTCCCGACCCCTGACTCCTGATTCCCGATTCCTTGCATTCTCCTTTTCCCTCAAAAGTGGCCATTTTAAGATTTCCGACTTCAGTCTTCAGACTTCTTGCATGCCGGGCGTAGCTCGTAGAGCGAAGACTGGACTTCAGCCTTATAGTCGCGCGGTCCGACCCCAATTCGGTGGCGTTGCAAATTTGTGGGCGCGGTTTATATTTAGCCCATGAAAAAGCTCGTCTTGGTAATTTTTCTATTGGTGCTATTGGTAGGATGTGGCCCGCGCCTGATTTATCCGCATCTATACTGGTTAATTCCATTTTATGTGGACGATTATATTCCCTTGAACCGGGAACAGAGCAGCTTGTTGGAAAAGCAGCTTCTACGGGTGCTGGACTGGCACTGCCGTACCCAGCTTCCAGTTTATGCCCAATCGTTGAGGCAATTAACCAAGGATTTGGAAGACCCTCGCCAGCCCATGACTTACGAGAGATTAGAACATTCTTCCAATCAATTCAAAACCTACTGGCGAGAATTGGTGAAAAAAATAGGACCGGAAATGGCCGACATCCTAAAAACTGCATCAAATGAGCAGCTTGCGGAGCTTTTTCAAAATATTGAGAAACGTAATAATGAATTTAAAGCCGAATATGTTGATATATCACGGGAGAAATTGACAAAAAACCGCAAGGAAAGGATGGCCGCAGATCTTGAAAATTGGATATCTCGCCTGACATCAGAACAGAAGCAGGTAGTGTCTGGCTGGAGCGATCAGATAGCGCCGCTTGCTGTTGACGGATTAAGAAATCGTGAGAAAGTGTTAGCTAAATTTAGAGACCTGCTTGAAAAACGAAGGAATGATCCAGACTTTAAAGAGACGTTCGTGGCAATGCTAGTCAACCTCGACGAATTGAGAGCAACGGAATATCAGAAGAAGATTGATTACAACACTGATGTAACCCTCAAGTTCTCCGTAAAAATAAGCAGTACTTTGAAACCCACCCAACGCAAGCATCTAGTGAAACGCATCAACTCTCTGGCAGTGGATTTTGAAAAAATCAGTTGCGATCCACTAAAAATAAAGCCAAAACAGAATGAATAAGAAGAAATATCGGTATAAAGGCAAAACTAAAATATTTGATGCCTTTGCACGGCTCTCAAAGATCTCCGGCCTCTGATCTCATGGCCTTCCCGACTCCTGCTTGCCGGGCGTAGCCTTGGGCGAAGCCTGGACTCCTGACTCCTGATACCTTGCTCTTTGTGGTCTGACCCTTTGTTTTCCTTTTGACTCCCGACTCCAGACACCGGACTCCTGATTCCGGCTGCAGCCTTATAGTCGCTCGGCCCGACCCCGAATTCCCAGGGTATCCAATCGCCTTCACAATTAAAGCGACATGGCCCGCTCGCATTGAAAGCCTTCCCCGAAATCACAGGCGCCGCAGAGCCCGGTCGCTTCTTCACAGATGGGCATTTTCGATTCACAATTACCGCACAGGCGCTCCTCACCTGGATGCATCGTTCCTTCACAGGGTACAATGTTCATGGGACACAGATCGAAACAGCGGCCGCATTCATTGCAAAACTCTTTCATAATACCAAACGGTGCACCGACCCGGCGCTCCTTGCCGCGGCCGATGAAACCGATGGCTTTGTCGCCAAGCTGGCCGGTACAGGCCCGGACGCAACGCCCGCACAGCACGCAATCGCTGTTTCTGAAAGGATAGCGGACTTGGGTAACCCCGCAGCGCACGGCCAGGTCCTGGATGGCGCGGGAGTTGGGCGCCTGCGCCACAAGCAGCTCAGCAAGATTGTGACGCAGCTTCCGGAGTTTTGGCGTGTTGCTTAAAATGACCATCCCCTCTTTGACTTTCAGGGTGCAGGACGCCGTAATCTTCGACCAACCATTCACCACATGCTCGACAATACACAACCGGCACCCCCCAAGATCCTCAATAAAGGGGACCCGGCACAGGTGCGGAATGCATATCCCGGAATCCAGGGCCGCATCCAGAACACTTGCGCTTTTCACTGCCTCTATAAAGGCACCGTCAATATTGATAGTTACCGTGTTAGACATGGGCCACCTCTTCAGTTCACTTGAATTGCGTCAAATTTACATTCGCTTTCGCAGATCCCGCATTTCTGGCAAAGATCCAGTACGATTTCCGGTATCTCTTTCTTTTCGCCTACAATCGCCTCGTGCGGGCACGTTTTCTGGCACAGGCCGCAACTGGTACAATTTTCGCTGTCGACGCGATATTCGATCAGGGATCGGCATACGGCGGCGCCGCATTTCTTGGCGTGGATGTGGGTCTCATATTCATCCAGGAAATAGCGCAGGGTTGACAGCACGGGATTGGCCGCTGTTTTGCCCAGGCCGCAAAGGGCGGTGTCACTGATGGTTTCGCCCAGCTCTTCCAGCAGGCGGAGCTGGTCCGGTTCGCCCCGACCTTCTGTTATGTCGGTCACAATCTCCAGCATCCGGTCGACACCGATGCGACAGGGAACACATTTGCCGCAGGACTCGTCCTGTAGAAAGGTCAAGAAGTACTTGGCCACATCCACCATGCAGGTGCCTTCATCCATCACCACCATGCCGCCGGACCCTATCATGGAGCCGGCCGCCGCCAGGGCATCAAAATCGATCGGCAGATCGAACTTGTCCAGCGGGAGGCATCCGCCGGAAGGCCCGCCGGTCTGCACGGCCTTGACCGGTTTTCCGTTGGCCGCCCCCCCGCCGATCTTGAAGACGACATCATGAACCGTGGTTCCCATCGCCACTTCCACCAGACCGGTATTTTTAATATGCCCGGTCAGGGCCAGGATTTTGGTGCCCTTGCTGTTCTCCGACCCCCGGGAGGCAAACTGGGAGGCACCGTCTTGCAGGATAGCCGGGACATTGGCCCAGGTTTCCACGTTGTTCAGGACGGTCGGTTTTTCCCAGAACCCTGCAACAACGGTGTGCACGTCCTTGGGCCGGGGTTCACCGACCTTGCCCTCCAATGACGCCATCAGCGCCGTGGATTCCCCGCAGACAAAGGCACCGCCGCCCCGGGCAATTTCAACGTCAAAGCAAAAGGAGGTGCCCAGTACATGATCGCCCAGGATCCCAAGTTCGCGGGCCTGCGCCACGGCTTTTTTGACATTTTCAACCGCCAGGGGATATTCGTTGCGCACATACACGTAACCCCGGGTAGCCCCAATGGCCCAGGCACCGATCATCACCCCCTCGAGGACGAGGTGCGGATTGCCTTCCAGGACGCACCGGTCCATGTAGGCACCCGGATCGCCTTCGTCGGCGTTGCAGATCACATACTTTTCATCACCCGGGGCATGTTTGCATTCCGTCCATTTGCGCCCAGTCGGAAACCCGCCCCCACCGCGCCCTCTCAATCCGGAATCGGTAATTTCCTGGATCACGGTGTCCGGTGACACCGCAGACAGGGTTTTCGCCAGCGCCGCATATCCGCCGTTGGCGATAAAATCATCGATCGAACACGGGTCTATCACCCGGTTGTGGGCCAGCAGCGCGCGGTCTTGATCGCGGTAAAACGGTATATCCGCTTCCGTTCGGATCTTTTCTCCGGAAACCGGATCGGTATACAGCAGCCGCTCGACAACCTGGCCGCCACGGATGGTATTGGTTATGATTTCAGCGGCATCATCAGGAGACACATGGCAGTAGAAAAGGTTTTCCGGCTCAATAACCATCAAGGGGCCCTGTTCACAGAACCCGTGGCAGCCGGTGACCCGCAGGTGCACGTCTTTTGCCAGCCCCTGGTGCAGCACTTCTTTCTGGATCGCATCGATAACATCCTGGCACCGCGATGCGCGACAACCGGTTCCCCCGCACATCACCAGGGTCGTTCGATACGTTTCCCGCTCTTTGACAAGCCTGGCCCGCAACGCGTCCAGGTCTTCGAGGGTGTGTACCTTAGGCATGGGAGGTCTCCTTTTTTTCGGAATCAGCCAGCCTTTTGATGAGTTTGCGCAGTTTTCCCGGACTCATGTGATGGTGGCAGTTTTCGTTTTCATTGACAACCGGGGCCAGCGCGCAGGCGCCGAGGCAGTTGACATGCTCGATGGTGAAAAGGCCGTCATCAGACATTTCACCCGGTTCGACCCCCAGTTGACCGGTGGCCTGGTTCAATACCAGGTTGGCACCCCGCACATGGCAGGCCGTGCCCGTACAGACGGTCAGTACATTCTTGCCCCGGGGTTCCAGGGCAAACGCCTTGTAGAACGAAGCCACCCGGTAAACATCTAAAAGCGGCACGCCCAGCTCACTGGATATGGCGCGCATGGAATCCTCGGAAATGTAACCGAATGCTTTCTGGACATCCTGCAGGGCTTCCACGAGTTGATGGGGCTGACTCTGGAATCGCTCTAAAATTGAGGCCAGGGTTGGTTGCGACATGAATCCTCCTTTATTTATTATCGGAAAATATTTATTGAATAAAATTTAGATCCATATATAGTAGGCCTCGGGCTACATATAAATACAATTAAACTGCACTGTTAATGCCCATGTTGAGTATGCACCCGCATACCATTTTGATGCCCACAGAATGCACATATATAATGTGCAGCAAAAGGAGGAAGGAAGCCTATGTCTGCCGCCTCGCTCCGCTCTCTTAAGACGCCATCCGCCCAGGACTTGCCCGGACTCCCGGAGGATCCGCATCAACTCTGGCGAATCCCCCTGAACAACGAAAACGACCCGTCCAAAGCGATCCCCGCCCTGCGTGAACGCATAAAGGAATTAAACTGCCTGTATGGGGTCGCCCAGCTGGCGGAACGCCATTGTGACTCGATCGATGCGTTGCTGCAGGACCTGGTAAATTTTCTACCCCATTCGTGGCAGTACCCGGAGATCACCTGCGCCCGCATTGTCTTCAAAGGCAAAACCTATAAAAGCAAGGGGTTCAAGATTACAAAGTGGCGGCAGTCAGCGCGGATTTTCATTTATAACGAAGCCGTGGGCGAAATTACGATCATGTATCTGGAAAAACGCCCACCGGAAGATGAAGGGCCCTTTCTCAGGGAGGAACGGGCGCTGCTGGACGCCCTGGCGGAGCGCATCGGCTCCTATGCCATGCGCATTGCCGTGGAAATGGAGGTGCATGACACCAACCGGAAACTGAACCTTGAACGCAAGGCCCTGCAGGAGGCAAACCTTGCCCTGCGGGCCGTCCTGGCCCGCATTGAAGAAGAAAAGAAAGAGATCTATAAAGATGTCCAGGCCAATATCGACAAGATTATCATGCCGATCTTACATGAAGTGGAGCTCAACCTGCCCGCGCATCAGAAACAATACGTCGAGTTGCTGAAAACGAGCCTGGATAGCATTACGTCACCCTTCGTCAGCCAGCTGTCGAAAAGCTTTCTGCACCTGACCGCCACGGAGATCGCGATCTGCAATTTAATCCGCAGCGGCCTGCAGACCAAGGAGATAGCCTCTATTCGCAGGGTCTCGGTAGGCACCATTAACCGGCACCGCGAGCACATCCGCCGCAAGCTCAATCTCACCAATAGCGACATCAACCTCATGACCTACCTGCAATCGGAAATGGGGAGTAAGGGAAATCCACCCTGACGGTGTGTTTACCCTTTTACAGGAGTCGGGTGTCCGGAGTCCGGAGTCAGAAAGGCAAGGGCATATATTTGACACGGATTACACGAATGGCACGGATCAGTCTTCGCCGAAGGCTTTGCCGGACAAGTTAAAAACCTGTGAGTACGCCCTGGAGGCCGCCCTCACGGGGGCCATAGCTTTCGCCAATATGATCAGAATAGTTAGATAACAGCATTGCATAAGATACTATCAATAGAGACAAATTGTAACTCGGGGAAACACATCCGCGACTTGTCCGCCGTAGCTTTTTAAGCGAAGGCGGAAGCGGCTGAAACATTTTCAATTTCACCAGAAATTGAAAATAGATCTCTAGAACGGTTCTCAAGCCGTATAGGCGTAATCCGTGTAACCCTTGAAATCCGTGTCAAAATGGGGTTTTGGTTTTTCCCGCATAGCGGGGCTAAATAGTTGCTCTTGTCAGTGTCCGTCCGTGTTCACCCTGTTAAATAGCTAAAGCTAAGATTTGAGATGGACCCAAATCTTATTTAACGGGGTAAATCTGTGGCTAATTTATGATTTTCGGGTTTTTACCATCTGGCTCCCGACTCCAGACTAGGCTTAGGTAATAAAAAGATCCTTTGTGGAAAAGTGGGGATCGCTGGTCAGGTTGACCCCCAACCGACGCAACCCGGCTTCATCACCCGGGGTGGGCATATGGGTCAGGTGCACCTCGCAGCCCTGCAATTCGGTCAGCTTCTCCATGGCCAGTTTAGCCGCCGGATTGAGGGTCGCGCTGATACTCAGTGCAATGAGCGCCTCTTCCAGATCGAGGCTCAGCGCCTTTTCATTCAGTATTTCCGTTTTCAGGTTTCTGACCGCATCGATGATATTGGGCGGCAACAGCTCGATCTTTCCCGGGATATTCGCCAGGTGCTTGATGGCGTGCAGCACGAGGCTGGAAGCCGCGTGCAGGTGGGATGAATTGCTGCCCGTCACGATCGCCTCGTCCTCCAGCTCGATGGCCCCCCCGCAGTAGATGCCCTCGCTGCCTTTCTCGTTCTCCCGCGCCTGCTCGGCGGCTTCCCGGGCGGGTTCAACCACTCGCCGGTATTCCGGTTCAAGGTTGAAGTCCTTGATGAGCAGCTCCACCCGCTGATAGGTTTCCTTGCTTGCCAGGCCCATGACATATTCACAGCGATACCGGAAATAACGCCGTATCACCTCCTGCATGGCGCTCTCACGGGTTAAGTCATCATTGGTAATAGCGAATCCGACCTGGTTGACGCCCATATCGGTGGGCGATTTATAGGGGGACTCACCGCCGATCTTCTCCAATATGCGCCGGATCACCGGGAAGACTTCCACGTCGCGGTTGTAATTGACCGCCTTTTTATCGTAGGCCTCCAGGTGAAAAGGATCGATGAGGTTGAAGTCCTCGATATCGGCGGTGGCCGCTTCATAGGCAATATTGACGGGATGATTGACGGGCAGGTTCCAGATGGGGAAGGTTTCGAATTTGGCATACCCCGAGTTGATGCCATGGTTGTGGTCGTGGTAAATCTGGGACAGCGACGTGGCCAGTTTACCGCTGCCGGGGCCGGGGCCGGTCACGATGATCAGCTGCTTTTGGGTCTCGATATAGTCGTTGACCCCGTACCCTTCATCACTGACGATCAGGTCCACGTCCGTGGGGTAGCCCTTGGTGTAGCGGTGGGTATAAACTTTTACGTTTCTGCGCTCCAGGCGCTTTTTAAATACCTGGGCGGCGGGCTGGCCGTCATAACGCGTGATGACCACCCCGAGCACATTGACGCCCCAGCCGCGCAATTCATCGATCAGCTTGAAGGTCTCGGCATCATAGGTAATCCCGAAATCGGCCCGTATCTTTTTTTTCTCGATGGCTTCGGCATAGATGCAAAGCAGGATATCCGCGTCCTCTCTCAGCTGCTGCAAGAGCCGCATCTTGACGTTCGGATCATACCCCGGCAAGACCCGGGCGGCATGATAGTCAAACAACAGTTTTCCGCCGAACTCAAGATACAGTTTGTCGCCAAACTGGCTGACCCGTTCACGAATCCTGGTTGCCTGCTCGCTGATATACTTCTCATTGTCGAAAGCCACGCTGTTGCCCATAGAGTCTCCTTTTCAGGTAAATTATTGTATATATTTGAAAAGACGGGGGTGCCTTCCACTTCAACCCGATTCCGCATTAGCCATACGGACAGCTGAATTTCTCAGGTTTTGGATCTAAGGTCAAGCGGTGGTTTTAGGGGGAATGAAAAAACTATGATTTGTTTAGTATAAATAATGTGACTTGTGGCATGGGGGCTGGCGCACATGATAGAGGGCCAAATTTACACATACAAGAATTATGTCAATGTGTAGGTTTACCCTGTGTAATTTATCTCGTAACGGCATAGCCGATTACACAGGGTGAACCCTGTGTAATTTACCTCGTAACGGCATAGCCGATTACACAGGGTGAACCCAGTGGAATGATCCTAGTCCCGGCTAAGCCGATTCCACCTGGGCCCGTCCCGTGAAATGATCCTGACAGTCATATTTCACTGGGGCCTGACCCCTTTGTTTACTGCAACACCATTTTTAGGATTGATAGCAATGATAATGATATCTATTATTATTGATAATCCTGAGCTAACTGGAATCAATAAAATGATATGGAATGAAATGTCGTTTGGGGTGAATATATTCAAGTTTTAATTGGAGGGATAATAGGTTCTTTCGTTGCGCTGCTAACAAAGCTGATTACATATTTAACCTGGGACTAAGTTATTAATCGATACCTGGGGGATGAATTCAGGAAAATCACCGGGATCACACCATGATTAATGAGTTATTACGATGTGACTTCGACGTCCCTTCGAATGCGATAAATTGAAACAGAATAAGGTTGATTTCAAATGCAGACAGCTATTATCTACGGTCTCCCTTGCGTCCTGCTGCTAAGATGGGTCATATGGGGAACTACCAGACTCTTTGAGCAGGAGTGGGAGTTAGATCATATCTGCAACGACGAGTTTCAGGATAGCCAAGTTGAAGCGAGGCGTCTAGAATGCTTGCTTCGCAACGGATTATCGGAATGATTTAAGAAATACTTGGGAATACAACAGGGTCACATCGCAATCGTACATTATTCAAATTTAAAGAACGCTTGCCCCACAATGGGGTCGGACCGTAGCAACTTACTATAATCATAACCAATACAGCCTTAAAACCTCCCTATTTTGTATCTTAATCGGCCAATTTCCAGCCCAAAATTATACTTTAATTCCCCTTACGGCAGTCCATCTACATAAGAAATCGGGACGGCAAATATGATGCCTTTGCCGGCCTTTCATAGATCTACGGCTTCTGGCTCCTGCCTTCTTAATTGCCCCATTTTACCCTCAAAAGTGGTCGTTTAAGGCCGAAATATGCCCTGAATTTCAACACTATCTAAATATAATCAATGACTTGGCGCGGTCCGACCCCAATTCGAAGAACGCTGCTTACAATACTGTAGCGTGTCATGCCGAACTTTGCCCCGATTACCAGCAAAGGTTCCCCGCAAACTACCCTTAACAGGTAGATCGCCATATCGCGGGGTTCGTTTTCAATTTCCTGCGTATCACGGTCAACTTATTTGCGACATTTGTCGATATTATCAACTATCTACTGTCAAGAATGAAGACCTGACCCCTTTGTTTTCCAACATCTAACATAGGAAAATTAGCATGACGCCAACTGGAGAAGTCCAAGATCTTATAGCAATGGGTATAACATATTGAAAATTTATTTGATTTATGTATACTTATTCTACCTTGCCTTGAAACTGTTTTCCTTGAATTATAATTTTCAAATTTGTGGCCGCCTTCCAAAAAATAGTTGTTGGAATACCAAAACGCTATGATGTCTGAAATAAATGATATCATTACGGGAGTAATTGGTGGAATAATTGTCGCCTTAATTGGTTGGGGAGTTAGTATTTTTAAACAGTATAAGGGCAAAAGAAGATTTCCTGTAGAAGGAGAATATTTAACTTACTTTGAGGATATTGAAGAAGGTTCTATTAATACTGTAACTGCTCTATCAGACTTAAAGCAGAAGGGGTATAGGGTTATAGGTAAGACGACAATGCCCACTGGCCGAAGTTGGACCATAGATGGAACAATTTTAGGAACGGGGCACATTGCTGGCGTATATTCCGCAGATGCATCCTATGATGAAGGGGTTGGATCATTTTACTTGAAAATTAATGGAGATATTTTGGAGGGGATGTGGTCTGGATTTGACCACGACAATAAGGTTACTTCATCAGGAAGGTACTATTTCAAGAAAAAAGCCTCGATAATTATTAGGAACGCAGATCATAATGATATTTCACATATCTTATCAATATCTATGCCTTTATTTGGCGAAGGCTACTTAAAAGATATACATAATTTCATTAACAATAAAAACGGAATCTCCCTGGTGGCTGAAGAAAAAGGGATGATGGTTGCGTTTCTTTTGGGGAAATCATGCCTTCGAGACGAAGCTAAGAGCTTTTTCTACACTAATTGTAATATTCCTGCTGATGTTAATTATTCTGACAAAGAAGGATCGCTTGGGATTATAAAAACTATTGGTGTTAAATCAAATCGTCAAGGTCATGGCATAGGGGCAGCGCTATTTAAGAAAGCCGAATCCGATCTAAAATCATCAGGTACGAAAACCGTTATTGTCCCAGCCTGGGTTATTGGCAGTGAAGCAAACATACGTGGTATAATGGAACACTTCGGTTATCATCGATTTATGACAGATTTAGATTATTGGAAAAAAGAATGCAAAGAAGAGAAGTTTAAATGCCCTGCAAAAGAAAACGATGTATGCGTATGCAGTTTAGATTACTATAAAAGATCATTGTAGCCGTTCTTTATGCCGGACAGCAGTCCTTCACACAAGCATAGTGAAAACAATCGAAGGTCTCGTGATACTCCCTCATGGAAGGATTTCGAGGAGCTTGTTACAGGAATCGAGATAGGGGTCAAGTCTCCGTTTGATTTTTATTTACCACTGCCACCATGCTGCCCAACCGTTTCATAACCCCGTCGTTTGTGGCCAGCTTCTTCCTAATCCTATCCACTGCGCTGCTCACGGAATTATAGCGTGTCATGCCGAATTCCGGTCTTATCGGCATTAATGGCTCTTCGCGAAGGGTCCTCAGCAGGTAAATCGTCATATCGCGGGGTTGGTTTTCAATTTCCTGCGTATCAAGGTCAACTTATTTGCGACATTAGTCGATATTATCGACTATCTACTGTCAAGAATGAAGACCTGACCCCCTTGTTTTCACGAATAGAGATGCGATCTATGGGACAGGTTGGTACGGGACCATTAAAGTCAGAGCAACCTCTGAAGGACGATTTCGTACTACTTACGAATAAATCAGCGGATTGAGTTGAGGTTTGTAATAATCTCGAAGCGAACAATAGCCTCCTTCTAATACAGTTATAAGCCCTTCTTCCACTTGTAAAATGTTATACCTTAGGGGAGGAAATAACTATGGCAGACAACCAAAAAGTCTCAAGTGGGCTCATTTTTATAGGATTCATTTCGCTGGCCTGTGGAATAGGTGGCGGAATTGCTGAGATGATATTGGGCTTACATGAAAAATATCGTCTTGCATCAGTATTTAAAATTGATGCTAAAAAATGGGGGCCGGAGTGGCTACAAGCATTAGGAAATTTCTTTGAAACTGTTGCAAATGCTATTGGTAATTTGATGATAGTAATCAGGGAATCCCCTTTATGGCTTGGACTAACGGTATTAGGCCTCGCTTTTATATTAATTGGGTATGGAATTTCACCTAAAAAGCCGAAATCTGAGGAAAAGTAAAAAGCTATAATAAGCGGAATATGCAACCATGACTATTATTTTAACAACAGCTTCAAGTCAAGGATGTGTTAGTAGCAGCGATGGCCGCATAATCGCTGAAAATACTATAAAATGCGAAAGATATGATAAGACGTTTACTTTATATGGTGATAAGATAATTGGTGCCTACGCCGGAATGATGTCTTTTGGAAAGTATACTTGTCACGGAACGACCCATGTAAACAAATTTATCTATGAGTTATCTGGCAAAAATCTCCAATCAGTCTTTACGAATTCGTTACTTTTCTAAAGAATGAGTTATTAACAATAATCCAATCTCTAAGTGAAAAAGAATGGACCATTAGAAGTAGAAATCTCGTTATCTTTCTTGTAGGGCGTAGCGATTTGCGTGACGGAGACTATACTATATATGAAATTAATTTTGGACCGGATGATGAAAATACAGGCGTTGAGGCCCAAATCTTGGGGCCGCAAGGTCCGGTTACAAGCGAAATGATGATGAGGGCCAACTCTGATTCGACATCTGCGCAAGCAGCAGCATTGAATTATTTAGATAAATATAAATCGAATCCTGACGTGAGCGTCGATGAAATGACGGATATACATCAAGAGGCATTAACGGAAGCTATAACTGCTGCTAAGAGGAACAAGACAGGGGCTCATGCTTCATGTGGCGGATTTCGTTTTTATCAGCGTTCAACGTAGCAGAGAAAATGGGTCAAACCTCCGTTTGACTTTTCTTTACTACATTGATTCTCCAGGTGGAATTTCTTAAAACGCTCATTTTCCCCCAAAAGTGGCCATTTAAGGCCGAAAACAGTCCTGTTTTTTGATACTCTTCCTGAAGTATCAGAGGCTTAACTCGGTCCGACCCCGATTTCCCATTTTCAGGAATGGGCCTCGTTTTTAAGACTATTTATTGAATATCAAAGGGTTAGCACGGCCCGACCCAAATTCGGTCATCAGTCACAAATTGTAACACACACTTCTTTCATTTTGCCAGGCTCGGTACTATACGGATCATCCACCATTCTGCATTCAACTCTGCAATTCACACCTCGATCGATGTGTGGTCCTCGCCGTCTCGGGTCATACAACCAATCGGTGTTTTTCGTCTCTGGTGTTGTAATATCCTTTTCCTTTTCCTCTTCTTCATTTTCGGCAACAAGGTGAATGTTCACATTGAAGCTGGTTGATAGATATTGAAGAAATACAATATGATTGTCTCGTTCCGAGGAAGATTGGAAATCAAGCTCGCCAATCTTCCTCACATTTGCAGCAACATCATCAACCAATCCTGAGTCAAACCGTGGCGGCATGACCCCCGTCTGCGCAGTCTGTGCCCAAACAGATGCCGTGACTGAAATGGTTCCGGCGAAGATGGCCTGGTAAAGCAGAGTGAAGCAGAATAAAGCGCACAGCATTCTTAACCCTGGATTCCCCATTTGGCTCACCTCCTGTGAGTGTACATCGACGGAACGTGACCTTCCAACCAATACTGCCTCCGATCCAGGCGGGATGCCCTTCCTTAGCTTGGCGAGCCGCCAAACCAGCCGACCCAACAGTATGCGGTTCATTTAAGAACGTCGTCGGGCACAACTTTCCCGTCGATGAGATGAGATGTTTCTACGCAATGGGGTCGGGCCGCAGCAACTTACTATAATCATATCCAATACAGCCTTACCCCCCCTATTTTGTATCTTAATCGGCCAATTTCCAGCCCAAAATTATGCTTTTAACCCCCTTCCGGCAGTCCATCCACACAAGAAATCGGGACACCAAATATGATGCCTTTTCCTGGCTCTCAAAGATCTCCGAAATCTGGCTCCTGCCTTCTTAATTACCTCATTTTAACCTTAAAAGTGGCCTTTTAAGGCCAGAAATGGGCCTTATTTTTAAGACTATCTATTAAATATCAAATGGTTAACTCGGTCCGACCCCGAGGTCCTTGCTTTTTGTGCCTCTTTGTTAATATGCTTGAGTTCGGAGATAAGCGGCCCGATTGTTTCAACATTGTCTATGACGATTCTATCTAGGATATTATGATATCTATCATGCAGTTGGGAAATTAAAATCCCATTTAGTGCTTTATTGTTTGCTGAAAAATCAGCAGTTAACTTTACAAGTTCTTTTTCAAATACATCAATTTTTGAATTAGTTCTTTCTAAAACTTTCTCTGAGCGATTTTGTAAATCTGAAAATGACTTAAAGCCAAGGAATCCAAAAATGCCTAAAAGTATCGAAAATACCACAGTGATTATTCCGATGTAGTGGACAATTAAATTTGCTATATCACATTTCTCCCCTCTCTTTTCTCCAACTTTCTGAAAAGATAAACAATGGTGACATTTCTTAGCATTGTCCTCTATCAATAGCCCACAGAATAGACAGTTCTTCATGGGAACCTCCTCTCTATGTTGGTAAATAAAAATCCAACTTCTAAAAAATCGACTACTGCGAGGAATGGTTGCTTTCTAAGGTCTAGTTTAGGCTTGAAAGAGAGTGTGTTTAAAAAGAGGTAGTCATTGATATAAAGCAGGTATTAAAAGTAGGTTCTATTATATTGTCTTCAATTCCATGTAATTTCTTTGACCATTCTTATTGAATGGTTGCATGATTATCAAGTTAAAATTTCTATAAAATGCAGTGGTGCAAGGATATTACTGTTTGTTTTAAATGATGAGTTTTGTCTTTGTACAGATTTGACCCCGTTGCTTTTTGTATTCTGCTCACGGCCTTTCTTAAAACGCCCTTTTTACCCCCCAAAAGTGGCCATTTAAGGCCGAAAACAGTCCTGTTTTTTGATACTCTTCCTGAAGTATCAGAGGCTTAACTCGGTCTGACCCCGATTTCCCATCGCGTTGGCTTTTAAATACGGCCTTACGCTCATTGCCGCGTGACGTGACATGGTAAAAAGCACCTGGATATTCTATCCTGAGGGGTCGGGCCATTTTAGGATCCCTTTAGACAATCTCCGAAGTTGTTGTTTTGCTAATATGCAGATCTGACCCTGTTCCCTACAAGTATCATTCCAGGAATAACTACCTATAATCATGTAATGTTTAAGAAGCGATGCACAAACAGCTGTGCATAAAAGCACAGAAATCTATGCAAGCCTGTAGGGTGTGTCGCTATTCTATTGTGGGTGGCAGTAAGGCTTGAATTATGCGGTTATTGGATCAGAGGGCGAGATAGCAGGGTTGTTCAATTCATGTGGGCACATTCATGTGGCATTTTGTCAATGTGTAGGTCTGACCCCTTTGTTTTTTTAAATTGAAATTTATAGGAGGGCTATTACGGATGGATGGTACTCGTAACTTAAACGACTTATCTGACTTGTTTTCAAGTTCCCTGATCCTGAATCTATCGTGGGGCACTCATAGTTAACCCGTTATTCTCGAGAATCTGTTTCAAAAAGAATATTTGAATTCTATACTCAGACCTTGTTGAGTCAAGGTAATAACGTTTTTTCTCACCGTCTACAGTAATTCTAAACTCCCTGAAAGATCCATCAACTCTTGATTTAATTTTCGTGCCGTTCTTAATATTTTCGTTTCGTTCCCATGCGAGAATCCATCTTATGTTTTCAAATCCGTGATTAAAATTTATATCTAGAAAATATTTGAGTTCTAGATAATGAAGTTCAGACTCATGTATTGATATACCCGGTTCTCTTTTGTATGCCAACATATCAATACCTTGAAAAGTATTGTAATCAACTGGAACGAATTCAAACCATTCTGGGTTCACAGATCGTACAATTGTAAACAGACCGAATAATTCGGACTCATTTGATGGCTCAAATAAAGTGTGGCCATTGTACTCTACCCGTTTTTTTGTATCTATTGCCCTTTTACGTCTTTTATATTCATCAACTTCTTGTTTCTTCGTTTTTTCTTCTACCGCCCAAGTACTCAGTGTGTATAGCCCCTCATTGTAATTTTTCGAATCGATCTTTTGTATGAATTCTTTTATTTCTTTTTTAAGTTCATTCAGTATTTCTCCCTCAGTATTCGAAACAGACCCACGATTTGCGGTCAGCTTAAAATGCTGACAGTTGATGAAACCGTGAAGCAGGACAAAAGCATTGGACCCTTTACCAAATCCAGAAAGCCACTCGTTTTTTCTTTCCACTGGGATATAGTCTTTTGCCAAATAAATACCGTACCGATCCATTGCCCTGTAACAACCCGGTGTTTGTACCTTTCTTTCTCTAAGGTTTGGATTGTACGCCCTTTTTGCCTTTTGCCCCTCTACCGCAATAACTGCTTTGTATTCCACATAAGGCAAATTTTTTAACCTGGCTGTTTTGATATACTTTCTGGCATAATGATCATGAGCTTCTACATTATATTCATCCCATAGATTATCTAAGTTTTTTGTTTCTTTAGCAAAAATGTGCCCAAAAGCTAATTTTTCAGGATTCTCTTGATCAAGAGCATTTAGATATACTGTAATTCCCTCAGCTTTAGCGTCGAACTCCCTTTCAAATGATCCAAGTTTGGTTTTCCAATACAGGTAATCACGTACCTGTAGTTGGGTATAATGTTGAAATTCATTATTATTGTATCCCTCGACTCTAATCTTAGTTCCTCTACGATTGTCGCTATTATCAATGTCCCTAAACTTGGGAATATGCATTTCCCCGCTCACGAGTTTCCTAAAAGGGTCGCTACACTCAGACTCATAAGACCCCTCATCGTGGTAGGTCTGTACAACTACCCTATCCGATTTCAAATATATTTTTGTGCCATGTCCTTTTTCACCAATTTTATCACTATCCGGTTTTGAAGAAGAATTCCCCAATGCCCAGAAACACTCCGTAAGCATAAATTTATTCATGCCATCACCATTATCATCCATGTGGATCACAAGAGTGTTCTTTCCATTGATTTCCTCCATCTCGATATCTATGTACATTTCAGTGGCACCATGATCGCAACTGTTTGAAATAGCCTCCCTGAAAATTTCTAATGGATCTGAAAAGTCTGCTGAAATTTCAATAAACTCAGCAACCTTGTTAACTTCAGGAATGATTTCTTTCCATTCATTACTCATGGGGCCTCCAGATGTGTCACGAATTTTTAATGAAAGTTAAAAGGCAGGAACGAGTTTCAAATATATCATCCTGAAACAAAAATCAAACAAGCTGGAGAGAGAATAGGAAAATGAGATGTAAGTAAAATCAAATATCCAGATAAGGAATCTCCTGTTCTGTTATAATTCTGTTATAATAGAAAATTTTATCAAAGTTTTAATCACTGAAAACACACGCCAACCGTGCATTTAAAATACGTCATATTTCTGAAGTACTAAAAAAGAAAGGGTTTACAGATGCGATCTCTGTAAACCCTTGCTATTACTGGCGTCCCCAAGGGGATTTGAACCCCTGTCGCCGGCGTGAAAGGCCGGCGACGTCACTCTAAGGATCGGTTTCCTTTAGGTGTGGATATTTGGAATGGCATTTCTTAAAACGCCCTTTTTACACCCAAAAGTGCCCGTTTAAGGCCGGAAATGGTCCGTAATTTTAAGGCTAATTGTTGAATATCAAGTGGTTAACTCGGTCCGACCCCGATTTCACGGCCATCGAAGAAAGGTCAAACGGAGACTTGACCGCTATCCTGATCCCTATCCGACTGCCACCTTGAGGGGACGCTTGTGGTTACTTGCTAGTATCTTTAACCCCATCGCTTGGTATCTTAGCAGCAGTCCTAGAGCGGCCTAATACATAACCAGATATTCCACCTAACAATGTTCCAAGGATATCACCATCTATCTTATTAGCTATACCCAATAGGAGAGTAGTTGCAGTCAACAAAAATACTGTGATTAACTCGAGCAACACTCCGGATTCCAAAATAATTTTCTGAATACCAGTGTCTTTATACAACCTTGGTGCAAGAAGCAGTAAAACTATCAAAACCGCGAAGGAAGGAAGAGCGAATGTCACAAGCGCCTTGTCTATTTGTGTTTGACCTTGTTGACGATTTTCTAGCTCTCGAGCCAAACTTTTTAATGTTGGTGTTTTTTCATCGATTTGCTTTTTTAAAGTGCTAACTTTAGAATCAATTCTGTTTTTTACGCCATCTAATACAGATAAAACATATCTTTCCATTGATACTTCGCTACACGCTTTAATTAAATTACTAAAAGCCTTCGACGTTTCTACTTCATCCCGACCGTCTTTTTTTATTAGCTCAACGTATAGCTTGTCGTATTTTGCATCAAACTCATTCCTTGTTTTTTGATAATTTAAATTAATCTTATCTCTAATTGAGCCGACAAATGGGGATCGAAAAGTTTTTAATTCAGAATCAGCTTGTTTAACATAACTCTCAAAAGCCCTAAGGTCGTTACGCCAAGCGTTTCTAATTCTTCTCAGTACGGCTTCCAATTCAACCGGACCTATTCGGTTTCTATCTTCCTTATAATTGGTATGTACTTGCGACAGTGCTGAACTCGCATCAGAAAACTCTTCAGAAGGAGAATAACTAGTTATTAAATCTATGATACTTCCTATTCCATCTTTCAATCCTTTTAACTCGCTTACCTCTCTATTTAATTCACGCAACTCGGAATCAATATAGCCCAACTCACTTTGCATTTCATAAATGGTTTTTTTAATCCCTTCTTTTCCAAAACAAGGATATGTTGAAAATAAGGCCATTGAAAACAATATAAAAAATTTCAGTCGTTTCATTCCTCACCCCCGCTCTGTTGTTGTCATTTGACTAAGAAGATAGGGGTCAAGTCTCCTTTTACCTGTCGGGCGTAGCTCTGCGAGCGTAGACTGGACCTTTCTGTACCAGTGCACCATACTGTCCAACCGCTTCATAACCCCGTCGTTTGTGGCTAGCATCTTCCTACTATGTCTGACCCCCGACTCCCGATTCCAGACTCCTTGCCTTCTCTTTTCCCCAAAAGTGGTAGCCTAAGGCCATAAATTGGCCACATTTTTCATACTATCTTCTGAATATCAAGTGGTTAGCGTCGTTCGCCCCCAGATTCGTCAGGCGTTTTCACGGTTCCAATTGGATTCCGGGTGCATACTGATTAGCTCTTCCTCGACAAAGTTTCGTAGACTCTCAGGCTCTATTTCCACCCACGATACGTTAATCTTTCCCCCAGCCTGAACATGATCGATTACCTTACTCAATTTGGCACCGGTTTTTTCGTGCTTCTTGAACAAGTGATTTCGTATGCGCTGGCGCGCCAACTTTCTTTTAGATTTTCCGATATACCGCAGTGAATATTTTTTCGAATCACCTTGGGCAACAAATATCCCGTACACATTGGCCCTTCCAGCGACACTTGATAGGAGGTCTTCGTTTGCTCTTAACAATTCATCGGAACTCCATGGCGAGACACTGGTTTCGGGATATGCAACTTTCTTTTGATTTGAGTTGTTGTTTAAGTATTTATCTACCCTTTTGACAAATGCCTCTAATGCACTTCTATTTGGATATTCTATTTTGCTCATCTTCTTAAAAAAATCAGACACACCACGTTCTATTCGTTTATAATTTCAATCAAACGATCGTGTATTTGTGGCCACTCTTTTGCCAGATTTACGGTTTTAACAGACACTCGATGGCCTTGAATTTCATATTCCAAATCCAAATCGTATTCCACTGTAGGATAGAGCAAAATTCCATTGCATGATTCGTAACCGTAGCCTCGGCTTTCAATGTTCTTAAGATATGCAAAAATCTGGTAAAGATGCGCTGAGCGGACAGTACTCTTATGGTAAGTTTGAAGGGCCTTCTCATAATATTTTGTATCAATAATATAATACCTTTCCGGGGTTCTAATCGAAATATCAGTCCTCATGACAGGCAGTGAATCACCAGCCGATTGGCTAGCAGGCACGGCATCCCAATTAATTGTTTCTGCACCTTTAACCAAAAAATCGCCTTTTTGATTCAACAGTTCCTTTTTATAAAAATTCTTTACAAACACCTCGAATAATCGAGCCATTGCTGACCGGTCTCTTAGAAAATCGGCAAACTGTTCGGCTGCTGTCTTTTCAGTTACAAAATATACGTGATATATCATTTCACAGATGTTCATAAGAAATCTGTAAAACGAATTATTACGATGAATGTTAACCTGAGAAAAAACGGTAGGCCTTAGTGGAATTTCATCAATCTCATTTAAAGCCCTAAAGATTGAGACCAAATCATCATTCAAATCTTTGGGTAGGTCACCGCTTATTATTAACTGATGGATTGTTGTCTTAATGATTTGATTGTGGAGCACGTTGTACTTAAGCTCACTATACTCACAGCAAAGTTTTGCATTCAGCAGTAATTGTCGTTTAAGGGTTTTGCAGAAATTGATTTTTCCCTTTACACCCCGATAAATTTCTGTTTCAGCTACATATTGCCGATCGAGGCCCCTTTTGATCAGGTACCGCGTGCCTGAAACCAGCACTCTGGCAAATAGCTCCTTCAGGTCTTTTGACCCCTCGATGTCCACATCTACAACGCCTTTTTCCTCAAGGTGATCCCAGGCATAACATAAAAGGTAATAAATATTTAGAATCGGTATCTTCAAGTTTCCTATTCCTTTAATAGCTCTACCTGCTTTTCAGCTTCCTCTGGATTATCAAACCAGTATTCACGTAATAAGGGGGCAATCTCGAACTCAACTATGCGGTCAAACCAATCATCAATGGAATCTGAGTCTTCACATTCCACGCAAAAATAACTGTGTCCGATTCTAAACCCTGGACCTAAATTTTTAGTATCGCCGCTAATCGCTGCATTGAGTTTTTTTAGTTTCCAATTTATTCTTTCAATGGTCGCTTTATCGATTCCCTGTTTTTTAAGGAACGCATTGAATTTTTCTTCTGAAAATGCCGGCTTTAAGTCATGAAAACAGAATCGTCTCCGCAACGCGTAATCTACCAGTGCCAATGATCGATCAGCAGTATTCATAGTTCCAATCAAGTACACGTTGGGGGGGACTGTAAACGTTTCATCCTCGTCACTCGAATACGTTAGAGGAACACGATATTCTCCCCGTTTGTCAGGTTCAATTAACATCATCAGTTCACCGAAAATTTTACTTAAATTCCCTCGGTTAATTTCGTCGATTATAAAGAAATATTCTTTATTAGGGTATTCTTCAGCTCTTTTACAAAATTCGTAAAAAATCCCGTTTTTCAGATAAAACCCTCCCGAATCGTCCGGCCTATAACCTTGTATAAAGTCCTCGTATGAATAAGACTGGTGAAATTGCACCATGGCAAGCCGGCGAGTATCCTTGGCTCCCATTAGTGCCCAAGCAATATGTCGTGCGATAAATGTTTTACCGACACCGGGCGGCCCTTGTAAAATGATATTCTTTTTCTGTTTAAGCAGTTCGAGAAGGTCATAGAAATCACTATCATTTACAAAAAGTTCGCTTAATTCTTCTTCTAAATTGTACCCTCCGGTGATCTCGGGTGGTTCATCTTTACTATCTATCAAATTCATTAATCGTTCAACAAAGTCTTTATATTGGCTAATATTGGTAAGCGCTTTTACTGTAAAATGCTCATCTTCCAAACCCCAAGAGCCTTTGTTTAGCCATTTTACTTTTCTAACATTTTTATACTTTGAACGGCGCTCATCCCAGAAATAGTCGGATTCAACCACACCGTAGCCAATCATCTCCTTGGTACCTTTTTTGACAAATAGGTGATCACCAACTTGTATTTTATTAGCAAATTCATAACATGCCAGAACATCATTCATGTGCGACTGCTTCGAATTGTAATGTTCCTGTATTCCAACCTTTATTTCTTCCTTTGACGCGTACTCTTTTAAGTCTCCAAGGAAATCGCAACCCAAACCCATTATGCCGGCATTATAGAATTCATCCCAGTACTTAGCCTGGCTCCCTGGTGCGTAAACCCAGTATTGAGATTGCGAAGGCTCCTTTTTGTAGGCACTTATCAAATACATAAGAGAGTGAACATCAAGTAGGTTGCCATTCGTTAATCTATAATTTTCAGAAAGGAACTTTAAAACCGCCTTATACAATTCGCGACAATGAATAAGCCTTTCTACCGGCTTGTTTTTCTTTTGATTATCTGACAAAAAAGTTTCAACAGCGGCATTATAAGCTACTGGTTTGCAGAATGGGTATTCGACAGGATTAGACATTGAAAGGAAAAAGCTGCAAGCAGTCGCATTAATGCCTTTTTTTATGTTCTTTCCTGGTATAACGATGTTTTTACTCCATGAGAGAAAATCTGTAAGTCGCGCCTCCAATTCCCCCTCGCCAAACAGGAGCAATGAGAACTTTTCCCTCAGCTCTGTTTGTTCGGTTTCTGTAAAAAAAACTTTCGCGTACATCACTTCAAACTGCGAAAGAAGATTTTGGCAACAACTTAATGCTTTTAGGAGGTTATCACTCGCATCACTTATTAATGCTTCTTTTGTTAAAAATGGCGCCACTTTCTGAACTGATTTTTCTTGTATATATACTTCACCTCCGCCTTTCCTTAAGGCCCACTTATCATCAGGATCTGTCCAGCGCTTATTGAAATGAGATTCAACATATCCCTCGAAATTCTCAGTATTGATTTTCATGATATTTTACTCCCGCTATCAACCAGCTTTAATGAAGGTTCGAAAAGATTTTTTAAGATTTGGCCCTGGGCGATCAGGCCCATTATGGAAAGGAGGAGGAAAGGTTTGTCGGGTGCACGGTGGTTGGTTTCGATAGACCGGTGACGTCGATCCTTTGCGGTCTTGAGCCTTGAGAACTTTGCTATGAATTCTTCAAGTGGCATTGCTCAATTTGTAAACCTGACACGTTTTGGTAAGGAATTGAATATTGGCCGGACAGAATTTAGCGATACCTAAATTGTGACTGAATGTCAATTAAATTCGGATTGTTATACTATGGAAACCATTAGAGGCAGGTGAAGATTTTCTAAAGAAAAGTCAAACAGAGACTTGACCCCCATTACCTACCGCCTGCCAGCAGTAGCCTTCAAAGCGAAGGCTGGACTTATGACATCTTGTTTTCCTTATGGCGCTTCTTAAAGCGCCTGTTTTACCCCCAAAAGTGGCCGTTTAAGGCCGGATAATGACCTGATATTTAACACTATTCCTATAACATTAGATAGTTAGCTCGGTCCGACCCCAAATTGCTCCTTCTTTGTCCAGCATCGGAAAGACGGCTCCTCGTTCGAAATAGCAACCTCTCATTTAATTTTGTCCTCTTTTTAACACTATAGGGTACCTCTAATAATTGCTAATTTGAGGCATTCGTTTAATTCACAATGATTTTGTTGTTAATAACCAATTCTTATAGTGATCGCAGGTGGTTTCGAAAGTGGTCTTGCACCCTTCAAGCCA
>Ga0056121_1000137_pt1 | contig 33680 bp, 22 predicted proteins | sample WorMetHEROISLAND_FD_83872 | JGI IMG/M metagenome (GOLD analysis project Ga0056121, IMG submission 83872) | Marine gutless worms symbiont microbial communities from Max Planck institute for Marine Microbiology, Germany - Olavius sp. 1 HERON ISLAND ...
AAACGCAGGATGCGGCTGAGCCGGGAACATCGGCGACATTTTTGGTTACGATGACCAGCACGAATAACACGGGTAGTGCGATCACGATACCCTACAGCTTTACGGATGGGAGCGCCGGTGGCGGCGATTACGACAAATCCGGGACAAGCATCACCATCGCGGATGCCGCCAGTACGGCGGTGATTACCGTTCCTGTATTTGATGATACGCTCTTAGAGGCCACCGAGACATACTCTCTGACAGTGGCTGATTCATCGGACAATGCCCAGGTGACGGCTTCTGGTACGGTTACGCAAATTGCCAATATTACCAGTGAAGATACGGCCACGGTAAGGTTGACGGCGAACACGGCCGGCGCGGAGAACAATGCGCCGGGGTCACCGACAGCTGCGACGTTTACCGTGACGATGGACTCTGCCAATTACACCGGTAGCGACATCACGGTGAACTACAGCTTTGCCAGTGGCTCGGCCGTCGGCGGGACCGATTTCAACAACGCTGGCTCCAGTGTGGCGATTGCGGACGGGAGCGCCACGGCCGTTATTTCGGTACCGGTACTCGAGGACGCTCTTCTGGAATCTACGGAAACCTTCTCGGTTACCCTGACCGGGACCGACAACGGGCAGGTTGCCGTAGCCTCTGACGGCACCCAGACGCGCGAGACGACCATCACCAGCGACGATACGGCGACGGCGACCCTGGCGGCGGGTGTACCGGGTGCCGAGCCGGCTACGGCCGCCACATTTACCGTGTCTCTGGACAAGCAGAACGACACCGGTAGTGACATCACGGTGACCTATGCCTTTACCGACGGTACCGCCACGGGCGGGGGTGTCGACTATACGAGTTCGACCACCACGGTTGACGTTCTGGCCGGGCAGTCGAACGCCACGATCACGGTTCCGGTGAATGATGATGCCTTGCTGGAGGCGACCGAGACGTTTAACGTGACGCTGGCGGCGGCGACGTCGAACGCCCAGGTTACGGGTGATACCACACCGGTGACCAACAGCATCACCAGCGACGAGACGGCGACGGTGAGTGTGTCTACTATTCAGGGTGCAGCTGAGCCGGCAACACCGGCGGCATTTCTGGTTACGATGACCACCACGAACAACACGGGCAGTCCCATCACGATCCCGTACAGTTTTACCGACGGCAGTGCTACGGGCGGCGCGGACTTCGACAATTCGGGTGCGAACATCACCATTGGCGATGGCACAAGTTCGGCCGTGATTACGGTACCGGTCACAGACGATGCTTTACTGGAGACGACCGAGACGTTCTCGCTGACCATTGCCGACTCTTCGGACAATGCCCAGGTGACGGCTTCTGGTACGGTAACGGATGTTGCGAATATTACCAGTGAAGATACGGCGACAGCGACCCTGGCGGCGGGTGTAGTCGGTGCCGAGAACGGCGCCGGGGCGGTGACCGACGCAACGTATACGGTAACGCTGGACAAGACGAACAACACGGGCAGCACCATCACGGTGACCTACGCTTTTACCGATGGTACTGCAACCGGTGGTGGTACGGACTATGACAGCTCGACCACGACGGTGGATGTTCTCGATGGTCAATCCAACGCGACGATCACCGTACCGGTGGTGGAAGATACGCTTTTGGAGGCGACCGAGACATTTAACGTGACACTTGCGGCCGCGACGACGAACGCCCAGGTTACGGGTGACACAACGGCCGTAACCAACAATATCACCAGCGACGACACGGCCACAGTGAGCGTGGCCAAGACGACGGATGCGGCCGAACCCGGGACGCCGGCAACGTTTACCGTCACGATGACCACTACGAACAACACGGGCAATGTCATCACGATCCCGTACAGCTTTACCAATGGTACGGCTACGGGTGGCGCTGACTTTGACAATTTGGGTGCGAACATCACCATTGCAGACAGCGCGGCCACGGCGGTGATTACCGTGCCGGTTACGGACGATGCCTTGCTGGAAACGACCGAGACGTTCTCGCTGACCATTGCCGATTCGTCGGACATGGCCCAGGTGACGGCTTTCGGTACGGTTACGGATACTGCCAGTATTACCAGTGAAGATACGGCGACGGTTAATTTGACAGCGAATACGGTTGGTACCGAGAATGGAGCGGGTGCGACCACTCCAGCGACGTTCACGGTTACGATGAACAAGACCAATGACACCGGCAGCAATATAACCGTGAATTACAGCTTCACCGACGGATCAGCTATTGGTGGTACCGATTATAACAATGGTGGTTCCAGTGTCGTGATTACGACCGGAGGGAATACAGCTACCATCACAGTGCCGGTCCTTGAAGATGTCATTGTGGAAGGCTCCGAAACCTTTTCCGCTACGGTCACCGGTACGGACAATGGCCAGGTAACCGCAGCCAGTGACGGCAGTCAGACCAGGTTGAACAGTATCACGGATGATGACAGCACGACCGTTTCTATTTCCGCGACAGACCCCACTGCGTCCGAACCGGGCGACAACGGCGAGTTTACCATCACGCTTGGCGGCGGCAAGGTAGCCCCTGCGGGTGGCATTACGGTGACTTATGCAATAAATGGGGCCACCACGGCAACATCCGTAACAGACTACGCGGCCTTACCCGGTACGGCTACGATTGCCGCGGCAGCCAGTTCTGCAACTATTCCAGTCATTGTGGTCAACGATGCTATCGTTGAAGGTGACGAGACCCTCATCATCGATCTGGTCTCTACTGACCACGTCGGGGTCGGAATTGCCGCATCACCGAACGATTCCGACGCGGTGACCATCAGCGATGAGGATTCGGCAACTTTCTCCATCAATGACGCTATTCCCAGCAACGAAGACCAAATCGGCACGGGTACGCGAACGTTCTTTGTCACCCTGACCGGTGAGGTCGATCAGAGCGTGACCATTGATTTTTCAACGGCCGATGGTTCTGCGACCGTCGTTGACAACGATTACGTGTCCAACACCAACACCCTGACCTTTGCCGGTACGTTCGGCGAAATCATTCAGGTGGACATAACAACCAATGGCGATTACAAGGTTGAAGCGGACGAAACCTTTGCGGTCAACCTGAGCAATGTCAATGCAAATGGCAAGAATGTCACGATCGCTGATAACCAGGGTATCGGTACGCTTCTCAATGATGATTTCGCCAAGCTGACGATTGCCGATGTATCCGATAATGAAGACAACGGCAGTCTGACCTTTACCGTCGAACTGGATAATGATGTACAGGGCGGGGTGGCCGTCGACTATGACACCTCCGATGATACGGCCCAGACGGGGGACTTTGATTATGGCAACACGTCCGGTACGTTGAATTTCGCCGGCACGGCCGGTCAGCAATTAAGCATCGTTGTAGGGGTCGTCCCGGATACCAAGGTCGAGGCCGATGAGTCCTTCCTGGTGACCCTGAGTAATGTTGTCCATACGGTAGCGGGCGGTTTTGTCACCCTGGAGGGCAACCCGGCCACAGGTATCATTCAAAACGATGATACCGCCACGCTGAACATCAGCAATCAGTCTAAGGCCGAAGATGATGCGAGTCCCCTCATAACCTTCACCGTAACGCTTTCGGCACCTGTCCAGGGTGGGGTAAGCGTGGATTACACGACCGGTGACGGCTCGGCCGAGACGGGTGACACCGACTATGGTTTTATTGGCGGCACCCACAACTTCCCTGGGACCTTCCCCGCGGCTTCCACCTTCGATATTGTCGTGCCGATAACGGATGATAACAAGATCGAGGCCGACGAGACCTTCTCCGTTACCTTGAGCAACATCGTGCATAGCGCCGAACCCGGCCAGATCACTACGGTGGGCAGTCCGGCCACCGGTACAATTATCAATGACGATGCCATGGCGCTGTCAATTTCGGACGTCGTCTCAGTTGAGGGCAGTGGCGGCGGATTTAACAGCTATGTCTTCCAGGTTGACTCCCCGCTGGAGGTCCAGGATGGGTACAAACTGGCATTCACGGTCAACGACCTTTCAGCTACTGACGCTGATGACTTTGACGTCATCACAACCAGCCCGCTGACGTTTGGCGGGTCAGTCAACGAGAAACAGTTTATCACCGTAGATGTCATCAAGGACAATGTCAGTGAAGACGATGAAACCTTTTCTATCACCCTGGGCCCGCTTTCCGAGATCCCGGCTACGGCCGCGGATGACATCAACACTGCGGATGTCGGTTACGGTACCCTTGTCTACGACGATTACGAAGCCTTTATGGGCGCGGATGTTACCGAGGATGAGGGCGATCTCACTGCGGACAATGTCAACCTGACCTTTACCGTCAATCTCGACCGGCCCAACAAGTCCGGTGGTGACATCGACCTTGAGGTCACCACCACGGATGACACTGCCATCGCTACCAACGACTATTCGCCCCTGAGCAGCCTCGTCGTTTCTATTCCCGATACCGAAACGAGCGAAACCTTTAATGTGGCGGTTATCGAGGACGAGGTTGTGGAAAACGACGAAGCCTTTTTTGCCGACATAACCGGTGCGCCTGCAAATCCGGCTGCCTACACGTCCATTCGGGCGCTTCCTAATAGCCGGTCGGTGGGTACAATCCGCAATGATGACCAGGCGACCCTGGCCATCGACGATGTTATAGCCAATGAAGGTGCCGACGGTTCAACCACCACCTTTACGTTCACGGTAACCCTGACTGGGGATGTGGACCAGGCTTTTACCGTTGACTGGGCCACGGCCGACAGCAGCGCTGTTTCTGACGCTGATTTCCTGTCAGCCAACGGTACGCTCAACTTTACCGGAACGGACACCGAAAGCTATCCTATCGATATCACTGTTAATGGTGATGACGAGGTGGAATACGACGAGACCTTCTTCGTAAACTTGAGCAATATTGCTGCGGGTGGTAAGAACGTCATCTTCAGTGACGCCCAGGGTGCCGGCAGTATCCTCAATGACAACAAGTACCGGGTCACGGTGGACGACGTCTCCACTGATGAGCCCGACGCAGCCGGGACAGGGCAGGACACGCCGGCCGTGTTTACCATTTCATTGCATCAGGCTGTTCTGGGCGGCCAGTCCGTGGTGGTGAATTATACCACGAGCGGCACCCCGACGTCTGGGCCCCTCCAGCTTCCCGTTGGCTCTCCAGGTTCCGACTACACCGCCACAGCAGGCAGCGAGACGTTCAACCCGACTGATATCACCAAAACCGTTACCGTTGACGTTTTAGACGAGGCGGTCGATGTGGACACCGAATACTATTACCTCAATATTTCAGCCGGGTCGATAAACGCCCAGATAGACGACAGCACCGGCGTGGGTACCATCGTCGATAACGAGTATGAAGTGACGGCTTCCGTGGATGCCACCAACAACCAGGGATCAATATGCAGAGGAGGCGCTTCTCCTGACTGTGATGATCCTATTGGTGCGCCGCCAGGCGGCCCGATTACGGAAATCATCGAGCGTGATCAAACGTCCTCCCCCTATACGATAACTGCCAATTCCGGCTACTGTATCGGAGATGTACAACGCAATGGCACTTCGGTGCTGGGCGGCACAGTCCCGATCAGTCCTTATGCTTATACGGCTATCAACATCCAGGACGACCCGACCACGATCGAGGCCTCTTTCCGGAGTGAGCTCAATTTTACCACCAACATCGAACCAGTGGAGGCCCGGACATACGGTCAATGGCGCCTTAGAGATACTTCAAAAACCACTACACCCTTTTACTATGTCCTGCCGGTCGGGCACCCGCTTGCAGACGGAGCACTTTCAACAATTTTAGGCTACCCGGCTACAGCCGTTGCGGATAACGCCTGGCTGGATCACGGCGACACGGTCGTGATCCCCTGCGACAAAGCGGGTTATGATTTGGAATACAAAGAGGTGTCCGGTTGGTTCACACCGGCCACGGTGAGTTACAGTATTCCGCCGGCTGCCGGCAGCAATTTTACGGCCACCGGCACCTATGTTAGCAAGACGGTTACGTTGACGTTGGCGACCAGCGCCGGAACCGGTACCGAGACAATTGATGTTGAGCCTGTTGGTTCCGGGGAAGCTGGGCCCAATACCCACACCTACAAGCTGGTTGATAATGTCACTGTTTCACTGACAGCCAATGCAGCGATTTTACCTGCTCCCGGGTCGATTTTTCTGAGTTGGACCGGCCCAGTGGCCGATCCATTCTCCAGCACGACAACGGTTGTTATGGATCAGGATAGAACGGTAACGGCTAATTTCGGCCTGCCGGGTGTGGACAACGACGGTGACGGTTACGATGCCGGACCCGATTGCAACGACTCTGATCCGACCATACATCCGGATGCCCCCGAATTGTGCGGTGATGGCATCGACCAGGATTGTACGGGCGGTGACCCGGTCTGTGTCGGACCGGATGCCGATGACGACGGTGACGGTTACACCGAGAACCAGGGGGATTGCGACGATACCAACGCGGCGATCAACCCCGGTGCCACGGAAATTTGCGGCAATGCCATCGACGAAGACTGTTACGATGGCCCGCGCGACTGCGGCACCGAGGTGATCTGCTCCGATTACGCCGAACGGCCCCTGGAGACCCAGGCCGCGGCAGCGGCCCCCATGGTGATGTTCGTGCTCGATGATTCGGGCTCCATGGACTGGTCCATGATGACCGAAGAGGGTGACGGTCTGTTCGACGGCGAGCGCTATGTCTGGAATATCGGTGACAACCAGTACTCCCAGGTCCTCAGTGCCAGCGAGCGCAGAGAGTGGCGGTCACAATACGCCGCTTACAACAAGATGTACTACAACCCGGCCACGGACTATGTGCCCTGGCCCGATTGGAACACTGCCGATGACACCGAAGGCACCACCGGCACCAAGATCAAGGACGGCGGAACTGCGCCGCCTATCGATGCCGATTCGGATAACCCGCGCTCCAACCCGGTCCGGGATGACTGGACCCTCAATATGGATGCGACCTTCTTCAGTGTACTCCCGGCGACGACCGTGACCCAGTGGATTACTGTTGAACGCCACGGCGGCAGCTCCGGCAACAGCACCCTGGCGGATGCCGTAAAACTGGTTGGTACCGGATATGCCGGTGATCCCGACACCTTCCAGTCCGATGCCGGTACATTGGCCAACAACAACCTGATTGTGGACAACGAACCCGATCAGACCGATCATACTTTTACCGAGAATGGCAACTGGAATACCTCCGGATCGCCCAACCCGTGGGATGAAAATGCCCGGTATACCACCGGCAACAATTCCGCAACCTGGCGCTTCAGCGTGCCCATTACCGGAACATATGATGTTTATGCCCGCTGGAATGAATACAATCAGCGTGATCAAAATGCCCGCTATGCGGTGACTTATAACAACGGGGGCACAACCACCAATTACAGTGCAAATCAGCGACTCAACGGTAACTCGTGGGTCCAACTGGCCACCGGCCTGCCGTTTACCATCCAGGATAACTCCAGCGGCGCCACTATCAACGTGAAAAACGCGCACTATTTCATCTGGGTGGATCACGATGGCGATGGAACCATGGAGTACCAGGCAGCACATGGTGTTAACGCAACCAACAGTGAGGTCTACCTGGTCAATGTGCCTGGCTCCGCGGGTACCTACACCTTGGATTTTTACCGATTTGTTGACGCCAGCGATAACGCCGTGGTCAATGACGGCGAATTGTTCCTGTTAACCGCGGCGGATACTTACTGGAACGATATCCAGCCGCGCAATGAAGGCGGCACCCTGCGGACAGCGGCCGAAGAGCGCCAGAACATCGCCAACTGGTGGAGCTTCTACCGGCGGCGCGAGCTGACTGCCAAGGCGGCCATCGGTCGGACCATCAGCGGCACCGAAGGCATGCACATCGGTATCATGGGCATCAATGCCCGGATCGAAGAAGAGCTCGTGCCCATTGGTGTGGAAAGCACCCAGATCAAGACGCTCGACAACCAGGATGCTTCTTATTCCGATACCGGCACCTGGAGTGAGTCCGGTTCGCCCAATGAGTTCAACGGCAGTTCGTTCTTCACCTCGAACTCCGGCAACACCGCGCGGTGGACGCCGACCTTTACCGCCGGCGAGGCCGGGACCTACCGGGTCTACGCCTGGTGGAACTGCTTCAGCAACCGGGACAGCAATGCCAAGTACACCGTGGTCGACAAAGACGGCTCCACGGATTACTTCAAGGATCAGCGTTCCGGCCAGACCAACTCCCAGTGCGGCCAGTGGGTCCTGCTGGGGGTTCATGGCTTCGACGAAACCGGCAGTCAGTATGTCGAGGTTGCCCGGCACGCCGGCAGCACCGGCAGTTCGACCAATGCCGATGCGGTCCGGTTCGAGTCGACCGGGGCCAAGGTGACGGTGAACCAGACGTCTTACATCCTCAACGAGTTGTACCAGGTCAACTCTTCCGGCGGCACGCCCCTGCGGCGCGGGCTCCAGAATGCCGGTAAGTACTTTGACAATGAAGACAGCGGGGCGACGGGTGGGCTCAATGCTACGCCTCCGTGGGCTTCCGCGGCTGACGGCGGCGGCTGCCAGCGTGCGTTTGCCATCGTCATGACGGACGGCTACTACAACGGGTCCAACCCCAGTCCGAGTGTGGGCAACGAGGACTCCGACGGCAACCGGCCCTTGGGGACCAATGCCGACGGCATCGGCAGCTCCACGTTCGACAGTAGTTTCTACGCCGGCACGGGCAGCAATACCCTCTCGGATGTGGCCATGTACTACTACGAGAAAGACCTGCACGGCGGCCTGGCCAATGATGTGCCGCCGGTCAACTACGACCTGGCCGATCACCAGCACATGGTGACCTACGGGGTCTCCTTCGGCGTGAAAGGGACATTGGATCCGACAGCTTATCCCAACTGCCTGCCGGATACACCGCCCACGGAAACCACGGCCACCTGTCCGAGCTGGCCGAACCCGAACAGCAACGCCCGCAAGATCGACGACTTGTACCATGCCTCGGTCAGCGGGCGCGGCAAGTACCTCAATGCCGCCAACCCCGGGGAACTGGTGTCGGCCCTCAAAGAGATCATCGAAGATGTGGCCGATAAAACCGGAACCGGGTCTTCGGTATCCATCAACGCCCAGGAACTCAAAGAGGGCACCCTCCTGTTCCAGGCGTCTTACCTGACCGGTAGCTGGCGCGGCGATTTGGCGGCCAAGACCCTCAACGCCCTGACCGGTGAAATCGAAACCACCCTGTGGTCTGCAGCGGAACAGCTGTTCACCAAGACCCATGATACCCGCAAGATCGTGACTTACAATGGAACCGTGGGGAAACATTTCCGCTACGATACGACCACCTATACCAGCGAACTGACTGACGCGCAGATCAAGAAACTGTTGAATCTGGCTGAAGCCCGCGACCTGAGCGTGGATGTGCTGACGGCGGCCGAACAGACCGCTCTGGAAAAGCTCGTGGATTACCTGCGCGGGGATGCCACCTACGAGGGGACCTCAGGCGGCACCTTCAGGCAGCGGGCCCGCAAGGACGGCACAACGGATATCGGTGTCCTGGGCGACATTGTCCACTCCGCTCCGCTGCATGTCGGGGAGGTGGTGTACGTCGGCGGGAACGACGGCATGCTCCATGCCTTTGACGACACCACCGGTGAAGAGCTCTGGGCCTATGTACCCAGCCTGATCTATGACGATCTCGATGAGCTGTCCTCGCAGTCATACCAGCACAACTTCTACGTGGACAACTCACCCTTCAGCCAGGTCATCAAGGACAGCGGCGGCAATGCGTCCACGCTGCTGACCGGTACGTTGGGCCGCGGTGGCAAGGGGGTCTATGCACTGAATATCAGCTCCCCGAAGCCAGCCACGGAAGCGGATGCCAGGACCCTGGCCAGATGGGAATACCCGAGCGCCACGCAACCCACGGCCAGCCCGGGATCTGACGATGATCTGGGTTTCGGGTTTGGACGCGCATTCATTGTTAACTCGCACCTGGATGACGGCGCCAGCGACACCCGTTACGTGGTCATCATGGGCAACGGCTACCAGAGCGCCAACGGCGAAGCGATGCTCTACGTCCTGGATGCCCATACCGGGGCCTTGCTCGGTAAGATCGAAACCGATGTGGGTACCCCCGTGCTCTGTAATGGGTTGTCGGTACCGGTCCTGATCGATCCGGATTTCGACGGCATAGCGGACTTTGCCTATGCCGGCGATCTGCTGGGGAACATGTGGAAGTTCGACCTGCGGGGCGACAGCATATCCGACTGGAAAGTCGCGCACAACACCAACGCGGACGGCACCTCCGGAACGCCGCAGCCCATGTTCCAGGCTAAAAACAAGCAGGGCCACCGTCAGCCGATCACCACCAAAGCGGACGTTATGGCCCATCCCGATGCCAAACTGGGCGGCTACATGGTGATCTTCGGTACCGGTCGCTATCTGGGCAATGCCGACTTCGGCGAGAACAGCACCCAGACCATTTACGGCATCTGGGATTGGCAGCCAACCTGGGAAGCGGCGGGCATCAGTTCGCCCGACAAGTACTTAGGTGCCTTCGGCCCGGTTACCGGAACACCCGAGTTCGGTCGTCTGAATTACATCAACAAACCAGCCGGGTCTGATTTTATCATCGGTCAGACGGTGACGGGCGCCAGTAGCACGGCTACCGGCGTAATCGAGGAGATCGTGGAAGACTCGGTGCGGCTGGATTACATCAACAAACCCACCGCTACGGATTTTGTGGTGGGCCAGACAGTGACCGGCGGTACCAGCAGTGCCACCGGCGTCATTGATGTCATCGCGGAGACGGATGATAACTCTGGATATCTGATCTTGACGAACCTCAGTGCAACCAGTGCTTTCTCGGCCGGTGAACTGATCACCTCGCTCACGGTAACCAGCAATGCCGAGGTTGCTACGGTGGCCGGCAGTTCTTCCGGATCACTGAAATTGAAGACGCTCAGTGCGACCGCTTTCGTAATAGGGGAAGCGATCACCACTGCCACGGTGAGCAGCGATGCCGTGGTGGCCAACGAGGTGATACCCATTGCCTTCAGACCCTTGACGAACATTGCAAGTCATGCCGCACTGGCAGGTGTGGGCCAGTTTATCTCCTTGCTGGAACAGAACCAGATTGCCTTTCTCCAGCAGTCGCGCTTCATGAGCAACCATCCCGCGTTCTGGTTCAACCCGAGTAGTGACAGCTCCGGCAGACTGGAGCATGCTGGCTGGTACTTCGATCTCCCGGGGAACAATGAGAAGATGATTCGCGATCCGCTGATCCGGAATGGTATTGCCTTCGTGATCTCGTCCATACCATCATCTTCCCCCTGCGCCTCGGGCGGAGCTTCCATCATTCATGCCTTGGATGGGGCCACAGGCGGACGTTCCCTCACGGCGGTCTTTGACATCTCCGGCCCCGAGGGTGTACCGGATGGCAAGATCGACGAGCACGACCTGGTCAATATCGGCACGCCGGACAACCCGCGCTATGTGGCGCCCACCGGCCTGATGCGCGATGCCATGTGGTATACCCCGGCGGTGCTCGCCGTCCAGGATGCCGAGACCGACGTCATGTACTTCAGTACCTCGGAAGGCGATGTGCAGCTGATGAAGGTGGAGGCCGAAAAAACCGGTGTGTACTACTGGCGTGAAATTCCATAGGTAAAGGAGCCAATCATGCAAAAACCTGCTGTATATAGTCTATTGATGGCCGTGCTATTGCTGTTCGCAGGGCCTCTCTATGCCCAGGATTCGGATATCCTCGACCTGAAACCGCCCATGTCCGCACCGGGTCAGACCATGGAAGAACCGGACTTGAAAGAGGGTGAATTCGATGGGTATGGCGTCATTGACCGCATAACGGCCCAGGAGTTGGTGATCGATGACGCCACCTACCGTCTTTCCGGAACCACGACCTACAAGTACCTGGATGGCAGTTCCGCTTCGGCGGTTAATTTTCCTGTTGGCACCCGGGTGTGGTTTATGTTATACACTGATAATATTATAGAATCAGTCTGGAAAGAGGGGGGCTAAAACGTGAAGCGCACATGCATGCTGGTCGGCCTGTGTCTGGCGGTCCTTTTATTTGCCAATCCAGTCCTGGGGGAGTTTTTCAAATATCGGGACAGCAACGGGGTTTTGCGGTTTACCGACAACCTGGCTGAAGTTCCACCTGATCAACGACCCAAAGCAAAAAGCTACAAGGAGGCGGATGATTATTTGACCCCCGCCCAGAAGCGGGAACGCACGGAAAAAGCCCGCCGGGAAAAAGACTTAGCCGACAAAAAAGCGAAAGAGGGCACCTTTGAAGCCCGGCAGGAAACGCGCATGAACCTCAACAAGATGCGCACCGAGCTGGATACCGAATACGGCGAGTTGATGCGCGAAAAGAAAGCGCTCGAGAAGGAAAAAGCGCAGGCCGATACTCCTGAAAAACAGTCCGCCTATAAAAAGAGGGTCAACGCGCTCAACAAGCGGATCATCGCGTACGAAGATCGACGCAATAAGTACGAAGAAGACATCAAAAGTTTCAACACAAAGGCCAGGGCAGCACAGCAATAACTGGCCTGGACGGCCGGTCCGCCAACCCGACCGCCGTCGCCTTTTATACGAAGCCTGCCTGCCGGTTAAACCGGCAGCAGGTTTTCGCTTTAGGGTACACAACCATTGAAAACACCGGCCGAAAGTACCGACCCATTTGCCATCAAGGCCATCTGCCAGAGCCTCTTGAAAAAGGGTCTGATCAAGCGTGGACAGGCCAAGTCTATCCTCAGCCAGCAAGAAAGCATCCGTAACAAACTTGAAGACGAACGGGCCAAACAGAAAGGGGACGCTCGCACCCGGGAAATCGTCAACCCCATCACCAGCGTGGATGTGATTGCCTCCATGAACCTCATCAGGGCGGATCACGAAACCCGGGTACTGGACGAAGATATCATCTTTCAAACATTGGCCGAAAAATGGGGCCATCCCTACAAAAAAATCGATCCGCTGAAACTCAACCTAAACCTGGTAACCACCACCATCCCGCGGAACTTTGCGTTGAAGCACCTGGTCCTGCCCATTCATATCGCTGAAGGCACCTTGACGGTGGCAACCCCGGATCCGTTCAACCGGGAAGTGATGGAGGACATCACCCGGGTCACCAATATGCAGATCGCCATCGTCATCAGTTCCAAAGGCGATATTATCAAGCTGATTGATGAATTCTTCGGATTCAAGCGCTCGATTGCGGCTGCCGAGGACCTGTTTGCTACCACGGGGATCGATCTCGGCAACCTGGAGCAATACGTCAAAATCAAAGCTGACGGGGATCTTACCTCGAATGATCAGCATATCGTCAATGCCGTCAACCATGTTTTCCTGTACGCGTTTGATCAGCGGTCCAGCGATATCCACATCGAACCCAAACGGGAGGAAACCCGGGTAAGAATGCGCATTGACGGCGTCCTGCATACCGTCTACAAGGTGCCCAAGAAGGTACACAACGCCATGGTTACCCGGATCAAGGCCCTGAGTCGATTGAACATGGCCGAAAAACGCAAGCCCCAGGACGGTCGGATCAAAACCGACCGCGGGGATGCGGAGATTGAAATCCGGATCTCGATCGTTCCCACTGCTTTTGGAGAAAAAGTGGTGATGCGGGTTATGGACCCTGAAGTGCTGTTTCAGGATCTGACCGGGTTGGGTTTTACCGATGAGGACCAAGAGCGCTACAACAGCTATATCAATCTTCCGCATGGCATGGCGCTGGTTTGCGGCCCTACGGGTAGCGGTAAGTCAACCACCCTCTATTCCACCCTGCGCCAGTTGTCGACACCTCAGAACAATGTGATTACGGTGGAAGATCCCATTGAGATGGTCCACGAAGACTTCAATCAAATAGGGATCATGCCCTCTGCCGGGGTAACGTTCGATACCATCTTGCGGACGATCCTGCGGCAGGACCCGGATATTATCATGGTTGGGGAAATGCGCGATCTGGAAACCGCCCAAAATGCCATTCAGGCGGCTCTGACCGGCCACCTGGTCCTCTCCACCCTGCATACCAACGATGCCCCTACGGCTATTACCCGCCTGCTGGATTTGGGGGTGCAGTCCTTCCTGATTCAGGCCACCCTGGCCGGCATTCAGGCCCAGCGGCTGGTACGGACGATTTGCAGCTATTGTTTGGAGCCGTTTACGATCAAGGGCAGTAAACTCCGAACGATGGGCCTTGAGGTGGGGACGGATGACGAGCTGTCCCTGCGGCATGGCATCGGGTGCCCCCAATGTCGGAATACGGGCTACCGCGGGCGTACCGGCATTTACGAGGTCATTCCTTACACCGAACCCCTGCGCAAATTGACCACGGCAACAGCCGACATTGAGGTCATCCGCAACCAGGCTATCAAAGAGGGGATGACCACCCTGCGCGAGAGTGCCATTACCAAAATGTTGCAGGGGATTACGACCTATCAGGATGTGCAGCGGGTAACCTGGGAAACCATTTAAAAATGGTTTCAGGGCTTCCCCTCGAATTCAATCTCTGCGTTGGGCCGCGGTAATCGGCACGCAGTGAAGCGATAGCGCTATCCTCGAAATATTTGAAATATTCACCACGATGGACGTTGGCTTCGCTGGCACCTCCGGTTGACCACCGCGCCCCGCCTTGACCTTGAATACGATTGAAAACCCTGAAACCATTTCTTCCGATAGAGCGTTTCTATCAAAAAACGGCGTTGAATCATGCGGATTCAACGCCGTTTGTGTTTTTTATGATGTGGGAGTGGCTACGGAGCGCGGAAAGAATCCCCGGGGGCGATGGTCTTACTGGAAGCCGTTACCAAGGCAGTGGCCGTATTGTCTTCGACATGCAGGATCAACAAGGTTCCGTAGTCCACGGGGGGGAGTTTCAGCACCTTTTTACTTTTGGCGCTGAGCTTTCCGGTACGCTCTTCATAAACAAGGTAGCGCTGGCCGCGGGCCATGCCATCATCGCTGCCCCTGTCCAGGAAGACGAGCATATGATCCCCGATGAGTTTCTCGCCTTCGCGAGCCGCGATGATTTTGCCTTTCAGGCCTTTGACGCTTTCCGTCAAACCAATCTGGGGATCAGATGGGATATAGTTCATCAATTGGTCGCCGACTTTGATGGCCTCATACGACCGGAAAATTTCGCCCAGGGCAAATTCATCGCGAATATCGGTTATTTCCACGATTCCTAAAAGATAGTGCTGGAAACCGATCATGGTCTTGGTTCTCTTATCGCGCAAGGGGTCCAGCGTTCTGAAGATTGTATAGTGGGAGCCTATTTCAAGTTCACCCTCTTCAGGGGTGATGTAAACCAAATCTCCCTGGCTGATCAGCCACTTGTCATCCTCAACCTTGAAGATCTTTCCAAATGACCCGGCTTTTTCCTGGCGAATAAAACCGACACTGTCGATAGCAGGGTAGGTGATGGTTTCCGTGACGATCTCTTCCGGCTCGGGTTCCGGGGCCTGGGCCACTTCTACCGGTTCGGGCTCCGGTTCCGGTTCGGGCTCCGGTTGCTGGCGCATTCTCTCGATCCAGTCCTTGTGATAGATTCGGATGCGTTCACCCGGGAAAATCCGGTGGGGGTTGGCTATCTGTCCGTTGCGCTGCCACAGGTCCGGCCATAGCCAGGGCGAATCGGCGAATCGCTGGGAAAGATCCCACAGGGTGTCCCCTTTTTTTACGGTGTAATAAAAGCCGGCCCCATGTTCCACGGTTTCACTTTCCTGGGCGGAGGCAACTGCACCCGGGAACGTGACGGCAACGGTCAAGAAGACAACCACCAGCATAGCCGGCACCAGGGTCTGCCCGGTATGATTACGCAGGAGGGTCAAGCTTTTGTCAACAGATCTCAAAATAGGTGTCTGTTTCATCATGGGCCCCGATTTTTTTAGCGTTGATATGAAAAACGGTCAGTTTAGAATCTAATACTCTGGATAGCTGTGTTTTGTCAAGAGTTTCAATGATTAAGACGATCTTCCCCTCTAAGTCGGCGCCGCTTGCCGCGGTAGCGGTATCAACTCGCGCGATCTTGTTTGTGAGTGTCATAACGGCCCTGTCGTCCGGGGTTTAACCTTGACAAGCCAAATCCGTCTCCTTATGCTCGGGCGCACCGGCCCTAAGACAGCCGTTAGATGCTCCGGCGATAAACTGTTTACTCTTGGTCAGACACATCTCGTAAACCATGGCGACGCGGCTTTCAAAAAAAAAGCGCAAATATATCCGACGCAATGCCGGCAAGCTGGAACCGTCCCAGATGGCCGCCCATTTGAAAGTTCCCCTGGACCTGGTTACCGCCCAATTGGATAAAAGCATGGCGGGGCCCAAACGACGCGGACCAAAACGCATTTACGACCCTTTCTATATCGGGTTTCTATTGGTCGTATTTTTAAGCCCCCTTATATTTTCGACCGCTTTCTACGAGTTCGAGAACCTGCCCCGGAGTCTGCTGATCCAGGCCGGCGCGCTCTGCATTCCGGCCCTGTGGTTTTTGCGGCAGAGTCGCCAGGCGACGCTGGCTATCGCCGGTGGTCCGGCATGGCGTCCACTGGCCCTGCTGTTTGCCTGGGCGCTGGTGTCGCTGGCCTGGTCAACCTACCGCTACGGCGCTTTCAGCCAATGGATTCACTGGGCCGCCTGCGGCCTGTTTTACCTGATCGCCTACAATCTCCATCCGGATCGTAAATCTATCGAACTCACCCTGCAGGTGGTGATGGTCGCCACCGCACTGGCGGCCATACTCGGTGTCGCGCAATACCTTTTTGGTCTGGACTGGGTGCCCCAACAGAATGTCCCCGCTGCTATATTCAACAATAAAAACATGGCCGCACAGGTCATGGTCCTGGCTTTTCCGGTCGCTTTTGTATTGGCTGCCACGACACCCAGCCGCAGGATGACCTGGCTATATGCAGTGGTGACCGCCATGGTTGCCTTATTTCTATTTTACACCCACACCCGGGCCGCTTGGCTGGCGGCGTTCGTGGAGACGGTATTGATCGTGGGCGGGGTCTGGCTCTATTGGCGAAAATCCGGCGAAAGGCCCGCCTTTGATAAAAACCGGCTCTTGGCTCTGGTGACATCGTTGGTGATCCTGGCTGCAGGCATGCAACTCAGTCCCAATTCATTGGCCTCCAGATCATCGGACCCATCGTCCGCATCCCAAGCCGTCGATAGAAAGCTTGGTGAGAACCTGGACCTGGCCACGGGCCGCCACCGACTGGTTCTGTGGAACAACACCCTATCGATTATCGCCCAACATCCCCTTATCGGTGTCGGTATCCGGAACGTGCAAGTGCACTACCCGACGACGCCCGACAAGAGCCACCATCGCCTGTCCCTGCATACCCAGCGCGTGCACAATGACTACCTGCAGATGGTTGCTGAACTTGGACTTCCGGTCGTGCTGGTGTTTGGCTGGCTGTTGATCCTGATCGGTCGCGGCGCCGTCCGCCTGACCCGCGGCCCGGTTGATGCCGTCTGGATTCCTCCGGCCTTGATTTGCCTGGCCGCCATGGGCGGCCTGGCTGTGAATGCAATCTTCAGCTTTCCTTTGAATCGGGCGCTGCCTCCTTTTCTATTGGCGGTTTACCTGGGGTTGTTCTTCAAAATTACGACCTTGGCCGCCGGACCAGACGGCCGGCAGCCGCAAGCCAATGCCGTTCATCACAAATTAGCCTTGGCCCTGGCCGGCCTTTTCAGCCTCCTGTTGATTGGCTGGGGGGTGATCAGCTATCACTGGTCCTGGGCCGACCACTATTATCGCCGACATCTACTGGCATTCCTCGGCGGAGACCATGCCCGGGCAGCCGCCCTGGGTAAACAAGCGCTGGACCATAATCCCGTGCGCGGGGCCGTATTGCGTTCTCTCAGCAGGGTGTATGTCCGCCAGGAGAACTATACCGGGGCCGAAGCCTTATTCGAACGTATTGACCGGGTCTTTCCGCATGCGCCCCTGAACATCTATCACCAGGCTGTCGCCCGCATCAACCAGAAGCGTTTTGCGGATGCCGAAAAGGCGATTCGCAAGGGATTGGAGGTTCTACCCCAGAGCGGTAAGTTTTATGGCCTGCTGGGGGTGGTTCACCAGGCCAACAACCGGGTGGACGATGCCGTCCAGGCTTATCGCCGGGGCATAGAATTGAAACCCGGTGTAGAAAACCACTATCAATGGCTCGGCCAGTTACTGTATGCCCACAATCGATTCGATGAGGCGGAGCCAATATTGAGCAAATTAACTTCTATCTCACCGGAGCACGTGGAACCGTATGTCAAGCTTGGGCTCATCGCCCTAAATCGGGGTCAGTTGGAATCTGCCGCTGAGCGGTTCAGCAGGGCGGTCGAATTGGCGCCGGACAATGCGAAACTGCACCGCTATCTGGGGGTGGCCCTTATCAGGCAAGGCAAGACCGATGAAGCGGTATCAGCCTTTCAGCAGGCCGTCGTGAAGAGCAAGGGGCGCGATGCCGTCGCCCACAACAATCTGGGCAGTGCCCTGGCGCGCCAAAACCAGCTGGATAGGGCGATACACCATTTCAAGGCGGCGTTAAAGATCAATCCAGATTACACGGAAGCCCGCCAGAATCTGGAGAAGGCCCGCCAGATGCTACCCACCAACTAACAACTAGCAGCATAAAAAAACCCCCGTGCTTCTGCACGGGGGTTTCTTACGGATTATATGGCCGACAATTTACCGGCGTGGCTACATCATGCCGCCCATGCCGCCCATGCCGCCCATGCCGCCGCCCGGAGGCATAGCCGGCATGGCCGCCTCTTTCTCCTCAGGCTTGTCGGCGACCATGGCCTCAGTGGTGAGCATCAGGGAGGCCACGCTGCCCGCGTTCTGGAGCGCGTAGCGAACCACCTTGGTCGGGTCGATGACACCGGCTTCGATCAGGTTTTCGTACTTGTTGGTATCCGCGTTGTAGCCTTCAGCGCCCTTGGCGCCCTTGACTTTGTCGATGACCACGGAGCCTTCATAACCGGCGTTGTTGGCAATCTGGCGCAGGGGCTCTTCGATGGCGCGGATGACGACTTTGACACCCAGCTTCTGATCAGCCTTGATCTTGATTTTATCTAGAGCTTCGATGCAGCGTACCAAGGCGACCCCGCCGCCGGGGACGATACCTTCCTCAACCGCTGCCCGGGTCGCATTCAGGGCATCTTCAACGCGGGCTTTCTTCTCTTTCATCTCAGTTTCGGTGGCGGCGCCGACGTTAATGACGGCTACCCCACCGATCAGTTTGGCCAGCCGTTCCTGGAGTTTTTCACGATCGTAGTCGGAAGAGGTCTCTTCGATCTGGGCCCGAATCTGTTTGACCCGGCCTTCGAGGGCCGCCCGGGAACCAGCGCCGTCCACAATGGTGGAGTTGTCTTTGTCGATGGTCACGCGTTTGGCTTTGCCGAGATCCTGGATGGTCAGGTTTTCCAGCTTGATACCGAGGTCTTCGGAAACAACCTGGCCGCCCGTCAGAATGGCGATGTCCTCGAGCATGGCCTTGCGGCGATCGCCAAAACCCGGGGCCTTTACGGCAGCCACGTTCAGGGTGCCGCGCAGTTTATTGACCACCAGGGTAGCCAGCGCTTCGCCATCAACGTCTTCGGCCACGATCAGGAGCGGTTTGCCCATTTTGGCAACCTGCTCGAGAACCGGCAGGAGGTCTTTCATGTTGCTGATTTTCTTTTCGTTGATGAGGATGTAAGGCTCTTCCAGGGAGGCAACCATTTTTTCGGAATCGGTTACGAAGTAGGGCGAGAGGTAACCGCGGTCAAACTGCATCCCTTCGACCACGTCGAGGGTGGTCTCCATGCCTTTGGCTTCTTCAACGGTGATGACGCCTTCCTTACCGACCTTGTTCATGGCTTCCGCAATAATGTTGCCAATGGTGCTGTCGTTGTTGGCGGAAATGGTGCCGACCTGGGCAATCTCACGCTGGTCTTTGGTCGGTTTGGAGAGCTCGTGCAGTTCCTTGACAGCCACTTCAACGGCTTTGTCGATACCACGTTTGATAGCCATGGGATTGTTCCCGGCTGCGACGAGTTTCTGGCCCTCTTCATAGATGGAGCGCGCCAGTACGGTAGCCGTGGTGGTACCGTCACCAGCCATGTCACTGGTCTTGCTGGCCACTTCCTTGACCATCTGGGCGCCCATGTTTTCGAACTTGTCTTCCAGTTCGATTTCCTTGGCGACAGTCACGCCGTCTTTGGTGACCGTGGGGGAACCCCATGATTTGTCGATCACTACGTTTCTGCCTTTGGGACCGAGAGTCACTACAACCGCGTCGGCGAGAGCCTGAACGCCGGCGAGCATTGCCTCGCGCGCTTTCATGTCGAATTTAATCTGTTTAGCCATTTTGGTGTTTCCTCCGTATACTGAATTATGTAAATTTTATTCGATTACGCCGAGAACGTCATCTTCACGCATGATCAGGTACTCTTCACCATCGATCTTCACTTCGGTACCACCGTATTTGCCGAAAAGAATGCGGTCGCCTTTTTTGACATCCAGCTTGACCGGCTTGCCGTCGTCGCCGATACGGCCTTTGCCCACCGCGATCACTTTGCCCTCAGCCGGTTTTTCCTTGGCCGAATCGGGAATGATGATGCCGCCTTTGGTCTTTTCAGCTTCTTCCACACGTTCTACCAAAATTCGATCATGTAATGGTCTCAGTTTCATGGTTCAGATTCTCCTTTTTAGTGTGTGTTTTAAACCTTTTGGACGGACAAAAGCCTGGAATCGGCTCTCCAGCCGACCCTGGCTGCTTGTTCCGTCTTGTTAAAAAGATTGTTGCCGGCAGTCCTTCTCGCACTGCGCGTGTGTGCCGGATTTTATTATTTTTCGAAATAATAATCACAGTTTCCAATTTGTAAAGATCCGGAATCGTTTTTTTCAGCCCTTTAGCAAAACCGGATCAATCGGCTTTCTGCTTCTTTGGAGAGGATGTTTTGGCGGATTTGGTGTCGGATCCCGCTGCCGGTTTATCACCCTGAGATGTTTTAGATTTTTTACCAGGTTTATCCGCGTAGCCGTCGGCATACCACCCGGATCCTTTCAAATGGAAGGCACTTTGGGAGATGAGTCGGTGCAGTTTTCCGGAACAGTGGCTGCACTTGGTCAACGGCCGGTCCGAGAATTTCTGGATAGCCTCCTCGACCCGGCCACAAGCGGTGCATTCATATTCGTAAATCGGCATAGCGTCCCTCAAAGGTATACGTAATACAGGTTACTGTTTTGTAGTGCTAATATAGGTAAAGATCGGCGGTTGTCAAGCACCTCACGTTGTATGGCGTCCCTCGATGGGTTCGTGCCATTTACCATAGAATTCAAGGACATTGTTCAACCCGGCGACATTCACCGGTATGAGGATTTTGCGGGTTTTGGCATGCACCCGTTTTTCCTCGGCCAGCGTTTCCTCCGGGGTCGCATCGAAACTCTGCAGAAATTTGCTGAAGCGGACAATGTGGATAAGTTCGTGGGTGGTAATATACAGGACCAGCGGGAAGAGCCGCATGCCGGGCGATTGCTGCAGTGCGGCCAGGATGGAGTGGTCCTGCAGGCATATCTTGTAATAATCATACGCCGACGATCCCAGGGAGGTTCCCTTTAAACGGCCTGAAAAACGAATAACCTGGGCAAAAGGGCCCTGCACAATCTCATCCTCGGTGAGTTCGGCCAGAGTGCTCACGTCATAGCGTCGGCGCAGCCACTGGTGTTCTGACATCTTATAGGCGTTGCTGACCAGTTCTTCGGCAATGGCCACAGCGTTGTTGACGGTGTTGAGTTGTTCACTTTTGAATTGCTGCACGCGCATCAACTCCGGACGAATTCTATTTTTTGGGAAAAATAGGTGAAAAATTGTGGACAAATTGATAAAAAGAGTGTTACCAGTATTTTTTTAACTTATCAAATAAATAATGAATGGGGGTGATCTGTTGGGTAGCGTAGTGAAAAAACGAAGAAAAAAGATGAGGAAGCACAAACACAGAAAACTTCTGGCCCGGACACGTCATCAGAGAAGAAAGGGTAAATAAACGCCTTCTTTTCTGTGAGCAGGAAAGGCATCATCACCACAATACCGCTATGGCCTGCCGGTGCTTTTCCTGCCTGTTACCTTACCAACCTATTTCTTATACCCGTCTATATACTTGAACAGTTCGGACTCGGTGGATACGACCACGGAGCTTTCTTTGTCCAGGGCCTCGCTATAGATGTCAAGCGTCTTGATAAAGGAATAAAATTCAGGGTCAACCCCAAATGCATCGGCATACAAGCGGGTTGCTTCTGCATCGGCCTTACCTTTGACTTCCTGGGCAATTTTGTAAGCCTCCGACGTGATCTGTTTCAGATCCCGCTCTTTCTGCCCCAAGATTTTCCGCGCTTCACCTTGGCCTTCTGACCGGAATTTTTCGGCAATCTGCCGGCGCTCGGCGATCATGCGATCGTAGACGGTTTTGCGGACTTCCTCTACGTAGTTTATCCGTTTAATCTTAACATCTTCAAGTTCAATTCCGAAATTGGTCAGCTTCGGCCGGGCCTGCACCAGGATGCCCTTATTAATCACCTCGCGGCCGGTGGTGACATCGAAAGTGGCGTGCAGGTCATCATCCTGGCCGCCATCTTCAAAGGTGTCCAGTTCGCGGTTGCTGTTGCGCACTGCATCGATCAGGCGGCTGGAGGTGATAAAATTGCGTACGGCCGGGTCGATGATCTCGTCCAGCCGGTTTTGCGCCCTTTCCACGTACCCGATGGTTTTAAAGAAAATAACCGGGTCCACGATTTTCCAGCGGGCGAAGGTATCCACCCAGATAAAGGTTTTGTCTTTTGTTGGTATCTGCCCCGGATCACCGTCCCACTCCTGCAGCGTACGGGGGTAATAGATGGCTTCCTCGATAAGCGGGATCTTGAAGTGCAGCCCCGGGGTCAACGCCGTGCGGCTGACCTTGTCAAAACGGGTAACCAGCACCTGTTCGGTTTCATCGACCGTATAGGCGGAAACGTAGACCCCGAAAATGAGGACGGCTATAACGATTAGGATCACTTTTAATTTCATTTGACGACACCGTCCTGTTTTCCGAGGTTAAGCAGCGGCAGCAGGTTCTTTTGATTTTTGTCCACAATGTATTTGTTGCCCATCCGTGGTAAAACGTCGCGCATGGTCTCCAGGTAGAGCCGACGTTTGGTTACATCCTTGGCCTTGGCATACTCGCGGTAGACCTCGGTAAAGCGGGCCGCGTCACCCTTGGCCCGGTTGACCCGGTCCAGGGCATAGCCTTCGGCAGCTTTGATGGTCCTCTCGGCTTCACCCCGTGCGGCCGGGATGGCTTTATTATAGTCTTCCCGAGCCTCGTAAATGGTTTTCTCTTTTTCCTGGGTTGCCTGGTTGACCTCGTTGAAAGAAGGCTGTACCGGTCCTGGAACGTTGGTCCTTTTCATTTCAACGGTAACGATCTTGATCCCGGTTTCCGCCTTGTCCAGTTCGATTTGCAGAACGCGCTGGGATTCAACGGCGATTTCATCCCGTTTGCTGATCACCTCGTTGATGCTCCGGTCGCCGACAACCAGACGCATGCTGGCTTCGGCCAGGTCAATCAGTAATTTGCGCACATCCTGGACCTTGAACAGGAAGTTGTAGGGCTCATTGATGCGGTATTGCACGATCCAGGGCACCACGGCCACGTTCAGGTCACCGGTCAACATCAACGATACGCTGGAGGTGTCCTGGCGGCCGGCATAACGGGCCCGGGAATCCTGCCGGCTCGAGCGAAAGCCGAACTCTTCCTTGTATATCCGGTCTTGCCGAACCTTGGTTACTTTTTCTATTCCGAACGGCAGTTTAAAATTGGGTCCCGGTTGAGCGATGCGAACGAATTTTCCAAACCTTTGAACCACGCCCACAGAGCCCGATTCAATGGTGAAGAATATGGAATACCCGATAAAAAGAAGCAGGATGACCAATAGCGCAATCAGCGGTCCGCCTGGTATTTTCATGTTTTTGAACTGCTTCACCAGATCGTCGACCTGGGGCGGAATGTTACCGGGACCACCGCTACCGGGTCGCTGGTGCTGTTGCTGTTCCTTCAGTTTTTCCCAATCCCAACTCATGCAATATCCTTTCACATCGTAGCATTTAACGGTACCCTGGCAGAAATGGTTGCACGGGGCACACATGTTGTGTGGGCACAATGTAAGGTACCGATATTACCAAGTCAAGTAAAAATGGGTCGATATCCGCCCGGATGCCCACCGACAGGCGAATTGCGCTTGACAAGCTTCTGTTGCGGCGATTAGGTTTCGATCATGAAGAAAAAGAAAACGGACAAATCCCAGGTCCTGCCCATCGGTCAGATTCTGCCCGATGTCCTCAATGACTGCCGCCGGGACAGCGCCGCCGACCTGACCACGGTTGCGGCGATCTGGGAAGCCGTGGTGGGTGCCGCCATCGCCGAAAATACCCAGCCGGCGGCTTTCAAGGGACGCCTTTTGCTGGTCCACGTGTCCAGCAGCGTTTGGTTGCACCAGCTGCAGTTTGTGAAGGATGATTTGATCGACAAGGTAAACGGCGCCGCCGACCGGCTCCTGGTTAAAGACATCATTTTCAAGATCGGTCCGCTGGAATCAGAGACCGGTTCAATCCGTTGAGGCCGCCGGGCGGAATCCATATGGGAAAGGTATTGCTTTGGAAACTATCACGGCCAACACCTTTTTAAACGGTCGCCTGACAGTCAACCAGCCGCGGGAAGGCTATCGGTTTTCCATTGACGCTATCTTGCTGGCGGATTTCGTGCAGTGTAAAAACGGCCAAACGATTATCGATCTGGGCACCGGTTGCGGCATCATCGCACTCATGCTGGCAACCCGGCATCCGGGAGTTCAACTGGTAGGCGTGGAGATACAGGCCGCGCTGGCCCGCGCTGCCGCGGCAAACGTACGCGCAAATCAACTGGACGAACGCATCCGTATTTTGCACCAGGACATAAAAGCGCTGCGCATTGGGCACCTGCCCGACCCGGTCCACCAGGTGGTTTGCAATCCGCCCTATCGACGCGTCAAATCCGGCCGGATCAACCCCGACCGAAGCAAAGCCGCGGCACGCCATGAAATTTTTGCGCAGCTGGCCGATTTTGTGGATGCAGCCGCCCGCATGCTGCAGCTTGCCGGCCGTTTGAGCTGCATATATCCGGCCGAGCGGTTGACCGATCTGATAGACCATCTGCGGCAAGCCAATCTGGAGCCGAAAAGATTGCGCATGGTGCACTCGAAACGGGAAGAGGGGGCCCGGCTGGTTCTGCTGAACGCGGTAAAGGGGGGCCGGCCGGGCCTGGCGGTCGAACCACCTTTGGTGATCTACCGGGCGGACGGCGCCTATACGCCCGAAGTGGCGCGCAGCTTTACCTTTGAGCATTGAACCGATCAGCGCGCACATTCCCCGCCGCAAACTGCTGGAATTGTCCAATATTGCACGAAAAACCGCTGGATTCGCATTTTTGGGCCCGTCACCATTGACAGGCAATAGTAAAAATACTATCAGAAACCGAAACTTGCAGGAGAGGTGGCCGAGCGGCTGAAGGCGGTAGTCTCGAAAACTACTGAGGGCTTTGTCCTCCGCGAGTTCGAATCTCGCCCTCTCCGCCATTTTTGGGCAGCGCCCTATGCATTGATGATATTTTGCTTGATTTTTCCGCCCGGATGTTTCATACAGGGGCCGCCCGCCGGCACCCGGCATCCTTACGCGGGCAGGTATAGAGTGCGGAGAGATGTCCGAGCTGGCTGAAGGAGCACGACTGGAAATCGTGTGTGTCGTTTAAAGCGGCACCGAGGGTTCGAATCCCTCTCTCTCCGCCATTTTCATTGCCTGCCAGCGACCACTCAGGAACTCATCCGACCGGAAGCCTACGTGTAATTAATTTCGTTTTTGTCTACCTAATTTGAGCGCTGAGCTATTGGCCTTTCGCTGTTGGTTTCAAGCCGCCACGCACCTCTATGTCTTAAATGGTCTTTGAGGGGGTAAGCGATGCAAATTTCTTTCGTACATCAATGCAATAGCCAAGGGCCGTCGACTAACGGCTGATGGCCGTTTGCATCTAATGAGCGTCTGAGCCAGACTGAATCTTGGGCCAGCTTTCAGGAGCGGCTGCCATCCCCATACAGCCTTGCCGTATCAAGTCGTTCATGGTAACTAATGCGCATGTCTTATCTTGTGCTGGCCAGAAAATATCGTCCCCAGACGTTCGAAGAGGTGGTGGAGCAGGCGCATGTAACCACGACGCTCACCAATGCCATAGCGGCCGGCCGGGTGGCCCACGCCATACTTTTCGCCGGACCCCGGGGTACCGGCAAGACCACCATTGCCCGTATTCTGGCCAAGGCCATGAACTGCATCCAAGGGCCGCTGCCCACGCCCTGTAATGCCTGTCAATCGTGCACTGAAATTACCGCCGGCAGCAGTGCGGATGTATTTGAGATCGATGGCGCTTCCAACAACAGTGTCGACCAGGTGCGGGAATTGCGCGAGAACATCAAGTACATGCCCGCCCACAGCAAGTTCAAAATCTATATCATCGACGAAGTTCACATGCTCAGCGTGGCGGCTTTCAATGCGCTTTTAAAAACTTTGGAAGAACCCCCCGAACATGTCCTGTTTCTGTTCGCGACGACGGAGCCGCACAAGATTCCGATCACCATCCATTCTCGCTGCCAGCGGCATGATTTGCGCAGGATCGATGCCCAGGCCCTGATCGCCCATATGAAAATGCTTTGTCACCAGGAGGACCGTGATGTGTCCCTTGAGAGTCTGGGGGTCATTGCCCGTGAAGCCGGTGGCAGTATGCGCGATGCCTTGAGTCTTCTAGATCAGGTCATTTCCAGTACATCGGGACCGGTCGAGCATGAGCAATTGCTGGATATGTTGGGAGCTGTTGACCGCACCTTGCTGTTTGAACTCGCTGACGGCATCATGCAGAGGGATTTGCCCAACCTGCTCGACTGCCTGGACAGCGCCTATAACCGCGGTGTTGATATTCGGAGGCTTTACGCGGACCTGGTCGAACATTTCCGCAACCTGATCGTAGCCGGTATGGGTCAGCAGAGTGCAAAACTTATCGATGCGCCCGACCTTGAACGCGAACGCCTGGCCCAGCAGGCCCGGGAAGCAGGCGCCCCGGTTTTCAGTCACGTCTTCAAGATCCTGGCCGCCGAGATGCCTACTCTCAAATTTGCCGTCAGCCCAAAATTGGCCTTTGAGACGGTCCTGTTCCGGATACTTGAGACGCAGCCGTCTCTACCGGTGGATACGCTGATCGCAAAGCTGGAACTTCTCCGGGAGGATTTTGCGTCTGGAAAAACTGTAGCGGCACCAGCAACACCGGCGCCGGCGCAGTCCCCCGCGCAGGCCGCCCCGGGTGCGCCCGCCATCAAAGAATCAACCACAGAATTCAAGCCGACTCCGCCGCCCGACGCAGGTTCCGCGGTGGCCCCGGACGCGGCCGCCGAAAACCCGGCTTCCCTCTGGAAGCCGCTGCTGGATACCATCGCCCGCGAACACCCGGCCCTGGGCGGGGCTCTGGCCAATGCCAAACTGCTGAAGGTGACTGCCGCACAGATCGTCCTGGAGGTGCCCGGCAGCCCTTTCAATATCAATCGTCTGCGTAAGAAAGACAACAGCGTGCGGCTGGAGAAAATCTGCAGTGATTTTCTCGGTCGGCCCGTGAAGGTGGTCATCAAGGCCGATGTCGCCAGTCAGCAGGCAAACAACGATCAAAAAAAACTGGACAGCAAACACAAACAGGATGTATTGAGTCATCCTTTGATAGAGGACGCGATCGAGATCTTTCAAGGTGAGGTGGTGGAGGTGAGATCGCTGAATGGAAAAAACTAGCAGCCGTCTCTATTAAGCCTTCTTGGCGGGCATAGCCTCAGGCGACGCCTGGCTGGCTCAATCGCGGTTTTGGGTGATAAACCAAATTGCGTTGTGACGCGCGTATGCAACCGTTTTGGTTTTTACCGCCGCCGTGCACATCAAGAAATATCTTGATTGAGACACTTCTAATAACTTCGTACACGACGAACCGCTTGTGACCATTTTGGGGAGGAAACACGCATGAAAGGCATGAAGGGCATGGGCAAGATGATGAAACAGGCCCAGCAGTTACAATCCAAGATGATGAAAATGCAGGCCGAGCTTGCTGAAAAAACGGTGGAAACCACGGCCGGGGGCGGCATGATCAAGGTGGTGGCCAACGGCAAACAGCAAATAATATCCCTCGAGATTGAGCGTGAAGTGGTCGACCCGGAAGATGTGGAAATGCTCCAGGATCTCGTGCTGGCGGCCGTAAACGATGCCCTGGCCAAATCACAGGAGATGGTCCAGGCCGAAATGGGCAAACTTACCGGGGGCATGAATATTCCGGGTTTGCTATAGATGTTGGCTAGCAGGGCATACACCCTGAAATCGAAATCGGTATCGAAATGATGGATAGGTGTCGATCCCGATTTCGAGACCGATAAAAAACGCGAGATACCTGATTGACCATGACCCATTATCCGGAATCCATATTGAACCTAATCCGCCAGATTGCCAGGCTGCCGGGAATTGGTGAGAAAACCGCTGAACGTCTGGCGCTGCACATCCTGCGTGCGCCCGGACCGGAGGCTGAACAGCTGGCCGGGGCGATACTTGAACTCAAGGCAAAAACCAGGTTGTGCAGCCGCTGCTTTTCATTGAGTGATGGGACACTGTGCCGGATATGCAGCGACCCGCACCGGGACAGCACCCAGTTGTGCGTGGTCGAGCAGCCGGCCGACATGGTGGCACTTGAAAAGTCAGGGGCGTTTGGTGGGCTCTACCACATCCTGGGCGGCGTGTTGTCGCCGATGGATGGTGTCGGACCCGATAAAATCAGGGTCCGCGAACTCTTGGCCCGGGTCAATACTGAAGAGATCGGCGAGGTGGTGATTGCGACCAGTACGAGTGTTGAGGGTGAAGCCACCGCGAATTACCTGTCCGGCCAGCTTGCCCGGCACTCCGTCCGGGTTACCCGGATAGCGTCCGGGGTTCCGGTTGGCGGCGATCTCAAATTCGTAGACCAAGTGACCCTCAAGAGAGCCATGGAAAGCAGGCGTGATGTCGACTGAATCCCCAATTTTGTTTGAGTGCCAATTGTGCGGTGACTGCTGTCACGGGTACGGCGGTACGTATGTGACTCCCGAGGACGTGGTCGCGATCAGCGCCTACCTGGAAGTTAATCCGGACGGCTTTGTAGACACATATTGCCAGATGTCCGGTGACCGGCCGGTTCTGGCCCAGGCGGCGGATGGGTATTGCGTCTTTTGCCGGGACGGGGCCTGCCGCATTCATGCGGTGAAGCCGAATATGTGTCGGGCCTGGCCCTATCTACCCAGCATCCTGGTGGATGTGAGCAATTGGCATGCCATGGCCCGCGCCTGCCCTGGGATGCGGTCCGATAGGGACAATGATGTTATCCGCGAAGGCGTCCGGCGGGAAATAGCGAAACGATCCTGATATAGTCAAAGCCATCTTCAGAAAAATATGTTGGCCCAAGGTCAAGGCGGCCGCGAGGATCCCCGCGCTGCGGGACTTCCCGCTTATTTTAATTTTAGATGTGGGTCGTAAACCGAAGGAATACAACAGGTATTTTTAGGATTTGTTCTGAACGCCCCACACCGAGATTGGGCCAAAAGATTTTTATTGAGATGGCTTTTAAGCTTCTTCCCAGTCGGCCGTATCGGTCAGGACAAAGATGTCCTTCGTGTCCTGGTCGGAAATGATCTTCTTGATTATCTTCTTTTCTTCGAGGGTGCGCAACCCGGCCTCCAGATCGGCTTCACTGCCGTTCCAGATTTCAAGCATATTTGCGTTGGACAGCGTGGAACCGGCATCGGTCAGTCCGCAGCACAGCAGATAGACCGAAATGGTTTCCGTGGAAAGATTCAAGTTGAATATTTTCTGACTCATTGACGGGGGCTGGTGCTGATTGACCATACGGACCTCCAGATGGGTAACTAGCTGATCTTGGTATTTACCGACACAACCTATCCAAATCCAGAGCGGATGCCGCTACAGAGTTGCGGTATATTTGGGCCCCGCAATCAACAGATTGTTGGAAATGGTGGACTGAATTCTTTCCATTTTGTTGCCAAAAACAAAATCCCGGATCAAACCATGGCCGTAGGCGCCCAGGACAATCAAGGCATCATGCGGCACGTCATACAGGTTGTCTTCGAAACGTCCGGTACTATAAAAATGCCAGGTCCGCACGTTTTCCGCCACGGCCTGCCCGAGACCGGCATCTTCCAGCAACTGACGATAGTCTGCTTCGATTCCCGATTCGATCCGGGTAAAAATATCAATGGGGCGGCCGGATTCCCGGCTGATGCGCAGACCGAGCCGGAAGGCGTTCACCGCATTTTGAGAGCCGCCGAAGAAAACCGTAATACTGTTCCAGGGTTTGTAAACCGGACTGGTTAAAAGAACGGGGAACCGCGCGGATTGGACAATTCTTCGCACCCGTGGCCCGATATAGCCCAGGCCGATTTTTGAGGAGAGATCACTGATGCTCCGGGGACAGCACATGAAATCAAAATCGGTTTTAATATCGGGCAGGGTGGATGCGGTAAAGTGTTTGGGTTTCAGAAAAATGGCTTTGATGCCCGCATTGGCCAACAGCTCTGTGGCGTGGGTTTCGGCTGTTTCCGGATTGTTGAGGTAGGAGTCGTCCAGGTCGACCTGGACGACATCATTCTCAAAATACATCAAAAACTTGGTGTGTTCGGGGATGTAAACCACCGGGGAGACGCCGGTCTGATTACAAAAGTAAAGCGACTGTAAAAAAGTTTCCCGACCGAGCGGTGTGTTTCTGAAGATATGAAATAGTTGCTTGTTCATGGACGTCTCCTCGCAGTCACAGCATGAATGGCTTCTAGTGGGTTGACTGCACCATAAGTTCTTTCCGATATTTGTCAAGAAACGTGGCCTTCGAGACCATGCCTACATATTTTCCATGCGACAGCACCGGCATGGAGAACAGGTTGTAGAGATCCATCTGGCGCAATACTTCGGACACGTCGTCATCCAGATTTGCCGTTATGACGGTTCGGTCCATGACCTGGTCAAGAAAGACGGCATCATAAATTGCCGGGTTAAACAGGTAGGGGCGCAGATCATCAAGGTGAATCATCCCCAGAAATTGCCCGGTTTGCACATCTTCGACCGGGAAGTGATTGCGGCGTGAGCGTTTCAGAATTTGAATGAAGTCCCGCAGGACCATATCCTGCGGGACGCAGATACAGTCGGTTTCCAGCAGTTCGGAAATACTCAGATCGGTCAGGACCCGGGCGTCGGTGCCCGGGCGCAGCAAGTGCCCCCTTTCTACCAGTTCCTTTAGGTAGAAGGACGCCGGTTCGAGATAATGGCACAGCGTGGTCGATACGGCGGAAACCAGAATAAGCGGCAGAATGACTTCGTAGCCGCCGGAGATTTCGACCACCAGGAAAATAGCCGTCAGCGGCGCCTGCAGGATTCCGCTGACCAACCCGGCCATACCCAGCAGGGCGAAACAGCCCTCCCCAACCCAGGAAACCTGCGGCCAGACCGTCAGCAGGGCCCGGTGGTAGACCAGGCCGGTCAAACTGCCGATCACCAGGCAGGGTGCGAATATGCCACCGGAACCGCCCCATCCCAGGGTGAAAGCGGTGGCCGCCATTTTTGCAAAGACGGCGATTGCCACGAAAGCCAGCCCGGTCGAAAAGGTTCCGCCGATCATGGCTTGAATCGAATGATACCCTTCACCGAGCACAACCGGCATAAACATGCCGATAAGGCCGACCACACAGCCGCCCCCGGCTGCTTTCAGCCACAGCGGCGCCTTTATCCGGCCGGCGGTGCGGCCCATGCCCTTGAGTAGGCGGGTAAGCAGGACCGAGGCCCCGGCGCACAGCACGGCCAGGCCGATACAGGCCATGATATCGATAAAAGCGATATTGAACCGAACATGCTCAAAGACAATCTGATTGCCCTGCAGCAGGCGGCTTATTTCGGTTCCGGCAACCGCAGCAATGGCGATCGGGATGATATTGACCGCTGACCATTCACCCAGGATAACCTCGATCGTGAAGACCATGCCGGCAATCGGGGCATTGAATATCGAAGAAATAGCGCCGGCCGCGCCGCAACCGACCAGGGTTACCCGCTGGCGATCATTCAGGGCGAAGAACTTGGCGATATTCGAGCCGATGGCCGCTCCGCTCATGACCACCGGTGCTTCGGGGCCGGCCGATCCCCCGGTACCGATGGTGAGACAGCTTGAGATCAAGCGGGAGAAACTGGAGCGCAAACGCAATAGCCCCCCGTAGCGGGAAACGCTGTAAATGACCTCGGGTACGCCGTGCCCGGCGGCCTCATTTACCACCTTTTCCAGAAAGACCGAGGAGAGGGCGGCCCCGGCGGCCGGGAGCAAAAAAGCCCACCAGTAGTCGCGTAGATGGTGCAGCCATTCGAACATGGCGATGAGTGAACGGTTCAATGCCAGGGCCGCCAAGCCGCTGCAGGTGCCGACAATTACGGCTATCAGGATGAGCAGTAGTCGGTCATCCGAACGGAAGATGGACCAGTTTGCCGGGTAGCGCCACAGTTTGGAAAGGTTCATGGCCATCGCCCCCGTTACAGGATGTCACTCTGGTCAAGCTCGCGTTCAAGCTCGCTGATTTTTAAAAAGAGCCGTTCCGCCGCCGGCGCACCTTCTAGAAAACGGACAAATTCATCGTTCCGTATGCAAAAAGCCAGTCTTGACAGAAGATGCAGATGGATTTTCACCGAGGTGCTCAGCAGCAGAAAGAGCACAAATACGGGTCGGGCGTCGATGGCATTATAGGCGATGGGCTTTTGGGGATAGCAGGTGACGATCAGCGGCTGGGCCAGACCGTTCCGCAAGGGAGTCCGGGGGTGGGGGATGGCCACGCCTTTGCCCATACCGGTGGACGTCAGCTTTTCGCGGGCGATGAGCGTGTCATGCAGTTCCGACTTTTCAGCGGGTGAAAGACCCGGGACACAGGCAGCCGCGGACGCCAGGATATCTCCCACGGCACGGCCGGCAAGGCCGGCGTGCACACCGCCCCGGCGCATGGCTGAAAAAAGGGTTTCCGGGGCCGGATCCACGTCGGCGGAAGCCTGGTCGTTTCCGGGAAGGGTAAACGGCAGGTTGCGGGCTGACGCCCACTTTTTCAAAACCTGGACGTCAAATGACCAGTTCGCCCCACTTTTTTGCACGGGTATCCGTCCCTGGCGGATCCAGCGATCCAGGGTGTTGACGGGCAGATCAAGGCTGCGGGCGATGTCGTTTATATCCAGTTTCATAAGCTGGCAGGGCGCGATGCTCTCAGATTGAGTTTGAAAAATTAAACAAGAACCGTAATACAAAACCAAGCTGTGGCGCAAGGGGATTTATTGAGTCGTTCAAAACCTGGGCCTCTGGACCAGACAAGGACATTGGCCTCTGCGCGATGCATGGTCTTTCCATGATGATATGGCAACGCGGCCCTTTCAGGGGCAATCCAAAGCCTGGTCCTCCGAGGCTGTGTCGTAATTATAATTTTATTGATCACAAAACCTAAACAAATTTAGGGACAAAAGCGGCAGTATGTAGTATAATCTCCATAATATTAGGAGGTTATAAATGGCATACCGCTATGGC
>Ga0056121_1000138_pt1 | contig 33637 bp, 30 predicted proteins | sample WorMetHEROISLAND_FD_83872 | JGI IMG/M metagenome (GOLD analysis project Ga0056121, IMG submission 83872) | Marine gutless worms symbiont microbial communities from Max Planck institute for Marine Microbiology, Germany - Olavius sp. 1 HERON ISLAND ...
ATCAGTTCATCACAAGCTTCGTCGACGCCTACAATCGAACCAGGCTCAGATGCCTCGACTACAAGGCGCCAATCGAGCTCCTCAGCAATCCCCCGGGACACAACACGAAAGCCGGGGTCCACGCATGCCGGGTCGCCGGCGTTTTCCTCGCACCGGCGTCAGCCTTTCAGCAGCTCGCGGGCGATGATCACCCGCATGATCTCGTTGGTGCCTTCCAGGATCTGGTGCACCCGCACGTCGCGCAGGAAGCGCTCGATCGGGTAGTCCATCAGGTAGCCGTAGCCGCCGTGCAGCTGCAGCGCCTGGTTGACGATATCGAAGCCGGCGTCGGTGGCGAAACGCTTGGCCATGGCGGCGCTGGTGGTAGCATCGGCCGCCTTGGCGTCGACCTTGGCGGCGGCCTGATGGACCATCAGGCGGCCCGCCTCCAGGTCCGTCGCCATGTCGGCAAGGCGGAACTGCAGGGCCTGGAACTGCGCCAGCTCGCGGCCGAACTGCTTGCGCACGCCGACATGCTCGAGCGCCGCCTCGAGGCAAGCCCGCGCCCCGCCCAGCGAACAGGCGGCGATATTCAGCCGGCCGCCGTCGAGCCCCTGCATGGCGATCTTGAAGCCGTCGCCCTCGGCGCCGATGCGGTTGGCGACCGGCACCCGGCAGTCGTCGAACTGCACCATCGCCGTTGGCTGGCTGTGCCAGCCGAGCTTCTTTTCCTGTGCGCCGAAGCCGAGGCCCGGCGTGTCCTTCTCGACGACGAGGCAGGAAATGCCGCCCGGACCGTCGTCGCCGGTGCGCACCATGCAGACATAGACGTCCGACACGCCGCCGCCGGAAATGAACGCCTTGGTGCCGTTGATCACATAGTCGTCGCCGTCGCGCACGGCCCGGGTCCGCAGGCTGGCGGCATCCGAACCGGCGTTCGGCTCGGTCAGGCAGTAGCTGGCGAACTGCTGCATGGCGCACAGCCCCGGCAGCCAGCGCTTGCGCTGGGCCTCGTCGCCGAAGCGGTCGATCATCCAGGCGGCCATGTTGTGAATCGAGATGTAGGCCGCGGTCGAGGTGCAGGCCGCCGCCAGTTCCTCGAAGATGATGGTGGCATCGAGGCGGCTCAGGCCCGAGCCGCCGACGTCCTCGCGAACGTAGATGCCGCCGAAGCCAAGCGCTGCCGCGGCGCGCAGGGCATCGACGGGAAACACGTGGTCGGCGTCCCAGTCGGCGGCGTGCGGTGCCATCTGCTCGGCGGCAAATTGCCGCGCCATGTCCTGGAAGGCGCGTTGCTCGTCGCTGAGGTCGAAGTCCATGGCGGCATCCCTTTGGGCGCAATCCCGGGCGTTTGCCCGCCCTCGCGGCGTGATAAGGGAGCCCCCCGAGAGTGTCAACGTGGGCCCCCCGCGGCTTCGACCGCAAGGCCAATCCGGGCTATTATGGCCGTGCCCATTGAGCCCGTTCGGAGACAGGCATGAGCGAGACCGTCAAGCTGGGGCCCGTCGGCCGGGCGCGTCCGGCCGCGCCAACGGTGGCAGACGCGCCGACCGACCGCCCGGCCGGCCAGTATCCGCGCGTGCGCATGCGGCGCAACCGGCGCGACGACTGGACCCGCCGCCTGGTGGCCGAGAACGTGCTGACCGCGGCCGACCTGATCTGGCCGCTGTTCGTGCACGAAGGCGAGAACCACCGTCGGGCCGTGCCGTCGATGCCTGGCGTGGAGCGGCTGTCGCCGGACCTGGTGGTGGCGACCGCGCGCGAAGCGGCCGACCTGGGGATCCCCCTGATCGCCGTCTTCCCGGCCCTCGACCCGGACCTGAAGAGTCCGCGCGGCGATATCGCGGTCGATCCCGACAACCTGGTCTGCCGCACCGTGCGCGCCGTGACCGAGGCGGTGCCGGAGATCGGCGTGATGTGCGACGCCGCGCTCGATCCGTTCACCAGCCACGGCCACGACGGCGTGATCGAGGACGGCCACGTGGTCAACGACGAGACGGTGGAGATCCTCTGCCGCCAGGCCCTGGTGCAGGCGGAGGCTGGCTGTCACGTGATCTCGCCGTCCGACATGATGGACGGCCGGGTCGGCGCGATCCGCGATGCGCTCGACGCGCATGGCTTCGAGCACGTGCGCATCATGGCTTATGCCGCCAAGTACGCCTCCGCCTTCTACGGCCCGTTCCGCGATGCCGTCGGCTCGGCCGCCAACCTGGGCACCGCCGACAAGAAGACCTACCAGATGGATCCGGCCAACAGCGACGAGGCGCTGCGCGAGATCGCCCTCGACCTGGCCGAGGGCGCCGACATGGTAATGGTCAAGCCGGGCATGCCCTATCTCGACATCGTCGCCCGGGTGAAACAGCACTTCGGCGTGCCCACTTTCGCCTATCAGGTCAGCGGCGAGTACGCGATGCTGAACGCCGCCGCCGAGAACGGCTGGCTCGAGCGCGACCGGGTGATGCTGGAAGCCCTGCTCGCCTTCAAGCGCGCCGGCGCCGACGGCATCCTGACCTACTTCGCCGCCGACGCGGCACGCCTGCTGCAGCAGAGCTAGCGCGGCGCTGCGCCCCCTCACCCCGACCCTCTCCCCCCAAGGGGGAGAGGGAGAAATCACGGGCGGTTTCGCAGAGCCTGTTGGATCTCTAGAAGGACACCTTCCGGGTTCTCGAGCGCTTGATTGTTCCAGAACCGCAGCACCCGATACCCCTGGCTCTCCAACCAAGCCGTCCGGCGAGCGTCAGCGTCCTGCTGATCGGCATGCTGGCCACCGTCCAGTTCAACGACCAGCTTCTGCTCGATGCACACGAAATTGACGATGACGGCCCCATCGGGTGCTGTCGCCGAAACTTCATCCCGTCCAACTGTCGCCCGCGAATTCGGCCCCACAGCGACCGTTCGGCGTCCGTTTGATCGCGGCGTGGCCGTGTTGCACGGCTTACGGATGTCGACATGGCATTGGCTTATGCTGCCACCAAAGTCCCTCTCCCGCTTGCGGGAGAGGGAGGGGCCCAGCCACCTGGTTCCCAGGTGGCTGGGAGGGTGAGGGTCTCGCCGCTAGCCCTCCGGGCGCGCCTTGACCATCCGCGCCATCAGCGACGAGGTGTCCCAGCGCTTGCCGCCCATCGCCTCGACCTCGGCGTAGAACTGGTCGACCAGGGCCGACAGCGGCAGCGAGACGCCCAGGTTCTTGGCCTGCTGCAGGCAGATGCCCAGGTCCTTGCGCATCCACTCCACCGCGAAGCCGTGCTCGTACTCGCCGGCCAGCATGGTCTGGTAGCGGTTCTCCATCTGCCACGACTGGGCCGCGCCCTTGGAGATCACCTCGACCACCTGGGCGCCGTCGAGGCCGGCGCAGACCGCCAGGTTGAGCGCCTCGGAGAAGCCCTGGACGACGCCGGCGATGCAGATCTGGTTGACCATCTTGGTCAGCTGGCCGGCGCCGGCCGGGCCGAGCAGCTGGCACATGCGGGCATAGCTGTCGATCACGCCGCTGACCTGGTCGAAGTCGCCCTGGTCGCCGCCGCACATCACCGTCAGCACGCCGTTCTCGGCGCCGGCCTGGCCGCCGGAGACCGGCGCGTCGATGAAGCCGCGGCCGTGCTCCTTGGCATAGGCGTGCAGCTCGCGGGCGACGTCGGCCGAGGCGGTGGTGTGGTCGACGAAGATGCCGCCTTCGGGCAGTCCGGCAAACAGGCCATCGTCGCCATAGGCGATGCCGCGCAGATCGTCGTCGGCGCCGACGCAGGCGAAGACGATGTCGCGACCCTCGGCGGCGGCGCGCGGGGTCGCGGCGCTCTGCCCACCGTGCTGCTTGACCCAGGCTTCGGCCTTGGCCGGCGAGCGGTTGTAGACCATGACATCGTGATCGTTGGCCGCCAGATGACCCGCCATCGGATAGCCCATCACCCCCAGCCCCAGAAAGGCGACTTTCTTGCTCATCGCGAACCCGCTCCCTTGTCCCTGAACCCGGCGGCGCAACGCCGCCGCGCTGTTCTACACGCTCTCGCCTGGGAACCAAAGCACGGCTAGGCTTGGCGCTCCGAAGCTGGCGCGGACGGCAGGAACGATCATGCTGAAATGGCTGTGGCGCGGCATTCTTGCGCTCCTTGTCCTTGCCGTCGCGGTGGTCGGCGGCGGTTTCCTCTGGCTGTCGGGCTCGCTGCCGCAGACCGACGGCGAGCGCCGGGTCGCCGGCCTGGCCGCCAGTGTCGATGTCATCCGCGACCGCAATGCCATCCCGCACATCTTTGCCGAGAGCCAGACCGACGCCGCCTTCGCGCTGGGCTTCGCCCATGCCCAGGACCGCCTGTGGCAGATGGAGATGCAACGTCGGATCGGCGCCGGCCGGCTGTCCGAGGTCCTGGGCGAGGCGACGCTCGATATCGACCGCTTCCTGCGCATGCTCGGCCTGTACCGCCTGGCCGAGGCGAGCCACGGCAAGCTCGATCCCGGCACCCGCGCCGTGCTCGACGCCTATGCCCGTGGCGTCAATGCCTTCCTGCAGACGCGCAGCGGCCCGCTGCCGCCGGAGTTCCTGATCCTCGGTGTGGAGCCGGCGCCGTGGCAGCCCGCCGACAGCATCGTCTGGATCAAGGTCATGGCGTTGAACCTGGGCGGTCACTGGCAGCGCGACCTGATGCGTCTGCGGATGGCCATGCGGCTCAGCACCAGCCAGATCCTGGATTTCTACACGCCCTACAGCCGCGCCGCCCCGGCCGGCGTCTCTGCGGGCGGCCGATTCTCGGACCTGCTGTCGCCGACGGTGCTGGCCAAGGTGCAGGCGCTGATGCCGGCCAAGGCCGACGGCCTCGGCTCGAACAACTGGGTGGTCGACGGCAGTCGCACCACGTCTGGCAAGCCGCTGCTGGCCAACGACCCGCACCTGGGCCTCGGGGCGCCGGCGATCTGGTACCTGACCCACCTGCACTGGCAGGGGCGCAACCTGATCGGTGCCACGCTGCCGGGCGTGCCGATGGTGGTGCTGGGCCGCAACGACCGCATCGCCTGGGGGTTCACCAACGGCGAGCCCGACGTGCAGGACCTCTATATCGAGAAGCTCGACCCCGACGATGCCAACCGCTACCTGACGCCCGACGGGCCGCGGCCGTTCGCCGTCCGCCGCGAGGTGATCAAGGTCAAGGACGGCGAGGACGTGGTCCTCCAGGTGCGCCAGACCCGGCATGGCCCGGTGCTGAGCGACGTCCACGCGGCCAGCCGGTCGGCGACGCCGGACGGCCACGTGCTGGCGCTGTCCTGGACCGCCCTGCGCGACGACGACCTGACCATTCAGGCCGGCACCGACCTGGCGGTGGCGCAGGGCTGGGACGATTTCGTCGCCGCCCTGGAGAATTTCCATGCCCCGCAGCAGAACATCGTCTACGCCGACGTCGACGGCAACGTCGGCTACATCGCCCCCGGCCGGGTGCCGGTCCGTCACCCGGACAACGCGGTGCGCGGCTACATGCCGCAACCCGGCTGGCGCGCCGAATACGACTGGCAGGGCTTCATCCCCTACGACGAGCTGCCGCGCGCCTTCAACCCGGCCGGCGGCAGGATCGCCACCGCCAACCACCGCATCGCCGACGCCGACTATCCCCATCACCTCAGCTTCGACTGGGCCGCCGGCTACCGCGCGCAACGCATCTTCGACCTGATCGACGCCACGGCGAAGCACAACCGCGCGACTTTCCGGGCCATGCAGGGGGACAACGTCTCGCCGTTCGCGCGGCAGATCCTGCCGCACCTGCGTGCCGTTACGCCGCCGCCGGGGCTGGCGGCCGACGCGCATGCTTTGCTCGCCGGCTGGGACGGGGAGATGGACGCGACGCGCCCCGAGCCGCTGATCTTCAACGCCTGGACCCACCAATTCGCCCGCATCGTCAGCCGCGACGAACTGGGCGAGTTGCAGCAGGCGGCCTGGGGCCGCAAGGGGCCGTTCCTGATGCGCGTCCTGACGCAGGCCCCGGCCTGGTGCGACGACGTCGGCACGGCGCAGATCGAGGATTGCGACACCATGCTGCTGCGCAGCCTGGAGCAGGCCGTGGGCTGGATCGCCGAGCGCCACGGCGAGGACGTCGGCGGCTGGCGCTGGGGCGATGAGCACGTCGCCATCAGCCAGCACCGACCGTTCAGCCAGGTGCCAGTCCTGCGCGAGCTGTTCGAACTCAGGGTCCCGGTGGGCGGCAGCACCTACACGCTCAACGTCGGCGACTTTCGCCCGTTCGACCGTGCGCGACCGTTCGCCAGCGTCTGGGGCCCCAGCCTGCGGGCGATCTACGACCTCGCCGACCTCGACCAGTCGCTGTTCATGCATTCGACCGGACAGTCGGGCAATCCGCTGTCCGGCCACTACCGCAGCCTGGTCCAACCCTGGGCGGAGGTACGCTACCTGCAGATCCCCGGCGACCGTGCCGCGGTCGAGGCGATCGCCGACGGCCGCCTCACCCTGGTGCCGGAGTGAAAGCGTCTAGGCCTGCCGATCCGTCAGCAGATCGGCCGGCAGCGCGTTGACCACCACGCAGCCGCTCAAGTAGTCGTGCAGACAGCGGCCGCGGTCGTTGAACAGGGCGACCAGCAGGATCAGCACGCTGGCGACAGCCAGGCTGAAGTAGAACAGCGCCGTCTGCACGAAGGCCTGGACGTAGCCCGGGCGGTGGCCGTTCCAGCACACCACCCGCAGGCCGACGATACGCATGCCCACGGTGGCGTTCGCCGGACCGCCGATGGTGAAGGTGTGGTAGGCCAGCGGCAGCAGCGCCAGGGCCAGGGCCAGCAACGGCGAGGCCGCACCGAAGGTGAGCAGCACGAACAGCGCGCCGGCGGCGACCAGCAGCGCGCCCAGCAGCACCACCACGAAGATGTCGATGAGATAGGCCAGCACCCGCCGGCTGCGGATATCGGCATAGAGTTCGGGAATATCGAGCGGATCGTCCTCGGGCTCGTCCCAGCTCCGGGCCGGCACGATGCGCCCGCCGGGCGTCGGCATGGCTGCCTCCGTTGTCGGTTCTGCGCCGGGATAAAGATCGGGTGCCGCGCACCGTTGCGCAAGCGGACAAACCCCGGCGAAGTCCGGGCCGCTGCGACCTCTATGGCCTACTGTGTCGGCGGCGGGCGGCCGATGCCGGGCGCCGGTCCGACCCGCGGGGCACTGCCGGGACCGCCCTGCAGCGGCACTTCGCGCAGCAGGGTGATGGCGATGCGGCGGTTGCCGGCATCGCGCGGCGCGTCGGGCAGGTAGGGTTCGGTATCGGCCTTGCCGCTGACCGAGGCGACGCGCCGGGGGTCGATGCCGGCGTCGATCAGCGCCCGCCGGCTGGCATTGGCCCGGTCGGCGGAAAGCTCCCAGTTGCCGTAGCCGTCCTTGGTCTTGAACGGCGTGGCATCGGTGTGGCCGCTGATCGCCACCTGGTTGGGCACGCGCTGGATCACCTCGGCGACCTTGGCCAGGAGCTGGCGGGTATGCTCATGCATGCCAGCCGCGCCGCTGGGGAACATCGACCGGCCCTCTTCGTCGATCAGCTGGATGCGCAGACCTTCGGGCGTGTTCTCGACCACCAGTTGCTCGGTGAAGCCGGCCAGCTCGGGCACGCCCTCGATTGCGTCGCGCAGTGCCTCCTCGGCCGCCTCAAACTCTTTCTGCTCGTGCTCGGCCAGGCGCTTGAGCAGCTCTTCTTCGGTCAGCTCGGCGTCCTCGCCGCCGCCCGCTTCCTCGCGCTGGTTCTCCTCGTCGACCGGCGTGGCCTTCTCCGGCGGCGCCAGTTCCAGCATCACCGCCGGCGAGGAGCGGTCGGACAGCCGGGCGCCGTCGACGCTCATGGTCTGGCCGCCGAGAATGCCGCCGGCGCCACTGGTGCGCTGGCTGACCGCGGTCGGGGCGAAATAGTCGGCGATGCCGTTCTTCTGCTCGTCGGTGGTGACGTTCAACAGCCACAGCAGCAGGAAAAAGGCCATCATCGCCGTCACGAAGTCCGCGTAGGCGACCTTCCATGAGCCGCCATGGTGACCGCCGCCGGCGACGATCACCTTCTTGACGATAATCGGTTGGTCTTCGTTCCCTGCCATCGCCGTGCCTTGCCGCTAGGGGCGCTAGGCCGGGAGCACGTTGGCGGTCGCTTCCTCGACCTCGAAGAAGGTCGGCCGGTCGTGGCCGCACAGAGTCTTGCGCGCGAATTCGACCGAGATCGCCGGGGCATAGCCCTGGGCATGGGCGATGATCCCGGCCTTCATGCACTCCAGGTACTTGAACTCGGCATCGTTGTAGGTGGCCAGGTTCTGACCGATCGGACCGACGATGCCGTAGGACAGCAGCACGCCGAGGAAGGTGCCGACCAGGGCGCCGCCGATCAGCGCGCCGAGGATCTCCGGCGGCTCGGAGATCGAGCCCATGGTGACAATCACGCCGAGCACGGCGGCGACGATGCCGAAGGCCGGCAGGCCGTCGCCCATGTTGGTGACGGCGTGAGCGACCTCGTGGCCCTCGTGCTTCCGGGCCTCGATGTCCTGCTCCATCATCGCCTCGAGCTCGTGCGGATTGTCCGAGCCCATGGTCATCAGCCGCATGGTGTCGCAGAAGAACTCGACCGCGTCCTGGTTCTTCATGAACGCGGGGTAGTTGGCGAAGATGCTGCTCTCCTCCGGGTTCTCGATGTGCGCCTCCAGGGCCAGCGCGCCCTTGCTCTTGGCCAGCTTGAAGACCGAGAACAGCATGGTCAGCAGCTCGACGTAGTCGGCCTTGTGATAGGGCGAACCGCCCTTCATGACGTTGGAGAAGCGCTTGCCCACCGCGGACAGGGTGCTCTTGGAATTGGCGATGATGAAGCCGCCCGCTGCCGCACCGCAGATGATCACGACCTCGAACGGTTGCCACAGCACGCGGATGTCGCCGTGCGGCATGTAACCGCCCAGCACCGAACCGATCACAATGACAAGTCCGATAAAGAAGAACATCGAGCCCGTATGCCCTCGTGCAAGCGCCGGCGCCGGGGCCGTTGCCGGCACCGCGCGAAACCAGGCTTGATGCTGGTGGCATAAGGTTAAGGTCGGGTGAACCGGGGCACCCCCCTCGGCCGGCTCCCGCGCGCTTGGCGACGGGACGGACCGCCTCAGGGTGCCGGCCGGGGCAGCAGCTCCAGGTGGCGCAGCAGGGCGACGAAGGCGGCCAGCCGCTCGTGCCGGTAGGCCTCCACGTCCCGCGCGCGGAAATCGTAGAAGCCCTGGCCCGTGCGCAGGCCGAGCCGGCCCTCGGCCATGTTGCGGTCGACCACCTCGGGCGCCGCGTAGCGCTCCGAGCCCAGCGCTTCGCGCAGGTACTGCGAGGCGTAGTAGAGGATGTCGCCGCCGCCCCAGTCGATGAACTCGACCAGGCCGAGCACGGCATAGCGCACGCCGAAGCCGTAGCGGATCGCGCGGTCGATGTCCTCGGCGCTGGCGACGCCCTCCTCGACCATGCGCGCCGCCTCGTTCATCGCCAGGGCCTGGATCCGCGGCACGATGAAGCCGGGGCTGGCGGCACAGCGCACCGGCTTCTTGCCAGCGGCCTCGAGCAGCGCCAGCATCGCCGTCACGCTGGCCTCGTCCGTGGCCGCCCCGGGGCTGACCTCGACCAGGGGAATGAGGTAGGCCGGGTTCAGGAAATGCGTGTTCAGAAAGCGCCCCGGCGCGCTGACGAAGCCGGCCAGCGTATCGACCAGCATGGTCGAAGTGGTGGAGGCGATCAGCGCCTCGGGCGCGGCCGCCGCGGCCATGCGCGCGAGCGCCGCCTGCTTGGCCTCGAGCACTTCCGGCACCGCCTCGAACAGCACCCCGGCCGTGGCCATCGCTGCGTCGGCCCCGGCTTCGCCCACGCCCTCGATCCGCCCGATGACGCCGTCGGCCTGGGCCCGGTCGAGCACCTGCAGCGAGACCAGGAAGCCCAGGTCGGCCCGGATCTCGGCCACTGCCGCCGCCAGCAGCGCCGCCGCCTCGTCCGCCGGGCGCGGCTTCAGGTCGATCAGCCGGACCGGGTGGCCGGCGTAGGCGAAGATCAGGGCGATCCCCCGGCCCATGCGGCCGGCGCCGACCGCGGCGACCATCGCCCGTTCGGCCATCACACGATCCGGCTCTCGTGGTCGCCCCAGTAGCGGTCGCGGATCAGCCGCTTATACAGCTTGCCGTTGGCGTGCCGGGGCAGCTCGGGATCGAAGTCGACCTGGCGCGGGCACTTGATGTGCGAGAGATGCTCGCGGCAGAAGGCGATCAGGTCGCCGGCCAGGTCCGGGCCGTGCAGAGCCGGGTCGACCGCCTGCACCACGGCGCGGACCTCCTCGCCGAACTCGTCGTTGGGGATGCCGATCACGGCCACGTCCATCACCTGGGGATGGGTGACCAACAGGTTCTCGACCTCCTGCGGGTAGATGTTGACGCCACCAGAGATGATCATGAAGGCCTTGCGGTCGGTGAGGTAGAGATAGCCCTCCTCGTCGAGGTAGCCGACGTCGCCCAGCGTCGTCCAACCCTGGTCGTTGGCCGATGCCGCAGTCTTCTCGGGATCATTGTGGTAGGCGAACTCCGGGCCGCCGGCGAAAAAGACCATGCCGGACTCGCCGGACGGCAGCTCGTTGCCGTCCTCGTCGACGATATGCAGCTCGCCGACGATGGCCTTGCCGACCGAGCCCTTGTGGGCGAGCCATTCGGCCGAGTTGATGACGGTGATGCCGTTGCCCTCGGTGCCGGCGTAGTACTCGAACAGCACCGGCCCCCACCAGTCGATCATCTCCTGCTTGACCGCGGCCGGACAGGGTGCGGCGGCATGGATCGCCACCTTGAGGCTGGAGACGTCGTAACCGGCACGCACCGCCTCGGGCAGCTTGAGCATGCGCACGAACATCGTCGGCACCCACTGGCTGTGGCTGACCCGGTGGCGCTCGATCAGGCCCAGGGCCTGCTCGGGATCGAAATGCTCCATGACGATGACGGTGCCGCCCAGGCGCTGCACGCCGAGGCAGAAACGCAGCGGCGCGGCGTGGTACAGCGGCGCCGGCGAGAGATAGACGGCTTCGTCCGAAAAGCCGTAGAGGCCGACCAGAATCAGCTGCAGGCGCGGCGCCGTGCCCAGCGGCTCGCCGCTGAGCGGGATGCGGATCCCCTTGGGCCGGCCGGTGGTGCCCGAGGAGTAGAGCATGTCCGAGCCCTCGGTTTCGTCGGCCACCGGCTCGGCCGGCTGCCCGGCGATCGCCTCTTCCCAGGACCCGAATCCCTCGATCGTGCCGTCGACCATGAAGCGGCTGTGCACGCCCGGCATCAACGCCGGCAACTCGGCCGCCACGCCGGCCTTGGCCTGAGAGGTGATGAACACGCTGGCGCCGCAGTCGGCGACGATGTAGGCGACCTCTTCGGCGGTCAGGTAGGAGGAGATGCAGGTGTAGTAGAGCCCGGCCCGGTGCGCGGCCCAGCACAGCTTGAAGTAGTCGGCGTTGTTCTCCATGAAGATGGCGATGCCGTCGCCGATCTGGAGGCCAAGGCTGCGGAACAGCTGCGCGCCACGGTTGGAGTCGTCGTTCAACTCCCGGTAGCTGACGCTGCGGCCGCTGCCGGCCATCATGTAAGCCGCCTTGTCTGGGGTACTCGCCGCGATTACGCCCGGATGCATGGATACGCTCCTCCCTGTGCCCCTGTCGTCGCCTTGTTCGATGCGCCGGCCGGTCTACGCCGGCTCGGGTCCCCGGCGCAAGAGCGTGCGCAGTCCATCCGGGTCCAGCAAGTCCAGGCCGAGCCGTTCGAAGCTGCGCCCGGCCGCCTGCAGGTCCTCGCCCACGATCGCGCTGCACAGGCTGACGAGGCCGGTGGCGACAGGACACGGCACGCCGGCGTAGGCCGCGGCGGAGACCAGGAACACCAGGCCCTCGGCCACGTCCTCGCGCATGTAGCGATGCGTATGGAGATCGATGCGTTCGCGCCAGTCGCCGGAATCCTGCAGTCGTTCGTGGGCGATGTTGCCGTACATCCACTCCTCGCGCGCCGGGTCGTAGTGGTCGGCGAGCGGGAAGTGCGGCGGCCCGTAGCCCAGGGCTTCGCGCACAGCGATCCGCTCGGCGTCGAGGGCGTCGTGCACCGCGCGCACGCCCGGCTGGGTGCCCTCGCTGTGGATGTCCCAGCGCTCGAAGTGCTGCAGCGGCGCCGCGTTCAGCACAATCAGCGGCGGATGGATGATCGGCCCGGCATTCATCAGCGCGGCATCGAGCGCATCCCGGCACCGCTGCACGGCGGGAAAGGCCTGCTGCAGGACGGCAAAGACGCGGTCGCTGTCGTCGGCCGGCAGCACGCCGCTGGGCAGCCGGGTGGCGCGGGCGGTGATGGCGATGGTTTCGGGACCGTGCTTGCGGGCCAGGTACGGCAGGGTGCCGGCCTCGGCGAAGGCGAGGCCGGCCGGGTTGCCCCCGGCGCGCACGGCCCGGGACATCACCAGGCTGCCGAAGGTGCCCGGCGGGATGAACACCACCTGCCCGTCGGACAGGTGCGGCGCCATACGCGCCGCCAGGTCGGCCTGGGCCGTCGCCGGCAGCGGCGCCAGCACCAGCTCGACCCCGGCCAGCACCTCGGCGATCTCCGTGCCGATCAGGGCCAGCGGCACCAGCCGCTCGCCACGCACGTCCTTAAGGCGGATGCCGCCGATTTCCTGCAGCGGCCGCAGCGCGGCGCCGTCGCGCCGCCACAGCCGCACGCCATGGCCCTGCTCGGCCAGATCGGCGGCCGCGGCATAGCAGCCGTGGCCGCCGCCGATGACGGCAATCTCCATCGTCTCCCCCCAGAACCGGGCAGCGACCGTAGCATGTCCGACGCAAGCTGCGGATAGCCTCGCCGCTGCCAATCTGGCAGAACGGACGCCAGCAACGGCAGGAGCGTGAGCATGGACGAACGCTGGTTCGAGGACTTCGCCGTCGGCGATGAGTTCGTCTCGCCGGCCAAAACCATCACCGAGGCGGAGATCGTCGACTGGGCCTTCCGCTACGACCCCCAACCGTTCCACATGGACAAGCAGGCCGCCGGCGCGCACATGTATGGCGGGCTGATCGCCAGCGGCTGGCTGCTCGGCGCCGTCGCCTTCCGCCTGTTCATGATGACCAACCCGTGGGGCGCCGCCAGCCTGGGTTCACCGGGCTGCGATGCCCTGCGCTGGGTGAAGCCGGTACGGCCCGACGATACGATCCATGTCGTCGTCACCGTGACCGAGGCCCGGCCGTCGCGGTCGAAGCCGGACCGCGGCGTCGTCAACATGGCTTGGGACGTGCGCAACCAGGACGGCGACACGGTGATGACGATGCAGAGCGTGCAGCTCCTGCGGCGCCGGCCCGCCTGAGCGTCCGGTACCGCGAAGCAGGCTAGCCCAGCGTCTCCATGAACAGCCGGCGGTAGGCATCGGCATCGAGCGGCCGCGGGTTGGTCGCGGTGGTGTGGTCGGCGACGGCCTGCGGGACCAGCGGCTCGATCATCTGCTCGACCACGCCCATCTCGCGCAGGCTCGCCGGCAGGCCGAGGCGGGCATTCAGCGCGGCGACCTCGTCGGCCAGATCGGCCGCGGCCGGCAGGCCCCAGGCCTGTTTCAGCCGCGCGTACTTGTCGCCGACGGCCGGGGCGTTGAAGCGGATCACCGGCGGCAGGCACACCGCGTTCAGGGTACCGTGGTGCAGCGTCAGCTCCGGCAGCGCGCCCAGCGGGTGCGACATCCCGTGCACCGCGCCCAGCCCTTTCTGGAAGGCCATCGCCCCCTCCATCGCTCCCATCATCATGTTCCAGCGGGCTTCACGGTCGTTGCCGTCCGCCACCGCGCGTTCGACGTGGTGCACGACCCGGGCAAAGCCGTCCATGGCGATGGCCTCGGCCGGCGGGTTCACCGACGGGGCGACGAAGGTCTCGAAGCAATGGGCAAACGCGTCCATGCCGGTGCCCGCGGTCAGTCCCGGCGGCAGGCCGAGCGTCAGTTCGGGGTCGCAGATCGCCACCCGGGGCAGCAGGTGCGGGCTCAGCAACGCCAGCTTGCGGCCGTCGGCCAGGATCATCACGGCGCCGCGGCCGACCTCGCTGCCAGTCCCGGCTGTGGTCGGGATCGCCACCACCGGCGCCACCCGGGCGGTAATCTTCGGCGCCCCGCCCAGGATCGCCATGTAGTCGGCCAGTACCCCCTCGTGCGTCGCCATCAAGGCCACGGCCTTGGCCAGGTCCATGGACGAGCCACCGCCAAGGCCGATCAGACCGTCGCACTGCTCACCGCGGTAGAGCGCCAGGGCCGCGTCCATCGCCGCCTCGGTCGGGTTCTCCGGCGTGCCGTCGAACACCACGGCCGACATGCCAGCGGGCAGCTGCGCCTGCACCCGTTCCAGCAGCCCGGCGGCGATGATGCCGGGATCGGTGATGATCAGCGGCCGCGTCACCGTCAGCGCGCCGAGTTCGTCGGCCAGCAGATCGAGGGCACCGAAATCGAACTGGATCTTGGTGAGATAGGTGATCGTCGTCATGGCCGGCTCCCCCTGCGCGGCCGGCCGTGGCGGCCGGCGGTCTGACCAGATGCATCGCGATCGCCGCGTCGCGGCCGCGACCGCAGCATGAAGCGGCCCGCATCGCGAGTCCACTGTGCACGCCGCAACCGTTGTTCCGGGCGACGGCAGGCGTCTCAAGGACGGCAGGTGTCGCGGCTGCAGCGCCTCGCGCGACGCCAGACGTGACAATGGCCGCGGCGGAGTCCGCCGCGGCCATCGTCGAATGGGTGAGGGCTGTGGATGGGGGCCACAGCCCTCGGCGCTTGCAGGGGATTGCAGCGCCAGGGGACCGAATTCCTCGGATATCTGCGCAAGTCTATAGCACGAAGCCTCGCCGAAGGGCCACGATTCTGAAGCTGGCAGACGCATTTATCGCACATTTCGACACGAATGGCGATAGAGAATGCTACTCATACATACAAACCATTAGTGTGTCGTTAAGCGCTCTTTTGGTGTCGAAACCGGGCCCGGGCCGCGCCGCACGCCATGCCGATACCGCTTTACCGGGCATTAATCGCCGCAATCTAACGTTTTCTGCCGCAAGCGCGGCAGCGGTCTGCCGCCCGGGGGCTCACGGGCCGAACGACAGCGGTTGAGGCGATGACAGGGTTGCAAACGGACGATGGCGAAGTGCGTCGGCTGATCGCGCTGGCGCAGGAGCGCACGGGCGACAGCCGACAGGACCTCTATCGCTCGATCGCCGAGCTGTTCGAGCGCCGTGGCGACGACCTTGGCGACATCGAACGCACGATCATGCTGGAGATCGTCGAGCGGCTGAGCCGCGAGGTGGAGCTCTCGGTCCGGACCGCCCTGGCCGAACGCCTCGCCCGGCAGGACGATGCGCCGCGCGACCTGGTGAGATTACTGGCCAGCGACGAGATCCAGGTGGCGCAGAGTGTGCTGTCGCACTCTCCGGTGCTGGGCGATGCCGACCTGATCGAGATCCTGCATCATCGCACCATGCAGCACCGCCTCGCCGTCGCCCGCCGCCGCGACCTGAGCGAGGATGTGACCGCGGCGATCGTCGACACCGGCGAGGAAGACGTCATCGTCGCCCTGCTGAACAACCACGACGCGCGGATTTCCGCCGCCGTGCTCGACTACCTGGCCGAAGAATCCCGGCGCGTCGATGCCTACCAGAAGCCGCTGGTGCGCCGGCCGGACCTGCCCGAAGCGCTGGCCTTGCGGATGTGCGCCTGGGTATCCGAGGAGCTCAAGCGCTTCATCGTCGACAGCTTCGAGGTGGATCCGTCGACCCTGGACAAGGAGATCGCCGCCTCGTTGCAGGATGTCATGGCCGAGCGGGACAGCAGCAACGCGGCGGCGGGAACCCTGATCGATCGCCTCGAAGCCGCCGGCGAGCTGACGCCGAGACTGCTGCTGCAAACCCTGCAGCAGGGCCAGATCACCCTGTTCGAGCACGGCTTCGCCAAGCTCGCGGCGATGGAACTGCCGGCCCTGCGCCGGGTCGTCTACGACTGGGGCGACCGCCCCTTCGCCACCGTCTGCCGCGCCGTGGGCATGGACCGCGCGACCTTCCTCCAGGTCTATCAGCTGACCCGCAAGGGGCTGGACCAGGGGGCCCGGCTCAGCAAGGAACTGACCGTCAGCCTGTGCCGGATGTACGACGACGTCGCCGCCGATGCCGCGCAGATGGTCGGCCCGGGCGACGGCGAAGGCCCGGGCCGCGCCGCCGCCCACTGATCCCGGGGCGCCCACCCACCGCGACAAGCCGCTTATCCCCACATCTTTTGGGGGCGATCACGACGGCAACCGTTGCTATATTCTCGCCTCGAGACGCGGCCGCAGAGCCGCGGCAGTCGAGGGAGTGCGCCGGCGGTGAACGACTCAGGCAACCAGACGGACGGACGACAGGACGCGCCGATCATCGATCCTTTCGGCCGGGCGATCAGCTATCTCAGGGTCTCGGTGACGGATCGCTGCGACTTCCGCTGCGTCTACTGCATGGCCGAGAACATGACCTTCCTGCCCAAGGCCGAGGTGCTCAGCCTCGAGGAGCTCGACCGGCTGTGCTCGGCCTTCGTCCGCCGCGGCGTGCGCAAGCTGCGGATCACCGGCGGCGAGCCGCTGGTGCGCCGGAACATCATGCAGCTGTTCCGCAGCCTGTCGCGCCACCTGGACGACGGCCGCCTCGAAGAACTCACGCTGACCACCAACGGCAGTCAGTTGCCGCGGTTCGCCGAGGAGCTGTTCGACTGTGGCGTGCGCCGGATCAACGTCTCGCTGGACACCCTCGACCCCGAGCGCTTCCAGGCCCTGACCCGCTGGGGCCGCCTCGACAAGGTGATCGCCGGGATCGACGCCGCCCTGGCCGCCGGACTGCGGGTGAAAATCAACACCGTTGCCGTCAAGGGCGTCAACGAGGACGAGTACGACCGCCTGATCGAATGGTGCGGTGAAAAGGGCATGGACCTGACCCTGATCGAGACCATGCCGATGGGCGAGATCGAGGGCTACCGCAGCGACCAGTACCTGCCGCTGTCTGTGGTCCGCGCCCGGCTGATGGACAACTGGACCTTGATTGAAAGCGATCACCGCACCGGCGGCCCGGCACGCTACGTACGGATCGAGGAGACCGGCGGCCGGCTCGGCTTCATCACCCCGCTGACGCACAACTTCTGCGAATCCTGCAACCGCGTGCGGCTCACCTGCACGGGCGTCCTGTACATGTGTCTGGGCCAGGAGGACGCCGCCGACCTGCGGGCGCCATTGCGCGCCAGCGATGACGACGCAGTCCTGGAGGCAGCGATCGAGGCTGCGATCGCCCGCAAGCCCAAGGGCCACGATTTCATCATCGACAGGCGCCACGAGCGCCCCGGCGTGAGCCGGCACATGAGCGTCACCGGCGGCTGATAATACATATAAATCAGATATTTATATCATCTTTCTCATAACTTGATCGAATTGGTAACCGGTTCCTAAGGACGCTTCGGAACGCGACCTTAAGGCACCTGGGCTAGTTCTGGCCGGAGCGATTGTGCCCGGAGGACAGGCCCGTGACTGCCTATCCGCAGCCCCAGTCGAATCCCTTTGCGATGGCGAGCCGTAGCCGCAGCCGGATGTGGCTGGGCAGCGTGATGTCCGGCCTGCTGCACGGCGCGATCGCCCTGTCCCTGCTCGGTCTCGCCACCGGCGTGCTGCGCGGCGCCGGCCCGGCGCTGCAGGTCATGGAGGTGCAGATCGTCGCCGCCGATCAGGCTCCGGCCGACGTGGACGTGGCCGCCGACGCCGCCGACGCGGCCGCACCGTCGGCGGCCGACGGTGCACGGCCGGCGGAGACGCCTGTCGCCGCGGCAGTGCCGGCGCCGGCGACGAGTCAGCCCGCCGCACCGGCCGGGGCGGCCAGGGCGCAAGCGACAACGGCAACGCCCAGGTCGCCTGCGCGCGTCGTGCCCTATCTGCAGCGCCCGCTGCGCGCCGGCGACGCCATGACCGCACGCAGCGTGCGCAAGAGCGAGCCCCGGCTGAACCGCGAAGACTCGCTGCTGCGCCGCGCGCAACCGCTGGACACCCCGGCCACCCGGCGCACCGCCATGCGCTACCGTGCCGCCGCGGCGCAGGGCCATGCCTTCGCCCGCTACAATTTCGCCCGCGTCCTGGCCGCCGGCCGCGGTGTCGACCGCGACATCACTACGGCCGCGGCCGAGTTCCTGGCCGCTGCGCGGCAGGGCTATGTCCCGGCGATGCTGCGCCTCGCCGAACTCAGCCTGGCCGGCGAAGGCGTCGCCCGCGACGAGATCGCCGCCGCACGCTGGTACTACCTTGCCGCGGCGCTTGATAACGAAGGCGGCCGGCGCGGCCGCTCGCTGGTCGCCGCCCGCCTCGACATCGCGCAGCGCGATAATGCGCGCAAGCAGGCCGTCGAGCTGCGCGGACAAATGCCGCCGGTCGACATCGCCACCCGGCGGCGGCAGGAATCCAGCTTCATGCACGCCGCTTCGGCCGGCGACATCGAGGCGGTACGCCGCCTGCTCGCCGAAGGCGTCGACGCCAACGTCGTCGACGAGCTTGGCCGGACGGGCCTGATCAATGCCGCCTGGCGCGGCCACACCGACATCGTCGAGCTGCTCGCCGGCGCCGGCGTCGACGTCGACGCCACCGACGACGACGGCCGCACCGGGCTGATGTGGAGCGCCATCAACGGCCATCCCGTGACCCTGAAACGCCTGCTGGCGTTCGACGCCTACGTCGATGCCGTCGACGGCCGGGGCATGACGCCGCTGATGCGGGCGGCGTGGAACGGCCATGCCGACGCGGTCCGCAGCCTGCTGGCCCGGGGCGCCGACCCGCGCCTGCGCGACCACGCCGGCATGACCGCGCTAGATCGCGCCCGTGCCCAGGACGAGCAGGAGATCATCGCCATGCTGCTGCAGGCGCTCACCGGCTGACGGCCGGCGTCAGACGGCTGCCGTCGCCGCTATTCGACGGTGACCTGATGGGCGTAGGTGCGCCCGTCGGTGATGGTGAGGCGTTCGAACCCGAGCATCCGCACCAGATCGAAGAAGGTGAAGTAGTCCTCGACCTTGAGGTCGCGAAACAGTTCGGTGCTGCGCGCCGCCGCCGTCATCTGCGCCAACACGCCGCGGGCCCGGTACAGGGTGCCGAAGCTGCCTTCATGCAGGCCGACGATGATCAGCTTCTGCGCTTCGTCGCCCTTGGCGAACATGGCGAACCGCGGCGGGTAGCCGAGTTCGCGCTGGCCCAGGGTCTGGGCGACGACGAAGCCGATGCGCATGTTGCGGCTTGCCCGCGGCAGCACCTTGGCGCGGGCGACATAGGTCTCCGCACTGGTCAGTTCGGGGTAGTAGTAGCCGACGTGCCGGTCCTTCTTCTTGCCGTCCGCCGCCATGGCGGGCAGCGCCAGGCAGCACAGCAGCGCCACCACCGCGTTGGCAAGCGGACGCAGGCGAATGGTCGGTCGGCGAATGGCGAGCCGTGGCATGGACGCACCCCGTTGGCAAAGGAATCCGGCGGCAAACGAACCTGGAAAATGGCGGTGGTGATCACCGCCAGGGACCGGTTCCGCCGCCACCCGCGCACCATATGGTGGCGGCATGGGCGATGCAACGCGCTGACGCCAGCGCCACCACAGGCTATACTCGGCCCCGCACGACCCCGGACCCCTCCCTCGATCCACAACGCGGCATTGGCAGTCAGGCATGGCACGCGAGACCCTGGCTTTCGTTGCAACCGATACGCCTGAAGCACAGGCGGCGTTGGCGTTGCTGCGGCAGCGCTTTGCGGACGTCGGCCCGGAGCAGGCAGACGTGATCGTCGCCCTGGGCGGCGACGGTTTCATGCTGTCGACGCTGCACGGCCATCTGGCCCTGAACAAGCCGATCTACGGGATGAACCAGGGCACCGTCGGCTTCCTGATGAACGATTTTGCCCTGGACGACCTGCCGGAACGGATCCGCGCCGCCCAGCTCGCCACCCTGCACCCGCTGCGGATGACGGCCAGCGACCGCGCCGGCCAGCAGCACGAGGCGCTGGCGATCAACGAGGTCTCGGTGTTCCGCGAGACCCGTCAGGCGGCAAAGATCCGCATCTCGATCGACGGCCGGGTGCGGCTGGAGAAACTGGTCTGCGATGGCGTTCTGGTGGCCACGCCGGCAGGCAGCACCGCCTATAACCTGTCGGCGCACGGTCCGATCCTGCCGCTGGAGGCCGGCATCCTGGCGCTGACCCCGATCAGCGCCTTTCGCCCGCGGCGCTGGCGCGGCGCCCTGTTGCCGCGTGCCGCCAGGGTCTGCTTCGAGGTCCACAACCCGGTCAAGCGGCCGGTCAGCGCCGTCGCCGACAACGAGGAGTTCCGCGACGTGGTCCAGGTCGATGTCGTCGAGGACAAGAACACCGACCTGCATCTGCTGTTCGATCCGGAGCACAATCTGGAAGAACGCATCCTGCAAGAGCAGTTCGTACCCTAGTCCCTATCCACCCTGCCACCGGCAAGGCCGCGCAGGCCGCGGTCGAGCACCGCCCTGCCCTGTTCCAGCACCGCCCGCCGCCAGGCGGCATCGTCGGGCGCGAAGGCATCGACCAGTTGCGCCTTGATGGCCAGGCCGCGGGGACTGGCCGGATCGCCATGGTGGGTCAGCCAGTTGTCGGCCCGCACCGCGGCGAACACCTTGTCCTCCGGCCCGGTGCCGAAGCGCATCGCCACCGCGGTGACCCGGGCCGGCGGTGGCGCCCAGGCCGGCACGGCCGTCAGCAGCGTCCCGGTGGCCACCGGCGCCAGGGTATCGCCCCGCTGCGGCGAGTGTACCGGCGAACCGAACCAGGCGAGCGCCCGGGCGAAATCGTCGCCGTCGGGATCGTGGCGACAGATCACCTCGGCTTCGCCGAACGCCCCCGGTCCCGTGCGCAGATCGACCAGCAACAGACGCCGGCAGCCGTCGAGCTGCGCCGTCACCAGTTCGCGCAACAGCCGGTGCGGCCGGCTCGCCGCCTTCCCGCCGTAGTAGATCCCGTCGGCGTGCCGGTACTGGCCGCCGCTGACGCCGTCGAGAAAGGCCCGCTCGCCCTCGCGGGCAATGAACTCCGCCCACACCCGGCGGTTCACCCGTTCGCCGATCTCGTCCCACTCCAGCGGCGCCAGGGTCGGTGCCAGGGCCTCGTAGCCGGGGTTGTCGGGCAGTGGCTGATCGAAGTCGAGGAAGTTGCGGTCAAGGTCAACATTATTGTCATCAACTCTGCGTAAACTATTGAAACCATACGCATTCAAGCCGTGAACGAGGATCGCCCGACAACCGGCCGGCAAGGCGCCTTGGGCGTGCCGGCGCAACCAGGCGACCTGCACCGCGGCACCGGCGAAGGCCTCGATACCGCCGGTCCCCGACACCATCAGCAGCACCCGCGGCGCCCCGGCCGGGCCCAGCGTCGCCACGTCGACGGTCGCTGCACCGCCATCGCCTGCCTCGGCAGGGTGGCTGACCACGGCCGCGCCGGCGGCTACGGCGGCGGCGCGAAAGAGTTCGCGTGCGGCGCCGGCATCGGCAGCGAATTCGACCTCGGATGCCATGTCCTCGATGTGCCCTTGAGCCCGCAAAGCCGAAGCCGCAGGATGGCGCCCCACTCCCCGGCGGACAAGCCGCAAGCAGGGATGACGCGATGCCCGCGCCGCGACTGGCCATTGCCGGTTTCGTCCACGAGACGGTGACCTTCCTGCCCGAGGACACCCCGCTGGCCCGGTTCGAGGCCGCGGCCGCGCGGGGCGACGACCTGATCGGGCGGTTCCGCGGCTCCAACACCGTGTTCGGCGGCTTCATCGCCAGCTGCGAGCGGCATGGCAGCACGATGCTGCCGCTGGTCGCCGTCGACCTGCCGCCCTCGGGCCCGGTCGCCGATGCCGCCTTCGAGCACTTCGCCGACGAGATCATTGCCGGCCTGCGCGCCGGGCCCGCGCCCGACGCCCTGCTGCTGCACCTGCACGGTGCCATGGTCACGCACCTGCGCCAGGACCCGGATACCGAGCTTTTGCGCCGCATCCGCGAGTGCCTCGGCGCGGCGCGGCCGATCGCCCTGGCGCTCGACCTGCACGCCAACCTGGCGCCGGAGATCGTCCGCCTGGCCGACATCATCTGCGGTTTCCGCCAGAGCCCGCACACCGACATGGCCGAGACCGGGCGCCGCGCCGGCGAGCTGCTGCACCGGCAGCTCGCGGGCGAGATCGCTCCGGTGATGGCCATGCGCAAGCCGGGCCTCGTGCTGCCGTCCGTGTTCACCGCGACCGGCGTGCCGCCGCTGCGCGAGCTGATGGCCGAAGTCGCGGCCGCCGAGACGGCGCCGGGGATGCTGGATGTCTCGCTGTTCACCGGCTTCGCCTACGCCGACGTGGCCTGCATCGGCGCCGCGGTGATCGCCGTCGCCGACGGCAACGAGATGGCGGCGGCCCGCGCCGCCGAGACCCTGTCGTCGCGCCTGCACGATACGCGCCACGCGCTCTACCGCCGCGATGCCCTGCTCGACCCCGACGACGCCGTTGCCAGGGCCGGCCAGCTGGTTGCCGACGGTCGGCGGCCGGTGGTGCTGGTCGAGCACGCCGACCGCGGCAACGATTCCACCCGCGTCCTGGCACCGCTGCTGGCATCGGCGCTGTCACGGGTCATCGTGCCCTACTTCACCGATCCGGTCGGCGTTGCCGTCGCCATGGCTTCCGGCGTCGGCGCCCAGGTGATGCTGGGCCTGGGCGGCCGCTCGTCCGACAAGGCCGGCGTGCCGGTGCAGTTCGGCGGCCGCGTGCGCGCCTGCGGACCGATGCGCTACCAGGCCACCGGGCCCTACCGGACGGGCGAGTGGGTCGACCTGGGCGACAGCGCGGTGATCGACAACGGCCGGGTGACGGTGATCGTCACCAGCAACCCAGTGGTTGCCGTCGACCTCGACCCGTTCGTGCAGTTCGGCCTCGAACCCGACGACTACGACGTTGTCCTGCTGCGCTCGAAGACCCACTTCCGCGCCGCCTGGGAACCGATCGCCGCCGAGATCCTGCTCGTCGAGACCCCGGACTGGGGGCCGGCCGACCTCGGCAAGCTGGACTATCATCGGGTTCCCGCGGGGGTGTTCCCGATCACCGGCGACTGAGGCCGGGCTGACCCCCGCCGGCCGGCCGGTGACAGACCTGCACGGCGCAGGCGCGGCCGCCCGCGTCGAGCTGCTTTGTCTCCGCCACCTCCTGGCCGCGATGGTTGCGGTAGATCAGGGTCAGACAATCGACGCCGGCGCAGACAGTCAGCAGTTCGAACCGCAGCACGCTGTCGGCGCCCAGGCTGCCGGCGAAGTAGGCGCGAAGCTCCGCCTTAGCGGTAATCGCTCCGTCGGCCCGGCCGCTGCGCGCAACGATCAACGGCGAGACGAAGTGCAGTTCGTCCGCGTAGTGGGACATCACCCGATCGAGGTCGTGGGCGTTCCAGGCGGCAATCCAGTCCTCGGCAATGGCGCGCGCCCGTTCAGGGCCAAGCAGTGGCATGGTCCCAGGTCCAGGGCCGTGTGGCGGGAGCAATCCGCAGCAACCCTACGCGCATTTTCCGGCCCACAGCCAGCGATCCAGATCCGCGTTTGCCCGCTCCGGCAAATCCGGCAGACTGCCGGCCCATGGATCACACGGAAAACCTCACCAGCGACCGGCCGACCTTTGCCAGCCACCTTGAATGCGGCTGGACCGGCGAACGCCTGCCGGCGGACCGGCTGCACAACCTGTCGCCTGCCGGCAAGCCGCTGCTGGTGCGCTACGACCTGGCCGCCCTCTCCCGCAGCCTGGACCGCGACGCGCTCGAACGGCGCCCGCCGGACCTGTGGCGCTACCGCGAGCTGCTGCCGGTGCGGCGGACGGAGAACATCGTCTCGCTGGGCGAGCCGATGACGCCGCTGGTGCGGCTCGACAAGCTGGCGCCGGAGCTCTGGGTCAAGGACGAGGGCCGGCTGCCGACCGGCTCGTTCAAGGCCCGCGGCCTGGCCCTGGCGGTGTCGATGGCCAAGGAGCTCGGCGTCAGCCGCATGGCGATGCCGACCAACGGCAACGCCGGGGCGGCGCTGGCCGCCTATGGCCGGGCCGCCGGCATGGAGATCTACGTGTTCTGCCCCGACGACACCCCGGAGGTGAACGTCCGCGAGATCGCCCTGCAGGGGGCGAAGGTCTACCGCGTCAACGGCCTGATCAACGACTGCGGCCGCATCGTCGGCGAGGGCCGCGAGCAGATGGGCTGGTTCGACACCTCGACCCTGAAGGAGCCCTACCGGATCGAGGGCAAGAAGACCATGGGCCTGGAGCTGGCCGAGCAGTTCGGCTGGACCCTGCCCGATGCGATCTTCTATCCGACCGGCGGCGGCACCGGCCTGATCGGTATGTGGAAGGCGTTCGACGAGCTCGAGGCGCTGGGCTGGATCGGGCCCGAGCGGCCGAAGATGTTCGCGGTGCAGGCGACCGGCTGCGCGCCGATCGTCAAGGCCTTCGAGGACGGCAGCGAAACCGCCGAGCTGTGGCCGGACGCGCACACCATCGCTGCCGGCATCCGCGTGCCTGTGGCGATCGGCGACTTCCTGATCCTGCGCGCGGTGCGCCAGTCCGGTGGCCGGGCGCTGGCGGTGCCGGACGCAGCGACCCTTGCCGCCCAGGCGGAAGTGGCCGAACAGACCGGCCTGCTGCTGTGCCCGGAGGGCGCGGCGACCTATGCTGCCTGGCAGGCGGCGCTCGCAGCCGGCGATGTCGCCCGCGGCGACCGGACGGTGCTGTTCAACTGCGCCACCGGATTGAAGTATCCGATGCCGCCGGCAGGTACCGCCCTCGACAGGCACGCGCCGATCGACTACGCATCGTTGTGATGGCCGACGCACCCCTGCAACTCCTGCCCGTCGACATTACGCCTTTCAAGAACGGCAACACGGGCATCGATTACGTGCACCGCTTCGACAGCGGGCGGCCGGGTCCGCACGTCCTGCTGAACGCGCTGACCCATGGCAACGAGGTCTGCGGTGCGCATGCCCTGAAGCTGCTGCTCGACGAAGAAGTCCGCCCGCAGCACGGGGTGCTGACCCTGAGCTTCGCCAACGTCGCCGCCTACCACAGCTTCGATGCCGGCAACCCCACCGCGTCGCGCTACCTGGACGAGGACTTCAACCGCCTGTGGACTCACGAAGTGCTGGCTTCGCCGCGGCGTTCGGCCGAGCTGGACCGCGCCCGCGAACTGCGGCCGGTTGTCGAGGAAGCCGATTTCCTGCTCGACCTGCACTCCATGCAGGGGGAAAGTCCGGCGCTGATGCTGTCGGGAACGGCTGAAAAGGGCCGGGTGCTGGCGCAGGGCGTCGGCGTGCCCGCCTTCATCGTCGCCGACGCCGGCCATCGCGCCGGGGCACGGATGCGCGACTACGGCGACTTCGCCAACCCCGAGCACGCCCGCACTGCGCTGCTGGTCGAATGCGGTCAGCATTGGCAGCAGGTCAGCCGGGCGGTGGCGATCGACAGCGCGCTGCGCTTTCTCGTCGCCCTCGACATCATCGCTGCCGATACGGCCGCGCCCTTCCTGAACGACGACGCGCCGCCGCCACAGCGGCTGATCGAGGTCACCAAGGCAGTCACCATCGAAACCGACGATTTCGCCTTCGAACGCGAGTACACCGGCCTGGAGGTGATCGCCGAGGCCGGCACCGTGCTGGCGCACGATGGTGGCCGGCCCATCGTCACGCCCTACGAAGACTGCGTGCTGGTGATGCCGTCGCAACGCCTGGTCAAGGGGCAGACCGCCGTGCGCCTGGGCCGGTTGCACGAGCTGGCGTGAACGCGGCGCACCTGAAAGGCGTCGCCCTCTCCCTGGTCATCGGCACGGCTGGCGGCTGGCTCTTCTACACCCTGAACATGCCGCTGCCCTGGATGATGGGCAGCATGTTCTTCGTCGCCGTGGCGACCATTGCCGGCGCCCCGGTGGCGCTGTCGCTGCCGTTGCGCACCAGCATGGTCGCCGTGCTGGGCGCGCTGCTGGGCAGCGCTTTCACACCGGATATCCTGGGCCAGCTGCAGAACTGGGCCGGCGGCGTCGTCATCATGCTGCTGTTCGCCACCGTCATGACCGCCGCCTCGGTGGCCCTGCTGATCCGCTTCGGCCACTTCGACCGGGTGACCGCCTACTTCTCCGGCACCCCCGGCGGGCTTGGGGTGATGACCGTGCTGGGCGAGGAGGCCGGCGGCGATGCCCGAGTGATCCCGCTGGTGCACGCCACCCGGGTGTTCGTGGTGGTGGCGGCGATCCCGCTCTACCTGCTGCTGGTTGAGGACCTGGAGGTGCCGCGCGGGGCCCGCGCCGTGTTCGAGGGGCCTGTCGCCGGCCCGGGCGAGCTCGCCATCCTCGCCGCCTGCGCCGCCGCCGGCTACGCCATCGCCCGCCTCCTGCGCCTGCCGGGCGCCATCATCGTCGGGCCGATGCTGATCTCCGCCGCCGCCTACCTAAGCGGTATCGTCGAAGCCCGGCCACCGCAGGTGCTGGTCTCGATCGCCCAGGTGGTCATGGGCGCAGGCATCGGCGTGCGCTTTGCCGGCCTGGAAGTGCGACGCATGGCCTGGCCGCTGCTGTTCGGCGTCCTCTCGGCCCTGTTGATGCTGGCCGGGGCGCTTGCCGTGGCAAAGGTCGCCGCACCCTGGCTCGGCATCAGCCCGCACGCCCTGCTGCTGGCGCTGGCCCCCGGCGGCGTCGCCGAGATGAGCATGATCGCCCTGGCGCTCGACGTCGACACGGCCTTCATCGCCACCATGCACATCATCCGCATCATGATGATCGTCTCCCTGGCGCCCGCCGCCTTCCGCCTGATCGGCTGGAACCAGAGCCGCCCGGCGACCTGAGCGGCGGCCATGGTTAACGCCGGCTTCACCATGCCGGCGCCGGGCCGACCGCCTTGTCAGGCGCGGTTTACCGTTAATTTACGCCGACAGCCGACCATAGCAATCTCGGCCAGAAGCTGCGTCCCAGGCCCCTCGGTATGCTTGATCAAGAGCTGCGCACAATCCTCGAACGCCACAGTCGTTGGACCAACAACGAGCCCGGCGGCATGCGTGCCAACCTGTCGCTCAGGGCAATGAGCGGCATCAACCTGGAAGGCGCCAACCTGAAGGGCGCCAAGCTTGTCGGCGTGCAGATGTCGAACGCGGTCCTGCGCCGGATCGACTTCTTCGAGGCCGATCTGTTCGCCGCCGACCTGCGCAACGCCGACCTGACCAGCGCCAACCTGTCGCGGTCGGACCTGCGCGGCGCCCAGCTGCGCGGCGCCGACCTGAGCAACGCCAATCTCTACCAGGCGGACATGCGCGACGGCACGCTGCTGACCAAGTCCGAGGACGGCGGTCAGAAGGTCGCCAACCAGGAAATGTCGGCGCTGGAGATCGACCGCGCCTCGATGAAGGGCGCCAACCTCTCCGGCGCCCGCCTGGCCAACACCATCATCTCGCATACCGACCTGACGGGTGCGATCCTCAAGAACGCGATTCTGACCAACGCCGACCTCAACAACTCCATCCTCGAGCACGCCGACCTGTCCGGCGCCGACCTGGAGAACTGCAACCTGGAAGGTGCCGACCTGAGCAGCTGCGACCTGGACGGCGCCAACCTCAAGGGCGCCAACATGCGCCGGGCGAAGCTGCACAACGTCGACCTGGAGAAGGTCGACCTGTCCGGCGCCGACATCACCGGGGCGGAGATCGTGCGCTCGGTCGACGCCCTGCCGAAGGACCTGCGCAAGATCATCCGCAGTCACCAGCGCTGGATCGACTCGTTCGGCGCCGATGGCGAGCGGGCCGTGCTCGACAAGGCCGAGCTCGACAACGTTGACTTCTCCGGCATGAACCTGTCCGCCGCCAGCATGATCGGCGCCTCGCTCTCGGGCGCGCGGCTGAGCGGCGCCTCGCTGAACATGACCGACCTGGCCGACGCCAACCTCTACAAGGCGCACTTCGAGAACGCCGACATGGCCGGCTGCAACCTGAAGGGTGCCGACCTCACGGAAGCCGTGCTCGACGCCGCCAACATGGGCGAGACCGAGCTGAAGGACCGCGAGGGCAATCCCACCGGCCGCTTCTGGCCCACTAACCTGACCGATTGCGACTTCAGCCGCGCCAGCCTGACCGGCGCGGTCATGCGCGGCGCCAAGCTGGCCGGGGCCAACTTCAACGGCGCCAACCTGCGCGGCGCCGACCTGGCCGACGCCTCGATCGACGGCGCCCGCCTGCAGGGCGCCATCGTCTCCGACACCGTCCTGGCGCACTGACCTTCGCCCGGCGGCTGGCGCCGCCAAGACCGCTTTCCCCGGACCGGGATTGTCCGCAAGATGACGGGCAAACCGCGACGGGAGGCGCAGCCATGACGACAGGATTCCGGGCCATGCTGGCGGAACGCCGGCTGAAGGCGGGGACTTCGGTGTTCGAGTTCGACGCGCCGGGGATCGGCCACATCCTCAAGTCCTGCGGCGCCGAGTTCATGTTCCTGGACATGGAACACAGCGGCTTCGGCATCGACACCCTGAAACGGATGCTGCGCTACTGCGAGGCGGCCGACCTGCCGGCGCTGGTGCGCCCGCCGTCGAAGGCGGTGCACCACATCGCCCGCGCGCTCGACGCCGGCGCCAGCGGCCTGATGCTGCCGATGGTCGCCGACGCCGACGAGGCCCGGGCCATCGTCCGGGCGATGAAGTACGAGCCCGGCGGCGCCCGCGGCGTCGCCCTTGGCATCGCCCACGACCGCTACCGCCCGGGCCCGGTCACGGACAAGCTGAACGCGGCCAACGAGGGCACCGCCATGGTGGCCCTGATCGAGACCGCCGACGGCGTCCGCAACGTCGACGAGATCGCCGCCGTCGAGGGCCTCGACGGCCTCTGGGTCGGGCACTTCGACCTGAGCTGCAGCCTCGGCATTCCCGGTCAGTTCGACCACCCCGATTTCGTCGCCGCCAACGACAAGGTGATCGCCGCCGCCAAGGCGCACGGCAAGGCCCTGGGCCGGCTGGTCAACAGCGCCGACGAGGGCGCGAGCTGGTTTGCCCGAGGGTTCGACCTGATCTGCTACTCAGGCGATCTGTGGCTGCTGCAGGAGGCGCTCGGCAGCGGCCTTACGGCCCTGCGCGAAAGCTGTGGCGAGGGGGCGGCTGGCTAACCGGAGCCCCGCCCGTTCACCGGGGCGAAGCGGCAGAAGCTGATCGAGCCTTCGGCGCACACGGTCTTGCCGTCGATCCAGGTCGCCCCGGACAGGTCGGCATTGAGGAAGTCGGCGGCACCGAGATGGGCATCGGTGAAGTCGGCGTCGCGCAGGATCGTGTGCTGGAATTCGGCCCGCGTCAGGTTGGCGCCGCGCAGGCTGACCCCGGTCATGTTGGCCTTGGTGAAGTCGGCTCCGGCCAGGCGGGCGCCGTCCATCTTGGCCTGGCGCAGATCGCTGTCGATGAACTTGGCCCGGCGCAGGTCGGTGTCGTTGAGCAGGCTGCCGGCAAAGCTGGCGCGGGTGAAGCGGCCGTCCTTGAGCTTGGCGCCGGTCAGATCGACGCCGGCGAACTGGCGCTTGTGCATCACGCACTTGCGCCAGTCGACGCCCGGCTGCGGCGGGTCGGCGCAGTCCGCCCGCGCCGATCCGGTCCAGAGCAAGGCGCCGGCGAGGCACAGCGCCAGCCAGGCGGCCCGGCGCCCCGCTTGCATCCGCCTGGCGGCTTGCCCAAAGTTCGCCTGGGGCCTGATGCTTTCAGCGAAGGAATGTCTCATGGCACGGGTGCGCAACGTCGAATTACAGGAAGTGGCGCCGGAGCTGCAGCCGATCTACCGGCGCTTTGCAGAGGATTATGGGCCGTTTCTGAACCAGGTCAAAGTGTTCGCCCATCGCCCGCCGGCGCTGCGCCACCTCATGGCGATGCTGCTGGAGAACGCCGATGAGCCCATCGTCGACAAGCGCTATCTCGAGATCTGCCTGGTCGTGGTCTCGGAGCTGAACGCCTGCGACTACTGCGTCGCCCATCATGCCCCGCGGCTGGTCGAACAGGGCCTGGCGGCGGAAACCGTGCAGCGGATCCTGGAGCCGGACTGCCCCGGCCTGGACGAGGTCGACCGCCTGGTGCGCGACTACGCCATTGCCGTGACGAATGACGCCGGGCGCATCCGAGATGCCATGTTCGAGCGCCTGCGCGCGCACTTCAGCGAGGCGCAGATCGTCGAGCTGACCCTGCGCACGGCATTGTGCGGCTTCTTCAACCGCTTCAACGACGCCCTGCAGATCGAGATGGAGGACGGCGTACTGGAGCAGATGACCGCCCTGTCGTCCGCCAGCGGCCAGGCCGCGGAGTAGGCCGCAGCGCTACTCGACCGGACCGCCGGCCTCCTTCCAGGCGGCAAAGCCGCCGGCGATGTGGGCGACGTTGGGGTAGCCCATATCCTTCAGGGTCTTGGCCGCCAGAGCCGAGCGTCCGCCCGAGGCGCAGAACAGCAGGACCCGCCGGTCCGGCGTCACCGCCGGGTTGTGCATCGGGCTGTCGGGGTCGACCTGGAACTCCAGGAAGCCGCGCGGAATGTGCACGGCGCCGGGTACCTGCCCGCTCTGCTGGCGTTCGGCCGCCTCGCGCAGATCGACCAACACCACGCTGGCATCGTTGACCAGGGCAACGGCGTCTTGCACCGCCATGGTCTCGATCACGGCGTTGGCCTCGGCCAGCATTTGCTTGAACCCGCGTGGCAGCATGATGTCGTCTCCCTTCTCGCTCGTGTCCTGGCGGCTTGCGGAGCGGCAGGGTACGGCGAAACCGCGCCGGCGCATAGACATGCGCGACCCGGGCCGCTGCTGACAGCGTCGGGCGCCGCCGCTATTCTGCCCGCCCGCGTCGGGGGGCCGCGGCGCTGAACCGCACGGCCGGGCAGGCCGTGGCACAGGAGGCGCAGATGTCCGCGCACCGCTCGGTGATCGAGATGATCGGCAACACGCCGATGCTGGAGGTGAGCGGCTTCGATACCGGCCCCTGTAGCCTCCTGCTCAAGCTGGAGAGCCAGAACCCCGGCGGCTCGATCAAGGACCGCATCGGCCTGTCGATGATCGAGGCGGCCGAGCGCGACGGCCGGATCGCCCCCGGCGGCACGATCATCGAGGCGACCGCCGGCAACACCGGCCTGGGCCTGGCCCTGGTGGCGGCCCGCAAGGGCTACCGCATGCTGGTGATCGTTCCCGACAAGATGAGCCAGGAGAAGATCTTCCACCTCAGGGCACTGGGTGCCGAGGTGATGATGACCCGCTCCGACGTCGGCAAGGGCCACCCCGACTACTACCAGGACGTGGCCGAGCGGCTGGCCGGGGAAATGGCCAATGCCTTCTGGGTCAACCAGTTCGCCAACCCGGCCAACCCGCAGGCGCATGAAGAAGGCACCGGACCCGAGATCCTGGCGCAGACCGACGGCGCCGTCGACGCCGTGGTCTGCGGCGTCGGCTCCGGCGGCACCCTGACCGGGCTCGGCCGCTTCTTCGCCCGGGCCAGGCCGGGGGTGGAGATGGTCCTGGCCGACCCCGAAGGCTCGGTGCTGGCCGGTCTGGTCAACGACGGCCGCGCCGGCGAACTCGGCGCCTGGCTGGTCGAAGGGATCGGCGAAGACTTCGTGCCGCCGGTGTGCGACCTCAGCCTGGCCAGCCGGGCCTATATCGTCAGCGACCGCGACAGCTTCGCCGCCGCACGCGAACTGCTGCAGCGCGAGGGCATCCTCGCCGGCTCCTCCTCGGGCACCCTGCTCGCCGCCGCATTGCGCTACTGCCGCGAACAGACGCAGGCGAAGACGGTGGTGAGCTTCGTCTGCGATTCCGGCAACAAGTACCTGTCGAAGATGTTCAACGACTTCTGGATGGCCGATCAGGGCTTCCTCGAGCGGACCCGGCACGGCGATCTGCGCGACCTGATCTCGCGGCCGATGACCGATCGCGCGGTGGTCGCGCTGGCCCCCGACGATACCCTGTTGACGGCGTACGGCCGCATGCGCATGTACGACGTCTCGCAACTGCCGGTGCTGGCCGGCGAGCGCATCGTCGGCATCCTCGACGAGGGCGATCTGCTGCTGGCCCTGCACCATCGTTCGGATCACCTGGCCGACACCGTGGACGCGTTCATGACCGACCGACTGGAGACCGTGGCGCCGTCCGCGGCGATCGACGAGCTGATGCCGATCTTCCGCGCCGACCGGGTCGCCATTGTCGTCGACGAGGGTCGCTTCCTGGGCCTGATCACCAAGATCGACCTGATCAATCATCTGCGCCAGACAACGATCTGACCGGACCAGCCAAGTTCCCATCCGTGCAAACAGAGAGCTGCTAACGCCATGGACCGTCCGCGCAACCGTCAGGGCTTCGCCACCCGTGCCATCCACGTCGGCCAGCCACCCGACCCGACCACCGGCGCCATCATGGTGCCGATCTACGCCACCTCGACCTACGTCCAGGACAGTCCCGGGGTGCACAAGGGCTACGAGTACTCGCGCAGCCAGAACCCGACCCGCATGGCCTTCGAGGCCTGCCTCGCCGATCTCGAGAACGGCGCCCAGGGCTATGCCTTCGCCTCCGGCCTGGCCGCCGCCGGCACCATCCTCGAACTGCTTTCCTCGGGCGACCACGTGATCGCCATGGACGACATGTACGGCGGCACCTACCGGCTGTTCGAGAACGTGCGCAAACGCTCGGCCGGGCTCGAGTTCTCCTACGTCGACCTGTCCGATCCCGCCGCCCTGGAGGCGGCGATCCGCCCGAACACCAAGATGGTCTGGGCCGAGAGCCCGACCAACCCGCTGCTGCGCCTGGTCGACTTCGAGGCCCTGGCAGACATCGCCCGCCGCCACGGCCTGCTGACCGTGGCCGACAACACCTTCGCCTCGCCCTATGTGCAGCGGCCGATCGACTTCGGCTTCGACATCGTCATGCACTCCACGACCAAGTACCTGAACGGCCACTCCGACGTCGTCGGCGGCGTCGTCGTGGTGCGCGACGACAAGGACCTGCGCGAGCAGCTCGCCTACCTGCACAACGCCGTCGGCTCGATCGCCGGGCCGTTCGACTCCTTCCTGGTGATGCGCAGCCTGAAGACCCTGCCGCTCAGGATGCGGGCGCATTCGGAGAACGCCATGGCGGTGGCGGAATACCTGGCCGGCCACGCCAAGGTGGCCCAGGTGCATTACCCGGGCCTGGCGAGCCATCCCCAGCACGACCTGGCGCGCCGGCAGATGGATACCTTCGGCGGCATGGTCACGGCGATCCTGGAGGGCGGCCTGGACGAGAGCCGGCGCTTCCTGGAGCGGACCGAGCTGTTCGCCCTGGCCGAAAGCCTGGGCGGGGTGGAGAGCCTGATCGAGCATCCGGCGATCATGGCCCACGCCTCGATCCCGGCGGAGATGCGTGCCGAGCTGGGCATCTCCGACAGCCTGGTGCGGCTGTCGGTCGGCGTCGAGGACGTCGACGACCTGATCGCCGACCTGGAGCACGCCCTGCGCTGATGCGCATCGCCCTGTCGGCGGACATCGCCGCGCCGCCGGCGGCGGTTTGGCATGCCCTCACCGATGGCGAGGCCCGCGCCGGCTGGTGGCGCGACGGCATCGTCCTGGAGCCCTGGCCGGGTGGCGCGTTTGCCGAGCCATGGCGCGATGGCGACGG
>Ga0056121_1000139_pt1 | contig 33318 bp, 30 predicted proteins | sample WorMetHEROISLAND_FD_83872 | JGI IMG/M metagenome (GOLD analysis project Ga0056121, IMG submission 83872) | Marine gutless worms symbiont microbial communities from Max Planck institute for Marine Microbiology, Germany - Olavius sp. 1 HERON ISLAND ...
AGTTGCTTCGCAACCGGGGCGAGTATTCATGCCCGTCCCCGGCGGCAGGCTCTGTGACCGCCGGCACAATTGCGCCAAGCAATATGGCGCCAGCCCCGGGCCGCGGACATTGCGCCGGCGCAAGGCGCGTGCAGGCGCGCCGCCACGGCGCCAAACTGCGCCGCCGGGCTCGCAAGACAAGAGGCCCCCCTCCCGCGGTCGTTGGCACGACGGTCGGTCCGCCGTGCATTGGTGTTGCTTCGCCTGGCCGGGTCTGCCGGACCAGTACTCCAAAGGCGCGGGTACGATCCTATAACGCCAATACGCTAGCATCCGGCGAAGTTGAAGAAAGCCCCACTGCCTTCGCGCAATGATGGCCGTCCCGATCGGGCGTGGCTGATCCGCGCGGCGGCGGGGCCAAATCCCGGCGGGCCGGCACAGCAGAAGGAGCCGTCGCCCTTGGTGACGGCGGGGATGGTCCGGGCACCGGCCGACGCCGGCGGCGGAACCTGTCTAGGTCGTGCCCGCCGTCTCGGCGGCGCGCGCGCCGAGGTCGGCGCGGACGCAGTCGGCGCAGCGGCCGCCGCGGCTGCCGTAGTCCTCGTGCAGCAGCGCCGGGCATTCCAGGCAACGGTCTGGGTACAGGGGACCCGGCAGGGTCGCGGCGGTGTGGCTGGTTTCTGCCCTCGGAACAGCCATGGATTACCTCCGTGGCGGGGTGTTTGCGATGCCCGTTATTCGGGGTTTATTTGTCATAACCCCTGTGCCGCTAAGGAAGCGGTAACGGGCAGGGTTAATCTCGGGGACCGGCACGCGCCGACGTCGACCGCGGTCAGCCATCCGCGCTCGAGGTGACGCCGGCGGCCATCAGGGCGTCGATCTGCGCTTGGCTCAGGCCGGCCTCGCGCAGCAGCTCGATGCTGTGCTCGCCCAGGCGCGGCGGCGGGCGCCGGATTCCGCCGGCCGTGCGGGCAAAGCCGACGGGCTGGTCCGGCATCCTGATCGCGCCTTCCGAAGGGTGGTCGAGGCGTTGCCAGAAGTCCGTGGCCTGCAGTTGCGGGTGCGTCAGCAGGTCTGCCGGACCGTTCAGCGCCGTGACCGGCAGGGCGGCCGGATCCAACAGGTCGAGCCACTCCGCCGTGGTCCGCTGTTGCATGATGACGCTGAGCTCTTCGTACAGCGCATCGATGTGCCGGGTGCGCGCGGCGACGGTGGCGTAGCGTTCCTGTCGCAGCAGCTCCTCGCGGCCGATCGTCTGCAGGAAAGAGCGCCAGTGCGCGTCGGTGTGCGGCAGCACGGCGATATAGCCGTCGCGGGTCTTGTAGGGCCGGCGGAACGGGCTCAGCACCCGCGAATAGCCGGCGTCGCCGAGCGGCGGTTCGAAGCTCTGGCCGAACAGGTGCTCCACCATCAGGTAGGAGACCATGGTCTCGAACATCGGCACCTCCACGGCCTGGCCCTCGCCGGTGCGCAGGCGGTGGAACAGGGCGGCGATGACGGCATAGACGACGGTCAGGGCCGTGGTCTTGTCGGCCACCACCGAGGGCATGTAGTGCGGTTCGTGGCCGGCCATCTGCTGCAGCACGGCGACGCCGCTGGCCGCCTGGACGATGTCGTCGTAGGCCGGATAGTCGGCGAAGGGACCATCCGCCCGATAGCCGTAGGTGCCGCAATAGACGATGTCCGCCCGCCGTGCCGCGACCGCGGCATAGTCCAGCCCGAGACGCTCGGCCGCCGCGGGGCGCAGGTTGTGCAACAGCACGTCGGCGCTCTCGCACATGGTGAGCAGCACCTCCAGGCCGTCCGGCTGCTTCAGGTCCAGCACCAGGCTCCGCTTGTTGCGGTTGCTGCCGAGGAACATGCTGGCCATGCCCGGATTGCGCGCCGGACCGATGTGCCGCGTGGTATCGCCGCTGGGTGGCTCGATCTTGATGACGTCCGCACCCAGATCGCCCAGCACCTGGGCGGCCCAGGGGCCGAGCACGACGCTGGTCACTTCCAGCACGCGAATGCCTTCGAGGGGGCCTGACACCGCCGTTTCCTCCGTCGTTTCTGCTTTCGGTTCGGGTGGCGCCGGGCAATGTACACCTCAGGCCAACGCGACTGTAGTATGGCCCGCCGCGGCACGAGAAAAGACGGGAGGAGACGTCATGCAGCACAGGGAATTGCGCCAACGGTCCGACGGGTCGGCGCCGGCGCGGGCCAGCGGGGCATGGGCATGACGGGTCCCGGCCGGCTGGTGTTTTTCGAGCGCTGGGCGCATCCGGTGGCCGAAGAGATCCTCGGCCGCGAGGCGGACATCGAGCTGATCCGCCTGGGCATGGCCGATCCCGAAGCGGACAACTGGCCGGCCCTGGAGCGCGCCCACGTCTATCAGATCAAGTCGGCGCGCGACGAGCTGTCGCCGCAGTACCATGCCAACGCCGGCCTGCTGGCGCGCTGCCCGGAGCTGCTGGCGATCTCGTCCTGGGGCGCCGGCTACGACACCGTGGACGTCGCCGCCTGCACCGAGGCCGGCGTCATCGTCGTCAACCAGGCCGGCGGCAACCGCGAGGCGGTGGCGGAGCATGCGCTCGGCATGATGCTGACCCTGAGCAAGCGGATCGGCGAGGTCGACCGGGTGATGCGGCGCCGGCCGGCGGTGGAGCGGCAGGCCTTCATCGGCCACAACATCGAAGGCAAGACCGTCGGCATCGTCGGCCTGGGCAACATCGGCAAGCGGGTGGCCGAGCTCTGCCGCGGCCTGTTCTCGATGCGGGTGCTGGCCTACGACCCCTTCATCGAGGCCGATGTCTTCGCCGCCAACGGCGCCGAGCAGGTGCCGTTCGCCGAGCTCCTGGCCGAGGCCGACATCGTCACCGTGCATTGCCCGCGCACGGCCGAGAGCGAGAACATGTTCGACGCCGCCGCGTTCGCCCGGATGAAGCCGGGGGCGCTGTTCATCACCACCGCGCGCGGCGGCATCCACGACGAAACGGCGCTGCACGAGGTGCTGGCCTCCGGCCACCTCGCCGGCGCCGGGCTCGATGTCTGGGCTGTCGAGCCGCCCGATCCCCAGCATCCGCTGCTGGCCCTCGACAACGTCCTGGCCAGTCCGCACACGGCCGGCGTCACCCACGAGTCGCGGCGCCAGATCGCCGTCTACGCGGCCGAGCAGGTGATCGACATCTTCGCCGGCCGGCGGCCGCCGCGCCTGGTCAACCCGGAGGTCTGGCCGACCTTCGTCGACCGCCACCGGGCCGCCTTCGGCGACTGAGCGGGAGTTCCGGGGACACATGACCTAACTCCCGACGCCTTCGGCCTTGTTCGACACGCGCGCGCAGAGTTAGGTCATGTGTCCCCGGAACTCGTGTCAGAAGCCGTAGAGCCGGGCCGGATTGTCGACCAGGATCTGCCGCAGCAGGGTGGCGTCGGCGTCGCACCAGGCGACGAGCCGGTCGAACAGGTCGCCGTCGTTGGGCATCGGGCCGCTCAGGTGCGGGTGCGGCCAGTCGCTGCCCCACACCAGCCGCTCGGGCGCATGCGCGATCAGCGCGGCGGCGAAGGCATCGGCCTGGGGCCAGGGGGCCGGGCCGGCATCGACCCGGTAGGCGCCGGAGATCTTGACCCAGGTGCGGCCGCCGTCCAGCAGTCGCAGCAGCGCCTGGAACCCGGGCTGCGCCGGTCCGGCGGCCGGATCCGGGCCGCCCATGTGATCGACGACCAGATCCACCGGCAGCGCCCGCAGCGCGGGCTCCAGTTCGGCCAGCATGGCCGCGGTGGCATAGGTCTGCAGATGCCAGCCGTGTCCGGCCAGGCGGCCGGCCACCGTCGCCAGCTGGTCGACGGCGACGCCGCCGGCAGTGACCAGGTTGAAGCGGCTGCCGCGGAAACCGACACCGTTGAGGCGGGCGAGCTCTTCGTCGCCGGCGTCGGCGTCGAGCACGGCGACGCCGCGGCCGGCCGGCCCCAGCGCGGCGACGGCCTCGGCCGTGCAGGCATTGTCGGTGCCGTAGACGCTGGGCTGCACGACGACGGTGCGGGCGATGCCGAGGGTGTCGGCCATCGCCCGGTAGTCGGGCAGCAGGGCCGCCGGCGGGGTATAGGCGCGCGCCGGGTTCAGCGGCACCGTGCCCGGCGTGCCGAAGATGTGCATGTGGCAGTCGCAGGCGCCCGCCGGGGCCGGCTGCCGCGGCGGGCGGGCCGGATCGGCGGCCGGGATGTCGGGTGTTGCGTGCGATGGTGCGGGCGTGGTCATGATGCTGGCATGCTCCGGCGGCAAGCCTAGCACAGGCGGCTTGGCCGCCGGCCTTCGCGGGCGACAGCCGTCGATCGCGCCGCATCGGGCCGAGGCGATGGCCGGCCCAGGAGGAAGCAATGGAAATGCACCAGATACGCTACTTCCTCGCCGTCGCCGAGACGCGGAACTTCACCCGCGCCGCCCGGGCAAGCGGTGTGTCGCAACCGGCGCTGACCCGCGCCATCCGCAAGCTCGAAGAGGAGCTTGGCGGTGCCTTGTTCGAACGGCGGCCGAGCGGCGTGCGCCTCACCCAACTTGGCCGGCTGATGCAGCCGCATCTCGAAAGAACCCATGCCGCTGCGCTGGCGGCCAAGAGCGAAGCTGAAACCTTCGCCAATGCCGAAAGACAGCAGCTGACCCTGGGCGTGATGTGCACGATCGGGCCGGCACGGCTCATCAACCTCGTCCGCCAGTTGGAGACCCGGGTCCCCGGCCTGGAGTTGAAGCTGCGCGAAGAACGCGGCACGCGGATCGTGCAGCGGCTGATCGACGACGAAGTCGACGTCGCCCTTGTCGGCCTGCCAGGCTACCCCGACGAGGTTCGCGCCGAGCCGCTCTATCGTGAACGCTACGTCGTCGCCTTTCCGCCCGGCCATCGCTTCGAAGCCATGCGCGTCGTTCCGGTCGCGGCCATCGACGACGAGACGTACCTCGCCAGGGCCAACTGCGAGTACCCGGAGTTCTATGGCGCCCACACGGGCGACTTTGCCGCGCGCTTCAACGTCCGCTACGAGAGCGAGCGCGAGGATTGGATCCAGGCGATGATCCTGGCTGGTCTGGGCTGCACCTTTCTGCCCGAATACCTGCCGCTGTTCCCGGAAATCCGCACGCGGCCGCTGACGGATCCCGAGATTTCCCGAGAGATCAGCCTGGTGACCATGCGCGGTCGCCGCTTCAGCCCGGTGCTCGAGGCGTTTGTGCGCACCATCAAGGCCTACGACTGGCGCCAGACCGCTTAGCCCGCGCTGTTCTAACTTCGCACGGCGTGCGTCATGCCCGGGAACGTTCGGTTGCGGCGCTACTCGACCGCGTCGTGCAGCGCAGGGTAGCCGCGGATATAGACCCAGTCGGTCGTCCTGGCCGGCACGTGGCAGCCGAGGCACTCCGTCTTGTAGTCCGACGTCGTCGTCTTTGCCGGGTCGCCCGCCTCGAAGTAGGCCCAGCCCCAGCCGTCACCCCAGAGCGGACTGGCGGCAAAGCGGCCGCGCGTGTCGCGAACCATGACGAACCAACCGGCGACCCCGGCCGCATGGGAAACGGTGCCGGTCGTCATGGCTTCGGTACGGGCCGTCCGCAGCTCCTTGAGCAGCACGGCGCCCTCTGGGAAGCGGCCGGTCTTTCGATAGTGCTCGATGACGCCCGGTTGCGTGTAAGTCAGGTGCACGCCGGAAGAACCTGTCTGCCCGTCGACCTCGTCGCCGCCGGCGACGGCCCAGGCGCCCAGGAGCGGCCATTTGCTGCGGTAGTCGAGCGCGGGGACGCGGATCGCGCCGGTTTCGTCGACCGTTGCGGCATAGCCTCGGGCGATCCCGTCGGCCGCCGCGGCGCCGGCCGCGACGGTCAGCGCCAGGATCGCTGCGGTCAACAGTGTCCGCTGCAACATGGCACTACCTCGGCTTGGCGGCGCGCAGCACGGGATAGTACTGGGTGAATACCCAGTCGCTGTCCGCGTTCGCTTCGTGACAGGCGTTGCAGGCGCCGGTTGGAAACGCCTCCGCGGTGGCGCGATAGGGCTCGGGCTGATGGCCGAAACTGAAATAGGCCCAGTTGCCGGGCTCGCCGGCAAACCGCGTCTTGTCCTTCACCTTGAGCTCGAGGCCGGCGAACTCGCCCTGGAAATAGCCCTGACCCGAGCTTTCGAAACAGGCCCCGGTGGCGGCATCGCAGTCATCGCTCTTGCGCAGCAGGACCAGCTCTTTCGCCAGCTGCGTGCCGTCGGCCCATTCGCCGGTCCTCTGCCAGTGGGCGAAGGCACCCGGCTCGATGTAGACGTTGTGGTACTCCGGGAAGGCGGCTTCGCCGCCATTCAGCGCGTTGGGCGTCAGCGGGGCGCCGACGAAGATCCACTGGCGCCAGTTTTCGGGCCGATTGACGCTGCCGTCGGCGTTGAACGATGCGCGTTCGACCTCCTGGGCGACCGCGGCGGAGGCAAACGACAGGAGAAGCGCGATGGCGCCGGCTCCGAGGAACCTTGAGAGGGCATGCCACATGCTGAATTCGCCTTTGCTGGTTGGGTTCTGAAACCGCTCCAACATCGAGGCAATGGCCCGCGCAGGTCCAATAGCGACATCTCATGGAGTCGATAACCGTCGTGCAGCTTGACACCGACGCGCAATGCTCTCCGGGCATCGCGCCGGGCGGCATCGGCGGGCCTGTGCCAACGACCGCGACCGGCACCTGGGCTTCGCCGCGTCGCGACACCCCGGCGGCGATTGCGCTTGCGATAACCCGAATATGCGGTGACGATTGCGGCAAGCGCCGCCTTGGGGGGTGGCGACAGATAACGACAGGGGGACGGAACGATGGAAACGCGTCTACGGATTTTGAGCACGGCCGTGGCGGCCGGCCTGGCGCTGGGCGCCGTGGCCGCGGGTTCCGCCCTGGCCGGCGAGCCCGGCAAGCCCGGCGGCACCCTGGTTTCGGTGTCGAGCCAGGTGCCGCGGCATTTCAACCCGGCGGTGCAGTCGGGCGTGGCGACGATGTCGCCCGGCGCCCAGCTGTTCGCCTTCCTGGTGCGGGCCGACGACGACTGGAACATCAAGCCCTACCTGGCCGAGAGCTGGAGCATCTCGGACGACGGCCTGACGGTCACCTTCAAGCTGCGTCAGAACGCCAAGTTCCATGATGGCGAGGCCATCACCTCCGAGGACGTGGCCTTCTCCGTGGCGGTGCAGCAGGCCAACCACCCGTTCAAGACCTCGCTGGGTGCGGTCGACCGGGTGGAGACGCCCGATCCGCACACCGCGGTGTTCAAGCTGAAGCAGCCGCATCCGGCGCTGCTGCTGGCGCTGTCGACCTCGCTCGCGCCGATCATCCCCAAGCACATCTATGGCGACGGCGAGCTGGCGGACGTGAAGAAGCAGCCGCGCAACGTCAAGGACCTGGTCGGCTCGGGCCCGTTCACGCTGCAGGAGTACAAGCAGGGTGAGCACATCATCCTGACCAAGAATCCGAACTACTTCATCGAGGGCCGGCCGTATCTGGACCGCATGATCACCAGGATCATCCGCGACGCTTCCAGCCGGGTGATTGCCATGGAGAAGGGCGAGGCGCAGATCTTCCCCTACCTGGTCGACTCCAAGGACATCAAGCGGCTGGCCAAGTCCGACCACCTGGAGATCACCGACAAAGGCTATGCGGCGATCGGCCCGGTTACCTGGCTGGCCTTCAACACCAAGAAGCCGCCGCTCGACGACGTCCGCGTGCGCCAGGCCGTTGCCTACGCCGTCGACCGCAACTTCATCATCAAGGCCCTGCACCGCGGGCTGTCGACCGAGGCGACCGGACCGATCGCCCCCGGCTCGCCGTTCTTCACCGGCGACGTCGACCGCTACGACGTCGACCTCGACAAGGCCAAGTCGCTGCTCGATGCGGCCGGCCATGCACCGGGTTCGGACGGTATGCGCTTCACGCTGGAGGTCGACCACATCCCGGCGGTGCCGGAGCAGCAGAAGGCGATCGCCGAATACCTGAAGCCGCAGCTGAAGAAGGTCGGCATCAACGTCGTCGTGCGCAACGCGCCCGACTTCCCGACCTGGGCCAAGCGGGTGTCCGGCCACCAGTTCGACATGACCATGGACATCGTCTTCAACTGGGGCGACCCGGTGATCGGCGTGCACCGGACCTACCTGTGCTCGAACATCAAGAAGGGCGTGATCTGGTCGAACACGCAGCAGTACTGCAACCCGGAGGTCGACAACATCCTGGCCATGGCGGGCAAGGAGCTCGACCGCGACAAGCGTATCGCCCTCTACAGCGACTTCCAAAAGATCGTTGCCAGCGAGCTGCCGATCTACTGGATCAACGTGATGCCGCAGCGCACGGCCTATCACAAGAACCTCGGCAACCCGCCGACCTCGATCTGGGGCGTGATCTCGCCGATGGACGAGGTCTACTGGAAGGCGCCGCCGAACTAGAGGTCAACCGGGCCGGCCGGCTGATCACGCCGGCCGGCCCCGTCTTAACCTGGCGGGGAGGCGCGACCGCAGGCGATGACTTTGCTGACGGCGATAGCCCAGCGGATCGGCTGGGGCCTGCTGCTGCTGCTGGCGGTGCTGGTCCTCAACTTCACGCTGATCCACATCGCCCCGGGTGACCCGGCCGACGTGATCGCCGGCGAGATGGGCGGGGCGACGGAAGAGATGCTGGCGGAGATCCGTGCCGACTACGGTCTCGACCGGCCATTCCACGTCCAGCTCTTTCACTACATCGCCAAGGTGGCGCAAGGCGACCTGGGCCACTCCTTCTACTTCGACCGGCCGGTGACCGAGCTCATCGTCGACCGCCTGGGCGCCACCATCCTGCTGGTGATCACGGCGCTGCTGCTGGCCCTGGTCCTGGGCACCTTTCTCGGCGTGTTCGCCGCCCAGGACCCGAACGGGGCGCTGAGCCACTTCGTCACCGTGATCGCGCTTCTGGGCTACTCGCTGCCGGTGTTCTGGACGGGGATCATGCTGCTGATCCTGTTGGCCGCGCCGCCCGTGGACTTGTTCCCGATCTCGGGCATGTATGACGTCACGCTCGACAGCGGCACTTTCGGCTACATCCTCGACGTCGCCCATCACCTGGTGCTGCCGGTGGTGACGCTGTCGACGATCTACCTGGCGTTCTACAGCCGGTTGTCCCGGGCCAGCATGCTCGACGTGCTCGGCGCCGACTATATCCGCACCGCCCGGGCCAAGGGCCTGAGCGAGCGGCTGGTGGTCTACAAGCACGCGCTGAGGAACGGCGTGCTGCCGGTGGTGACCTTCGCCGGGCTGCAGTTCAGCCAGCTGTTCTCGGGCGCGGTGCTGGTCGAGGCGGTGTTCAGCTGGCCGGGGCTGGGCACGCTCGCCTTCGACAGCATCGGCCGGCGGGATTCGCCGATGCTGCTCGGCATCCTGTTCTTCTCGGCGCTGATCGTGATCGTCGCCAACATCCTGACCGACGTCTCCTATCGGCTGATCGATCCGCGCATCAAGACGGGGATGAAGACATGAGCGAGCGGGCGGCCGCGCCTGAGGCCGATGACGGGCTGGACTACAGCGTGCAGGCGGAGAGCCCGGCGCGCGAGGCCTGGCGCATGTTCCGGCGCAACAAGGCCGCGGTCGGCGGGCTGATCCTGCTCGGCCTGATTGTCGCCATGGCGCTGCTGGCGCCGATCGTCTATCCGGCCGATCCCTACGAGATCGTCTGGGCGCCGCAGACCCCGCCGGGCGAGGAAGGCTTCCTGCTCGGCACCGACTACCTGGGACGCGACATCGTCGTCGGCCTCGTCTACGGGAGCCGCGCGACGCTGGCGGTCGGCGGCGCCGCCGCACTCATCACCATCTTCATCGGCGTCCTGGTCGGCGCCCTGGCCGGCTACTACCGCGGCTGGGTGGAAGAGGTGCTGATGCGCATCACCGAGTTCTTCCAGGTCCTGCCGCCGCTGCTGCTGGCGATGGTGCTGGTGCTGCTGTTCTCGCCCTCGCTGGTGACCATCGCGATCGCCATCGGCATCGTCTCCTGGACCAGCACGGCACGCCTCGCCCGGGCCGAGTTCCTGCGCATCCGCGAGCTGGAGTACGTCAAGGGCGCGCGCGCCATCGGTTCGCGCAACCGCCGCATCATCTGGCTGGTGATCCTGCCCAACGCGGCGCCGCCGCTGATCGTCTCGGCCGCGCTGGCGGTCGGCGTGGCGATCCTGTTCGAGGCGGGCTTGAGCTTCCTCGAGCTCAACGACCCGAACGTGATGAGCTGGGGCTACATGATCGGCTCCAACCGGCCCTATATCCTCGAGGCCTGGTGGGCGGTGACCTTTCCCGGCATCGCCATCTTCCTCACCGTGCTGTCGGTCAGCCTGATCGGCGACGGCCTGAACGACGCCCTCAATCCCAAACTGAGGCAGCGATGAGCACGGACGCCTCGATCCTGGCGGTGGACGGCCTCAAGGTCGAGTTCGACACCCGCGACGGCGTCGCCCGGGTGATCGACGGGCTCGCCTTCGAGCTGCGTGCCGGCGAGACCCTGGGCATCGTCGGCGAGAGCGGCTGCGGCAAGAGCATGACCGCGCTGGCGATCATGGGCCTGGTGCCGTCGCCGCCCGGACGCATCGCCGGCGGGGCGATCCGCCTGGCCGGCGAGGACCTGACCGCGGCCAGCGAGGCGCGGATCCGCGAGGTCCGCGGCAACGAGATCTCGATGATCTTCCAGGAGCCGATGACGTCGCTCAATCCCGTCTACACGGTGGGCGAGCAGATCGCCGAGGCGGTGCGCCTGCACGAGGGCCTGAACAACACCGATGCCCGCGACCGGGCGGTGGAGATGCTGCGGGCGGTGCACATTCCCGCCGCCGAGCGCCGCGTCGCCGAATACCCGCACCAGCTCTCGGGCGGCATGCGCCAGCGGGTGATGATCGCCATGGCGCTGGCCTGCCGGCCCAAGGTGCTGATCGCCGACGAGCCGACGACGGCGCTCGACGTCACCGTGCAGGCGCAGATCTTCGACCTGCTGGAGGAACTGAAGGACCAGACCGACACCGCGATCATCCTGATCACCCACGACATGGGGGCGATCGCCGAGATGGCCCAACGGGTGGTGGTGATGTACGCCGGCCGCAAGGTCGAGGAGGGACCGGTCGGCGAGATCCTGTCGAACCCGCGTCACCCCTACACCAAGGGCCTGATCGCCTGCGTGCCGCACCTGGAGGCCGAGCCGTCGCCCGAGCGGCGGCCGCTGATGGAGATCCCCGGGGTGGTGCCGTCGATCAACGAGCTCGCCCGCGGCGGCTGCCCGTTCGCGCCGCGCTGCGCCGAGGCCATGCCACGGTGCCGCGAGACCATGCCCGGGGCCAGCGACGTCGGCACCGGTCACCAGGCGGCCTGCTGGCTGATCGAGGGGGAGCAGGCGGCATGAGCGCGGCCGAGGACCGCTCCGGCGCCACCGCCGATGCCCTGCTGGAGGTGCGTGACCTGAAGGTGCACTTCCCGCTGCGGCGCGGCGGCCTTTTCGGCAAGACCTCCCACGTCCACGCCGTCGACGGCGTCTCGTTCGACGTCCGCCGCGGCACCACCTTCGGCCTGGTCGGCGAGTCCGGCTCAGGCAAGACCACCACGGCGATGGCGGTGATGCGGCTGGTGCATGTGTCCGGCGGGGCGATCCGCCTGAACGCCCATGACGTGGTCGGTCTGGAGGGCGAGGCGCTGCGCCAGGCGCGGCGGCAGATGCAGGTGATCTTCCAGGATCCCTATTCGTCGCTGAACCCGCGGGTGCGCGCGGGAGCGATCGTGCGTGAGCCGCTGGATCAGCTCGACGTCGGCGATCCCGCCGGCCGCGAGGCCCGGGTCGGCGAGCTGTTCCGTCTTGTCGGCCTGCGTCCGGAGCAACAGGCGCTGTTCCCACATCAGTTTTCCGGCGGCCAGCGCCAACGCATCGGCATCGCCCGGGCCCTGGCGACGCAGCCGGAGCTGATCGTCTGCGACGAGCCGGTCTCGGCCCTGGACGTGGCGATCCAGGCACAGATCCTCAACCTGCTGCGCCGGCTGCAGGACGAGTTCGGCCTGACCTACCTGTTCATCTCGCATGACCTGGGCGTGGTGCAGTACCTGTGCGACGACGTGGCGGTGATGTACCTGGGCCAGATCGTCGAGCAGGCCGACCGCCTGTCGCTGTTCAAGACGCCGCTGCACCCCTACACCTGGGCGCTCCTGTCGGCGGTGCCGTCGGCCGATCCGGAGGTCCGCCGCGGCCGTGACCGCATCCGCCTGAGCGGCGATCCGCCGAGCCCGATCGACCCGCCCGAGGGCTGCCGCTTCGCCTCGCGCTGTCCGTTCGCCGAGGACCGCTGCCGGCGGGAGACGCCGGCGCTCAGGCCCGTCCGCGACGGCCATGCCGTGGCCTGCCACCTGGTCGGCGACGACGGCGTCGCGCCGCACCGGCGGACATGATCACCCGGCGCACGGCCCTGGGCCTGACGGCCGCCGGCGTGGCCGGCGTCGCTGCGCCGGCGCGGGCGCAGAACTGGCTGCAGCGCCTGTTCGGCGGCGATGCGCCGCTGGGCTACGACCTGCCGGCGCAGCCGTCAGACCACGGGCTCTACCTGAAGCCGACGCCGGCGTGCGACGACGGCGCCGGGTCCGCCACGGTCAGCCAGACGGCCGGCCCCTTCTACTCGCCGATGACGCCGCGGCGGACCTCGCTGCTGGACGGCGGCATCGAGGGCAGGCGCCTGGTCCTGGTCGGCCGGGTGGTCGACACCCAATGCCGGCTGTTGCCGGGTGCGGTGCTCGACTTCTGGCAGGCCGATACCGGCGGGGCCTACGACAACGACGGCTTTCGCCTGCGCGGTCACCAGTTCGCCGACGTGAACGGCGTCTACCGCCTGGAGACGATCAAGCCGGCGGCCTACGGCGGCAGCTTCTTCCGCCGCACCCCGCACATCCACGTCAAGGTACAGGGCCCGGGCACCGGCGTGCTGACCACACAGCTCTACTTCCCCGACGAGGCGGAGCAAAACGCGGACGACAGCATCTTCCGCGACGCCCTGCTGGTCGATCTGGACGCCGCCGGCGACGGCACGCTGCAGGCGCGGTTCGACTTCGTGCTGCAAGCGACATCGTGAACGGCAACCGGGTCAACAACTGTAGGGGCGGGTCTCAGACCCGCCCGTGCGTCAACGCATAACGGCGTCGCGGGCGGGGCTCAGACCCACCCCTACTGACCGCAGAACAATGCAGACGGGAGGATGCCAGCAATGACCCGCGAGGAACTCTACGCCAAAGGCGAGGCGATCCGCCGCGAGCTCTACGGCGATGCGGCGGTGGAGAAGAGCAACCGGGAGATCTACGGCGATCCGGTGATGCGTCAGTTCATCGACGTGGCGACCGAGAACGTGTTCGGCGCCCTGTGGTCGCGTCCGGGCCTGGACATGAAGACCCGCACCCTGGTCTGCGTCGTCTCCGACGTGGCGACGGCGCGGGAGGAAGAGCTGGCGATCCACCTGCGCTTCGCCCTCAATCAGGGCTGGACCGAGGAGGAGCTGGTCGAGGTCATGCTGCACCTGTCCGGCTATGTCGGCCTGCCGCTGGTGCGCGGAGCGATGCGGGTGGCCACGCGCGTGTTCGCCGAGGAGCGGGCGCAGGCCGGCGCCTGACAACTAGTCGACCGCGGCGATGACGGCTCTTCCGGGCACTAAGGTCATGCCGGCGCCGGCGGCGGGAAACAGCTGCCAGGCCTGGATGCGCACCGCGCTACCGCCGCCTGAGCGCCGGTGCGTTTAGTCACTTGCGAACTGGAGGGCGCCGACGTAGCGGCGATCGTTGCGCCGGCGCCCCCAGCGTTGTCATGGGACGAGTTCATGTCACGTCGTTGTGTGCGAACATGGCGACATCACGACGGACGCTCGTTCCGTTAGATGTGACCTAGTGCGCGACTGTCGCCGGCGCCGCGACTGCTGCCACATCGGCTGGCAATACACCTGCCTCGGCGGGCATCTTCTCTTCTTTCTTCGAAGTGTCGACACCGGTTCCGACTTCGCCAAAGAGCCTTATGTTCGTTCCCAGAACTGGCGGGTTGTTGCCGAACAAAGCCGTTGTCGACAGATCGCCGATGATTGGTAGCAGATCGCCGAGTTCTTCGTCGGGTTTGATCCGCGCTGAAATGTGCGCGTTGATGGTTTTGTCAAACTTCGCCGTTCCGATCATGAAAGTCAGTGTCGTAATGGTGCGGGGAGCTACCACGTAGGTCGAATCGATGGCGAACTCTGAAGTGGAAGTTGTGAAGTTCGTCTCCGTTGTTGATAGTTGATGGTCGAACTTGAATGCCGCACCAATGTTTACCTCGCCGAAGGGGACGTTCACCTTCACATCTGTCGTCAGCGAAGCGGTAGAAGTGACGACCTTGCTCAATTTCGCCTCTATGGAGTTGGACCTGAGTTCCTTGGTAGTGAGAACGTGCGTGTCGCTCTCAGTATATGATCCGTTTCTCCATGTTACCGAAACCTTCTTATCTCCACCGACTTTGTAATCGGTTTCGTTCACAACCAAGGTTTCGTCATCGTACTCGAACGTGAGCCCTCGTTCACATATGCTCTTGTAGAGCCCCAGGACGTCCTCGACCGAAACGTCTTCGCGCGTGGCGAGATAGTTCTGGGCGATCAGGGCGCGCCCGGTAGCCGAGATGGCATCGACTGCCTTTTCGTACTCCGGTTTGGCGTGGAAGTTGAAGGCATAGGCGGCGATGAACTTGCGTGGCGACGCGTGCCGCGATTTGATGAAAGGAACAGGGCCTACAGCTTCGGAGTCACCGCTCTTCACGTCGACGGACAGTTTGCCATTGTCGTCCACGACGAAGCTTAGAATGAGACTATAGTCTGCGGCGTTAGGATCGAAGTAGCGTACTTCAAGGAACCTTTCATTTTTGGCCGGCCCATGCCTCGTTGTCCAGCTATAGGTGTCGGAGCCACGTGGTCTGAGCAAGTCGCTGGGCAGGTTGACTTCAGAGATATACTTGCCCTGTTTCACATATTGGGCGTCGCGTTGAAGCGCTCTGTCACTGAAGTTTCCCAGGTAGATTTTGAAACGCCGATCATCATCAGCCAGTGTTGCGTTGTTTTTGGTGTTTGAAGTCGTCGTCATCGTTATCTCCGTTGGTTTTTCGGGTTGCCAAAACAGGTGTTTTGACAGCCGGTTTTCAGGTTCGGATAAGCTGTACGAGGACGATCGCGGGAAAGAACAGCCGCGGGCCAAGAGGCTGGCATAGTCGCCGTCTGGCCGCAGTCGGCGAATCGATCGGGGAAGGTTACGAAGGTACTGAAATCGATCGATCGGGTGAAAGATAGTTGATAAACAATTGGGAGAATGTGCGATGGCGCACGTTTGCTGGAAACAATGGCAGTGGCGCGGTGAAGAAAGGCGCCACGCATCATCGACACCGGGCCTCGGGTCCTGCTCTCATCGACAGGGTTGGGGTGTATGGATACGTGGCTCGACAGAGAGATCGGCAAGGAGGAGACTACCATGCGCCTGGTGCTGGCCGTGATGCGGCACGAAACCAATACGTTTTCGCCGCTGTCGACGCCGTTGGAAGCGTTCGGCCGCGGCGCCGACGGCGGCCCGAAATCAGGGGCAGAAGCGATCGCCGCCTATCGCGGCACCAACAATCCGGTCGCCGCCTATATCGACCTGGCCGAGCGCGAGGGCGCCGAGATCGTCCTGCCGCTCGCCGCCAATGCCCATCCCAGCGGCAAGGTCACGGCCGACGCCTTCGAGGCCATGGCCGGCGCCATCTGCGAGGCCGTCGCCGGCGGCTGCGATGCCGTGCTGCTGGACCTGCACGGCGCGATGGTGGCCGAAGGCTTCGACGACGGCGAGGGCGAACTGCTGCAGCGCATCCGCGCCATCGCGCCTGAGGTGCCGGTGGCCGTGGCCCTCGACTTCCACACCAACCTGACCGCGGCGATGGTGCAGAACGCCACGGCGATCGCCGGCTACTGCACCTATCCGCACGTGGACATGTACGAGAGCGGCAAGCACGCCGGCGAGACCACGCTCAAGGCCCTGCGCGGCGAGGCACGGCCGGTAATGCTGTGGCGCTCGCTGCCGATGCTGACGCACATGTTGCGCCAGACCCCGGCCGAGCAGCCGATGAAGGACATCATGGACCGGGCGATGGCGGCCGAGACCGCGGGAACGGTCCTGAACGCCTCGGTGTTCGGCGGCTTCCCGCTGGCCGACATCCCCCACGTCGGCCTCAGCGCGGTGGTGGTGGCGGATGGCGGCACCGCGCCGGCCGGGGCGCTGCTCGACGAGCTCACCGACCTGGCCTGGGAGCGGCGGGCCGACTTCGTCTTCCCGATCGAGCCGATGGCGGATTCCATCGCCCGCGCCAGGGGGCTCGAGGACGGCCCGGTGATCCTGGTCGACCATGGCGACAACTGCGGTGCCGGCGGCAACCAGGACATCATGGACGTGCTCGAGGAAGTCATGCGCCAGGACCTGGAAGATGTCGTCGCCGGGCCGGTCTGGGACCCGGTCTCGGTTGCGCAGATGGCCGAGGCCGGGATCGGCGCCGAGGTGACGCTGCAGCTCGGCGGCAAGACGGACATGCCGGCGCTGAAGCTCGCCGGCCGGCCGCTCGAGGTGACGGGCCGGGTGCGGGCGCTGACCGACGGCCGCTTCACCATCACCGGTCCCATGGCGACGGGCACCCGGGTCTCCATGGGGCGCACGGCGGTGCTGGAGACGCCCGGCATCGACATCGTCGTTTCCGAGCGCCGGTTCGAGCCGTTCGATACCGGCTGCTTCACGCACTGCGGCATCGATCCGGCGCGCAAGCGCTACGTCCTGATCAAGTCGCGCCAGCACTTCCGTGCCGGTTTCGCGCCGATCGCCAAGCACGTGGTGCTGATCGCCGGCCCGGGCGTGTGCAGTTCCGACTACGACCTGTTCCCGTTTCAGAACCTGCGCCGGCCGATTTATCCGCTCGACCCCGACTGCCCGAGGAACGCGTGAGGCTCCAAGACAGGGCGGGTCTGAGACCCGCCCCTACAGCACCCGCACGAGCCGGGTAGGGGCGGGTCTCAGACCCGCCGGTCGCGCCGCCACGACGGATGACGGCCGTTGGCGACTGGCGTATCTTGTCGCGCAAGGAGGATCGGACCATGCGCATCGAACCGTTGACCGAGAAGACGGGCGCCGAGGTCACCGGCGTCGACGTCACCGCCATCGACGACGACAGCTTCAGGCAGATCTACCATGCCTGGCTCGACCGCTGCGTCATTGTCGTCCGCGGCCAGGAGCTGACGCCGGCGCAGCTCGTGGCCTTTGGCCGTCGCTTCGGCGAGCTGGAGCCGCCGCCGGGCAGCGAAAAGGACCGGCGCGAGGACGCCGGCGCCGACAGCGCCCCGGACATGTGGATCATCTCCAACGTGATGGAGAAGGGCGAGCCGATCGGCGCGCTGGGGGCGGGCGAGGCCGCCTGGCATTCCGACATGACCTACCTGCCCGAACCGCCGACGGCGAGCGTGCTGTTCGGCCGCGAGGTGCCGGTCGGCCATGGCCATACCTGGTATGCCAACATGTACGCCGCGCTCGAGGACATGCCGGCGGAGCTGCGGGCGCGCATCGAGGGCCGGCTGGCCAACCACGATTCCTCCTATACCAGCGCCGGCGACCTGCGGGTCGGTATGGGCGAGGTGGTCGATGTCAGCCAGGCGCCGGGTGCGGAGCATCCGCTGATCGTCCGCCATCCGGAGACCGGCCGGCCCGCGCTGTTCCCGGGGCGGCGGTTGAACGCCTACGTGCGCGGCCTGCCGGTCGCGGAGAGCGAAGCCCTGCTCGACGAGCTGTGGGCCTGGTGCACGCGCGACGAGTTCGTCTACGTGCACCAGTGGCAGCAGGGCGACCTGCTGGTCTGGGACAACCGCTCGACCCTGCACCGGCGGGATTCCTTCGACAACAGCCTGCGTCGCATCCTCTGGCGCTGCCAGGTCAAGGGTGCCGCCCTGCCGGCCGCGGCTGCCGCCTGAGGCATGTCGACGGGGCCGTCGCAGACGCCGCTGGAGACGGCGCGGCTAAGGCTGCGCCCGCGCGTGCGCGACGATCTCGAAAGCTGCGTGGCGATGGACATGAATCCGGCGGTCGGCCGCTACCTCTACCCGCACGGCCGGCCCACCGAAGCCGAGCGGCGGGCGGCGCTGGAGCGGCAGATGGCCGGTGACTGGCCGCCCGGTGGCGGCATGTGGGTCGTCGAATGGCGAGACAATCCCGGCTTTCTCGGCTGGTGCGGGCTGTTCCCGCTGCAGCAGTCCGGCCTGATCGAGATCGGCTACCGCTACCTGGAGAAGGCCTGGGGCGGCGGCGTGGCGAGTGAGGCCGCGGCCTGCGTTCTGGATTTCGGCTTCCGCGCGCTCGAGCTCGACCCGATCGTCGCCGTCGCCCACCCCGAGAACGTTGCCTCGCACCGGGTGCTGGAGAAGATCGGCCTCAGGCGCGACGGCCTGCGCCACTACTACGATCTGGATCTGGCCTACTTCGAGCTGTCGCGGGCGGACTACCTGGCGGCTGCGGCGGCGTCCGCTTAGAGGAGGGCATGCGATGACAGCGGGCACGGTCTACGAGGTGGTGCGCGAGGCGGCCCAGCGCTGGCCGGACAACGCCATGCTGTGCGCCCCGCCGATGCCGGGGCGCGGCTACGACCCCGACGGCATCGAGTACAGCTATGGCCAGGCCTGGCAGGCGATCGAGGCGCTGCGCGAGCGCTATGCCGCCGCCGGCTACGGCCACGGCCACCGGGTGGCGCTGCTGCTGGAGCAGCGGCCGCAGTTCTTCTTCCACTATCTGGCGCTCAACGCGCTGGGCTGTGCCATCGTGCCGGTCAATCCCGACTACCGGCACGACGAGATGCTCTACCAGATGGCGCACTCGGAAGCGGAGCTGGCGGTGGCCATCGAGGCCCGGGCCGACGACATGCGCCGCGTTGCCGCCGAAAGCGCGCAGGCCCTGCCGGTGGTGACGCTGGAGGCCTTTCCCGACGCGCTGCCGGCGCCGTCGCGGCCGGGCGACGGCGGCACGCCGGGCAGCGACAGCGAGTGCGGCCTGCTCTACACCTCCGGCACCACCGGCCGGCCCAAGGGCTGCATCCTGTCGAACGGCTACTACGTGAATGCCGGCAACTGGTATCGCGACGTCGGCGGTCGGGCGGCACTGCAGCAAGGCGACCGACTGCTGAACCCGCTGCCGCTGTTCCACATGAACGCCCAGGCGGTCTCGGCGACGGCGATGTTCCTGCTCGGCGGCTGCCTGATCTCGCCCGACCGCTTCCACCCCTCGCGCTGGTGGCCGGACGTGGTGGCGACGCGGGCGACGGTGATCCATTACCTGGGCGTGGTGCCGCCGCTGTTGATGAACCTGCCCGAAGTACCCGAGGAACGCGCGCACACTGTGCGTTTCGGCATGGGCGCCGGGGTCGAGCCGGAACTGCACGGGCCGTTCGAGGCCCGCTTCGGCTTTCCCCTGATCGAGGTCTGGGGCATGACGGAGACCGGACGGATCTTCGCCGACAACTTCGAGCCGCGGCGCGTCGACACCCGTGCCTTCGGCAAGCCGCTGCCGGGACTGGAGGCGCGCGTGGTCGACGACGCCGACCGCGACGTCGCCGCCGGCCAGGAGGGCGAGCTGCTGGTCCGGCACACCGCCGAGGCGCCGCGCCGGTTCTTCTTCTCTGGCTATTTGAAGAACGAAGAGGCGACCGAGGAGGCCTGGCGCGGCGGCTGGTTTCATACCGGCGACACCGTGTGCCAGGACGCCGACGGCATGCTCTACTTCGTCGATCGCAAGAAGAACATCATCCGCCGCTCGGGCGAGAACATCGCCGCCGCGGAGATCGAGGCCTGCCTGCAGGCGCACGACGACGTCGCCCAGGTCGCGGTGCTCGCCGTCGCCGACGAGCTGCGCGAAGAGGAGGTGCTGGCCTGCATCGTCGCCATGCCGGACGCCGCCGCCGACGCCGGCCAGGCCCGGGCGCTGTTCGACTGGTGCTTTACCCGGCTCGCCTACTACAAGGCGCCCGGCTGGCTGCTGTTCGTCGACGCACTGCCGACCACGGGCACGCAGAAGGTCCAGAAAGCGCAGATCTTCGCGGCCGACGAGGACCCGCGCGAACGTCCCGGCAGCCACGACTTCCGCGACCTGAAGAAACGGCAGCGGGCGGCGGGGTAGGGCAGTTCCGGGGACACATGACTTAACTCAAGGCGGCGTACCGCTCCCACGCGGTTGTGCCGGGAGTTAAGTCATGTGTCCCCGGAACTTCTCGGGAGTTAAGTCATGTGTCCCCGGAACTGTTACTGGTTGATGCTCTGGCCGCCGTCGATGGTGATGGTCTCGCCGGTCAGGAACGGCAGCTCCTCGTCGATCAGCACGCCGATCAGGCGGGCGACCTCTTCCGGCTGGCCGGGACCGCCGGTAGGGATGCGCCGTTCGAGGAAGCGGCGGAACGACTCCTGCTGCATGTAGGCGGTGTTGAGCTCGGTGGCGATGAAGCCGGGGGCGACGTCGAGCACGCGGATCTTCTCCTTCGCCCACTCCACGGCCAGGCTGCGGGTCAATGCTCCGACCGCGGCCTTGGAGACGCAGTAGGCGGCGGTGAGCCTGACGCCGAGCTGCTCATAGAACGAGCCGAGGTTGACGATCAGGCCGCCGCCGCTGGCGACGAGGTGCGGATAGGCTTCGCGGCAGGCCATGAAGGTGCCGGTGACGTTGGTCGTGAGGACGCGTTCGAAATCGGCGGTGGCGAACGCCTCCGACGGCCCGTCCAGGTGCAGCCCGGCGTTGTTGACCAGCGCATCGAGGCGACCGGCCTGATCGACCAGCGCCGCCAGGGCGTCGCGCACCTGGACCTCGTCGGTGACGTCGCAGCCCAGGTTGACCAGGGCGCCCGGGACCTGCCGGTCCTCCGGTCCGCGGCCCTGGCGCGACAGGCAGCCGACGACGTGGCCGCGGTTGGCCAGTTCGGCAACGATGGCCGAGCCGATACCGCGGCTGGCGCCGGTGACGGCGACGACCTTCTGCGCGGCCGGGCTCATCGGTCCCTGAACGCCGGCGGGCGCTTCTCGATGAAAGCGGTCGCACCCTCGCCGGCGTCCTCGCCCTCGAAGGCCAGCGTGTTCAGGTCGCGTTCCAGGGCCAGCCCCTCGGTCAGGTTTACGGTGCCTGCCCGCATCACCGCCTCGCGGGCATAGCGCAGCACCGGCAGGCTGTAGCCGGCGAACTCGCGGGCGAAGGCGATGCCGCCGTCGAGCGGGGCGTCGGCGTCGACGATCCGGTTGACCAGGCCGATCGCCAGCGCCTCCTCGGCCTCGATCATCCGTCCGGTCATCACCAGGTCGAGCGCCCGGGCCTGGCCGATCAGCCGCGGCAGCCGCTGCGTGCCGCCGTAGCCGGGGATCAGGCCGAGCTTGATCTCCGGCAGGCCCAGCCGGGCGCCGGACACGGCGACGCGGAAGGTGCAGGCCATGGCCAGCTCCAGGCCGCCGCCCAGGGCGTAGCCGTTGATCACTGCCACCGAGGGGATGCTCAGGTGGTCGAGCCGGGCGAACGTGTGCTGTCCGGCCTGGGTGGTGTTGAATTCCTCGACCACGGTGCGGCCCATGAACTCCTTGATGTCGGCGCCGGCGCAGAACGCCTTCTCGCCGGCGCCGGTGATCAGCAGGGCGCGGGCGTCGCTGGCGGCGGCCTCGTCGATTGCGGCACCGATCTCGCGCACCACCTGGAACGACAGCGCGTTCAGCGCCTCGGGCCGGTTCAGGGTGATGACGGCGAACTCGTCCTGGCGGCTCAGTTCGACGGGCATGATGGAGACCTCCGCTGTTCTCGTTCGATTATCGCTTATCGGGCGCGACGAAGCGCACCGCCTGCGGCTGCAGCTCACCGTCGCGGGCCCAGGCAGTCAGTTCGCGCTTGAGGATCTTACCGCTGGCGGTCAGCGGGAAGGCGTCCATGACCAGGAAGTATTCGGGCATGTCGTAGATCGACAGGCCGGCGTCGTGCAGGTGCGCGAGCAGGGCGTCGGCGTCGGCGTCGGCGCCGTCGGCGGCGAGCACGGCCAGGCAGACCTTCTCGCCGAGCCGTTCGTCCGGCACCGGGAAGGCCGCCGCCTTGGCCACGCCCGGGTGCTTGACCGCCAGGTCCTCGATCCGCGCCGGGTGGATGTTGCGGCCGCCGCGGATGATCATGTCCTTGAGGCGGCCGACGATCGCCAGGTGACCGTCGTCGTCCAGCACTCCGAGGTCGCCGCTCAGGAACCAGCCGTCGCGGTTGAACGACTCCTCGGTGGCCCGCTGGTTGTCGAAGTAGCCCAGCATCAGCGCCGCGCCGCGGCCGCCGATCTGGCCGACCCGGCCGGCCGGCAGCTCTGCGTCGGCGTTGTCCTGGTCGAAGATGCGCACCTCGTAGGCGCGTCCGCCGCGGCCGCAGGTGGCGACGATATGCGCCGGTGCGTCGTTGGGATGGGTGTACTGGTGCGAGGAGTTCTCCGTCATCCCGTAGACGTTCTGCGGCGCGATGCCCTGGGCGACGAAGGCCTCGGCGACCGCCGGCGGGATCGGGGCGCCGGCCATGTAGAACACCTCGACCGCGCCCAGCCGGTCGAGGCCGCGCCGGCGCTGCTCGGCCTGGATGTCCATGGCATGGGTCGGCACGCCCATCACGTAGCTGGCGCCGGTGGCGACGATCCAGTCGAGCGCCGTGGCGCCGGCCGGCGGGTCGTTGACGACGAACTCGGCCCCGGCGAACACGGCCTGGCCAAGGGCGACCCAGGCAATGTGGTGGCTCAGCGGGCTCAGGCTCAACAGCACGGTGTCGGGGCCGTGGCCCCAGTCGCGCACCAGGTCGCGGGCGTTGGCGAGCAAGGTGTTGTCCGAGTGCATGACGCCCTTGGGCAGGCCGGTGGTCCCGGAGGTGAAGGCGAGGTAGCAGACCTTGTCGGCACCGGCCGCCGGGGCCGGCAGGTCCACCGCCGGGCCGGCGTCGTCGGCCGGCGGCGGCGGGAAGTCGCCGCCGTCCGCGCCGGCCGCCGATAGTGTCAGGGCGACCTTCAGTTGCGGCAGAGCCGCCGCCTGCCGGGCGTCGCCGGCGGCGCCGTAGCCTGCTTCGACCACCAGACCGGCGGCGCCGATGCGCTCGAGCAGGGCGCAGACCTCGTCGGCCGTGTAGTTCTGGTGCAGCGACGGATTGCAGACGTAGCCGTTGCGGCAACAGGCCAGGAAGGCGACGACCACGTCGAGCCGGTTCGAGGCCCACAAGGAAACCCGCTCGCCCGGCTCCAGGCCGGCCGCGTGCAGCCGTGCCGCCACCGCGTCGACCCAGGCCTTGAGCTGCGCCCAGGTCAGGCGGCGGTTGGCGTCGCGGGCGGCATGGGCATCCGGCCGTGCCGCGGCATGGCCTGACAGCAGGGCGTAGAAACCGGCGTCGGTCCACAGGCCGGCCTCGTGGTAGGCGCGGGCCCGGGCGGGATCGTGCAGCGTGAGCAGCGGCTTCATGATCCGCGGGCCATCGTCAGCATGAGCCGGTAGCGCCGCCGGCGCACCCCCGTCGCGCCGGCCCGGCGCAATGCGGCCGTATCGGCATGCCGGCTCAGGGCCGCCTGCAGGGCCGCGGCGGCGCTCGCCTCGACGAACAGGCACCAGCGCTCCGGCGTGCCGGCATCGCCGCGCAGCCGGCTCTCGGCGGTATCGAGGTCGCTCAGGCCCGGGTCGCTGCGCCAGAGCTGGACCCGGGCGATGCCGGGCGCGCGCGCCAGCGCCGCCATCCGCCGCTCGATCCGCGCCGCTGTCCGGGCGTCCGGCAGGGCGTACTCGAGCGTTGCCGCCGCCGCACCGCAGCCGCGCCCGGCGTCGCCGGTGCGGCGGTAGACCGTGCGGCTGGCATTGCGTACCCGGCGCATGATCTTCTGCGTCCACGGCGTCGGGTCGTCGAGCCGGGCAAGGTAGGCCTTGCTCTTCAGCGTCGCCGGTCCGGCGACCTCGTAGACCGTCAGGTACTTCGGCTTGCCGCCGACGGCGACATAGCGCGCGGCGTGGCGGAAGCCGGGCAGGGCCATGCGCTCGGGCATGTGCTCGCGGTCGTACCAAGCGTTGAAGTCGGCTTCGCCGCGCGCCGGGTAGTCGCAGCGGAAGGTGAGGATCGCCGCCGGCATGCGCCTTCGTCCCGTGCGTGGCGCTACGGCCGGATGCCGAAGCTGCGGGGGCCCTTGAGCGCCTGCATGCGCGGCTGGATCCACTCGACCCAGTCGCACAACGCCGGCCGGGTCTCGCGCGGATCGATCAGCTCGTGAAAGGCAAAGGACTCGGCGCGCGGGAACGGCGACAGCCTGGCCGCCATCTGTTCCTCCAGCTCGGCCCGGCGGGCGTCGGGATCGGCGTGGGCGGCGATCTCGCGGCCGAAGGCGACGGCCACGCCGCCCTCCACCGGCAACGCGCCGAGCTCGGCCGACGGCCAGGCCAGGACGTAGGCGTCGGGTCCGTAGTGCGCCGCGGCGGCGACGCCGTAGCTCTTCTTCACCACCACGCTGGCCCATGGCGCCCCATAGGTCGACGCGGCGTTCACCGCCGCGGTGCCGAAGCGGATGGTGCCGGCCTGCTCGGCCTCGGGCCCGATCATGAAGCCGGGCTCGTCGACCAGGCTGACCAGCGGCAGGTGGAAGGTGTCGCAGATGTCCAGGAAGCGGCGCACCTTCTGCGCCCCCGCCGCGGTCATGGCGCCGGCATAGTAGCGGCAGTCGTTGCCGAGCACGCCGACCGGCTGGCCGTTCAGGCGGGCCAGGCCGGTGATCTGGCCGGGACCGAAGCGGCGGCTCATCTCGAAGAACGAGCCCTGGTCGAACACCGCGGCGATCACCTTGCGCATGTCATAGGCGCGGCGCCGGTCGCGCGGCACGACGTCCTTCAGCATCTCATCGCGCCGGCCCGGGTCGTCGTCGCAGACCTGCCTTGGCGGCAGCTCCCAGACGTTCTGCGGCATGTAGCTGAGGAAGCGACGGATCTGTTCGAACGCGTCCTGTTCGTCCGCGGCCACGGTGTCGACCACGCCATTGGCGGCATGCACCGTGGCGCCGCCCAGTTCCTCCTTGTCGATCTTCACCCCCAGCGCGCGTTCGACCACGGCCGGGCCGGCGATCAGGATCTGCGCCGTCTCCCGGGTCATGGTGGTGAAGTGGGCGGCGACCAGGCGGGCGGCCGGCAGTCCGGCCACCGGGCCCAGCGCCGCCGTCGCCACCGGCACCGTCGCCATGGCTTCGGCCACCGATCGGAACCGCGGCGCTTCCGCCACCGATGAACCGACCGGGCCCCGGTTGCCTTTGCCGGCGGCGCCGGTGACGCTGCCGCCACCGCCCTCGTGCAGGCGGATCAGCGGCACCCGGTAGCTGCAGGCGAGCTCCTCGGTATAGACGCTCTTGCGCAGGCCGGCGACGTTGGGCGAGCCGCCCGCGACGGTGAAGTCTTCGCCGCCAATGATGCAGGGCCGGCCATCCAGCTTGGCGAAGCCAAGCAGGAAGTTGCCCGGGGTGAACGACTTCAGGTTGCCGTCCTCGTCCTGCTCGCTGCCGCCGGCGGCGGCGCCCAGCTCGCGGAACGAGCCGGCGTCGGTCAGGCCGGCGATCCGCTCGCGCAGGCTCATGCGCCCCTTGGCATGCTGTCGGGCGACCGCTTCGGTGCCGCCCTGCTCGGCCGCCAGGCTGCGGCGCTGCTCGATCTCGGCGATTTCCTTGTCCCAGCTCATGCCGGTGTCGTCTCCTCCTGTACGCCCCGTGGCTGCCAGCTTAGTGCCTTTCGGCAAAGCCGGAAATCGCGGCCCGCGACTCGTGTATTCTCTGAGCAACGAACAGCCGAAGGGGGAGGCAGCATGGCACAGGCGTTGTCGTCAACGGCACGAGCGGTCGTCATCGGCGGCGGCATCATGGGCGTCTCGGTCGCCTACCATCTCGCCCGGCTGGGCTGGGAGGAGGTGGTGCTGCTGGAACAGCACCAGCTCACCGCCGGGACCACCTGGCATGCCGCCGGCCTGGTCGGCCAGCTGCGCAACTCCGAGAGCCTGACCCGGGTCGCCTGCTATGCCATCGACCTGTACGCCAGGCTCGAGGCGGAAACCGGCCAGGCCACCGGCTTCAAGCAGAACGGCGCCATCACCGTGGCGCAGACGCCCGAGCGCCTGACCGAGCTGAAACGGCACGCGGCGATGGCTGGGCTCTACGGCGTCGACTGCCACGTGCTGACCGCCGACGAGGTCGCGGCGAAGTGGCCGCTGGGCGCGTTCGCCGACATCGTCGGGGCGATCTGGCTGCCCAAGGACGGCCAGACCAACCCGACCGACACCACCCAGGCGCTGGCCCGCGGCGCCCGCGCCGCCGGCGCCCGGATCGTCGAGGGGGTGACCGTGCAGGCGGTGGAAACCGCGGGCGGCAGGGTCGCCGGGGTGATGACCGATCGGGGCCGCATCGCCTGCGAGGTCGTGGTCGCCTGTGCCGGCCTGTGGACGCGGCCGCTGCTGGCGCCGCTGGGGGTCAAGGTGCCGCTGCACGCGACCGAGCACATGTACATCGTCACCGAGCCGATCGACGGCCTCGGCGCCGATCTGCCGGTGCTGCGGGACTACGATTCCCGGCTCTACTTCAAGGAGGACGCCGGCAAGCTGCTCGCCGGCGTGTTCGAGGACCAGGCCAAGCCCTGGGCCACGGCGGCGGTGCCGGAGGGGCACGCCTTCGGCCTGTTCGATGCCGATTGGGATCACTTCGCGCCCTACCTGGAGAAGGCCGTGGCCCGCGTCCCGGCGCTGGAGCACGCCGGCGTGCGCCAGTTCCTGAACGGGGCCGAGAGCTTCACTCCGGACAACCGCTACATGATGGGCGAGGCCCCGGAACTGGACGGCCTGTTCATCGGCGCCGGCTTCAACTCCATCGGCATCGCCTCGGGCGCCGGCGCCGGCAAGGCACTGGCGGAGTGGATCGATGGCGGCGAGATGCCAATGGACCTGTGGGAGGTCGACGTGCGCCGCTTCGCCCCGCACGAGGGGGCGCCGGCATTCCTGCGCGATCGCGCCGTCGAGCTGGTCGGCAAGATGTACGCCATGCACTGGCCGTACGACCAGTACGCCACCGCGCGGGGCGCGCGGCTGCTGCCCTGCCACGACGCGCTGGCCGCGGCCGGCGCCCGTTTCGGCGTCGTCGCCGGCTGGGAGCGGCCGCTGTGGTATGCCGAACCGGGCGACCCGGCCGAACCGGTCTTGAGCTACGGCGAACAGGCCTGGTGGCCGCGGGCGGCGGCCGAAGCCAGGGCCGCGCGCGAGGACGTGGCGCTGTTCGAGCTCACGCCGTTCGCCAAGTTCGAGCTTGCCGGCGCCGATGCCGAAGCTGCCGTGCAGCGATTGTGCGCCAACGACGTGGGCGGCGTCGTCGGCAAGGTTACCTACACGCAGATGCTGAACGACCATGGCGGCATCGAAGCCGACGTCACCGTGACGCGGCTGGCCGAGGACCGCTTCCTGCTGGTCACCAGCGCGGGCAGCGCCGGCCACGACGCCCATTGGCTGCGCCGGCACATCGATGCCGATGCGCGCGTCGCCCAGGCCGACGTCAGCGGCGCCTGGGCCACCTTCGGCCTCATGGGCCCAGGCTCGCGGGCGCTGCTGGCGGCGCTCAGCCACGCCGACCTGTCGGCCGAGGCCTTTCCCTTCGGCACCGCACGGGAAATCGACCTCGGCTATGCCTGGGCGCGCGCACAGCGGGTGAGCTACGTCGGCGAACTCGGCTACGAGCTCTATGTGCCGGTCGAGCAGGCGCGCGGCGTTCACCGTGACCTGTGCGAGGCCGGCGCCGACCTCGGGTTGCGCCATGCCGGCCTGCTGGCCCAGGACGCGTTGCGCCTGGAGAAGGGCTTCAAGCACTGGGGCCATGACATCGGCCCGTGGGACACGCCGCTGGAGGCGGGGCTGGGCTTCGCCGTCGCCTTCGACAAGAACGGCGGCTTCATCGGCCGCGAGGCCCTGCTGCGGCAGCGCGAGCAAGGCCTGAAGCGTCGCCTGGTGACCTTCACGGTCGACGGGGGCACGCCGCTGCTGCTGCACGAGGAGCCGGTTTACCGCGACGGCGTGGCGGTCGGCGCCACGACGTCGGGTGCCATGGGCTTCACCATTGGCAAGCCCGTCTGCCTGGCCTGGGTCAATCACCCCGACGGGGTCGATGCCGGATTCATCCGCGCCGGAAGCTACGAGATCGACGTCGCCGGCGAGCGCTTCGCGGCGACGCCGCACCTGCGCCCGCCGTGGGATCCGACGGGCGCGCGCATGCGGGGCTGATGTCGGCCTAGGCCGGAGCGTCCCGGTCGCGGCAGACCACCTCAAGCTTCATGCCGTCGGGGTCGGCGAAGAACACCGCGTAGTAGCCAGGCTCGTAGTCCGGGTAAGAGGCCGGCGGGTCGAGCACCGGGAAGCCGCTTTCCAGCAGGAAGGCGTGGAAACGGTCGACGTCGTCGCGGCCGGCGACGCGAAAGGCGAGGTGATGCAGGCCCACCCGGTAGCGGTCGACGCCGCCCGGCGGCGCCGGTGACCGTGCCGCGCGGATGCCGATCTCCATAGCCGGACTGTGCCAGACCACGGTGCTGCTGTCGTCGACCTGGCGGAAGCCGAGGGCGGTGAGCACGGCGTCATAGAACGCCACCGAGCGGACCATGTCGCCAACGCTCAGGTCGACGTGGTCGAGCCCCAGCGCCGTTGCCACGGTCATCGGCTGCGCCCCGCGGCGACCCGGGACGGGCTCGCGCCCATCACCTGGCCGAAGGCGGCGGAAAAGGCGCTGGCACTGCGGTAGCCGTGGTCGGCCGCGACCCGGGCGATCGGCGTGCCGCGCGACAGCGCTTCGAGCGCGTTGTGAAAGCGCAGGCGCTGGCGCCAGCGGTTGAAGCTCATGCCCAGCTCGCGCTCGAACAGGCGGGCCAGGGTCCGGGCGGAAGCGCCGGCGACGGCCGACCAGTCGTCCAGGGTCCGGCGGTCGGCCGGATTGGCAAGCAGCTCGGCGCACAGGCGTTGCAGCCGCGGGTCGCGCGGCAGCGGCACGTGGGCGGACAGCTCACGTGCCCGCCCGACCTCGAGCTCGATCAGTCGGGCGATGCGCGCCGCGCGGCTGTCCGGCGTGTAGTCTACCGGCTCCTCGCTCAAGGCCACGATCAGCTCGCGCAACAGGGGCGAAACGGCGATGACGCACAGCGCCCGGGGCGCGCTCTCGCCGGTGCCGGTGTCGATGTAGAGCGTGCGCATGTCGACGGGGCCATGCATGCTGACCGAATGCGCCGTGTTGGCGGGGATGTAGACGGCACCGTCCGGCGGCACCACCCAGGCCTCGTGTTCCGTTCTGAGCCGCATGATGCCGCGCATGGCGTAGAGCAGCTGGTCGCGCGCGTGGCTGTGCAGCGGGATGACGTGGCCGTCGGCGAAGCGTTTGGACATGGCGCCGATGGCCTGCGGCAGGTCCTGATAGTCCTGCGGATCGGTGCTGCGGGTGTGCTGGCGGGTCATGGCGGATGCGGACCTCGCGATTTGTCCGATATTCGACGATCTATGGCATGGCATCGTGTTTCGGACAAGCGTAGAGTCCTTCCGACGATCGAGAGCCGTGCGCCGTATGAGAAGGGACGCGACAGCCATGAACCGGGATCGGGCTTATTTCCTGCTGCTCAACATCGGCCATTTTCTCGATCACATGTTCACGCTGATTTTCGCGACCGTCGCGGCGCTGGTGCTCTATCGCGAATGGGGCGTCGGCTACGCCGAGTTGCTGGCCTACGCCACCCCCGGCTTCTTCGCCTTCGGCCTGTTCTCGTTGCCGGCCGGCTGGCTTGCCGACAAGTGGAGCCGCGACGGCATGATGTGCGTGTTCTTCATCGGCATCGGCCTGGTTGCGATCGTCACCGGCTTCGCCCAGACGCCGCTGCAGATCGGCGTCGGCCTGTTCGTGATCGGCATGTTCGCGGCGATCTACCATCCGGTCGGCCTGGCCATCGTCACCGCCAAGTGGCGCAACACCGGCATGCGCATCGCCGTCAACGGGGTGTGGGGCAACCTGGGGGTTGCCGGGGCCGCCCTGATCACCGGCTTCCTGATCGACCATGGCGGCTGGCGCATGGCCTTCTACGTGCCGGGCGTGGTCTCGATCGGCGTCGGCCTGGTCTACATGGCGCTGCGCTGGGACGGGATCCGCGCCGAGCACGCGACGCCGCAGCCCGCCGCGGGCGCCGCCGCCGCGGCGGTGGCGCCGTCCTATCGGGCGGTGGTGCTGCGGGTCTCGGCGATCGTCTTTCTGACCACCGCCGTATCGTCCGTGATCTTCCAGTCGACCACCTTCGCCCTGCCGAAGATCTTCGACGAGCGCCTGCAGGGCTTCGCCGCCGACATGTCGGCCTGGACCGCCGGCGTGACCGGCGAGGGCGACCTGGCCACCGCCGTCGGGACGCTGGCCTTCGTGGTCTTTGCCGTCGCCTCGATGGCCCAGCTCGTGGTCGGGCGCGCCCTCGACCGCTTCGGCCCGCGGCCGGTGTTCATGACCGTGGCCACCATGCAGCTGGTGTTCTTCTCGATCATGCCGGGCCTGACCGACGTTCTCGCCCTGGCGGTGGCGCTGGGCTTCATGCTGGGGGCGTTCGGGCAGATCCCGATCAACGACTTCATGATCGGCAAGATGGCCAGCGGCCCGTTCCGCGCCCGCATCTACGGCGTGCGCTATGTCGTCAGCTTCACCTCGCTCGCCGCGACCCTGCCGCTGATCGCCTTCGTCTACGACACCTGGGGCTTCGACATGCTGTTCCGCGTCCTGGCCGTCGCCGCCCTGGTGATCCTCGCCGCCGTCGCCCTGCTGCCGCGGCAACTGCCGACGCCCGAGGCCGCGGCCGTGGCGGCGGAGTGAGCCGGCGCCGACACGCTTGACGCCACCGCCGCGGGCGGCGCCAAATCCTGCCGGACAGGCAGGGTGACATGAACCTCGACTGGCACAACGATCGCGCCGATCTGCCGGCGCTGTTGGGCGCCGACGCCACCGACAACGGCATCGACCACGTCGCCGTGCGCGCCTACCGGCTCGCCCGCGTGCGCGCGCAGATGCATGCCTTGGGGATTGCCGCCTGCATCCTGTTCGACCCGGTCAACATCCGCTATGCCTCGGGCGCGCGGAACATGCAGGTGTTCCATGCCCGCAACCCGGCGCGTTACCTGCTGTTGACCCACGACGGACCGGTGATCCTCTACGAGTTCACCGGCTGCATGCACCTGGCCGACGGCCTGGAGACCATTACCGAGGTGCGGCCGGCGCTGACCGCCAGCTTCGTCGCCGCCGGGCCGGAGATCGCCGCCCGCGAGTTCCGCTGGGGTCGGGAGATGGCTGACACCCTGCGCGCGCTGGTCGGGGCAGGGGCGACGATCGGCATCGAGCGGGTCAACGCCGGCGCCGCGCGCGCCCTGGCGCGGGAAGGCTTCGACCTGGTCGATGCCCAGCAGCCGGTGGAACTGGCCCGTGCGGTCAAGTCCGCCGAGGAGCTGAAGTGCGTGCGCGCCTCGTTGCGCGCGACCGAAGTCGCGGTTGCGCGCCTGCGCGCGGCGATCCGGCCGGGCATCAGCGAGAACGAGCTCTGGTCGGTGTTGCACCAGGCGGTGATCGCCCAGGGCGGCGACTACGTGGAGACACGCCTGCTGTCGTCGGGACCGCGTACCAACCCGTGGTTCCAGGAAAGCGGGCAGCGGTGCATCGCCGCCAACGAGCTGGTGGCGCTGGATACCGACGTGGTCGGCTGCCACGGTTACTATGCCGACTTCTCGCGCACCTTCCATGCCGGGCCGGATGCGCCCAGCGCGGCGCAGCGCACGCTCTATAAGACCGCCTACGAGCAGGTGCAGCACAACGTCGCCCTGATCAAGCCTGGCCTCGGCTTCCGCGACTACGCCGAGCAGGCCTGGGCGATCCCCGAACGCTATCGCGCCAACCGCTACTACCTGTCGGTCCACGGCGTCGGCATGACCGGCGAGTATCCCTACCTGTACCATCGCGCCGATTTCGCGCAAGCGGGCTACGACGGCGTCATCGAGGCCGGCATGACCCTGTGCGTGGAGAGCTACATCGGCGAGGAAGGCGGCAACGAGGGCGTGAAGCTGGAGCAGCAGGTGCTCGTCACCGAAAACGGCACGGAACTGCTGTCGCACTTCCCGTTCGAAGACGCCCTGCTCGCCTGACGCCGCCGGTGGCGTCAGCCGAACTCCGGCACCTGGCGCTTCAGGTCCGGGTCAGCGTTCGGTCAGCGCCAGCTTGACGGCGAAGCCGGCAAAGGCGGCGGCGAACGTGCGCTGCATCCAGCGTGTCGCCCGGGCCGACGACAGCACATGCCGGCGCACGGCGTTGGCGGCGAAGCCGTAGCCGACGAAGACGACGAAGGTCAGCGCCATGAACACTGCCGACAGCAGCAGCATGCGAGCCATCGTGTCCGGCGCGCTGGCCGGCACGAACTGCGGCAGGAAAGCCAGGAAGAACACCGACAGCTTCGGGTTGAGGATATTGATCAGCGCGCCGCGGACGATGATCGCCCAGGTGCCGCCGTTGCGGGTGCTGCCGGCGTCGTCGTCCAGCGCCAGCGCGCCGGTGTCGCGCCACAGCCCCCAGGCGAGGTAGAGCAGGTAGGCGATGCCGAGGAATTTCACCGCCTGGAAGGCGACGGCACTGGCGTGCAGCAGCGCCGCCAGCCCGAGAATGCTCGCCAGCAGGTGCGGCACGATGCCCAGGGTGCAGCCGAAGGCGGCGGCGATGCTGGGGCCCGCCCCGCGCAGCACGCCATAGGACAGCGTGTAGATCACGCCGGTCCCTGGTATCAGCACGACGATCATGGCGGTCGCCAGGAACTCGGGACTTATGGCGTCGAACAGGCCGGTCATCTATCGCTCCCTGCCAAGGCCATCGGACAAACGGACGGCACGTGTTGTGGCGGTCGGCGATTGTGCCAGGAACCGCTGTCGAACGCAGCCGGCGCAAGCCGGCTGGAAACTTTTCGTTAACGACTGCTCCCCATCCTTGACCGTCGGCATCGGCCGCGCGATGCGCACAGCGCTTCGGTTCGGCCGATGTCCGTTTGCAGGCAACGGGGCACACTGCAGTGACAGCATCGAACGGGCGGCAAGAAAGCCGCCGCAGCAGCCGCCGGGAAAGCCGCAACGGCTTTCACGGCCGCACACCCGTCGGGCCGCGCCGCGAGCGGCTGGCCTCCTGGACCATCGCGGCGCGTCTGCGCCATCAGGCGGTGCCGCCCCTGGCGCCGCTGAAGCTCGCCGGGCAGCCCGAACCGGCACGCTGAACCGGCGCCGTTC
>Ga0056121_1000140_pt1 | contig 32807 bp, 31 predicted proteins | sample WorMetHEROISLAND_FD_83872 | JGI IMG/M metagenome (GOLD analysis project Ga0056121, IMG submission 83872) | Marine gutless worms symbiont microbial communities from Max Planck institute for Marine Microbiology, Germany - Olavius sp. 1 HERON ISLAND ...
CTGGCTGCGCAGCCAGCACGCCAGGAACATCCGAGAGCGGCGGAAGGGTGCCAAGGCGGAGGACTTCGACCGCATCGGCACCGAGTTTCACCGCTGGGTGCGAGAGAACAAGGAACTGCTGCAGCTCGACGGCAGCGAGGACTTCGAGCGCTTTGTGCAGCGGGACTTCAGGTTCTTTGCCCGCCAGTACGAGCATCTCTTGGAGGCTTCACGGGAGCTGACACCGGGGCTAGAGCACGTCTACTACAACGCCGAAGCCAACTTCACACTGCAGTACCCGGTGCTCCTGGCGCCGCTGACGCCCGAGGACACGGCCGAGGAGATCGCACGCAAGCTGCGCATAACCGCGATCTACCTCGACATCCTGGTGGCGCGGCGCATGTGGAACTGGCGCGATATCGGCTACAACACCATGCAGTACGCGATGTTCCTGCTGATGCGGGACATCCGCGGCAAGCCGGCGGATGTGCTCACCGACATGCTGCTGCAGCGCCTTGAGAACGACGAGCACTCGTTTGCCGGCAACGATCGCTACCGGTTGCACGGCGCCAACAAGCGCCACATTCACCGAATTCTCGCCCGGATCACTGAATTCATCGAAACAAGCGCGGGAATGCCGTCGCGTTTCGTCGAATACACGACCAAGTCCGGGCGGAACGGCTATGAGGTCGAACATATCTGGGCGAACCACCAGGAACGTCACCTCGACGAGTTCGACCACCCCGCCGATTTCGATGAATACCGTAACCGGATCGGCGGCCTGTTGCTCCTGCCCAAGAACTTCAACGCCAGCTATGGCGACATGCCCTATGCCGAGAAGCGGGACCACTACAACGGCCAGAACCTGCTGGCCCGCTCGCTGCACGAAGCCTGCTACGACCACAATCCGGGTTTCCTTCGCTTCATCGGGGAACAGGATCTCGCATTCCAAGCTCACGAGACCTTCAAGAAGGCCGACCTGGATGAACGCCAAGCCCTGTACCGATCCCTTGCCGAGAGGATCTGGGACCCGACACAGATCGCGCGGGCGGTCGGATTACGAGGCACATCGGGCCATCCGAGAGGCACGACCGAGAAGATCGAAAACCTGCAGGGCCTTCGGGGCTGCCACAGGCAGTACGGATCCGCGGTCAACGCCGAGGCCTTGCACACGCAGGAAAGGCCATGATCGACGTTTCAAAACTGGATGATGCCGGCAAGCTGCGCAACCTGATGGCAAACGCCAAGCGGCTGGGCAACGATGATGTCTACTAGCGGGCATTCCGTCGGCTGTGCGAGCTGCAGGGTCTGGATATCGCCGACCCGCTGCATCGGGAGTTCTATCGGACGCTGGCGGCCTATGAAGAGCTGCTGACGATCAAGAACAAGCGGACAACGAAGGCATCAAGGACGCGGCAGAAGCTTGCCAACAAGGGCGTCGAGCAATGCCTCGAGGACTGGGCCCTCAGCGCCAATGCCACCGAGGGCTTCCAGCTCCTCGTCGACAACGGCATGGTCGATCTGACGGGCGAGTATCTGGTCACGCGCCATCCTGACCGGTTCTCTGCGCAGGCGGTTGCAGCGGCACAATAGCGCCTTGCACGCATCGGAGCATCAATGCCGGAAGCCTGACGGCACAGGACGCCGACCCGAAGGCCCCGCCCTCTTGCCGCAACGCACACGCTTCGCGATCATCGCTCGGGCACGCTCTTGGCGCCCGAAGTTGGGAAGTACAGCCCATGCCGATGATCACCGAACAGACGCCGGTTGCCTTCGCCGATCCGCTGCCGGACGAGACAGACGTCGTCGTCATCGGCGCCGGCATCGCCGGTACGGCGACGGCCTACTTCCTGGCCGAGCGCGGAACCCGTGTCCTGCTGTGCGAGAAGGGCCGGGTCGCCGGCGAGCAGTCGAGCCGCAACTGGGGCTGGGTGCGCCAGCAGGGCCGCGATGCGGCCGAGCTGCCGATCATGATGGAGGCCAACCGCATCTGGCGCGGCCTGGCCGAGGCCACCGGCGAAGCCGACCTGACCTTTACCCAGTCCGGCTGCTGCTACCTGGCCAGCGACGATGCGGGCGTCGCCCGCCACGAGGCCTGGCATGAGATCGCCCGCCAGCACCAGCTGGACACCCGGCTGCTGAGCCCGGCGGAGGTCGCCGAGACCTTCCCGGACCTGGCCGGCGACTTCGCCGGCGCCATGCTGACGGCAAGCGATGGCCGGGCCGAACCGTTCGTCGCCGTCCCGGCGCTGGCCCGCGCCGCCCGGCGCGCCGGCGCCGCGGTGATCGAGAACTGTGCCGTGCGCACCCTCGACATCGAAGCCGGCCGCATCGCCGGCGTGGTGACGGAACACGGCCGTGTGCGCTGCCCCCGCGTGGTGCTGGCCGGCGGTGCCTGGTCGAGCCATTTCGCCGCTAACGCCGGCGTCGACCTGCCGCAGCTGGCGGTGCGCTCGACCGTGGCCCGCACCGAGCCCGCGCCCGAGGTCTGCAGCGCCAACACGTCGTTTCCCGGCTTCGCCATCCGCCGCCGAGAAGATGGCGGCTATACGGTGTCGTCGGGCGACTTGGCCGAACATTATCTCTCGCCGGCCTCGTTCAGGTTCTTTACCAAGTTCCTCAAGCTGTTGAAGCTGTCGGCCAAGGACGTGCGCCTGCACCTGGCCGCGCCCAAGGGCTACCCCGGCGCCTGGGGCACGGCGCGGCGCTGGGCCGGCGACCAGGTCAGCCCGTTCGAGCGCGCCCGCGTGCTCAATCCCGCACCGTCGCCGGTCGTCGTCCGGCGCATCCGCGAACGCCTGCCGCAGTACCTGCCGGCCCTGCAGGACGTCGCGCTGGCGGAAGCCTGGGCCGGCATGATCGACGTTACCCCCGACGCCGTGCCGACCCTGGGTGAGGACACGGCGCAGCCCGGCCTCTACATCGCCACGGGCCTGAGCGGCCATGGCTTCGGCATCGGCCCGGCGATCGGCCGCATCATGGCCGACCTGGTGACCGACCGCCCCGTCGGCCACGACCTCGGCCGCTTCCGCCCGGCCCGCTTCTTCGACGGCAGCGAGATCGTGCCGGGGCCTTATTGATCCGAATCTATCGCTGCGCCCGCGGCATCCACCGTTTCCGCCGCCGGCAGCGGCAACTCCACCGCCCGACGCTGCTCGCCGCTGGCACGGTCGAACAGCACGACCATCCGCCCTGGCGCCAACGAACTGGGACGGAAACGAAAGCCATCGAATTGCTTCAAGTGTCCGGTGGCGCCGCAGCCGGGGGCGTGGCATTCGGGTTTGCCCTTTGGACACCGGTTGAAGTCGCATAGCCGCCCCAGGTAGCGGTCGGTGCCCGGCTCGAGAATGAACACGTCGGTCTGATGCGCGGCAACGCCGATCCGGGTTTCGTCGTGTAGCGCTTGCAACGCCCGGTTCTTGGCGCGGCGCAGTTCGTCGAGACCGCCCAGTTCGGTCAGCCACAGCGCCAGATCCAGGTCCTTGCACTCGTGCCACAGCTCGATGCCTGCCCGGCGGTAGGTCCGAAAGCGCGGCACTTCCTTCCAGGGATCCATCGCCGCCGAACCGATGAGCGCGATAGCGGCCACCTCCGGGAAGCCCTGCCAGGCATCGACGATCCTGTCTGCGGCTTGGCGGAAATCGCGGTAACCGCGCAGCAGGTAGCCGTTCTGCTCGGCGATGCCGGCCGGCGACAACTCATGCTCCTCTTGCTCCCGCTCCCAGACTTCGGCGTCGAACTCGTCAAAATCGTCTTCGCTGTCTGGCGGCATGGTAGTTCCCTTCCCGCTCTCGAAGCTCTACCAGCCGTGCTCGTCGAGCATTGCCAGCAGCTTGCGTTTTCTACGATGGACCTCGCGTAGCTCGTCGAGGTAGGTCCGAAAAACCTCCTCCTCGTCGAGCTGCAACATGAGCTCCTCGATCAGCGACAGGATGCGGATCGTCTCGCGATAGATGCTGTCGCCGGTATCGCGCAGCAACCCGGCAACGTGGTCCTGGTAAACGACAACCGCATCCCTGGGATGGTTTTCCGCACGCGATTTCGCCAGCCTTAGCCAAAGGCTCGGCTTGCAACCGCCCATCCGCGCCTCGTCCCAAGCAGCCTCCGGGTCCTTGTCATCCAGCAGCAGTTCGACCAGCAGCGAATGATCGCGATGGTACGCGCCGGTAGCGCGCTGTGCCTCGGTCCCGTCGGCAAGGCGCCGACGCACCAGGTCCAGCGCCTTTTCCCGCCAATCAGACCAGGACTTGGCGACACGGGCAAAGCGGCGTAGTTGGCGAAACGCTTGCAGCCCGGGGTCTGCGGCGAAAGCCGCCCATACGAGCGCCATCGCCTCGTCACCGCGCCCTTGAGACCGATAAGCCTCGGCGATGAACGTCCGCAAGCGCTCATCACGGAACGTGTCAGCAAACGTCTCCCAGCCACGCTCCGCCCAGGCCAGAGCCTCTTCCTGATGGCCCGCGGCCTGGTGGATCTGCGCGATCTGCAGGAAGTCGTAGGGCATGCTCAGGTCTCGGGCCTTGATCGCGACCAGCGCCTCGGTATCGCCCGACTGGCGGGCGAGTGCCTCCATGATCGATGAAATGCGATGTCGTCTGCCATATCGCTCCGTATTGTCCTCGCCGGGCGCCAACGGTGGCACTTTCACCCATTCCGCCTCGGCGAGCTGGCGATAGGTCGCGAGACCCGTCTCGCCGAGAATGTCGGCGTAGGTTTCGACAGCGCCGAAGAAGATGTCGAAGTCCGCGTCCATCTCAAACGCGAACAACCGCCTGGCGAGTGCCACGGGATCTGGCCGCGCCGCTTCGCATGCCTGCAGATGCAGTGCCTCCATCCGGGCCAGGAGCTCACTCATACCGCCATCCGAGTCATCGACCCATCCGATGCGCTCGGCGACGTCCTCCAGGCCCTCCTCGGCCAGTTCGACCACGCGCGCCGCCTCACCGCCGATGAGCATGTCCTCAAGTCCGTCGATCACGTCGTCGATACCGCGGACATAGGCGTAGGCATCCTGGTAGGGCACGACTTCCTCGACATGGAGCGCATCGTCGAGGGCTTGGCGCCAGACTGCCGCAGCAGCCGGTGCCGCCGCGCCCTTGGCCGCAAGCAGCGACAGCCGGCGGTGCAGGCGTGTATCCAGTGCCGCCTGGTCAAGCAACAGGTCGGCCAGCTGGTCCCGCCCCATCGCCAACAAATACCGTCGGATATCCGCCTTGGCGAATGCCGTCGTATCCGGCGCTGCCGCGTTGGCGTCCGAATCCTCGTTGCGCGCATGCCAGGCCAGGCCCACAGCCACGCAATGCTTGCAGAAGTAGCCCCGGTCGCCCATCGGGCATGAACAATCGTGTCGGAGTACGCCACCTACTGGCCTCAGGCGCACCCGGTAGCGTCGTGACCCCTTTACGGCCGCTCTAAGCTCGTGTTCCGAGAACTCGAGCGAGATCACCGCGCCCCCGGCAAAGTAGCCCTCGCCACGCCCGAACGCGGGCTCCCCAGCCAACCGCCGCAGCCGTGCTGGCGTTACCAGGGACGCCAGGGCGTCAAGGCTCGGAGCTGCCGTCACACCTTTCCCCATGGCTGCGATTTCGCTCGCTTGGCAAAAGCACTATAACGCCGACGAGCGATCGCGACCCGGAACCTCAGTATGAACGTGCAGCCGAACCGCCGTTTCTCCGTTGCGCCGATGATGGAGTACACCGACCGGCACGGTCGCTACTTCCTGCGGCAGTTCAGCCGGCGGGCCCTGCTCTATACGGAGATGATCGCCGCCGCCGCGGTGGTGCGCGGCGAGCGCGACCGGCTGCTGGGCTATTCGCCCGAGGAGCAGCCGCTGGCGCTGCAGCTCGGCGGGTCGGAGCCGGCGGAGATGGCCGAGGCCGCGGCGATTGCCGAAGATTTCGGCTACCGCGAGGTCAACATCAACGTCGGCTGCCCGTCGAACCGGGTACAGTCGGGCCGCTTCGGCGCCTGCCTGATGGCCGAGCCCGAGACCGTCGCCGCCTGCGTCGCCGCCATGCGCCGGGCGACCGGGCTTCCGGTCACGGTGAAGTGCCGCATCGGCATCGACGAGCGCGACAGCTACGACGACCTACGCCGCTTCGTCGAACCGGTGGCCGCGGCCGGCTGCGGGACTTACATCGTGCATGCCCGCAAGGCCGTGCTGGGCGGGCTCAGCCCCAAGCAGAACCGCGAGATCCCGCCGCTGCGCTACGAGGTGGTCTACCGCCTGAAGCAGGAGCTGCCGGCCCTTGAGATCGTCATCAACGGCGGCATCACCGACCTCGACCAGGCCGAGGCGCATCTGGCGCAGGTCGACGGCGTCATGCTGGGCCGCGCCGCCTATCACACCCCCTGGCTGCTGGCCGATGTCGACCGGCGGCTCTACGGCGACGCCAACCCGATCAGCGACCGCCACCAGGCGGCGGCGGCCATGCGGCCCTACATCGCGGCGCAGCTGGCCGCGGGCGTGCGCCTGAATGCGATCACCCGGCATATGCTGGGCCTGTTCGCCGGCGTGCCCGGCGCGCGCGCCTGGCGGCGCCACCTCAGCGGCCACTCCACCCGTCCCGGCGCCGGCCTCGAGGTGCTCGATCAGGCGCTCGCCCTTGTGCCACGCGAAGGGCTGCAGCAGAGCGCGTAGCCCTCCGCTCGCGATCAACCCGGCCGGGCTCGTCGTTCAGTCCCACCGCGCCTGGCAAAGTCGCGTCGGCTGATCGGGATCAAAGCCCGCCGAAACCCGCATTGATAGTGTCGCCCGGTTCTTGAATACGCACCTGGATCCGTTGTCGTGCTGCGGTCCAGATGCCAGCGGAGCAAATGGACCATGCCCGACAACACCGGACCTTTCGCGACCTATCCCGAGAAACTGCAGCATTTCGAGCACAACGCCCGCGGCCTCGGGACCGCGCAACCGACCGTGATGAAGGCGTTCTGGCAGCTGCGCAAGGCGGTCGTGGCCGACGGCGCGCTCGATACCAAGACGAAGGAGCTGATCGCCCTGGCCATCGGCGTCTATGCGCAATGCGACGATTGCATCGCTCATCACATCTACGATGCACTGGAGGCCGGCGCCAGCCGGGAAGAAATCGCGGATGCCTTGAGCGTGGCCGTCCTGATGGGCGGCGGGACCGGCGTTGTCTACGCCACCCATGCCATGGAAGCGCTGGACCAGTTCACCGAACGGGCCGACTAAGTCCCAAGCCGCTATCAAGCCTGGCTGTTCAGCGCGACCGCAGGTGGCCCAGCGGCAGCGGTCCCGGCGGCTTCACCTCGGCCAGCACCAGGTTGGTCTTCATGTCGCGCACGCCGGGAATGCGCATCAGGTCGTTCATCAGGAAGTCGTTCAGCGCCTCCACGTCGGGCGCCTGCACCTGCAGCAGGAAGTCCTGGTCGCCGGTCACCGCCCAGCAGGCGACCACCGCCTCGCGCGTGGCCATCTCGGCGCGGAAGCGCTCGGGCGTGCCGTCGCTGTGCGAGGTCAGGTTGACCTGGATGAAGACCTCGACCGACAGCCCCAGGGCGTGGCGGTCGAGCCGGGCGGCGAAGCCGGTGATCACGCCGGCGGCCTGCAGGGCGTCGAACCGGCGGGCGCTGGGCGTGGTCGAGAGGCCGATTTCGCCGGCCAGCTCCGACACCGGCATCCGGCCCTGGCGCTGCAAAAGTTCGAGCATCTTCAGCTCGTGCGGGTCAAATTGGGGCATGTCGCCTCGCAGATAACGATTTCTGAGCGGATTATACCCTTCAACCGGCGTTCTGCGGGGAGAAAAGTAAGATCACCGCGGCCGCAATGCCTATCTTCAGGGCAACGACAAAATCTGCACGAGTGGAGGTGCGAGATGGATGTGGCCGCCTATGCGGACAGCTATGCCGCCGAAGGCCTGCGCGGCGACTATCGCGACTGCCGCGACGACTTCACGATCGATCAGGACTACGCCGCCTATTCGAGCGTCGACCACACGGTCTGGCAGGTGCTGTACGAACGCCAGAGCAAGCTGGCGGCCGACCTCGCCCACCCGGCCTTTCTGGACGGCCTGCGCAACCTGCACGTCGGCACGCGCATCCCGAACTTCGATGCGGTCAGCGATCAGCTCTATCGCCGCACCGGCTGGACACTGGTCGCCGTGCCGGGGCTGATCCCGGGCGAAGCCTTCTTCGCGCACCTGGCCGCGCGCCGGTTTCCGACCACCGACTGGATCCGTCCGCCGGCCGAGCTCGACTACATCGTCGAGCCGGACCTGTTCCACGACTTCTTCGGCCACGTGCCGCTGCTGACGCTGCCGGTGTTCGCCGACTTCATGCAGCTCTATGGCCAGGCCGGCCAGGCCGCCGACACCCGCGCCCAGGCCGAGGCGCTGAACCGGCTCTACTGGTACACCGCCGAGTACGGCCTGATCCGCGAAGGCGACGGCCCGCTCAAGGCCTATGGCGCCGGCCTGATGTCGTCCGCCGGCGAACTGCCGCACGCCGTGCAGGGCCGGGACGCCAAGCGTCGGCCGGCGCAGTTCGAGACCATGCTGCGGACCACCGCCGACATCGACCGCTTCCAGGACGTCTATTTCGTCCTCGACAGCTTCGAGGACCTGTTCCAGGCGCTGCACAGCGAAGATCTGCCGGCCAAGCTGGCCGCAGCGGCACGCGCGCCGAGGGTCGACCCGAAGACGCTGTAGCAGCCGTCGCGGGTGGGTCTGAGATCCGCCCCTACCGACCGATGCGAAACCTGTAGGGGCCGGTCTCAGACCCGCCCGTCATCCGCCTGCATCATGTCGGCCGCCAGCGCCGCCAGCCCGATCAGGGCCGGCGCGGGACTGGTGATGATGTAGGCCGGGATCTCCGCCAGGTAGCTTTCGAACCGGCCCTTGGCCTCGAAGCGCTGGCGGAAGCCAACCCGGTCGAACAGCGGACCCAGCTGGGGAACGATGCCGCCGGCGATGTAGACCCCGCCGCGCGCGCCGACGATCAACGCCAGGTCGCCGGCATAGCCACCCAGCAGGCGGCTGAACACCGCCATCGCCTGCCCCGCCGGCCCGCCGGGCTCTTCCCGCGCCAGCCGGGTTACATCGGCGGGTCGCATGGGATGCTCCGCCGTCCATTTCGCTGCCGCGGCGCCGGTCACCTCGATGATCGCATGGTGCAGGCGCACCAGGCCCTGGCCGGCGAGCACCGCTTCGTAGCTGACGTGACCCAGTTCGGCGTGCAGGCGCGAGAGGATCGCGGCCTCGAAGTCATCGGCGGAGGCCAGGCTGGCATGTCCGCCCTCGCCGCTCACCGCCGCCCAGCCGTTCTCGCCCGGGACCAGGGCGGAAACGCCCAGGCCGGTTCCGGGACCGATCACCGCGCGGGCGGCATCGGCAAGGCCGGCGCCACCGCCCACCTGCTCCAGCTCCGCGGCCGGCAACCGCGGCAACGACCAGGCGACGGCGGTGAAGTCGTTGACGATACGGCACTGCGCGAAGCCGACGCTGCGACACAGCGCCGGGCCGTCGAGCTGCCAGTCCAGGTTGGTCAGGCGCACCGCATCGTCGGCGACGGCGCCGGCGGCGGCCAGCAGGGCGGCACGCGGCCGGCCCTCGAAGCCCGCCAGCGCCGCCGTCAGCAGCGCCGCGGGATCGCCGAAGTCGGCGCAGTCACGGACCGCGACCGGGCCGATGACGGCACCGTTTGCGGCCAGGGCGAAGCGGGCGTGGGTGCCGCCGATATCGCCGAGCAGGACCGGTTCGCTCACGCCACCGTTTCCGCCGACAGCGGCACCTGCTGCAGGGCGTCGACGAAGGAGTCGCGCCAGGCCGTCACGTCCTCCCGCTCGACGCTGCGCATCATCTCTGCCCAGCGCTCCCGGCGCTCGGCCAGCGGCATGTGCAACGCCCGCTGCAGGCCCTCGACGATGGCGTCGACATCGTAGGGATTGACGACGAGCGCCGAAGACAGCTGACGCGCGGCGCCGGCGAACTCGGACAGCACCAGGACACCGGGATCGCCGGCGTCCTGCGCGGCGACATACTCCTTGGCGACCAGGTTCATGCCGTCGCGCAGCGGCGTCACCAGGGCGACGTTGCTGGCACGATACAGGCCGGCGAGCGAGCGTCGGGCGTAGGACCGGTTGACGTAGCGCACCGGCACCCAGTCGAAGTCGGCGAGCCGGCCGTTGATCCGACCGGCGGCCGCTTCCAGCTCCTCGCGGATGTCGACGTAGTCCTTCACGTCCGGCCGCGACGATGGCGCGATCTGCAGAAGGCTGACCGTGCCGCGGTTGTCGGGATAGGCCTCGAGCAGGCGTTCGAAGGCGCCCAGCCTGCCGGGCAGGCCCTTGGTGTAGTCGAGGCGATCGACGCCGATGATCAGCTTACGCCCGGCCATGCTGCGGGTCATGCGGTCGTAGTGGCGCTTTGCATCCGGCGACAGCGCCATCTCCGCCATCTCCGCGGCATCGATGCCGATCGGAAACACGTCGGCGCGGATGGTGCGCCCGAACGCGGTCAGGCTGCCGTCGTCGCCAAGCGTGCCGCCGGCGACGGACACCACATAGTCGCGGAACGCCTGCAGATCGGGCAGGGTCTGGAAGCCGATCAGGTCGAACGCGAACAGGGCGCGCACCAGGGCCTGGTGGTTGGGCAGGGTCTGCAGCACCTGGCTGGCCGGAAACGGGATGTGCAGGAAGAAGCCCATGCGCTGGCGAAAGCCCATGCGCCGCAGCTCTTCGGCGCAGCCGATCAGATGATAGTCGTGCACCCAGATCAGGTCGTCGTCCTGCAGCAGCGGCGCCAGGCCGTGGGCGAAGCGGGCGTTGACCCGGAAGTAGCCCTTGTCGAAGCGGCGGTCGTAGGCCGCCAGGTCGGTGCGGTAGTGAAACAGCGGCCACAGCGTGCTGTTGGCGAAGCCGTTGTAGTATTCCTCGTAGTCCTCGTTGCTGAGGTCGGTGGTGGCAATGGTGACGCTGTCGGCCTGGGCCACGTCGACCCGGGTGGAGACCTTGTCCACCACATCGCCGCTCCAGCCGAACCAGACGCCGTGGTACTTGCGCAGGGCGGCATAGAGCGCCACCGCCAGCCCGCCCGCGCTCGCCTTGTCCCGCGGTCCGGGCACGGAAACGCGGTTGGAGACGACGATCAGGCGGTTCATATGACGTCCTCCCACGCCCGACTGAGGCGCATGGCACTGTTGATGATGCCGACCAGCGAATAGGTCTGCGGGTAGTTGCCCCAGAGCTCGTTGGTTTTCGGGTCCAGGTCCTCCGAAAGCAGGCCGACGTGGTTCCGGCACGCCAGCATGGCATCGAAAATCTGCCGCGCCTCGTCAAGGCGACCCATTGCCGCAAGCGCCTCGATGTACCAGAAGGTGCAGATGTTGAAGGCGTTCTGCGGCAGGCCGAAGTCGTCGGGCTTGACGTAGCGGAACATGTGGCTGCCATGCAGCAGCGCCTTCTCGAGGGCTGCGACCGTGCCCGCGAACCGCGGATCGTCCGCGGCGATGAAGGCGAGGTCGGGCATCAGCAGCAGGCTGGCGTCGGGATCGCCGCCACCGAAGGCATCGGCGAACATGTTCGCCTGGTCGTTCCAGGCTTCCGCGCAGATCTTGGCGTGCACCGTCGCGGCGCGGCCGGCCCAGTGCTGCGCGCGGTCGGCCAGGCCAAGGTGGCGGGCGATCTTCGCCAGGCGGTCGCAGGCGGCCCAGCACATCAGGCTGGAAAAGGTGTGCACGCGGCTCTTGGTGCGCAGCTCCCACAGGCCGGCGTCCGGCTGATCGTGCAAAGCAAAGGCGCGTTCGCCGATCGCTTCGAGCTGCTCGAAGTCGCCGACGCCCAGCGGCCGCAGCAGCCGGGCGTCGAAGAAAGCCTGGGTGTTGGACAGGATCACCTGGCCGTAGACGTCGTGCTGCAGATGCTCGTGCGCCTGGTTGCCGACCCGCACCGGGCCCATCCCGCGATAGCCCTGAAGGCTGTCGACCTCCCGTTCCACCAGGTCGCGCTCCAGGCCGATCCCGAACACGGGCTGCAGGTGGTTGTTCTCGGCGCCGCCGATCAGGTTGCGCACGTAGCCGAGGTAGCCCTCCATGATGTCGACCGCGCCCAGGCGGTTGAGCGCCCGCACCACGAAAAAGGCGTCGCGCAGCCAGCAAAAGCGGTAGTCCCAGTTGCGCCCCGAGTTGGCCGCTTCGGGCACCGAGGTGGTCATGGCGGCGATGATCGCCCCGGTCTCCTCGAACCAGCACAGCTTCAGGGTGATGGCGGCGCGGATCACCGCCGCCTGGTAGTCGAGCGGCACCACCAGATGGCGGACCCATTCCTGCCAGTAGTCCGTAGTGAGGCGCAGGAACTCCTCGCCCGCCTCCACCACGCCGCGCGAGAAGGTCTCGTCCGGGCCGAGGAACATCGCCACCGGGGCTTCGAGGGAGAACGACTGCTCCTGCAGCAGGTAGCTGACCGGTGCGTTGGTGGTCAGCCGCAGGGTCAGGTCCGGGCCGACGTAGCGGATGTGATTGGACCCGTGGGTGACGTCGGGCCGGGTGGCGCCGTAGTCGAAGTGCGGCCGCAGACGGATGCGGATGCGCGGCGTGCCGTTCTTCGGGCGCACCAGCCGGACCATGGCCATCGGCCGGTAGCGGCGGCCGAACTGGCTGAAGCGCGGGGCGAAGTCGATGATCTCCAGCGAGCGGCCCTGGCCGTCGGTCAGCTCGGTGACCAGCACCGGCGTATTGTCGACGTAGTACTGGTTGCAGTCGGCAAGGTCCTCGAGCTCGATCTCGAACAGCCCCTCGCTGTGATCGCCGCTGCCGTTCAGCAGGGCCGAGAACACCGGGTCGCCGTCGAACCGCGGCAGGCAACACCAGAGCACGCGGCCGCGGCGGTCGATCAAGGCGTTGTAGGCGCAGTTGCCGATTACCCCCAGTTGCAGGTCCGGCTCGACACTCATGCCTCGCTCCCGATGGTTTGAAGCTGCCCGGGCATCGTCTGCAGCCAGGTGGCGAACGCGGCGACATCGGGCACGCTGAAGCGGGCCGCGGTGTCGTCGCCCGCCGGGCCGACGCGGATGCTGATGCCATCCAAGGCGTTGACCGCGGCGAACGCCGCCTCGTCGGTGACGTCGTCGCCGGCGAATACCGGCTTGCGGCCTCGGAACGGCGCCTCGGTGAGGAACTCGCGCACGGCTTCGCCCTTGTGCCGGCCATTGGTCTTCAGCTCGGCGATCATCTTTCCCCGCTGCGCTTCCAGCAGGCCGCCGCTGTGCGCGGCCAGTTCGTCGATCAGGTCCCGGCAGGCAGGCCCGTGGACCGGCGCCTGGCGGTAGTGCAGGCCGAGGCTCGCCCCCTTGTCCTCCAGCAGCACGCCCGGGCGATCGCCGACGAAGCGGGTCAGGCGTTCGCGTGCCGCCTGCAGCTCGGCCTCGGGAATGGCGACGTGGTGCAGGTGCCCGGCCCCGTCCCGGCGCTCCAGGCCATGCAGGCCGGCGACGGCGGTGATGCCGTGGTCGAGAAAGCGGTCGATGTCGGCGATGCGACGGCCCGAAACCACCGCCAGCGCCCCGCCCAACGCCGCCGACAGCGTGCGCAGCAGCGCCGACAGCTCGGCCGGCACCCGCACGGCGTCGGGTGTGGCGGCGATCTCGACCAGGGTGCCATCGAAATCCAGGAACAGCGCCCAGTCGTCGTCGGGTGTCGGGAGAGCCATGTGCCTCGGGCCAGGTGCACGATCAGCGGCGGTGAAACCACTGTCTAGCGTGTTCGTCTGCCCGATTCCATGCGCCCCGCAAGGCTAATTTTCGGTGAACGCCGCATTGGCGCGGCAGATCTACCAGCCCAGCCACTCCGGGCGTCTGGGGACGTCGGCGACGAACACCTGCTGCATGCTCATCGTGCCCTCGTCGAACAGGTCGGCGATCGAGCCCTTGGCGGTATCGCCCTTCACCGCCGCCTGGTACAGCGGCACCTTGGTGATGGCGCGGTGGTCTTCCGGCTGCCAGGTCGCCTCGGGGCAGACCCCCTCCAGCCCGGCCGGCACCCAGTCCTGCTTCTGGTACATCGCCTGCTTGATGTTGGGGCCGGTGATGCCGCCGTTGCGGTCGGCCCACTCCAGCGCCTCCTTCATGTAGTAGACGCTGCAGATGCCGCGGATGTAGTGCACCGGCCGGTAGGCCTTGCCGCCCGGGTCCGACATCCGCGAGATCTTGCGCACCAGGTCGCTGCCGGGCACCTCGTCATGCCAGCTGCCGTTGCTCATCACCCAGACCACACCGTCGGCGCTCTCGCCGACCGCCTTCATCACGCTCTCGTCCATGCCCCAGATGTTGGCCAGGAACTGGGTCCCGACGCCCAGCGCGTCGCACGCAGTCAACAAGGCCGCGTTGGCGAACCCGGTGTTGGCAAGAAAGGCATAGTCGACGCGCAACGTCTTCAGCGTCTGGCATTGCCGGCTGAAGTCGCCGCCGCGCAGCGCGTAGCCGATCGCCGGCAGGACCTCGAAGCCGAGCTCCTTGGCGTATTGCTCGCCGGCCTCCTTGGGCGCATTCGGATAGGGATGGTCTTCGCCCATGTGCACATAGCGCGGCGCGCCGGCGCGATCGCGCCGCTGCCAGTCCGCCGCGGCCCACTGCAGCAGCGCCCGCACGCCGTCCGAATAGGATGGGCCGGCAAAGAAGTTGTAGGGCGCCGGCTGCTTGGTTGCCGGCCCTTTGCCGGTCGGGTCGGCCAGGCTGGCGGCATAGGACATCGACAGGTAGGGGATCTGGTCGCGGGTGACGTGGCTGCTGAGCGCCTCGGTGTCGCTGGTCCCCCAGCCCTGGATCACCGTCACGCCCTGCTTGCGCCACTTGCGGTAGGCCGCCATGGCCCGGCCGACCTCGTAGCCATAATCGACGTGATACAGCACCATCCTGCGGCCGTTGATGCCGCCGTTGGCGTTGATGTAGTCGAGCGCGTCGATCTTGCCCTGCCCGGCAAAAGCGCCGACGCCGGCGGTCGGCCCGCTCATGTCGTAGAGGTTGCCGATGACGATGTCGCCGCCGCCGTCCTGGGCGGCCGTCGTGCCGATCCACGCCAAGGCAATGCCGGCGACGGCAGCGATGATGGTGGTACGCGAAGTCACTGTCGCTTCCTGTGCTGCGCCGCGCGGGCAACGCCGGCCGGGCGGACGGCGGACGACGGCCCGAGCTGCGCCCGTCTCGGCGGCGCAATCCGCATTGCTTTGCCGGTGCCGCGCATGGCGGCCGTCTTGATCGTCCAACGCCTCGGCCGCGGTTTCTGGCCGCGGCTCGTCCTGTTGTCGCGGCGGCAGATTCCGCCGCCCTGCTTCAGGCCTCTCCCCAGACCTGAACTGCAGTCTCTACCACGCGCGCGAGCTTCTGTCGTTCGATATCTATGGTTACCGGGTTGCCGGAGACGGCGCTGGCAAAGCCGCACTGGGGGCTGAGCGACAAGCGCTCCAGCGGGACGTAGCGGGCCGCGTCATCGATGCGGGCAACCAGGTCGGCGACGCTTTCCAGTTCCGGCAGCTTGCTGCTCATCAGCCCGAGCACCACGTGCTTGCCCTCGGGCACCAGCCGAAGCGGCGAGAAGTCGCCGGCGCGGGCGGTGTCGTATTCGAGGAAGAAGGCGTCGACGGCGATGTCGTTGAACAGCCGCTCGGCCACCGGTTCGTAGCCGCCCTCGGACAGGTACTTGCCCTTGAAGTTGCCGCGGCAGAGGTGCAGGCCGACGGTCATGCCGTCCGGCCGCCCGGCGACGGCGGCGTTGATCGCTTCGACGTAGAGCCCGACCAGCGTGTCCGGATCCTCGCCCGCCGCGCGCACCTGGGCCTGCACGTTGCCATCGCACAACATCGCCAGCGGGACTTCGTCGAGCTGGATGTAGCGCGCGCCCAGGCCGGCCAGTTCGGCAATCTCCTCGCGATAGACCCGGGCGAAGTCTTCGAAGAACGCCGCCGGCGTGTCGTAGCTGCCGGGCGAAAAGGCGGCCCCGCCGCGCCAGAAATGAAAGGTCGGCGGCGACGGCAGCGTGATCTTGGGCACCGCGTCGGTGACGGCGTTCAAGAAAGCGAATTCGGCGGTGGAGATGCCTCGCGCGCGGCGCACCGGACCTTCGATATGCGGAGCGATGAAGGCCTGCTCGTGACCATGGTCGTCGCGGAAGGTATAGACCGCCTCCTTCACCGACAGGCCTTCCACCGGGCCGATGAAATGCCCCCAGTACGAGCCCCGGCGGAACTCGCCGTCAGTGGCCATGCGCAGGCCGACATCGGCCTGCAGCGCCGCCACCTCGCGCACCGCCTCGTCCTGCGCGGCATGAAAGGCAACATCATCCATGTCGCCGCGGTTGTGCAGGCGGAACGCCTCGGTCAGCGCCTTGGGGCGCAGCAGGCTGCCGACATGTTCGGCGCGGAACGGCGGCTGTGCGACGGTCATCGTTGATTCCTCCCGTTTTCCTGACCGATAGCACGACGCGGCCGCGTTGTCGCTGCCACGGGCAGTGCCTAAGATCGACGCCATGACCAGTTTCGCCGCAATCCACGACGCCGCGCGCGCCCGCAACGGCGGCGACGACGCCCTGCGCGCCCGCCTGCCGACGGTCGCCACCGCCGACGAGCTGCGGGCGATCCCCGACGACCGCTACCTGTCGAAGATGAGCCTCAGGGTGTTCGCCGCCGGCCTGCGCTATGCCATGGTCGAAGGCAAATGGCCGGCCTTCGAGGAGGTTTTCCTCGGCTTCGTGCCGCAGCGGGTGCGGGCGATGAACGACGAACAGCTCGAAGCGCTGATGGGCGATCGCCGCATCATTCGCCATTGGGGCAAGATCAAATCGGTCAGGGCCAACGCGGCGGCGATGTGCGAGGTGATCGACGAGGCCGGCAGCTTCGGCAACTGGCTGGCCGATTGGCCCGAGGACCAGATCGTCGAGCTGTGGCAGGTGCTGGCCAAACGGTTCAGCCAGCTCGGCGGCAACTCGGGCCCCTACTTCCTGCGCTGGGTCGGCAAGGACACCTTCATGGCCAACCCTTATGTCCTGAAGGCGCTCGACCACTGGGGGCTCTACAGCGGCACCGGCAAGGGCAAGCGCCAGCAGGCGCAGCTCCAGGACGTGTTCAACGCGCTCAATGCCGAGACCGGGCTGCCGCGCTGTCAGCTCAGCATGATCCTGGCGCAGTCAGTCGACTGACCTACGCCGCCGGCAGCCGCTCACGCCGCTTCGGCAGCGGCCAGGAACGCGGCCGCCTGCTGCTCGCCCTCCGCGATAAGGCCGTCGATCAGGCGGGCGCTGCGGGTGAGCTTGGAGGAGTAGCTGAGCCGTTCGGCGACGGCTTCGCTCATCTCGATGGTGCGCACCTTCACCGGCTGCAGTTCGGCGGCGAATTCGTCCTTCAGCGCGCCGCGCGTGAGCAGCTTGTTGACGAAGTCGATGAACCGCAGCTCCTGGTACAGAGACAGATTGCCGGCCAGCTCGTTGCGCCGGTCGGTGATCTCCTCAGCGGTCTGCGGGATGGTCTTGCTGGCGAACGGATTGATTTGCACCACCCAGATCTCATCCGGGATCCGGGTCCGGTCGAGCTTGAAGAAGTCGGCGACGGGCGGGTTCTGCGAGAACAGTCCGTCCCAATACGCGGCGCCGTCGAACTCGACGGCCTTGAACAGGTTGGGGATGGCGGCCGAGGCCAGCAGCGCCTCGACCCGGATGTCGGCGGGCTCGGCGGAATCGAACACCCGAAAGCGGCCGGAGAGGATATCCACCGCACCGACGAACAGCCGCGGGCTGTCGGGCCGCACCAGGGCCCGCATGTCGGCGAAGTCGAGGTGCTGCTCCAGCAGGAGCTGGAAGTCGAAGTACTCACGCCGCGGCGCAACCGCCTCGAGGAACTCCACCATCCAGTCCGCCTGGTAGGGGTTTGCCGGATAGGACGGCACGACGCCACGCTGGGCCAGCCGGGTACCGGCGCTGGTGGCCGCATCAAAGGCCCGCTCCCATGGCGTACTGGCGGCGTTGTCGCGCCAGAACGCTACCAGTCGCTGCCACGGCGGCTCACCGGCGCCGTCGGCCGCGCGCAGCAGGCCATACCAGGCGGCGGCGGCGCAGATCGCCCCGCCCGAGGTGCCGCTCAAGGCGACGATGTCGTGGCTCTCGTGCACACCCTGCTCGAGGAGATGCTTCAGCACCCCGGCGGTGAAGGCCGTGTGGGTGCCGCCGCCCTGGCAGGCGATGGCAACCCGCGGCTTGGCCGGTGCAGACTTGGGCATGTAGGTCTCCGGAGTTCCGATGCGTGGCGATACGCAAGTGCCTGGAACATAGTCCGCAATTGCGACAAGGGAACACCGTCCACCGGTCGCCGGCGGTCTTGCGGCGAACGCGCTTGACTCCCATTGGCAAAGCGTTAATTAAACTGTACCAAATTGGTCCTGATTAGGGATCGCGACTGGGAAAACTGCCGATGATCCGTCTCAACAAGATCACGGACTATGCCGTGGTGACCTTATGCCGAATGGGCAGCGAGCACGACGGCGTTTTCACCGCCCAGCAACTGGCCCAGGAATCCGGCGTGCCGCAGCCGACCGTGGCCAAGCTGATGAAGCAGCTCGGCCGTGCCGGCATCGTCACCTCCCAGCGCGGCGCCGGCGGCGGCTACTGCCTGAGCCGCCCGGCGGCGGAGATTTCCGTCGCCGAGGTGATCACCGCCCTGGAAGGTCCGATCTCGCTCACCGCCTGCGTCGACGGCGCCGACACCAGCTGTTCGGTGATGTCGCTGTGCCCGATGAGCGGCAACTGGAACCGGGTCAACGAGGCCATCCGCGGCGCCCTGGAAGGGGTCAGCCTGGCCGACATGGCGCCGGAACCGCTCGATTTCATCACCGCGGCCGAACGGCCGCAGGCCGCGCGCCGCGCGGCCGGCTCTTAAGGAAGTAGCAAGCGATGGCTGCGACCACCGAAACCGTCGACCAGGTTCAGACCGTAGGCGAACGCTACAAGTACGGCTTCGTCACCGAAATCGAAGAGGAACGGGCGCCCAAGGGCCTGAACGAGGACATCATCCGCTTCATCTCGGCCAAGAAGAACGAGCCCGAGTGGCTGCTGGAATGGCGCCTGAAGGCCTACCGGCAGTGGCTGACGATGGAGGATCCGGCCTGGGCCAAGGTCGAGTATCCGCCGATCGACTTCCAGGACGCCTACTACTATGCCGCGCCGAAATCCAAGGAGGACGGCCCCAAGAGCCTGGACGAAGTCGACCCCGAGCTTCTGCGCACCTACGAGAAGCTGGGCATCCCGCTGCACGAGCAGGAGATGCTGGCCGGCGTCGCCGTCGACGCGGTGTTCGACAGCGTCTCGGTCGCGACCACCTTCAAGAAGAAGCTGGAAGAGGCCGGCGTGATCTTCTGCCCGATTTCCGAGGCGGTGCGGAACCATCCCGAGCTGGTGCAGAAATACCTCGGCTCGGTGGTGCCCTATTCCGACAACTTCTACGCCACGCTGAACTGTGCCGTGTTCACCGACGGCTCCTTCGTCTACGTCCCCAAGGGGGTGCGCTGCCCGATGGAGCTGTCGACCTATTTCCGCATCAACGCGCTCAACACCGGGCAGTTCGAGCGCACCCTGATCATCGCCGACGAGGGGTCCTACGTGTCCTACCTCGAAGGCTGCACCGCGCCAATGCGCGACGAGAACCAGCTGCACGCGGCGGTGGTCGAACTGGTGGCGATGGACGACGCCGAGATCAAGTACTCCACGGTGCAGAACTGGTACCCGGGCGACGAGGAAGGCCGCGGCGGGATCTACAACTTCGTCACCAAGCGCGGCGCCTGCCGGGGCCGCAACTCGAAGATTTCCTGGACCCAGGTCGAGACCGGCTCGGCGATCACCTGGAAGTATCCGAGCTGCATCCTGCAGGGCGACAACTCGGTGGGCGAGTTCTACTCGGTGGCGATCACCAACAACCGCCAGCAGGCGGACACCGGCACCAAGATGATCCACATCGGCCGCGGTACCCGCTCGACCATCATCGCCAAGGGGATCTCCGCCGGCCGCAGCCAGAGCACTTACCGCGGCCTGGTGCGCATGCAGGCCGGCGCCGCCGGCGCGCGCAACTACACCCAGTGCGACTCGCTGCTGATCGGCGACCAGTGCGGCGCCCACACCGTGCCCTACATCGAGAGCAAGAACGCCTCGGCCACCGTCGAGCACGAGGCGACGACGGCGAAGATCTCCGAGGACCAGATGTTCTACTGCCGCCAGCGCGGCCTGTCCGACGAGGAAGCGTTGTCGATGATCGTTAACGGCTTCTGCAAGGAAGTGCTGCAGGAGCTGCCCATGGAGTTCGCCGTCGAAGCCCAGAAGCTGGTCGGCATCTCGCTCGAAGGCAGCGTCGGCTGAGCCCGGCGCGTACCGTTCAAGACAGGAAACGAACGCAACGATGCTGGAAATCCGCAACCTGCACGCCGAGGTCGACGGCAAGCCGATCCTCAAGGGCATCGACCTGACGATCAATCCCGGCGAGGTGCACGCCGTCATGGGCCCGAACGGCTCGGGCAAGAGCACGCTGTCCTACGTCCTCGCCGGCCGCGACGGCTACGAGGTTACCGGCGGGACGATCCGCTACCAGGGCCGCGACCTGCTGGCGATGGAGATCGAGGAGCGGGCGGCGGCAGGGATCTTCCTCGCCTTCCAGTACCCGGTCGAGCTGCCGGGCGTATCGACCATGACCTTCCTGAAAACGGCGGTGAACGCGGTGCGCAAGCAGCGCGGCGAGGCCGAGCTGGATGCGGTGCAGTTCCTCAAACTGATCCGGGCCAAGACCGCGACGCTGAACATCTCCGACGACATGCTGCGCCGCGGCGTCAACGTCGGCTTCTCGGGCGGCGAGAAGAAGCGCAACGAGGTGCTGCAGATGGCGGTGCTGGAGCCGACGCTGGCAGTGCTGGACGAGACCGACAGCGGCCTCGACATCGATGCCCTGAAGCTGGTCGCCGACGGCGTCAACAGCCTGCGCACGCCGCAGAACGCGATGCTGGTGATCACCCACTACCAGCGCCTGCTCGACTACATCGTCCCCGACGTGGTGCACGTGCTGGCCGACGGCCGCATCGTCCGCTCCGGCGACAAGGCCCTGGCGCTGGAGCTCGAGGCCAAGGGCTATGCCGACGTGATCGCCGGCAAAGCGGCCTGAGACGGGACGCACGACGATGCCAGAGGCCACTCAAACCATCGCCCACCTGCGCCAACAGCTCGCAGCGGTCAACGCCGACCTGCCGGGCGCCGGCCTGCCCTGGCTGGCGGCCCTGCGCCAACGCGGCCTGGCGGTGCTCGACGAGGCCGGTCTGCCCACGCCGAAGTGGGAGGACTGGAAGTACATCAACCTGAACCTGCTGCGGCAGGCGCTGGAAGCGACCGAGGTCGCCCCCGCGGCGGCCCCGGTCGACGCGATCCCGGCCCGGCTGGCCGCCGAGGCGGCACACCGGCTGGTGCTGGTGGACGGCCGGGTGCGCCCCGAGCTGTCGTCCGGCCCTGCCCTGCCGGATGGCGTCCACCTGCGCCCGTTGGCCGAAGCGATGACCGCTCCCGATGGCACCCTGGAAGCGGCACTGGGCACGCTCGACGACCTCGCGGCGCTGCCGCTGGCGGCGCTGAACACGGCTTTCATGGCCGACGGCTACGTCCTGACCCTGGCCGACGGCGCGGTGCTGGAGCGGCCGCTCGAGGTGGTGGTGATGACGGCCAGCGATGCCGCGATCGCCCAGCCGCGCAACCTGATCGTCGCCGGCGCCAACAGCCGGGCGACGGTGCTGGAAACCTATGCCGCCGCCGGCGCCGACGGCTACGTCACCAACGCGGTGACCCAGGTGCTGTGCCGGCCGGGCGCCCGCCTGTCTCGCTGCAAGCTGCAGGCCGAGGCTGACGGCGCGGTGCACATTGCCCTGCTTGCCGCCGTGCTCGAGCGCGACGCCGGGTTCGCCAACTTCGAGCTCGCCCGCGGCGGCCGCCTGGCGCGCAGCGAAAGCCGCGTCGCCCTGACCGGTCCGGGCGCCGAACTGCGCCTGGACGGCGCCTATCTCGCCCGCGGCCGCCAGCACAACGACACCACCACCTGGATCGATCACCGCGCCGGCCAGACCACCAGCGAGGAAGTTTACAAGGGCGTGCTGGACGACCAGGCCCGCGCCGTGTTCCGCGGCCGCATCAGCGTGCAGCCGCAAGCCCAGCAGATCTCCGGCAACCAGCTCAACAAGACCCTGCTGCTGGCCGACGGCGCCGAGATCGACAGCAAGCCGGAGCTGGAGATCTTCGCCGACGATGTCAAATGCAGCCACGGCGCCACCGCCGGCGAGCTCGACCGCGAGGCGCTGTTCTACCTGCGCTCGCGCGGGATCCCGGAAACGGCCGCGCGCAGCATGCTGATCGAAGCCTTCCTGGGCGAAGCTGCCGAGCGGATCGAGGACGAGGCGATCCGCGCCACCCTGTCGGCCGACATCGCCGCCTGGCTGGGGGCGACGCGCGAAGGAGCAGGCGCATGAGCGATGCCGCCAGCATGCCGGCCACGAGCGGCCACAACGCCCGCGACGGCCTCGACGTCGAACGCGTGCGCCAGGACTTCCCGATCCTGAGCGAGACCGTCTACGGCAAGCCGCTGGTATATTTCGACAACGCCGCCAGCGCGCAGAAGCCGCGCGCGGTGATCGACGCCATGCGCGAGGTGTTCGAGCACCAGTACACCAACGTCCACCGCGGCGCGCACTTCCTCAGCCAGCAACTCACCGAGCGCTACGAAAGCGTGCGCGGCACCGTCGCCGGCTTTCTCAACGCCGGCTCGGAAGAAGAGATCGTCATCACCCGCAACGCCACCGAAGCCATCAACCTGGTCGCCGCCAGCTTCGGCCGTAGCCGGCTCGAGCCCGGCGACGAGGTGATCGTCTCGGAGATGGAGCACCACGCCAACATCGTCCCCTGGCAGCTGCTGCGCGAGGAGAAGGGCATCGTCCTCAAGGTGGCGCCGGTCGACGAGCGCGGCGAGCTCGACATGGCGGCGTTCGCTGACCTGCTCGGCCCGCGCACCGGGCTGGTCGCCATCACCCATTGCTCCAACGTGCTGGGCACGGTGACCCCGGCCGCCGAGATCGTCCGCCTGGCGCATGCCCAGGGCGTGCCGGTGCTGCTCGACGGCTCTCAGGCCGCGGTGCACATGCCGGTCGACGTGCAGGCGCTGGACGCCGATTTCTACGTCTTCACCGGCCACAAGCTGTACGGGCCCACGGCGATCGGCGTGCTCTACGGCAAGGCCGCGCTGCTGGCGGAGATGCCGCCCTACCAGGGCGGCGGCGACATGATCGAGCGGGTCACCTTCGAGAAGACCACCTTCCAGGCGCCGCCGCAGCGGTTCGAGGCCGGCACCCCGCCGATCGTCGAGGCGATCGGCCTGGGCGCCGCCATCGACTACGTCAGCGACCTGGGCATGGCGGCGATCGCGGCGCACGAGCGCGAGCTGTTGCGCTACGCCACCGCCCGGCTGGCCGAGGTCGGCGGCGTGCGGTTGATCGGCACTGCACCGGAAAAGGCGGCGATCCTGTCTTTCGTCATCGACGGCATCCATCCCTACGACACCGCCGCGGTGCTGGACCGGGCCGGCGTTGCCACCCGTGTCGGCCAGCATTGCGCCGAGCCGCTGATGGACCGCTTCGGCATCGCCGGCACCGTGCGCGCCTCGCTGGGTCTGTACAACACCCGGGCCGAGATCGACGTGATGGTCGCGGCGCTGGAGAAAGCCAAGGCGGTGTTTGCGTGAGCGGGCGACAAGGCATGACGATTCCCGAAGAGAAGCTGGGCCAGTACCGCGAGTTCGTCGAGGCGCTCGACCTGCTCGATGAGGACAGCCGCTTCGAGTACATCATCGACATGGGCAAGCGGCATGCCGCCGAGCCATTCCCTGCCGAGGCGATGACCGATGCCAACCAGATGCACGGCTGCATGTCCAAGGTCTGGATCGTCCACGACGTGCGCGACGATGCGCACTTCTTCCGCGGCCACTCCGACGCCATCATCGTCGAGGGCCTGGTAACGATGATGACCGACTCCTTCTCCGGCCTGACCGCGGCCGAGCTGGACGAACTGACGCTGGACCACGTGCGCAAGCTCAACCTGGGTGCACTGACCATGCAGCGCCAGGTCGGCATGATGGCGATGCTGAAACACATGCAGAAGCTGAGCCGGCGGTCGGCCGCTTCGGAACATTCAGGGACAGCCGGCGGTGCCGCCGGCGCCAGCGGTTGATCAGGGGCTGACGGCCATGCACGGACCAACGGACTACTTCTACGACCAGCAGATGTTCGGCCATCTCGACGGCCCGCCGCTGGACGAGGACGGCAAGGCCCGCTGCGGCGAGCCGCTGGCGGCCGGCGCCAAGGTCGCTTCGGAAGAGGCGGTGCTGGACGCCATGCGCACCGTCTACGACCCGGAGATCCCGGTGAACATTTTCGACCTGGGGCTGATCTACGACTACCAGATCGACGCCGAGGGCAGCGTGCGCATCCAGATGACGCTGACCGCGCCCGGCTGCCCGGTCGCCGGGGTGCTGCCGGGCCATCTGGCCAAGACCGTGTCGGAGGTCGAGGGCATCGGCCAGGTCGAGGTGGAGCTCGTCTGGGATCCGCCCTGGACGCCGGACAACATGTCCGAGGCGGCGCGGGTCGAGCTGAACATGTTCTAGGGGCCGCGCCCGCGTGCGCGGGCGTGCCCGCTTAAGGAGTGACGAAAATGTCCCTACCGATCCTGAACGTGACCGACGCCGCGGCCGAGCGGGTCAAGGCGCTGGTCGAGGGTGGCGGCGGCGACGTCGTCGGCCTGCGCGTCGGCGTCAAGAGCGGCGGCTGCTCGGGCATGATGTACCAGGTCGAGTACGCCCAGGAACGCAAGAAGTTCGAGGAGGAGGTCGAGGTCAAGGGCGTGAAGCTGTTCATCGACCCGACCGCGGTGATGTTCCTGCTGGGGGCCGAAATGGACTACCAGGAGGACAAGTTCCACGCCGGCTTCGTGTTCTCAAACCCCAACGAGACCGACCGCTGCGGCTGCGGCGAGAGCTTCCGCGTCGCCTGACGCCCCCCCCCCCCAAAAAACTGTCGGCGCCGCCAGGGATACGCAGGCGACGCCGACGCCGACCTCATACCAGGCCGGGTTACGCTTTACTCGGAACGCTCGGCGCGGCGTCGGACCCAGGGGAGGACAATCGACGCCGGCCTACTCAGGTCCTCGCGAAGCAGAAATAGGTGCCGCTGACGCCGCCTGCGAGCGGCAAACGCCACACTGCGACCTTGTGCCGCGCCGCCCCGTTGCAACCGGGCATTGTTTCCTACACCATGGGATACCGGACCTCGGTCCGGCGAGGAAACCGCCACACAACAGCGAATTGCAACGGGAGGAATACCCGTATGAGCGCCGCCTACCGCTTCGACGACCGTGACATCGACTGGGCCCTGTTCGCGGGCTTCGACAACCTCTGGTACCACATCCTCGACGTCGACCATGCCGCCCAGTCGGTTGACATGCTGATGAAGTTCGCCCCCCACGCCCGCTGCGTCCCGCACAACCATGTCGGCGCGACCCGCACGTTGGTGATCGACGGCGAACACCACGTCTGGCACCTGAACGGGCCGGACCCCGAGACCGCCAAGATCAAGCGGCCCGGCACCTTTTCGGTCAACGATGGCGACGAGGCCCATCAGGAGGCAGGCGGCCCGGACGGGGCGGTGATCCTGCTGACGATGCGCCAGGTGGACGGCCGGGTGTATGACCTGATGGACGAGGCCGGCAACGTCACCCGCACCATCACCCTGGCCGACTTCCAGCGCGGCCTGGACAAGCAGCAGGCGCGGGCCGCCTGAGCCAGCCGCGTGACGGGCGGGACTCGGCCCCGCCCGCGCCGTCATACGATGATCGCGAACTGCGCCTTAGCCGCGCAGGGCGAAGGCCAGCAAGGCAGTAAGCTGGGCGGCGGCGAAGAGCCAGAACCAGAGGCTGAGCCGCCGGTGACTGGAGAGCCGCCGGAACCGTTCAGTCATACTTGAATCGCTCCGACAGGATCCGCCCGGGCGACACGCCCAGGTCGGTCAGCGCCTCTTCCACCGGCGCCATCATCGCCGGCGGGCCGCACAGCACGAACAGCCAGGAACGGGCCGCGCCGGCATCGACGACGCGGCGGATCAGGGCCGCGTCGATCACGCCGGCATGTCCGGTCCAGGCCGCGTCCGGCTCCTGCAGCACATGTTCCAGGCGGGTCCCGTGGGCCCGGGCGAGCGCCGCCAGCGCGTCGGCATCGACAATCTGCTCCTCCACCCGGTTGCCGTAGATCAGCAGCGTCGGACGACTGTCTCCCTCCAGATGCAGCTGCCGCAGGATCCCCAACAGTGGCGCGATGCCGACGCCGCCAGCGATCAGTGCGATACCCGGTTCGTTGCGCCCGGCGACGGTGAGGTTGCCGTGCGGCCCGTCGACATGGGCCCGGGTGCCCGGTGCGATGTCCCCGACGGTCTGCGTGAAATCCCCCAACTCCTTGATGACGAAGCCCAGTCGCGGGCCGGCTGCGGGTGCGCTGGAGATCGAGAACGGGTTCTCATACAGCGAGAACGGACTGCTGCCCACGTTCAGCCAGACGAACTGGCCGGCCCGGTAGTTCAGGCCCGGGTGGTCTTCCGGCTCGAGGACAAGCTCCCAGGTCTTCAGGCCGATCGCGCGGACGCCATGGACACGCCAGGGACGCCGGCGCTGCGACAGCGGTCGCAACAGGTAGACCCAGACCAGCGTCGCCAGGGCGAGCAGGAACAGCCCGCCCCAGAGCAGCGCCAGCAGCGGATCCTGGCTGTAGCGCCCGGCATCCAGGGTATGCGCCAGCAACAGCGCCGCGATCAGCAGGGCGCCCAGGCCGTGCAGCAGGCGCCAGCTCTCGTAGCGCCAGCCCAGCCGCTCGCGGCCGATGCCGAGGAGCACGAAGGCGGGCAGCAACAGCCAGGCGAGCACGCCGAACAGGAGACCGTCGAACTCCGTCGTCAGGGTGTACTGGCGGCTGACGTCCCAGGGATAGGGCGGGCTGAACGGGGCGCGATAGAGAAACGGATGGATCAGCGCCAGCGCCAGCGCCGTGCGGGCGAACAACTGATGAAAGCGCATGGTGACGTCCATGCCGATCCGCCCGGAGATCGCCCGGAACCGTCCCGACAGCACGAACTCGACGAGAATGACGGCAAAGGCCAGCATGCCGAGACCGGTGGCCAGTTCGTCCCAGAACGACCGCGGCGGGCGGTCGCCGAGCCAGGCCAGCGCCAGCGGCGACAGCACGACGCCAAGATAACCGACGACGAGAACAAGCGGCCTCATGCCTGCCCCGCTGCCATCGATCAGTTCGCGGTGATCGCGAACGGCGCCAGGCGGCGCACGCTCTCGTCGAACTTCAGGCGGTGGTTGAGCGGCGGGTGCGCACGCTGGGCGCAGTCCAGCCGTTCGCACACCCGGCAGCTGACGCCCACCGGCACGGCCGCGTCCTGGCGTTTCAGGTCGAGGCCGTCGGCATAGACCACGTGGCGGGCATGGGCGATGTCGCAGCCGACCGCGACGGCGAGCTGCGGACCGGGGCGACCGAAGCCGCCGGCGACGGGGTCGACCGTGCGGGCGATGGTCAGGAAGCCGGCACCGTCGGGCATGGTCGAGAGCTGGGTCAGGATCACCCCCGGTCGGGTAAACGCATCGTGCACCACCCAACGCGGACAGGTGCCACCGAAGCGGGCGAGCTGCATGCCGCCGGCGCTCAGGCGCTTGGAGACGTTGCCGGCATTGTCGACGCGGACGAAGAAGAACGGCACGCCCCGGGCACCGCTGCGCTGCAGCGTGGTCAGGCGGTGGCAGACCTGCTCGAAGCTGGCGCCGAAGCGATGCTGCAGGATCTCGATGTCGTAGCGCAGCTCGCGGGCGGCACCGTGAAAGCGCTCGTAGGGCATCATCACCGCGCCGGCGAAGTAGCCGGCCAGGCCGGCAAGGCAAAGCCGCTCGGCCTCCTGCGAAGAGAACCCGGCGCGGTCGACGATACGCTCCAGCAGCTCCTTCTGGCCGAACAGGGCGATCTGGACCGCGAGCTGGAACACCCGGCCCGAGCCCGGCAGCGCCTCGGACAGCAGCACCCGCCGGCGGTGCAGGTCGTAGCGGCGCAGCACGTCCTGCATCACGTCGACCGGCATCACCCGGGCGCCGACGCTGTAGGTCTGGTCGAGGTGGCGCACCAGGGCGCCATAGAGGTCGTCGGCATCGAGCCCGGCGTCGGCCCACAGGGTCTCGGCCGCCTGCTCCAGCTCGGGGAAATGGTTGGACTGCTCCTCGAAGAAGTCGCGCACCTCCTCCACCGGGAATGCCTGGCCATCGGTCCGGCCGACCTTGTCGGGGTCGGTCAGGCGCTGGGCCAGGGCCTGCGAATCCGTGCGCAGGTCGGCGAAGGCCTTGTACAGGTGGGTCACTGCCTGGGCCGCCGTCGGCGACACCTCGGCCAGCTCGCGGATCTCGGCTTCGCGCACCCGCTGGCCCTCGAACACGGGATCGGAGAACACCTCCTTCAGGCCCGCCGCCAGCCGTGCGCCCTCGTCCTCGGCGAACTCGCGCAGGTCGACCTCGAAAGCCTGGCCGAGGCGGAACAGCAGCGGCACCGTGACCGGGCGCTGGTTGTGCTCGATCAGGTTCAGGTAGCTGGGCGAGATCTCCAGCGCTTCCGCCATCTCGGTCTGGCTCATGCCCAGTTCCTGGCGGAACCGCCGGACCTTGTGGCCCAGCATGGCCTTCTTATCCATCTGCCGCTCCGACTTCGGGACACCTCATTCTTCACAAACTTTACAGAATTACAAGTTACAATTTTGCAAAATTTTCACCCTGACAATTTTACTGGTCATTCCTTCCTGCAATTGCGTGGACTCTCGTCCGGGAACCTGTCATGCCTCTTGCCGACGCGCAGAACAACGCGTCAACCGCCGTTTCCGCGCGAGTTTCGTATCAGGAGAATGACCATGACGGACGCCTTCGAGGACTTCATCCGCGCCCCGGAAAGCCGCTTTGACGGCATTCGCCGCGACTACACTGTCGAGGATGTAAAGAAACTCGCTGGTTCCGTTCAGGTAGAGCATACGCTGGCCCGCCGGGGTGCCGAGCGGCTGTGGTCGCTGCTGCATACGCAAGACTACGTGCATTCCCTGGGCGCGGTCACCGGCAACCAGGCGATGCAGATGGTCCGCGCCGGCCTGAAGGCGATCTATCTCTCGGGCTGGCAGGTGGCGGCCGACGCCAACGTCGCCGGCGCCATGTACCCCGACCAGAGCCTCTACCCGGCCAACAGCGGCCCGGAGCTGGCCCGGCGCATCAACCGCACATTCCAGCGGGCCGACCAGATCCAGACCATGGAAGGCACCGGCAACATCGACTGGTTCGCGCCCATCGTGGCCGATGCCGAGGCCGGTTTCGGCGGCGTGCTGAACGCCTTCGAGATCATGAAGGGCTACATCGAGGCCGGTGCCGCGGGCGTGCACTTCGAGGACCAGCTGGCCTCGGAGAAGAAGTGCGGCCACATGGGCGGCAAGGTGCTGATCCCGACCCAGCAGCACATCGCCAACCTGCAGGCGGCCCGCCTGGCGGCCGATATCATGGGCGTGCCGACGCTGATCTTCGCCCGCACCGATGCCGAGAGCGCCAAGCTGCTGACCAGCGACGTCGACGAGCGCGACCGCCCGTTCATCACCGGCGAGCGCACGGCCGAGGGCTTCTACCTGCACAAGGAAGGCCCGGACGAGGCGATGAAGCGCTGCATCGCCCGCGGCCTGTCGTACGCCCCCTACACCGACCTGATCTGGATGGAGACCTCGACGCCGAGCCTGGAGCAGGCCCGGACCTTCGCCGAGGCGATCCACCGGGAATTCCCGGGCAAGATGCTGTCCTACAACTGCTCGCCCTCGTTCAACTGGTCGGCGAACCTGGACCAGGACGACATCGCCCGCTTCCAGCGCGAGATCGGCGCCATGGGCTACAAGTTCCAGTTCGTCACCCTGGCCGGCTTCCACAGCCTCAACCACGGCATGTTCGAACTCGCCCGCGGCTACCGCGAACGCGGCATGGCGGCCTACTCGGAGCTGCAGAACGCGGAGTTCGCCAGCGAGGCGAACGGCTATTCGGCCACCCGCCACCAGCGCGAGGTCGGCACGGGCTACTTCGACGCCGTGAACCAGACCATCATGGCCGGTCGTTCGTCGACCACCGCCCTGACCGGTTCGACCGAGGAAGCCCAGTTTCAGGCCAGCCAGCCGGCCGAGGCGGCGGAGTAATCCGCCGCCGCGCCCGGCGCGATGGGAGCTTGAGGACCATGCGCACCAAGTACTGGATCGTCGGCGGCGAGTATACCGACACCCGTTTCAACGACCTGGTCGCCGGCACCGAGTGTGTCGTCGGCCCATTCAACGATCGCGCCCGCGCGCTCGATGAATGGAAGCGCCTGGCGACGGAGACCCGCAGCAACTGCCACGCGCGGTTCACCATCGCCGAGGAAGTGGCCCGCTAGAGGCTCCGCAAAAACTGCAAACGCCATCATCGGCCGGCGCCCTCACCATCCGGGGCGTCGGCTCTTTTTTTTGCCTGATGGGCTTAATCAAACTGATCGGCGGACGACACCAACCGCCATCGCCTGAGTGGCCCCCCTGGGTCCCCGCGTGCGCGGGGACGACGCAAGGTCGGCACGCACCACCCTGACTGTCATCCCCGCGAAAGCGGGGATCCAGGGCGTCAAACTCTCGCATCGCGGGCGCCTCCAGACCGCGCAAAACACACTGTCCAGCTACGGCAGCTCGAACTCGGCCACGATCGGGGCGTGGTAGGAGGCCGGCGACTGCTCGATCTCGGCATAGCCGACCAGTTCGTCGCCCAGCGCCTCGTTGTGCACTTCCATCTGCCGGAACCAGGCCATCAGCGACCGCGAGGCCAGCAGGTGGTCGAGCATCTGCGGATGGCCATGGTGGATCACCGAGACCCGCTGCGAGTCGGGCAGCGACCGCTCCAGCGCCACCAGGCCGCGCCCGGCCAGCTGGCCGCTGCCGGTATCCTCCTCGGCGCCGAGCACGAGGCGCACCGGCATCTCGGCGCTGGTGGCGTTGAAGTCGCCGGCGACGCAGACCAGTGCCGCCTCGTCGGCGTCGAACACGGCCTCCACCGCCAGCCGGGTCTCCAGCGCCTGGCCGTTGCGCTTCATCGCCGCCAGGAAATAGCCCTCGGCCCAGCCGGAGACCGTGCGCCAGGCGAACGGCCCGGCCTTCTGCCCCGGCACGAAAGCCGCCAGCGGGGCCCGGTAGTGCACGTTGAACAGGTGCAGGGGGCGGCCGCCCGGCAGTGCCAGCTCGGCCTGCAGCACCGGCCGGTCCCAGGTCACCGGCGTCGCCTCGGCGGCCGGCGGCTCAGCCGTCACCGGCCGGTAGGCAGGGGCGTCGACGAGGTCGTTGCGCAACTGGCGCCAGGCGGTGACGGGAAAGCGCGAGACGATCACCAGGTTGTGCACGTCCAGGGCGCCGCGGCCGGACCGGCTCATGGTGTGGATACGCTCGAAGTCGGCATAACCGGTGCCGGCGAGCAACTGCGCCAGGGCGGCGAGACGCCGCGGCGCCTTGCCGTCGCGCGGCTGGCCGTTGACCTCCTGCAGGCACAGCACGTCGGCCCGCAAGCGCTCCAGCTGCGGACCCAGAATGGCGATCCGGGCCGCCAGCGACGGCCGCTGGTCCGGCCGGTCGTCCAGGTTCTCCAGGTTGAACGAGGCGATGCGCAGGCTCTGGCTCATGGCCGCTCCACTCGACCGGCTGGGGACGCCCTGGCCACCGTGACGAGACCAGAGTGCAGCGCCATTGATGCCGATCAACGTCTTTTCCCGGCGCCGGGCGCAGTTTAGCTTGCGCCGCACGCGGCTGCAGGGAGGCTACGGGCAATGAGTACAGCGACCGGAACGGCGGAGCTGCCGGTACGGCAGATCACGCTGGAGCAGCCATGGACCTGGCTGGCCAAGGGCTGGCAGGACCTGTGGCGGCGTCCGGGGCTGAGCCTGAGCTACGGTCTGGCGGTGGCGATCGCCAGCTACCTGCTGACCGCAGCCTTGCTGTACCTGCAGATCCTGCCGCTGCTGCTGCCGCTCGCCGCCGGCTTCATGCTGGTGGGACCGATGCTGGCGGTCGGCCTGTACGAAGCCAGCCGCCGCTACGAGAGCGGCGAACCGGTCACCTTCGCCAACGTGTTCTTCGTGGCCACCCGCTCGCCAACCCAACTCGCCTTCATGGGCGCCTTGTTGACCATCATCCTGCTGGTCTGGTGGCGCATCGCCTCGCTGCTGTTCGCCCTGTTCTTCGGCACCGTCGAGTTCCCGCCGATGGAAACCTGGCTGACCGTGCTCGCCTTTACCCCCAAGGGCCTGCTGTTCGTCGCCGTCGGCTCGGCGCTCGGCGGCGTGCTGGCGCTGCTGGTGTTCGCCGTCAGCGTCGTCGGCGTGCCGATCCTGATGGTCCGCGAGACCGATGCCGTCACCGCCATGCTGACCAGCGCCCGCGCGGTGCGCGCCAACCCGCAGCCGATGCTGCTGTGGGCCTGGCTGGTGGCGATGCTCACCGGCGTCGGTATCGTCACCCTCTATGCCGGCCTGATCGTCACCTTTCCGCTGGTCGGCCACGCCACCTGGCACGCCTACCGCGACGTCATCGGTAACGGTAGCTAAAGCGTTCTGCGAGAAATCTGAATCGTTGGGATTCACATTGTAGCTGATTTGTGATTCATCCTCCTTGGAGGTGGATCATGGGCAGAGCTTTCTCGTTGGATCTTCGTGAGCGGATCGC